>JAABUT010003968.1_pt1 | contig 12169 bp, 12 predicted proteins | sample 5559281 | NCBI WGS metagenome assembly JAABUT01 (sample SAMN10711880, study PRJNA513359) | rock metagenome | isolation source: Antarctica rocks | place: Antarctica: Victoria Land, Ricker Hills nord | collected 2016-01-04
CGGTCCATATACTTCAGCATCCTTCGGCCTCCCCGCCCAACGAAGCCAGTCCGTCGGGCGGAGCCTACCGCATTCGCTGCCGTATTTTAGGCGACAATCCTGCCGACTTCTCCGCGACAATTTACACTCGTGGCGGACACGCGGGCAGACGGTGGGCCAGCCACCGGCACCGGAGGCGGCGGGCTGAGTGGCGCACTTTTATTTCGCCAGCGCCACTACCCGTGGTGCGCTTGCAAATCGCCGCCTACACCTGGGCTGGCCGACCGAGCGCATCGTGGTCATCGATCAGGACCTGGGCCAGTCGGGGGCCTCCGCCATCGACCGTGCCGGCTTCCAGCGGCTGGTCGCCGAGGTCGGCCTGGGGCACGTCGGGCTCGTGCTCGGGCTGGAGGTCTCGCGGCTGGCCCGGAGTTCCAGCGACTGGCACCACCTGCTGGAGATCTGCGCCCTGACCGGCACGCTCATCCTGGATGAGGATGGCCTCTACGACCCGGCGACCTTCAACGACCACCCCCTCCTGGGGCTGAAAGGCACCGTGAGCGAGGCCGAACGCTATGTCATCCGCGCCCGCCTATAGGGCGGCATCCCCAACAAGGCCCGCCCGACCGTCGCGCCGCGCCGCGGGGGTCGGCGCCGATACGGTCGTACCGGTTCGACAGGACAAGGCGACCACGTGGGCGCGAGCGAAGGCGGATCGGCGGATCGCGCCCCCGCTCCGGCTCAGCCCTGTGGATCCGCTCCTCGCCGCTCGAGCATACCCTGCACCTGGACGATGGTCTGCTGCATGTGACGGCGCACCGCGGCGGCGGCCCGGCCCGGCTCGTTCGCCTGACAGGCCGCGAGGATCGCGCGATGCTCCGCGTCGAGGCGCGGTGCGGCACCGGGCACCTCGGACGCCGCGTAGAGGTGGTTGTAGGCGAGCGAGGCGGTCCGCAGCTCCTCGATCATCGTGACCAGGCGGGAGCGCCCCGCGAGGCGATATAGGCACAGGTGGAACGCATGATTCCACGCGACGTACCGTGCCGCATCGTCGGTCGCGCGCATCGCATCGAGGAGGGCGACGAGGGGCGGGGCATCGTGTGCCTGAAAGCGCTCGGCGGCTTGCTCGGCGGCGAGCATCTCCAGCGCCATCCGAATCTCCATGTGCTCGGAGAAGTCCCGCACCGTCGGCAAGGAGACCGTGACCCCGCGATGGGCATCGGCTTGCACCAGGCCCGCACGTTGCAGCAGGCCGAACGCCTCCCGGACCGGCGTCGTGCTGACGCCGAAACGCCCGGCGATCGCGACTTGGCGCAACCGGCTCCCCGCCACCAGTTGCCCCGTGACGATCTCGCCCCGCAACTCGTCGGCGATCTGCTCCGCGATGGTCCGTTTCGCGAGCCTAACCGCCCCGCCGCCCGACTCGCCCCCCGCCGTCGGCATCCCTCGAACCATCGCCCCCCCTTGACAAGCCGATTATGCATAATGCATAGTAACCAGGCTGGTCCGAAAATGCAACTGACAGCCGCTCGGATAGCACGCTTCGTTGCCCATCGCCATGCTCGTAGCCCGGAGGAGGGAGAGGAATGCCCGACGCAGCCGAGACTATTGCTATCGCCCGTCCGGCCCTCCACCACACCACCCTGAAGACGATGCGCCTGCAAGCGATGATCGCGTGGTACGGCACCGTGGTCGGCATGACCGTAAATTACCAGTTTCCGGGCGGAGCCTGGCTCACCAACGACGGGGCCAACCATCGCGTCGCGTTCCTCTGTACGCCGGTGCTGCTCGACGATCCCGACAAGCTGACGCACACCGGCATCCATCATATCGCCTTCGAGTATGCGTCATTGGCTGAACTGCTCGACACCTATGCCCGACTGGCTCCCCTCGACATCGTGCCGCATGGCAGCCTCGATCACGGGATGACGACCTCCCTCTATTACCAGGATCCCGACGGTAACAGCGTGGAACTCCAGGCCGACAACTTCGGCGACTGGCAAGCGTCGAGCGAGTGGATGCGTACCGCGCCGCAGTTCGCCGCCAACCCCATCGGCGTGCCGCTCGATCCCGCACAGTTGCTGGCCGCCTCGCGGGCGGGCGCGTCGCCCGCAGAGCTGCACGAGCGGGCGTATCGCGGCGAGTTCCCGCCCGCGCAACCATTGGACCTGCGCCTGCCGTCATAACCAACATCGCGCGCGCCCTTCGCGACGCGCGCGGAACGTCCCGGAGGGAATCGTGTCGATGACGGGAACCGGAGCGGTCCACACCGAGGGTGCGGCGATCGCCTACGACTACGTGGGCGCCGGCCCGCTCCTCCTCACCATCGCGGGCGGGGGCGGCGACGCCGCCCGCTACGCCCCCATGGCGCACCTCCTCGCCGATGCGTACACGGTGGTCGGCTACGATCGGCGCGGCAACTCGCGCAGCACCGGCGACGCGACGGCCGAACTGGACATGGCGCAGTCGGCGCGCGATGCCGCCGCCGTGATCCGCGCGCTGGGGGCGGAGCGCGCCTATGTCTTCGGCAACAGCGGCGGTGCGAGTATCGGCCTCAAGCTCGTCGAGGATATCCCGGAGGTGGTCAGGGGCCTCGTCGCGCACGAGCCGCCGATCGGCGCGATCCTGCCCGACGCCGAACGCTGGCAGGCGTTCGACGAGGAGGTCCACGCGACCTATCGCACGCAGGGGCTCGGCCCGGCGATGCGCCTCTTCTTCAGCTCGCTCGTCGGCTTCGATGCGCCGACGCCGCCACCGGGCACCGCGAGCGGCGGGCCACGGAACATCGGCGGCGGTCCGAACATGGACTTCTTCCTGGCCCGGGAGTTTCTGCCGATCAGCACCTACGCGCCCGATCTCGATGCCCTCGCCCGCAGTGGCGTGCCGATCGCCGCCGCCGCCGGTCGCCGCAGCGCGGACGCCTATTACGCCCGGACCGCGCGCCTGCTGGCCGAGCGCCTGGGCTGCCGCTACGCCGAGTTCCCCGGCAACCACAACGCGTTCATGACCGACACCGCCGCGTTCGCCGCGTCCCTCCGCGAGGCGCTGCAACACCTCGCGCCCTGACCACCCGCTCGTCCCGAGTGGCATGCACGTTTCCCCGTTCAATCCGTCGTCGTGCGGGCGTGATCTCGCACCCGGCGCGTGTAATAAGGGTGCAACGATCGTGAACGACATCCCGACCGCGAAGTTGGTCATGCCCCGCGAGACCGCGGTCCTCATCGTCGGGGGCGGTCCTGTCGGCCTGAGCGCCGCGATCGAGTTGGGTCGGCGGGGCGTGCGCTGCCTGATTGTCGAGCCGCGCACGACCGTCTCGGGGCTCAGGCCGCGCGCGAAGACGACCAACATCCGCACGATGGAGCATTTCCGCCGCTGGGGTCTCGCCGACCGCATCCGCGAGATCGCCCCGCTCAAGGTGGACTGGTCGCAGGACATCGTCTTCTGCACGACGCTGCTCGGCCCCGAGGTGATGCGCTTCAGCGATTGCCTGGGGGTTTCGCCGCAACGAACCGAGCACTTCGCGGAGTCCGGGCAACAGATCGCCCAGCCGTTGGTCGAGAAGGTGCTGCGCGAGGCGGTGGGCGACCTGGCATCCTGCCAGTTGTGCCTGGGCTGGTCCTTGCACGCGCTCGAGCAAGACGCCGACGGCGTCCGCGCGACCATCGGTGACGGGCAGGGCAAGCTGCAACACGTCGAGGCGGCCTATCTCCTCGGCTGCGATGGCGCGCGGAGCAGCGTCCGGGCGGCCATCGGCGTCCGCTACGCGGGCACCTCCGACCAGCGCCCGAACTTCGGGGTGGTCTTCCGCGCGCCAGGGTTGGCGGCACGGCAACCCCATGGCCCGGCACTCCAGTATTGGGTGCTCGACCCGGACCGTCCCGGACTGCTCGGGCGGCTGGACCTGGGGGACCGCTGGTGGCTGATCGCCAATGGCGTCCCCGCCGAGGTTGGGCAGGCCGATCCGCTGGCCCTGATCCGCGGCCTCGTCGGGGGCGCGATCGATGCCGAGATCCTCGGGACGGACCCCTGGACGGCACGGATGCTGCTGGCGGACCGCTACCGCGCCGGGCGGGTCTTCCTGGTCGGCGACGCCGCACATCTGAACCCGCCCTGGGGCGGCCACGGCTTCAACACCGGGATCGGCGACGCCGTGAATATCGGCTGGAAGCTGGCGGCGACCCTCGGGGGGTGGGGCGGCGACGCGCTGCTCGACAGCTACGAGGCCGAACGCCGCCCGATCGCCGCGCGGACGATCGCGGAAGCCACGGCGAATATGCGCGTGCTGGCGCCCGAACTCGGCGACCGGGAATTGACCGTCGTCGGTCCCGTCGGCGAGCGGGCGCGGCGGGCGGCGGCCCTGGCGATCCGCGCCGCCAAAGATCGCGAGTTCCACAGCCTGGGGCTCGTCCTGGGCTACGCCTACGATCCTTCGCCGGTGATCGTGGACGACGGCACGCCCGCGTCGCCCGCCGGGCAGGACTATACGCCGACGGCCCGACCGGGCGCGCGACTGCCGCACCGCTGGCTCCGCGACGGGACGTCGCTCTACGACGGGTTGGGGGACGGGCTGACCCTGCTGCGGCTCCGCGACGACGGCGATACCGGCCCCTTCGTCGCGGCCACGGCGGCGCGCGGCGTGCCGCTGCGGGTGCTCGACCTGCGCGGCCAGGTACCGGACGGAGACTATGGTGCTGCGCTGCTCCTCGTGCGCCCGGATCAGCACGTCGCCTGGCGCGGCGTATCGGTCGACCGGACGGTCGCGGGAGCGCTCATCGAGCGCGCCTGCGGGTTGAGCAGGACCTCGGCCACGTGATGCCGCGCCCGAGGGCTTTCGCTCGGCGGCACGTGGGCGAATGGGGTAGGAATTGCACATGCCAGTAGGAAGTGCGCTGCGGCATGGCCGCTACCGACGTCAAGGATACGCCGCGCTACTACGAGGTCCGCGGCGCGGGCCATCCGGTCAGTTTCATCGACGGCGGTGGCAACACCAGGGCCTGGTTCCAGCAGGTACCCTGCCTCGCGCCGGGCTACGAGGCGATCACCGTCGATCTGGGGGGTCCAAGCGGGCGCGCAGCGCGCCCGAACTCGTCCATCCACGCTGCTTCCCGGATGATCCGCGCGATCGTGGATGCCGCGTGGCGGCCCGAGGCGGCGCTCGCCCGCCAGTCACTCGGTGCCTACCGGACTGCCGGTCGCCGTCCACGCGCCCGAGCACGTCCCCTGCCTGTTCGTGAACGGCTCGCCCACCCCGGCGTATTCGGAGCAGCGCTGGCGGGTGATCCGGCGCGCCGACGGCAGCGTCCTGATCACGGGTGGCGCACAACACCGCCATCGGCTGGGATCGGCGCACCCTCGCCGAACGGCCCGAACCCTTCTTCCTCTACAGCCAGATCGCGTCACTGCACCTGCCGTTCAACTCCACGACCACGATAGACGACAGCATGAAAATCCACGCCGCGCTGGTCGCCGCTTGAACGACGCCGCGATGCGGTTCGGGTCGTCCCCGCTGCCCGTCGGCCGTCTTCGTGGTCCCATTTCTGACGCAACACCCTATGACCGATCGGACACCCTGTCCACTTCGGGCCGTATGACTGCGGATGCACCGACACCCCCGACGCGGCGTTCCGACGCCGAGCGCAACCGGCGGAAGATCGTGGCCGCCGCGCGCCTGGCGTTGGCCGCAACCGGGGCGGACTGGTCGATGGCCGAGGTCGCGCGGCGCGCCGGCGTCGGTATGGCCACGCTGTACCGCAACTTCCCTGGCCGCCGCGAGCTGCTTGAGGCGTTGTTCACCGCGGAGGTCGACCGCCTCTGCACAACCGCCGCAGACATGGGCGACGCTGGGCCCGGGGCGGCGCTCACGACGTGGCTACGCCGCTTCGCCGCCTTCCTGTCCGACAAGCATCGCCTCGCTGCGGAGTTGCTCAAGCACACCGGCACCGGCGATCCCGTGTTCGACGGGAGCCGTGCCCGGGTCGTCGCGGCAGGGCGCCCGCTGCTCGCCGCCGCGCAGGCCGCCCACGAGATCCGTGCGGATCTCACGATCGAGCAGGTCCTGGATATGGTGCTCGCCGTCGCGACGATCCGCCACGATGCCGCGTACGTCGAACCGATCCTCCAGGCCGCGCTGGACGGACTTTCCCCGCGCGCGGTAGCGCGGTCATGAAACGCGGCGCTTCCGAACGGTGCTGCTGAGCAAGACGCCTCGCCAGAGCAGCGGGGCTTTTGCCGACATTCGCTGATCCATGCGTGTCCCCGCGGCAATTCGCGCGACGCCTGCTGGTTGTGCCGTTGTCGCGCCGGCTTGGGGTAGCAGTTCTTCCCCCGCAAGCGATCAATAGGTGTCCGACATCACACGGCGAGGTGTGTAGAACCCCTCCCTCGTGCATTAGCACGAGGGAGGGGTTCACCGCCACCTACCAGGGCACGATCCCGGCGCGGTCGCTGAAGGTGCCCGTCGGGCCGTCCGGGCCGATGGTGGCCAGCCGCACGATGGCGTCGGTCCCCTCCTCGACCGTCTGGCGCCCCAGGTGATTGTTGAGGTCGGTCGACGTGGGGCCGGGGTCCACGGCGTTGATGCGCAGGTCGGGGAGCGCCTTCGCGTATTGCAGCGTCAGCATGGACACGGCGGCCTTCGACGAGCCGTAGGCCAGCGTCGGGAACCGCGACTCGATCCGCGCCGGGTCGGTCACCATCCCGAACGAGCCGAGCCCGCTGCCGACGTTGACGATGACGCCCGCCGCCGAGGCGCGCAGGAGCGGCAGGAACCCGCGCGTCACGCGCACGATGCCGAAGACGTTCGTCTCGAAGATGCGCCGCATGTCGTCCGCCGACGTGCCCTCGGTCGTCAGCCCCAGGCCGGCGATCCCGGCGTTGTTGATGAGCACGTCGAGGCGGCCCGCCCGCTCGGTCAGCGCGATGACGGCGGCCGCGACGGCGGCGTCATCCGTGACGTCGAGCGGCAGGAAGTGCGCGCCGAGTTCGTCGGCCACGGCCTGACCCCGTGCGGCATCGCGCGCGCCGATGTAGACGGTGTGCCCGAGGGCGATCAGGCGACGGGCGGACTCGCGTCCGAGCCCTTTGTTGCCGCCGGTGATGAGCGTGATCGGCATGATCTCTCCTTCTGCTATCCCTCCCAAACAAGGGATTCTGCTCATGCAGTGTGGCAGGGTTCGGGGGTAAAGAACAGTATGGGTCCGCCATCCTCGGCGAAGCGTGGATGAATGGCCCGCGAGGGTCCGTGGATGATCCGCTCGGCGCGCACGGCGGTGCTGTGTCGCCCACGGCCGCACGGGGCAGGGGAGAGGGTGCGCCTGACACCTCGTAGGCGGCCGTACTTCGCGGGGACGACCATCAGCACGTCCCCGGTGGGGAGGGTTGCGGCGAGACGGCGACACTCATCCCGGAAGGGGAGTAGGGAGGCCGGGAACAGGGAGAGGTTGTCCGGTGTGTACTTCACCGTTTGTGGTCTTATGGTTTTGTGGTGGTTGCGTGTCACAGGCTCGTGGCCTCCATCACCTTCTTGGCGTTCCTGCGCTGTCCTGGCCGTCTATGCCGTCCGGCCAGATTTTCTGGTAGTCCTTCCGCAAGAGTGCCAGGATGTTGCTGTAGATGGGGTAAACGGCCAGGACAGGGGGCCCCGGTGCAGCTGGTGGGCCTGGCGTCGCGCTACGTGCCCGGCTGACGTGCCGGGGGTTGCGAGGAGGGACCGATGTGCACGACAGCGTCCCGTCGCCAGGTCAGCCCCGAGGACTATCGGGCGCTCGAAGTGCTGGCGAGCGCGCCGACGCCCGAGGCCGCCCGCGCGCGGATTGTCCTGGCGGTGCTCGGGGGCGCGTCCCCGGCGGCGCTCGCCTGGCAGGCGGGCGTCCCGCGCACCACGGTCTACAGCTGGGTGCGCCGGTTCGCGGCGACCGGGGTCGTCGGCCTGTGCCACCATGCGCCGCACGGCTGCCCGGTCGGCCCTTCCCGTGGAGGCATGGTGACCGCGGCCACGTGCCCAGAAGCGCGCCCCGTCAACCGGGCCGCGAGGGCGGGGTGACGTCGGGCGGGGCAAGGCGGGGGCGGTGCGCTACCACGCGTTACCCCCGCCGCCGGGTGTAGGGGACGTGGAGGAGGTCCGCCGCCGCGCGCCGGGCCGCGCCCCCGCGCCGGTCGTAGCGCGCGGTGGTGCTCACGTCGGCGTGGCCCGCGAGTTTCTGCACCGTGGCGATGTCCGCGCCCCGGTCCAGTAAGTCCCCGACGTAGGTGCGCCGCAGGTCGTGTGGGCTGAGATCATCCACGCCTGCCTCGGCGGCGCGTTTCTGAAGTATTCCGTAGACCGCCTGCTCCGTCATGCGCCGCCGCCCGAGCCTGCCGCCCTTGTTGATGGCCACGAAGAGCGGCCCCTCCCCGTCGCCGCGCACCGCCAGCCAGTCCTCTAACGCCGCCACCGCCCCCGGCGGCAAGGGCACCTCGCGCTGCTTGTCCCCCTTGCCCGTCACCCGCAGCAGGGCATCGGCGGGCAGCCAGTCGCCGCGCCCCAGGCCCGCGAGCTCCGCCCGGCGCAGGCCCGCGCCGTAGAGGAGCGCCAGGAGCGCCCCGTCGCGCACCCCGGCCGGGGCCGGATCGCGCCCGCAGGCGGCGAGGAGCGCGGCCAGCTCGCCGCCGGTGGCCGAGCGCCCGGCCGGGAGGCGCGACCCGCGGGCGGGCGGGACGTCGCGGATCTGCGCGAGCTCCTCGGCGGTCAGGAGGCCCAGCCGCCACGCCGCGCGCGCCACCCCGCGGAGGGCGGCGAGGGTCAGGTTCACCGTCGCGGGTGCCAGGCGGCCGCCATCCAGGAGCCGAGCACGAATGACGATGACGTGTTGCGACCGCAATTCCGCCCATGGCACCCGCTCGGGCGCGATCCCGAGGAGGCGGGCCACGGCGACGAGTCGGCGGGCGACCGTCACCCGGCCGCTCGGTGCGAGGCCCGCGAGGTAGACCGCGACCGGGTCGGTGGGGTGCGCCTCCGGTCGCCGGGCGAGCGCCGCGAACGTCGCCGGGAGCGGCGCGTCCGCCCCCGCGGCCCCCTCTGCAAAGCCCCGCATCGTGCCCCTCCCCCAGTATGAATATAGCTTATAGTAATATGTATTTCCGTAAGGAATTATAGCGTAGGTGCAGGCTTGTGGTGGCGGCTCGACATAATGCTCGGGCTGATTGGTGAGACTGGTCGAAGCGCTGGCGTGGTCGCGTGCTAGCGTCCACTCCGACCCCAGCTGGAACCCGCGACGCGGCGATCTTCGCGGTGCTCTACATCGGGGGCACCCGCCGCTCGGAGTTGGCCGACCTCGAGGTCAGCGACTGGACGCCTGTGCCGATGACGCTGCGCATCCGCCACGGTAAGGGGGACAAAGAGCGCCTTGTCCCGCTCGTCGGTGCCATGGCACAGGCGTTGGACAGCGGGGTGGTGGTGCGCGGCGACCGACCGGGCGGGCTCTTCCTGGCGATCACCCGCCACCACACGATCGTCGGCACCGGGATGACAAGCCACGCCGTCTACAACGTCCTGGCGAAGCGCCAGCGCAGGGCGGGCCTGGCCAAGCTGTCGCCGCACGACTTCCGGCGCACCTTCTTCGGGGACCTGCTCGACGCGGGGATCGACCTCGTGACGGTGCAGCAGCTGGCCGGGCACGCCAGCGTGGCGACGAAGCGCCGGGCGGTCGAGGCGCTCCATTTCCCCTATCGGCGCTGGTGAGGCCGCACTGCGGCGCGTACTACGCGCGCGCCTGGATCGCCGAGCTAGACTATTGTGGCATCGAGTACCTTCGCGACTGTCTCGCTAACGGCAAGGAGCATCGCGCGAGGCGGGAGGCTAAAAGGGTCTCCTTAGCCGGGTAACGCTCCTGAGCTGCCCGTGCTTTTTCGAGCGCCACTTTTAATTATTGGTCGCGGGTCGTTACGGCCGCACCAATATAATGTCGGTCGGATCGACGCCTGGACGGACATAAAGCTCCGGCGTTTCTTCTTCATTGGTCCCCTCCATCATTAGAGCAGCCTTGGCCTGGTCGAAAGCCGTCTGGATGGACAGGCCGAAGCCAATCGCTGAGTAGAACTGTGCCGCAAATGTTCTCGCAGCGTCGTCGCCGATTTCCGTATTCATGCCGATTGCGCAATCGATGTGCTGGGTCACCGCCTTGGCCTGCGCGTCCGAGAAGCAGGCATTGAAGATGATGAGTCGGAGGTGATCGTGCTGGACCATCGTCTTCATCGTGGCGGCGATCGCCGCCTTCGATACCAGCCGCGAGCTGCCGTCGTCGTTCTGGAAGACAAGATCACCATCCGGGGTGCCATGGCCGCTGAAATGCACGATATGGGGCCGGTGCTCGTTGAGAGACTGGAGGAGATCGTCGGTGCGCACGGCCCAGCGCGAGATCGGCTCGACCGCGTCCCGATGCTCCGACGCGCGAATCTTCATCTGGATAGACCGCACCTCCTCATCCAGGCGGAGCGGCAGGTTGTCCTCGTCCATCGTGTCCAGCGGGTTTGCCGCCAGGAAGAGGACGCTGATCTTGGGTGGCAGTTTCGCGAGATCGATCATCAGTGGGCTCCTGCTCATCTCAGTGTGCAACCGGCGTTGCCGCTCCACCTCGCGGGTGATTTCCTTTGCCCGGCGCAACCCCTCGTCGTGCCGCTTTTTCGAGGCATCGTCGAGCTTCTTCTGCTCCTGACCCTCGGCACGCTCCAAACTTTGTAGGGAGCGATTAAGATCGCCCACCTTGTTAGCACGCTGGCGCTGAAGGTCTGCGAGCGCATCCTGCGCCCTGGCGAGATCCTTCTGCTTGGACTCGATCTGTCGCAGCTTCATCTGCAACGAGCTACTCGTGGTGGATCTTTGGATGCCCCGTTGAATTGAGCCGATATCGCCATTCAACGCCACGATCTTCGCGGTCTGCTGGGAAATTTTCTTCTGCAAGTCGGCATCGTCTTTGGTCAGACGTACCACCTGGCCGCGATAGAGGCCGATAGACATTGGCTAACCCTCCGATAGCGACATAACGACTCCCCAAGCTTACCCAAACATATGTACGTACGCAATGAAATACCATGGCGAGGAGATCCCGGCGATGCTGGTACAACCGCGAAAACCAGGACCTAAGCGCTATTATTCGCTGGTCCCTATAATTGGCCTCCTGTTAGTTTTCTGACGATGATTTACGCTACGCGGATCGCCAGGGGTGGCACCCCTGGCCGGGCGGGGTGCTGTTATCGCAGGGAATGGGCGATTCTGTGCGATACTGGCGCGGCGCGGTGAGGTAGACCGCGCCCGCGCCGCACCGGTCGGCGGGCGGGATCGACGCATTCTCTGCGATAGGGGTCGCCGATGGCCAGCCCGTCCCCACCGCCCGCGGCGGTCCCCACGTTCCAGGCGGCCGTGGACCGCTTCCTCATGCAGGCCCGGTTCGCCCCGCGCACGCGCGACAGCTACGGGCGCGATCTCGCCCCGCTGGTGGCCCGGATCGGCGACGGGCCAATCACCGCGCTGACGCCGGCGGCGGTCGCCGCCTGGCTGGCGGGCCTGACGCACCTGGCCCCGGCCACCTTCAACCGCCGCCACGCCGCCGTGGGCCTTATACAAACGTTGCCGTGCGCAGTCTCGCCCGCTGGTGTATGCGGCAGGGCTGGCTCGACGACGACCCGCTCGCCGGCCTGGAGCGCCGCCCGCAGCCGCTGGGCGGCCCGCGCGCCCTCGATCCGGCGCAGGTCGAGGCGGTGCTGGGCGGCATCCGCGACCGGCGCGATCGCGCCCTCTTCTGGCTCCTCTACGACGGCGGGCTGCGCTGCCACGAGGCGCTGGCCATCGACATCGAGGAGATCGACTGGGGCGAGCGCGCCATCCGCATCCACGGCAAGGGGGACCGGCCGCGGGAGCTGTTCTTCTCGCGGCGCGTTGCGCGCCACCTCGATGACTACCTCAAGGCGCGCGGCGCGCCGACGCGGGGGCCGCTCTTCGTCACCCATCGCCGCGCGCGGAACCCGCGCCGCGCCGATCTGACGCCGGACGGTCACGCCCGGCTGTCCTATCGCCAGGCCGATACCCGCTGGAAAGGCTACACGCCGGGCTGGGATCTGCACCAGCTCCGCCACACCGCGATCAGCGCCCGGGCGGCGCGGGGCTACACCGAGGTCGAGCTCAAGCGCTTCAGCGGCCACCGCTCGCTGCGCAGCC
>JAABUT010003972.1_pt1 | contig 12163 bp, 12 predicted proteins | sample 5559281 | NCBI WGS metagenome assembly JAABUT01 (sample SAMN10711880, study PRJNA513359) | rock metagenome | isolation source: Antarctica rocks | place: Antarctica: Victoria Land, Ricker Hills nord | collected 2016-01-04
GACATAGACGGTTACAATCAGCGTGTCGTTCATCGGTCGCTCCTCCACGAATGGTCGGTCTCAGCAACCCCATTCTCGGCTTGCGCGCCGATGAACGCCAACTAGCAATCAGGGTACGGAGCCATCGCCCGAAGGCTTCGATACGGTGGGATCACGGCGGCGATGGCTCCGTACGAGAGGGGAGGGGATTGGTTTTGCAATCGACTCTTATCCGCTTCCGGCTTCTGGTTTCTGGCTTCTGGCCTCTGCCCCACTCATGGCAGTTTCTGCGGCGACCAGCGCGGTGAGCGGTCGTTCGCGGCGTGGTTCGTGATGTTATGGGCCGGGCCGCCAAGATCCGCGACGATCACATTCCCAATTGTGAAGTCGCCGCCGACGAAGGCGAGTGTCGCGCTATCGAGTGACCACGCCGGTTCCCGCGCAACGCCGGGCGGGGCCTGGATCACCCGCCGCCCATTCGCGCCAACGGTGACAAGGACGATATCCGCCTGCTGCGGCGTGCGGTACGTCCAGAACGCGAGCATCTTCCCGTCCGCTGACCATGTGGGGGCGCCGCTGTCGAGTTTCGGCTCGCTTACCGCCGTCAGGTTGCCGCCCGCAGCGGGGACGGTGTAGACGGCATGGATCAGCGGGTCCGGCCCCCCCTGCCCATCCGCGCCGAGGCACGCGACGACGGCGAGCGTCCTGCCGTCCGGCGACCATGCGGGGTTGCCCATGTCGCACGGCAGCGCGGCGACCCGCGTCGGGGTCTTCGGCGCGTCGAGGCTGAGGACGTACAGCCCGCGCGGCTTCTTCTGCCGCTCGGAGACGAAGGCGATCTGCGCGCCGTCCGGCGACCACACGGGTTGCAGGTCGTCACCGTCCGCCTTCGTCAGATTCGTCTGCTCGGAGCCATCGGCGTTCATGGCGTAGAGTTCCGCGTCGCCGTCACGGAAGGCGACGAACACGATCCGTCTGCCGTCCGGCGACCAGCGCGGGTTGACATCGTCGCCGGGCGCACGGGTGAGATTCCGCGCCCCACTACCATCGACATTCATCACCCAGATGTCCGGGTTGCCGTCGCGGTCGGAGACGAAGGCGATGCGCCTGCCGTCCGGCGACCACTGCGGGTCGCTGTCGTTCCCCTTCGCCTTCTGGGCTTTCGTCAGATTCGTGAGGCGGCGACCGTCCGGGTCCATCGTCCAGATGTCGTCACTGACACCGCCGGCGGAGACAAAGGCAATCCGGTACGCCGGGAGCAGCGGCCCCGCGCTCGGCTGCACGGCGGGTGTGGACGGCGCGGCGCTCCCCCCCGCGACGCGCGAGGCGGCGGGCGCGGTGGCAATCGCAGCGGTGCTCGCCGGAGTTGGCGCGGGGACGGTCGCCGTCGGGGAGGCGAGGGGCGCGATGGCGGTCGCGACAGAGGAACCGACCGCCGCAGTCGGTGATGCGGCGGTCGGGCGGGCAATAGTGCTCGCGGGCGTCGCGGTAACTGCGGTGGTGGCGACGGGCGATGCGCCCCCACTCTCCGGCCCGGAGCATCCTATCAGGACCGTACCCACGAGCAGACCAACGATGCCTGAAACGGCGCGCAGAGAACCACGGATCACGTACGCAGCCCCTCTCCGTCTCTCCTCAGTCCTCAGTTCTCAGTGGGTTGATGCTCATTGAGTCACCGGCATCGGCTGATCTTGCAGGCTTTCCAGCACGCGACGCACATTGCGTTGATTGGACACCACGGCGTTATCGAGCGATTCGAGTGCGCTATCCACGCTGATGATCGCGTCCAGCGCATATCGGCGCGCGTCGTTAATGACCATGTCCCGCTGGTCGTTCGCGTCGCGGATGACGCCCTCGGAGCGCATCTTCGCTTCCTGCAACAACCCGTGCTCGCTCGTGAGATATTCCGCCTGCTGCTTGGCGAATGTGACGATCTGCTCCGCCTCATCCTGCGCGCTCTTGATGATGTTCTCGCGCTCCTGAAGCACCCGCCGGGCCTGCTTGATCTCGTTCGGCACGGAGGCGCGCAACTGGTCGATGATCTGTTGGATCTCGCCCTCATCGACCTGCACTTTGCCCCCGAAGAAGCCCCGCCGACTCTGCTGCATCATCCCGTCCAGCCGGTCAATCAGAAACTGAATATCCACGGTCGTTGCCACTCCGCCCCTCCAACCTTCGGTCCCCGCCCGATGCTCCGGGGAAGTATGATGCTGCATGCCCCGTTACCGGATCGCCGCGACCTTCTCCCGGAGGGCGCGGCTGACATGCGGCGGTACCAGCACACTGACATCGCCGCCGAGCAGCGCGACATCGCGGACTAAGTTCGCGTGAATGAACGAATGGTCGGAACTCGTCATCAGGCATACCGTCTCGATCGCATGATTCAACGTGCTGTTGATATGCGCCATGCCCAACTCGTATTCAAAGTCAGAAACCGCCCGCAGTCCACGGACGATTGCGTGCGCCCCAACGCGGTTCGCGTAGTCTACGAGCAGGCCGTCGAACCTGTCAACGTCGATATTGGGCACATGCGCCAACGCCTCCGTCGCCAGTTGCGTCCGCTCCTCCACCGAGAAGAGCGGCTGCTTGCGGGAGCGGTCGCCGCTGTCGTACACACCGATAATGACGCGCTCGAACAGCCCCGCCGCCCGCGTCGCGACGTCGACGTGCCCGTTGGTGATCGGATCGAAGGTGCCGGGGAAAATTGCGACCGTCACGCCTCACCATCCTTCTCTGCTAGAGAAACGACCAGCACGACCGCCGGTTCTGTGATATGTCCCTCCTGATAGATCGAGAAGCATGAGTCCCCGTGGCACCGTTTGCGGATCAGTCCGAACCGCCCGACCTGCTCCGGCAGCGTGACGCGCGGCGAGTGGCCGACGACGAGCGCCGCACCGGGCAGGATGCCGCGATCCGGCGCGCGGGCCGCCACGAGCGCCATCATCTCGACGATCTGCGGGGCGGCGTACGGCGGGTCCATCATCACCGTGTCGTACGGCCCGATCGCTGGCCGCGCGAGGAATGCCTGCACCGTCGTCTTGTGCACATGCGCCCGATCGGTGAACTTCGTGTGCGCCAGGTTCTCGTGAATCACCGCGACCGCGACCGCGCGTTGCTCGACCGAATCGAGCAGGGACGCCCCGCGCGACAGAAACTCGATCCCAATCGCGCCGCTCCCGGCGTAGAGGTCCAGCACCCGCTCCGACTCGATCCCCAGCGACGCCAGCATCGAAAAGACCGCCCCCTTGATCTTGTCCGCCATCGGCCGCGTCAGCATCCCCGTCGGCGCTTTGAGCTTGTGCCCCTTCGCCTCGCCCGCGATTACGCGCATCACGGAGAGAGGACTGAGGACTGCGGGTGCCCTCTGGGCGGCATGAGGACTGAGGGCGTACGCAGAGTCACGATCACTTCTTTCTTCCATTGAAACATACGATGAGGTTCCTGATACCACCCTGGGTCGAGCCGTCTCACTCAGTCCTCAGTCCTAACTCACGTCCCCCGCCCCCGCCTCGTGCGACCAGAAGGCGTCGAGGCGGGCGTGGAGCGCAGCGTGCTGCGGCTGCATCAGGTGCGGGTCGGTCGCCAGCACAGCCTCCGCCGCGTGGCGGGCGCGTTCCAGCGTGCGGGTGTCCCCCAGCGCGGCGACGCGAAGCGGCAGATCATACCCGCTTTGCGCCGTGCCGAACAGATCACCGGGGCCGCGCATCTGCAAATCTGCCTCCGCGAGCACGAAGCCGTCGTTCGTCGATGCCATCAGCGCGAGCCGCTCCTGCCCCGCCCGCCCGACATCATCGGCGATCAGGAGGCAGGTCGATGCGTCGCTGCCCCGCCCGACGCGCCCGCGAAACTGGTGCAACTGGCTGAGGCCGAATCGATCCGCGCCCTCGATCAGCATCACCGTCGCGTTCGGCACGTCGATCCCGACTTCCACCACCGAGGTCGCGACGAGCACATCGTACTCGCGGTTGCGGAACGCGGACATCACCTTCTCTTTCGTCCGTGGCGGCATCTTGCCGTGGAGCAGGCCGAGCGACAACTCAGGGAAGACGGCCTCCTGCAACCGCTTGTGCTCCGCAACGGCGGATTTCGCCTCCAGCGTCTCCGATTCCTCGACGAGCGGGCAGATGATGAACGCCTGATTCTCCGCGTCCACCGCGTCGCGCACGATGTCGTAGGCGCGCTCCCGCTCGTCGCCCCGCACAATGTGCGTCTCCACGGGCATGCGACCGGGCGGCAACTCGTCGATGGTCGAGACATCGAGGTCCCCATGCAAGGTGAGGGCCAGCGAGCGCGGGATCGGCGTCGCCGTCATCACGAGCATGTGCGGCGCGATGCTCCGCGCCTTCGCCCGCAGCCGCGCCCGCTGCCCGACGCCGAAGCGATGCTGCTCGTCCACGACGACAAAGCCGAGGTTGGAGAAGACGACCGGGTCCTCGATCAGCGCGTGGGTGCCGACGAGGATGTGGACGATCCCGCGCTGCAACCCGTCGAGGATCGGACGACGCTGCGTGACGCGCGTGCTCCCCGTCAGTATTTCCACGTACGGGCGGTGTTCGGGCGGGAAGGCGCTGAAGAGGCGTGTCAAGGTGCGGTAGTGCTGCTCCGCGAGGATTTCTGTTGGCGCCATCAGGGCGGATTGGTAGCCATTGTGGTGCGCCGTGAACATCGCTGCCGCCGCGACCACCGTCTTGCCGGAGCCAACATCGCCTTGCACGAGGCGGCTCATCGCGACCTCGCCGCGCATCTCCTTGAGGATGTCGTCGAGCGTCCGCTGCTGCGCCCCCGTGAGCGTGAAGGGCAGGTGTTCGAGGAAGACCTGGAGCGAAGCCGGGTCGATGGGCATCCCGGCGCCCTTTGCGTCCGCCTGCCACGCCTGCTTGCGCTGCACCATGCCGAGTTGCATCAGGAAGTATTCGTCGAACGTCAGCCGCGTGCGGGCGAGCGCGTAGGTGTCGGGCGATTCGGGGAAGTGGAACTGCGCCAGCGCCTCACCGAGCGGGATCAGCCCTTGCGCCGCCCGGATTGGCTCCGGCATCCAGTCCGCGATCTGTCCCTCCGTCGCGGCGAGCGCGGCGCGGACGACGTTGCGGACCGTCTTCTGGTACAAGCCGTCCGTCAGCGGGTAGACCGGCATGATGCGGCTGCCGAGGTCCGTGCCCGGCTCGATCCGCTCCCATTCCGGGTTCGTGAAGATCAGCGCGCCGTGGAACTCACCAACCGCGCCGGAGAGCGCGGCGGTGTCGCCCGTGTGCAACTGCCGGGCGACGTACGGGCTGAACCACGTCACATTGATCGTGCCCGTTTCGTCCATCAGTACGGCCTGCGTGCGCGGCTTGCCGGTGGACGTTGGCACCTCCGCGATCCGCATCACCATCCCGACGACCGTCACGACCTCGCCGTAGTTGAGGTGCGACAGTGGGCGCAATTGCGAGTAGTCGTCGTGGCGGCGCGGCACGAGGTAGAGCACGTCATTGATCGTGCGCACCCCCAATTTCTCAAACAGCGCGGCGTTCTTCGGGCCGACGCCGCGCAGATACATCACCTCATCGCCGGGGGCCATCGGCTTGATGACGATCGGCGGCTTCGGCTTCGGCGGCGCGGCGGGGGTAACAGCGGCGGGCCGCACCAGCGCGCGCGGCGGGGGGTGATCTCCCTCACCGTTCGCACGAATGCGCGGCGTTGGGGTCTGCGGGAGCGGTGGCGGCTCGCGGAGCAGTTTTCCGGCGAGCGTCAACGCCCGCTTGCGGTTCGCGACATCGAGCGTGCTGTAATGCCGGAGCGCAACGAAGACCTCCGGGGGCACAAACGGGCCGTACTCGGCCTGCAACGCGCGCATCCCGCCCGACACCACGCCATTCGCGCAGCCGAGACGCCACTCGTCGCGCAGGAGTTCGAGCAGTTCATCCTTTTTGCTTCGCTTGCCTGTCTCGGTGGTCGCCGCCATCGCTGGCCCCCGGCCCCTCACATCGGTCATTAGTGTCCGTACAGCCTGTAGTATACGACAGGAACACCGCGTATACCCGTTAGATGCATTCTACTACGCTTTCGCGGCTACCCCCGGTGTGGCGGCGATAAAGGCGCGAATCGTCTCGTTGATCTGATCGGGAAACTCGTGCACGACCCAATGCGAGCCGTCCGGGATGCGGTGAACCGTCAGGTTCGTGACGTACTGATCGAGGCCGTCGAGGTTGCCGGTGAGGAGCGCGGTGTCCTTCTCGCCCCAGATGACGAGTGTTGGCACATCGATGACGGGCGCGGTCGCGCGCGGGGTTCGGTGCGACCGATCGCCCGCCTCGCCGGTCGGTGGGCCGATGCCGGACGCGCGGTAGTAGTTCAGCCCGCCCGTCAGCGCGCCGGGTTGCGTCCACGCCGCGCGATAGGCGGCGCGATCTTCATCGGTGAAGGCCTCCGGCGGCACGAGCGCCATCTGGGACAGCAGGGCGCAATCGTTCGCCGCGAGCCGCTGCTCCATCCCCGGATTGCGGAACGCCAGCATGTACTGGCTCGCCTGCTGCTGCGCCGGATTCTCGCGCAGTTCGCGCGCGAAGATCGCCCCGTGCGGCGCATTGATGATGACGAGCCGGTCGAGGCACTCCGGGTGTGCCCGCGCGAAGGACCACGCGACCACGCCGCCCCAATCGTGCCCAACCAATGTGCACGTCGTGTGCCCGAGATGCGCGATCAGGGCGTGAATGTCCTCGACGAGCGCGGGCATCTGGTAGGCGTCCAGATCGGCGGGCTTCGACGAGCGGTTGTAGCCGCGCATATCGACAGCGACGGCCTGATACTCCCGCCCGAAGGCGCGCAATTGCTCCCGCCACGCATACCAGAACTCCGGGAAGCCATGCAGGAAGAGCATCAACGCGCCGCTGCCCTCGGTCACGTAATGGAGGCGAACGCCGTTAACATCCGCGTACTGATCGATGGTCATTGTTTCCTCCCGTGCAAACCTCGTCATTCGATGGCTCTCTCTATGCAGAAGATTTTCCAGTCATGCGTACGCTGCCACCTTCCGGCAGCGCACCGCAAGGATGGCGGGAATATCCCGATGGCTGGGAATCCGCTCGGCGTGTGATCCGGTCGCTTGCGGCTCAGACAGGCGCTCGATCATCAGCCCAGTTTCCACGAGCATGTTGACGTAGGTGCTCATCGTCCGGTGGTAGGCATCCACCCTGCCACGCACGCCATCCGGGTTGTCCGCGCGCCAGGCTCCCTCCACGAAGTAGCTGCGCACCTCGTGCGTACCACGGTCGTCGGGTACGAGCCGTGGTCTCCCAAGCGCGGTTTCCAAGCAGGGGTGGATAATCGAGAAGACGAACCAGCCGCCGGGGCGGAGGATTCGCCGCACGGTATGGAGTGTCGCCGCGAGATGCGGGATGTCCATCAACGCCATGTTGCACGCCACCCCATCGAAGGTCGCATCCGCGATTGCATCGAGCCGCTGCGCGTCGCCATGACGATAGACGATGCCAAGGGGCGCACTTTCCTCATCGCGCCGCGCGATGGCGAGAAGTTTACTCGATAGGTCGATACCAACCACCGCCGCGCCTTGCTCCGCCAGATGGCGCGTGACTACTCCCTGCCCGCACGCAAGGTCGCAGATCTTCTGCCCTACGACCAGCCCCGTCAGCGCGAACAGCGCGGGAAGTGCGAGGTCATGGATGAGCGATCCGCTGCGGACACTCTCGTCGTACCATTCCGCGATCGCGTCATACGCCGAGACGGACATCTTCCTCCAACTCTCATCGCCACTCGATCAAGACTACGCCTTCTTGAGGATAATCGCGCCCGTGCAGCGCGGGCCGAGGTGCACCGCGTAGATCGTGCTGTAACTCGTGATCGTGATGCGCTCGCGCGGGACGAATGCGGCGACGCGCTCGGCGATCCCCTCGACCTCCGCGCGCGTCGCCGCCGTCCCGTCGTGGAAGACGGTGACACCGGCGGGGTCTGGGAAGCTCTTGATCCACTCCAGCATCGCGTCAATTGCCTTCGAGCGCGTGCGCGGCTGCTGGAATGGCTCGAGCGATCCGTCGTGCAGGCGCAGCAGCGGCTTGATCGAGAGGACGGAGCCGAGGAGCGATTTCGCCTTGCTCAGCCGCCCGCCGCGTTCGAGCCACTTCAGCGTCTCGACGAGAAAGAGCACCTCGACGCCCGTCGCCAGTTCCCGCACACGCGCCGTGATTTCCGGGAGCGTCGCGCCCCGCTCCGCCATCTGCGCGGCCTCCAGCGCGAGGTAGCCGACACCCATCGACGCGCTGAGCGTGTCGATCACCTCGACCGGAACTTCACCTTCGAGGCCCTTCGCGGCGAGCGCGGCGGAATTGTATGTGCCGCTCAGTTTGGAGGAGAAGATGACCGCGCAGACGCCCGTCGCGCCCTCGGCCTGTAATTTCCGGTACGTCTCCTCGAACTCGCCGACGGGCGGCTGCGCGGTCGTCGGGAATGGCCCCGCCTCCTGCTTCGCGAAGAATTCCTCCGGCGTCAGGTCGATGTTGTCCCGATAGACATCCGTGCCGAACTGCACCGTCAGCGGCACGATCACGATGCCGTGCCGCTCTCGCAGTTCCGGGAGAATGTCCGAGGTGCTGTCCGTCACGATCCGTATCCGCGCGGGATCCGCCATGCTCTTCCCCCTCTTTCAGCAATGCGTCGTCAGAAGCCAGAAGGCAGAAGGCGGTAGTGAATCATAGGGTGCTCGTTGCGGATATCCAGTGTCCTCTCTGGTTTCCGGCTTCCGGCTTCTTCCCCTCTGGCTTCTGGTTTCCAGCTTCTCGTTTCTTCCCCCTCACTCCACCGACAGAATGTAGTCGTAATGCGGCTGCCCGCCCCGCACAATTTCGACCGCGATGTTCGCGAACTGCTCCTCCACTCTGGCGCTGAGGGCTTCCGCCGCCTCCTGCGTCACATCCGCGCCGGTGTAGAGCGTCACGAGTTCGGCGCGCTCCGCGTCCATCGCCCGCAGGAGGTCGAGCGTCACCGTCGCGCTGTCGCTGCCGGAGACGGTGAGCACATCATCGAGCAGCCCGATCACCTGGCCGGATGTGACCGCGACGCCGCCGATCGTCGCGTCCCGCACGGCGCGCGTCACCTCGCCGGTGTGCGTCCCGCTCGCGGCCTCGGTCATCGCGTCCGCATTCCGGTCGAGATCGGCGGTGAAGGTGAAGGCGGAGAGCGCGGCGATCCCCTGCGGGATCGACTTCGTCGGCACCACGCGCACCTGCTTCGTCGCCATCTCTGCCGCCTGCCGCGCGGTCAGGACGACATTGCCGTTGTTCGGCAGCACGATCACGGTCTCCGTCGGGACCTGATTGATCGCGTCGAGCAGTTCCTGCGTCGAGGGGTTCATCGTCTGGCCGCCGCGCACGATGGCGGACGCTCCGAGGCCGCGCAGCACGGCGGACAACCCCTCGCCCGCCGCGACAGCGACGACGGAAACACCGGTCGTCCGCTCCTCCACCGGGGCCACCGCGCCGGACGACGCGCCGCCTTCGAGCGTCTCGACCTGATTGTCCATGTTGTCGATCTTGATCTGGCTGAGCGCGCCGAACGTCACGGCGTACGAGAGGAGTGAGCCGGGGTCGGTCGTATGGATATGTGCCTTGACGTACTGTTCATCACCGACGATGACCGCGCTGTGGCCCATCGCCGCCATCCGGTCGCGGATCGCGTCGAAATCGAGCGTCGCGCCGGGGGTACAGGCGAGCAGGAAGTTCGTGCAGTAGCCGTAGTCGTCCTCGCTGTGCTTCTCGGTCAGTTCGCCCACATCGAATGCCATCGTTACGCCGTCGGGCACGATCGCCGACAGTTCCTCCGTCTCGATGCTCCGGCCGGCGAGGTGCAGCCGCATCCCCTCCAGGATGACGACGAACCCCTGCCCGCCGGCATCGACGACGCCCGCCTCGCGCAGGAGCGGCAGCATCTCCGGCGTCTTCGCGAGCGTGGCGCGCGCCCCGGCCAGCGCGCGGTCGAGGACGGCCCGCACATCGCCGCCCTCCTTCGCCGCGACGGTGGCGGCTTCCGCCCCGCCGCGCGAGACGGTCAGCAGCGTGCCCTCGACGGGCTTGAGCACGGCCTTGTACGCCATCGCGGACGCCTCGGTGAACGCCGCCGCGAGGAGCGGGCCGTCCAGCGCGGCGTGCCCGTCCAGCGCCTTCGCCATGCCGCGGAAAATCTGCGAGAGGATGACGCCGCTGTTGCCCCGCGCGCCCATCAGCGCACCGTACGCGGCACGGCTCGCCACATCGCCCACCGACCGACCGGCGGCTTCGCCCCCCTCGGCGGCGGCAGTGTATGCGGACTTCATCGTGAGGAACATGTTCGTGCCGGTGTCGCCGTCCGGCACGGGGAAGACATTGAGCGCGTTGACGCCGCCAACATTCCGCTCCAGCCAGCCGGCGCCCGCGCCGAGCGCGCGGAGGAAACCGGGGCCATCGACGGTCTCCACCGGCCCCGCCCCACGCTCCGGCGCGTCTGCCCCTCCCCCTTGCGCCCCGCGCACTCCCCGCCGTGTCTCCGCACTCATCCCGGTTATTCTCCCTGATTGTCGCTAAAACGCAGCCCGTGAACATGCACATTAACCGCGACGGGGCGCAACCCGAACGCCCGCTCAACGGCGAAGTAGACCGTGCGAATCGCATTGTGCGCCACCTGCGCGATGGGTAGGCCGTATTCCATCACCACATGCAGCGTGATCGTGATGCGGTCGCCATCGACCTGCACCGCGATGCCGTCCCGCGCGTCGGGCGGCGGCGGATGGCCGATCCGTCTGCCAACGCGGCTGCGCAAGTCCTGCGGCACCAGTTCCACGATGCCGTAGCAGCCGAGCGTCGCCTGATGGGCGACGGAGCCGATAGCGCGCGCGGAGACGACGATGCGCCCCGGCGCCCCGCCCTGCTCGCGCGTTGGTTCCTCCAGTACCGTCGTCATCGTGCGCCCCGAATTTCCTTCTTGCGTCCAGGTGAGCGGAATGGTAGCATACACAGGTTGCGGCATCGAACGCGACCGTTCGGGCGCATCTGAGCGAAACGAAGCGTGTACGGAGATCCGCGCCGCCATTGTAGCGGCAGGTGCGGGGACTGGTAAAGGAAGCGAAGCACGATGAAATGTGAGATTACCGGCAGGAAGCGCTCATTCGGGCACAACGTCTCCCACGCGAAGAACCGCACGAACCGGTATTGGCTGCCGAATGTGCAGAAGAAGCGCGTGATGGTCAACGGCAAGATGGTGCGCATCCAGATTTCCATGCGCGCGCTCCGCACGCTCACCAAGACTGGCCGGATGGCAGCCAAGGGCAAGTAACGCCCGCCGCGTCACCCATCGCACCTTCCGGGGACGGCGCTGCGCCGTCCCTTTTGTTGTTCAGGAGAAATCGCCCTTAATATCGTCGTCGGCCCGATGCGTCCCGCTCCTGGTAATACTGATCCCGCTCGCTCGGGTCGCGCCCATCCCGGTTGCCGCCGGTGACGCGGTTCCACAGCCAGGAGAGGATGAAGACCGCGATTGCGAACGCGATCAAGTACCCAACCACCGCGAAGACGAGATGCACGACGAATGAGAGCACCTTCGCGATCAGCAGCGCGACGAGCGCCGCCACGATCACAAACAGGACGAGTCGCACGCCCGATAGGCCACCGCGTTGTCCATTCCCATTCGTATTCATGTCAGAAACCCTTTCCGATTCCGATTGCCGGGGGAGGCGTTCCCCCGCTTCTCTCAATTATACGCCCGGATGGAGCGCGGGTTGCCCGCTCGCGCACCATCCCCTCACACGACGACCTTGAATGCGTACACGATCCGGTCGTACCACATCAGGAGTGTCGTGACGGCGGAGAATGCGAGCAGCACGGCGGCGACGCACCACCCCCACGGCACCCGCCGCACCACCCACGCGAGCGCGACGCCCGCGCCGAGCGAGACGGCGGGCAGCGCGTACAGCGGGTACCGCACGTAGAGCCGCGCCACGATCCCCACCACCAGCATCGCCGCCGCCACCGCCAGCCACACGGAGAGGGTCAGGACTGAGGACTGCGGGTGCCCTTTGGGCGGCATGAGGACTGAGGGGGAATCGTCAGGCGCAAAGCCACTTGCAGAACCAATCCTCTCCCCCTCAGTCCTTCGGAGCACCGCGACGCCCGCGACACAGAGGACGACGGGCCAGACGCGGTAGAAGGCGAAGGAGACCTCC
>JAABUT010003973.1_pt1 | contig 12159 bp, 11 predicted proteins | sample 5559281 | NCBI WGS metagenome assembly JAABUT01 (sample SAMN10711880, study PRJNA513359) | rock metagenome | isolation source: Antarctica rocks | place: Antarctica: Victoria Land, Ricker Hills nord | collected 2016-01-04
GGGTCGTCGGCCAGGAGCAGGCCATCAAGGCGGTCTCCCAGGCGATCCGCCGTACCCGCGCCGGCCTCAAGGACCCCAAGCGGCCCGGTGGCTCGTTCATCTTCGCCGGCCCGTCCGGTGTCGGTAAGACCGAGCTGTCCAAGACGCTGGCCGAATTCCTGTTCGGCGACGACGACGCGTTGATCCAGATCGACATGTCCGAGTACCACGACCGGTACACGGTGTCGCGGCTCGTCGGAGCGCCTCCCGGCTACGTCGGCTACGACGAGGGCGGCCAGCTCACCGAAAAGGTGCGCCGCAAGCCGTTCAGCGTCGTGCTCTTCGACGAGGTCGAGAAGGCGCACGCGGACGTGTTCAACACGCTGCTGCAGGTGCTCGAGGACGGCCGGCTGACCGACGGCCAGGGCCGCGTCGTGGACTTCAAGAACACGGTGCTGATCCTGACCACCAACCTCGGCACCCGTGACGTGTCGAAGTCGATCGGCAGCCTCGGGTTCTCGGCCGTGAACGACGCGGCCAGCGACTACGAGCGGATGAAGGACAAGGTCAACGACGAGCTCAAGCAGCACTTCCGCCCGGAGTTCCTCAACCGCATCGACGACATCATCGTGTTCCACCAGCTGACCGAGGCCGAGATCGTCAAGATCGTCGACCTGATGACGGCCCGGCTGGACGTCCAGATGCGCAACAAGGACATGGGCCTCGAGCTCACGACCGAGGCGAAGGCGCTGCTGGCGAAGAAGGGTTACGACAAGACGCTGGGCGCGCGGCCACTGCGCCGCACGATCCAGCGCGAGATCGAGGACCCGCTGTCGGAGAAGATCCTCTTCGGCGAACTGCAGCCCGGCCAGATCATCGTCGTCGGCACCGAGCCCGTCGACGTGCTGAAGAAGGACGGCCCGGAGAAGTTCACCTTCCGCGGTGAGCCCAAGCCGTCCGCGCTCGTGCCCGACGTGCCGCCGGCGGGTGTCTCGGCTGACTGACGTCGGCACGTGCGCCGTCGTCCCGCGAACGGTGTGCATGCGCGCCGCGGTTGCCCGCGCGTCTGCACACCGTTGCGTTGGCGCCGGCCGAGCATGATCACCAGCGATGGTCGAGGCGAGCAGATCAGCGGTGGCCGGGCAGGGCGTAGCGGCCGTCGGGCAGCGGGTCGACCAGGCCGTCGGCGACCAGGCTGTCCAGCGCACGTTCGCGTTGCGTGCCGTCGTGCCAGGCGAGGTCCAGTGCCGGTTTGCGCACCGGCTTCGCGGTGCCCCGCAGCACATCCATCAGCAGGCCACGCACCTGCCGGTCGGTTCCGGCGAAGCGCGCAGGTCGCGCCCGCGGCCCCGAGTACACCGGCGCCCCGCCCGCCAGCCACGCGCACCGGTCGGCGATCGGGCACGCCGCGCAGCCGGGCGAGCGACTCGTGCAGACCAGCGCGCCGAGCTCCATCAACGCGACACTGAACCGTGCGGCCGCCGAAGCCGACTCCGGCAGCAGATCACGGACGTCTTCGAGATCAGCTGCCGTCGACGGCGGACCGGCCGCACCCTGCCCTCGCACCGCGCGTGCCACCACGCGGCGCACGTTCGTGTCGACCACCGGCACCCGCTGCCCGAAGGCGAACGCTGCGACCGCCCGCGCCGTGTACGACCCGACACCCGGCAGCGTCAGTAACGCGTCGACGTCCGAAGGGACCGTGCCCCCGTACCGGTCGCGGATCGCCACCGCGCAAGCATGCAGACGCAGCGCGCGCCGTGGATAGCCGAGCTTGCCCCACATGCGCACCGCCGCACCGGGCGAGTCCACGGCCAGATCCGTCGGCGAGGGCCAGCGAGCCAGCCAGGGACCATACGCCGGCAGCACCCTGGCCACCGGCGTCTGCTGCAGCATGATCTCGCTGACCAGCACCGCCCACGGGCCCGCGTTCGGCGCCCGCCACGGAAGCTCGCGTGCAGCATCCTCGTACCAATCCAGCAGCGGCCGGCAGAGGGCGGGCGAAGCTGTCACCTGTGGCATCGTCGCACGCCTTGCCGCGCGTCGGACGCCGCCCCTCAGAGGCCAGCAGCTAGCGTTACGGGGTCATGCTTCGTCCCATTGGTTCCCAGACCTCGTCGGTCTATTGGCGCCGTCGCCTGGTGCTGATCGGCTCGGTCGTCCTGCTGGTCGTGCTCGCCGTGTTGACGGTCAAAGCGGTGAAATCTGGCGGCGGTGGCGTCGGCGCGGCCGGCTCGTCGTCGACCACACCCCTCAACAATCCGACGAGCGTCACATCGTCGAACTCGGCGCCGAGCGCGACGACACCGAAGAAGTCATCCGCCGCCTCGACGTCCACCCGCCCGGGGTCCTCCTCGGTTAACCCACTGGCCAACTGCGTGACGAAGAGCCTGGAACTACGCGCCGTGGCGAGCAAGGCCGCCTACCGGGTCGGCGACACCCCGACGCTGCAACTGCAGGTCACCAACACCGGCGGGCGTCCATGCGCGCAGGACCTCTCGGACAAGGTCGTCGAGCTGCGCGTCTACAACGGCGAGTCACGCGTGTGGGGAAGCCACGACTGCAAGGTCGAGCCCGGCGCGACAGTTCGGACGCTCGCCCCGAACGTGTCGGTGCTGGTCTCGGTCAGGTGGTCCGGCCTGACGTCGCACAAGTCGTGCACGGGCACCCGCCAGCGCGTCGGCGCGGGCACGTACACGCTCTACGCGCTGCTGTCCGGGCGCACGGGCAAGGCCACGCAGTTCACCATCAGCTGAAGCGTTCGATGATCGACACCTCGGCCAGCCGGGAGATGCCCTCGCGCACCATCCGCGCTCGGCTGTCGCCGACGCCGTCGACGACCTGGAGATCTTCGACCGAGGCCGCGAGCAGCTTCTGCAGGCTGCCGAAGTGCTCGACGACGCGGTCGAGGATCTGCTCCGGGACGCGGGGTACCCGTGCCAGCAGGCGGTAACCGCGCGGGCTGACCGCGCCGTCCTGCCCTTCCGGCGTGCTGGTCAGACCCATCGCGCGCGCGACCTGCGTGAGGTCGAGCAGGTCGAGGGCAGACAGCTCGGAAAGCTCGCGCACCACAGTCGAGGCGCTGCGAGCCCGCCGGCCGGCCGGCACGTAGTCGCGTGCGATCAGCTCACGATCGGCGTCGACGCCTGCCATCAGCTCGTCGAGTTGCAGGGCGAGCAGCCGGCCGTCGGTGCCGAGCTCGACGACGTGCCCGGTGACCTCGTCGGCAATGCGCCGCACCATCTCGAGGCGCTGCGAGACGATGGCCGCGTCGCGCACCGTCACAAGATCCTCGATCTCCAGCGCGGACAGCGCCTGCGATACCTCGTCCAGTCGCGTCTTGTACCGCTCGAGCGTCGCGATGGCCTGGTTGGCGCGCGAGAGGATCTCCGTGCTGCTCTCCAGCACGTAACGTCCGTCGCCGACGTAGAGGCTGATGATCCGCATCGATTGCGACACCGAGATCACCGGGAAACCCGTCTGCAGGGCCACGCGCTGGGCGGTGCGGTGCCGGGTGCCGGATTCCTCCGTGGGTATCGCGGGGTCGGGCATGAGGTGGGTGGCGGCGTAGGAGATGCGGCCGACCTCGTCGGTCAGCACGACCGCGCCGTCCATCTTGCACAGCTCGCGCAGCCGAGTGGCGGAGAACTCGACGTCGAGCGGGAAGCCGCCCGTGCACATCCCCTCGACGACGCCGTTCCAGCCGATGACGATCAGTGCACCGGTGTTGCCGCGCAGGATGCGTTCCAGGCCGTCGCGCAACGAGGTACCGGGCGCGGCCGTGGCCAGCACGCCGCGCAAGATCACGTCGCGTTCTGTGGTGGGCACGTCCCTCCCTGCAGTGTCGGCGGCGCTCAGTCTATGTAGAAAGTCTCGGATGGCCGGTTCATTTACCGGATCGAGCTCAACCCGGCACGACGCAGCGCGGCGATGGCCTCGGCCAGACTGGGCACCTCGACGAGTGTCGCCCCGTTCGCCCGGCCTGCCAGCCGCGCCGTGCTGCCCTGGGGCACGAGCAGTCGCCGGAACCCCAACCGGACCGCCTCGCCGACCCGTTCGGTGAGCATCGCAACCGGCCGCACGTCGCCGGACAGCGCGACCTCGCCGATCGCCAGGAGGTCGAGCGGAACGGGCTGTTCGAGCGCCGCGCTGATCACGGCAAGAGCGACCGCGAGATCGGCGCCGGGATCGGACACCCGCATGCCCGCGACGGTGGCGAGGAAGACGTCCTTGTCGAAGAGCTTCAGCCTCGCCGCGCGCTCGCTGACGGCAATGAGCATCGCGCATCGCGCGGAGTCGAGGCCGGAGACGCCGCGGCGCGGATTCGGGTTCGTCGTCACGGCGACCAGCGACTGGATCTCGGCGGTGAGTGCGCGGTGCCCCTCGATCGTCACGGTGGTGCACGTGCCCGGCACCGGGACGTCGCGATGTTCGCGGAACAGGCTGCTCGGGTCGAGCACCTCGCGCATGCCCGCGTCCGTCTGCTCGAAGGCCGCCACCTCGAGCGAGCCGAAGCGATTCTTCACCGCGCGGAGCAGCCGCAGCGCCGTGTGCTTGTCGCCGTCGAGGCTCAGCGTGGTGTCGACGATGTGCTCGAGCGCGCGCGGCCCGGCGACGGTGGAGTCCTTGGTGACCTGGCCGACGAGGATCATCGGCATGCCGCGGGACTTGGCCACCCGGCTGAGCACCTGCGCGACCTCCATGGTCTGCGTGACCCCGCCGGCGCGGCCGTCGACGTCACCGGACGCGATCGCCTGCACCGAATCGATGATCACCATGGCCAGTTCGTCGCCGGCTGCGTCGATGTGGCCGATGACGGAGGCGAGATCGGTGTCGTCGGCGAGCAGCAGGTGCGGGCAGTCGGCACCGATGCGCTGCGCGCGTACGGCGATCTGCTGCACGGATTCCTCACCGGAGACGTAGAGGACCGTGCGCTCGAGCCGCCGGGCGACAGAATCGGCGACCGCAAGCAGCAGCGTGCTCTTGCCCGAACCGGGCGGACCGCTGCACAGGCACACCTGACCGGCTACCAGCCCGCCGCCCAGCACCCGGTCGAACTCGCCGACTCCGGTGGTCAGCCGCCGAACGGGTGCGCCGGTGACGACCTCCGAGACGGGACGCGCCGGGCGCGCGGGCGTGCTCGCGCGCGCGCTCGAACGCAGCCCCGGCGCTGCCTGCGGGCGCGCATGTTCGACAATGGTGGAGAACTCGCCGCACTTGGGGCAGCGGCCGTACCACTTGCCCGTGCTGGCACCGCACGACTGGCAGCTGAACGAGCTCGTCGCCTTGGGCACCGGCAGACCGTAACCCGGGCCACCGACAGATCCGCCGTCAGCGCGCGTCAGCCGATCTGGCCGGTAGCGGACGGGCCGGGGATGACCGAGTCGTTCGGCCCGCTCGTCAGCTCGACCGGCACCGCGATGGTCTTGCTGCCCGCGTTGGCGAAAGTGAATGTGACCCGAATGCTCGTGCCCGGGTAGACGGGCTTGGTGAACTTCAGCAGCAGCAGGCCGCCCTTGGCCTCCGGTACGCCCCAGGAAACGCGCGAGCCTGCCGGCACCACGATCGAGCGCACGCCCTGGGGCGACCTGGCTGGCGACCTGGCCGGCGACCTGGCTGGCGACCTTGCCGGCGACCTGGCTGGCGACCTGGCTGGCGACCTTGCCGGCGACCTGGCTGGCGACCTGGCCGACGACCTGGCCGACGACCTGGCCGGCGACCTGGCTGGCGACCTGGCCGACGACCTGGCCGACGACCTGGCCGACGACCTTGCCGACGGTGAACCGGAGCTCGGGCTGCTCGAAGCTGCCGGCCTGGCTGCGCTGCCGGCGTTCTGGACCTGAGCGGCCTCGGCAGCCTTGGCGTAGGCGCCCCAGCCGGTGAACGCGGCGGACGTGATGCCGGTCAGGGTGTCGTTGCTGGTGCCGGTGTTGACCACGACGAGCCGGACGAGCGCGCTGCTGCCCTTGTCATAGAAGGTCGACGTGATCGGCGATTCGATCACCAGCCCGCGCAGGCGCAGGTCGCCGACGGAGGCTTGCGTGCCGTCGAGGCTGGGCCGCGAATCTGCCGTCTGGGCGCGTTGTCCGGCCGCGCACGCGGAGCTCAGCAGGGCGGCGGTGAGCGCGATGCCGACGCCGATTCGGCGCGCGTGGACCGGCTCTGGCTTCACGTCGGCTCCTTGCGGACAGCGGCAACGACTGGGGCGCTGGACAGCCTATCGAGGCCGTTTCGCGGTGCGTCCTCCGGCGTCGGTCAGCGCGCACCCACGCGCGCGATCGGCGTTGGTATCAGAGCTTTCGACATCGCTTAGCAGGGCTTGGGAGCACTTGGCAAGTGGGCTCGCGGCCGATCCGGCGACTGTGCTGCGTGTTACTCTTGAGTCAGCGAAAGGGGCTTTACAACATGACATTCAAGGTCGGCGAGACCGTTGTCTACCCGCACCACGGCGCCGCTCTGATCGAGGCGATCGAGGAGCGACTGCTCAAGGGAGTGAAGAAGACTTACCTCCGGCTGAAGGTCGCTCAAGGGGATCTGACGGTACTCGTCCCGGCCGAGAACGCCGACATTGTGGGCGTTCGGGATGTCGTGGGCCAGGAAGGCCTGGACAAGGTCTTCGAGGTGCTGCGTGCCCCGCACACCGAGGAGCCGACCAACTGGTCGCGTCGCTATAAGGCCAACGGCGAGAAGCTCGCTTCCGGTGACGTGAACAAGGTCGCCGAGGTAGTACGTGATCTTTGGCGCCGCGACCGTGACCGCGGGCTGTCCGCCGGCGAGAAGCGCATGCTGGCGAAGGCCCGGCAGATCCTGACCAGCGAGCTCGCGCTCGCCGAGGGCACCAACGAGGACAAGGCAGAGATCGTCCTCGACGAGGTGCTCAGCGAGGCAGTTGCCTGAGGCAGCCTGCGTCGGCGCAGCACGGTGATGGCGGTGACGAGTCCACGGACCGTCGCCGCCATTCTCGTTGCCGCCGGCTCCGGGCAGCGGCTGGGCGCTGACGTGCCGAAGGCCTTCGTCCCGGTGGCCGGGCGCACCCTGCTCGAGCACGCCGCCGGCCGCTTCGACGGCCATCCGGGGATCACTTCGGTGGTTGTCGTCGTGCCCGAGGCGAACGCCGCACAGGCGCGCGAGCTGACCCGGTTGACCGTGGTGGCCGGGGGCGCCACCCGCCAGTCGTCGGTGGCCGCCGGGCTGGCCGCGCTCGGCACCGACGTCGAGTTCGTACTGGTGCACGACGTGGCCCGCCCGTTCGTGCCGGCGACGGTGATCGACGCGGTGCTCGCCGCACTGGAATCCGGCGCCGACGCCGTCGTGCCCGTGGTACCGATCGCCGATACCGTCCGCCGCGTCGACGAGTCCGGGCAGCTGGCCGGGCCGGTCGACCGCTCGTCGTTGGTCGCCATCCAGACGCCCCAGGGATTCCGGCACAGCGTGCTGGCCGATGCCCACGCGCGCGGTGCCGGCACGGCTGTCACCGACGACGCCGGGCTCGTCGAGGCGGCCGGCGGCACGGTCGTGGCCGTCCCGGGCGCCGACGAAGCCTTCAAGATCACGACGCGCGCGGACCTCGCTCGCGCCGAGGACACCGCACTACGCTGACCCACCACCCGCGCTCGACCGACGAGAGGACGCTCGCGTGATCACCAGCACGATGCAGGACGACTTCCAGCTCACGGTCACCGCGCTGCTCGAGCACGGGTCGCGGGTGTTCGGGCGCAGCGAGTGCGTGACATGGCAGGGCGGTGACTCGCGGCGCGCAAGCTTCGCCGAGGTGGGCGCCAATGCGCAGCGGCTGGCCTCAGCGCTGGCCGGCCTCGGCGTCGAGCAGGGTGATCGGGTCGCCACGCTGTGCTGGAACTCCCAGGAACACCTCGAGGCCTACTTCGCGGTGCCGTGCATGGGCGCGGTGCTGCACACACTGAACCTCCGTTTGCCCCCCGCGCAGCTCGCGCACATCGTCAACCACGCCGAGGACAAGATCGTCATAGTCGACGCGTCGTTGCTGCCGCTGCTGGCCGCGATCTCCTCGCAGCTCAAGACCGTCGAGGCGTACGTCGTGATCGGCGACGGCGACACCTCGGTGCTCGGCGACGACGTGCCGGTGCATACGTACGGGGCGCTGCTGGCCGACGCCGAGGCGTCGTTCGACTGGCCTGCGCTGGACGAGAGGGCACCCGCCTCGATGTGTTACACCAGCGGGACGACCGGCGACCCGAAGGGCGTCGTCTACTCGCACCGCTCGACCTACCTGCACGCGCTCGCGACGTTGGCCACCACCGTCACCGGCGCCTCCGAGTCCGACCGGGTGCTGGTCGTGGTGCCGATGTTCCACGTCAACGCGTGGGGCATCCCGTACGCGTCGATGCTGTCTGGCGCCACGATGTTGATGCCCGGCCCGCACATGACCCCTGCGGCGCTGTGCGAGATCACCGAGGCCGAGAAGGCGACGATGATCTCGGCCGTCCCGACGCTGTGGGCCGGGATCTTGCAGGTGTGCCAGGAGCGCGACGTCGATCTGTCCTCGGTGCGGATGGGCACGTCAGGCGGCGCGGCCATCCCGCGCTCGCTGATGGCCGCCTTCGAGCAGCGCGGCCTGCGGATCATCCAGGGCTGGGGGATGACCGAGACCTCGCCGGTGGGCGGAATGGCGCACCCGCCGATCGACGTCGAGCGAGGCACCGACGAGGAACTCGACTGGCGGCTCAAGTCCGGTCGGTTGGTCGCCGGCGTCCAGATGCGCATCGTGTCCGACGACGGCGACGAGCTGCTTTGGGACGGCGAGGCGGTCGGCGAGATCGAGGTCCGCGGCCCCTGGATCACCGGCGGCTACCACCTCGATGCGGCGCCGGAGAAGTTCGACGACGGGTGGCTGCGCACCGGCGACATCGGCACCGTCGACGAGCGCGGCTTCTTCCAGATCACCGACCGCTCGAAGGACGTCATCAAGTCCGGCGGCGAGTGGATCTCCTCGGTCGAGCTGGAGAACCTGCTCGCCGCGTCACCGGATGTGCTCGAGGCGGCGGTCATCGGCATCCCGGACGAGAAGTGGACCGAGCGGCCGCTGGCCTGCATCGTGGCGCGAGGCGAGCGCGTCGACCCGGCCTCGCTCGCGCAGTTCCTCCACGGCAAGGTCGCGAGCTGGCAGGTGCCGGAGAACTGGACGTTCGTCGACGAGGTGCCCAAGACCAGCGTCGGCAAGTTCGACAAGAAGGTGCTGCGCGCCCGCTACGCCGACGGCGACTTCGAGGTCGCGCACACGAAGGCGCCCGGCGGCAAGTGACCGAGCTGCGCACCGGTATCGGGGTGGACGTCCACCCGATCGAGGCCGGCCGCGACTGCTGGCTGGCGGGGTTGCTGTGGCCGGGCGTCGACGGATGCGCCGGTCATTCCGACGGTGACGTCGCGGCACACGCAGCCTGCGACGCGCTGTTGTCGGCGGCCGGGATGGGTGATCTCGGCGGGGTCTTCGGCACATCCGATCCGCAGTGGGCGGCCGCGCCCGGGGTCACGCTGTTGCGCGAGGTGGCGCGGTTGCTGCACGAGTCGGGCTGGACGATCGGCAACGTGGCGGTGCAGGTGATCGGCAACGTGCCGCGTGTCGACCCGCGACGTGCCGAGGCGCAGGCCGCGCTGTCGGCGGCGGTGGACGCGCCGGTGTCGGTTGCCGCCACGACGACGGACGGGCTGGGCCTCACCGGCCGGGGCGAGGGACGCGCCGCCATCGCCACCGCGCTGCTCACCCGCTGACACTCTCGTTGACTGGTGCGTGATCCGTTCACTGGTGCGAAATAGCGCACCAGTCAGCCGATAGCGCACCAGTCAACCGAGATGCATGGGTCAGGTCAGGCCGAGGCGGCGGTCAGCCCAGCGCCTGCGACAGGTCCGCCCACAGATCCTCGACGTGCTCGATACCGACCGACAACCGCAGCAACGTCGGCGGTGTGCCGAACGACGCGTCGATCTCGTGCCGCGCCCGCCGCTCGATCAGCGACTCGACGCCGCCCAGGCTGGTCGCATGACTGATCAGCCGGACCGAGTCACACACTCGCTCGGCGTCGTCGGCCGAGCCGGTCAGCTCGACACCGATCATCGCGCCGAATCCCGCATGGTCGCGTGCGGCCACCGCGTGCCCGGGATCGTCGGGCAGGCCGGGGAAGCGCACCCGTGTAACCCGAGGGTGCGCCGCCAACCGCTGCGCCAGCGCGAACGCGTTGGCCTGTGCGCGTTGCATCCGCAGCGCGAGCGTGCGCACCCCGCGGGTGGCGAGGTAGGCCTCCAGGGTCCCGGGGATCGCGCCGGTCATCGTGCGACGCTCGTGCAGCGCGGCGGCGAGCTCGGGTGTACGGACGACCAGCGCGCCCATGAGCAGGTCCGAATGCCCGGCCAGGTACTTGGTCGCCGAGTGCATGACGACGTCGGCGCCGAGATCGAGCGGGCGCACGACCAGTGGCGTCGAGAAGGTCGCATCAACGCACACCAGCGCGCCGGCGGCGTGTGCGGCCGCTGCGATCGCCGGCACGTCCGGCACCGTCATCAGCGGGTTCGTCACGGTCTCCAGCCACACCAGGTCGGCGCCGTCGAGCGCGGCAACCACGGCCGCGGTGTCACCGATGTCGACGGGGCGCACCGTCATCCGACCTAGCGCCGCCTGCTCGGTGAAGATCGACACCGTCCCCGAGTACGCCCCTGACGGAACGACGGCCACCGTCCCGGCCGGGCGTCCCTCGACGATCGCCGCACTCGCCGCGATGCCGCTGGCGAAGGCCAGCGCGTGCCCGCCGTCGAGCTCGCCCACCACCGCCTCGAACGCCGCCAGCGTAGGGGTGACGTCGTGGCGCGCGTAGCGGTTGGCGTCGGGATCGTGCCGGTACGGCGCCGCCAGGACGATCGGCGCGTTCAGCGGGGCGCCGGGCTCGTGCGGACGACCCGCCGAGACGACGATCGAGTCAGGGTGCAGCTTCGGGTCGTCCACCCGGCCAACGTTAACGCTGCGGTGGATGGGCGCGCACGGGCCAGCCGGGCGGCGGTGGTCCGTACGATGGCTCGGTGACGCTGCACCTCTACGACACCGCGACCAGGTCGTCGCGGGCCTTCGAGCCTCTCCAACCCGGCAAGGCGTCGATCTACCTCTGCGGGCTCACCGTCCAAGGGCCACCGCACATCGGGCACGTCCGCAACTGGATCAACATGGACATCCTGCGGCGGTGGCTGCAGCACAGCGACTACGACGTCACCCTCGTGCGCAACGTCACCGACATCGAAGACAAGATCATCGACAAGTCCGCCGCCGCGGACGAACCCTGGTGGGCGTTGGCGTTCCGCAACGAGCGCGAGATCATCGCTGCCGAGCGGTCGCTGGGCTGCCTGCCGCCGTCCTACGAGCCGCGCGCGACCGGGCACGTCCCGGAGATGATCGAGCTGATACAGCGGCTGATCGACTCCGAGCACGCCTACGCATCCGACGGTGACGTGTACTTCGACGTCCGCTCGTACCCGGCCTACGGGTCGCTGTCCGGGCAGCGGGTGGACGAGATGCAGGCTGCCGGCGACTCCGTCGGCGACGCCCGCAAGCATGACCCGCGCGACTTCGCGCTGTGGAAGGCGAGCAAGCCAGGCGAGCCGACCACGGCTTCCTGGGCGACGCCGTGGGGGCGCGGCCGGCCGGGTTGGCACCTGGAATGCTCGGCGATGGCGACGAAGTACCTCGGCGCGACGTTCGACATCCACGGCGGCGGGCTGGATCTCGTCTTCCCGCACCATGAGAACGAGCTTGCGCAGTCGGCCGCGGCCGGCGACGGCTTCGCGCGCTACTGGCTGCACAACGGCATGGTGAACCTGTCCGGTGAGAAGATGAGCAAGTCCCTGGGCAACACCCTGCAGGTGCGCGAGGTCGTCAAGCAGTGGCGGCCGGTCGAGTTGCGCTACTACCTCGGCGCGGCGCACTACCGTTCGACGATCGAGTATTCGCCGGTTGCGTTAGACGAGGCGGCCTCGGCGTACCGGCGCATCGAGAACTTCGTCGAGCGCGCGTCGAGATCACTCGCGCAGGGACGCCGCGCGCTCGGCGTGCAGGGTGATGTGGCCTACGCCGAGTTCAGCGCTGCGATGGACGACGATCTCGGCGTGCCCGCGGCGCTGGCCGCGATCCACAACGTCGTGCGCGAGGGAAACACTGCGCTC
>JAABUT010003975.1_pt1 | contig 12156 bp, 15 predicted proteins | sample 5559281 | NCBI WGS metagenome assembly JAABUT01 (sample SAMN10711880, study PRJNA513359) | rock metagenome | isolation source: Antarctica rocks | place: Antarctica: Victoria Land, Ricker Hills nord | collected 2016-01-04
CGCTACAGCGCCAGCCACGTGCCCGAGGTGGAGCCCGACGCCAGGCTGGACCGGCTTGAGGTGGTGCGGCTGTTCGAATACGGCCTGCGCGGGGTGACGCCGCCCGAAGCCAGCGGCGCCCGCCTGTCCGAACGGCGGCGGTAGGTCCGCGCATGGACAACAGCCGGCCGGGCATCCGTCCGCGCCCCAGCGCATGGCGGCGCATCGATGCCATGGGACGCCGGTGCTTTCCGCTGGTTGCCACCGTGGCGCTGCTGCTGGCGGCCGCGGCGCCGCTGGGCCTGCCGGGCCAGGCGCAGCTGCAGGTGGCCGCCGCCCTCGGCTGCGTGTTCTTCTGGTCGGTGTTCCGTCCCGCCTCGATGCCGCCGCTGGTGGTGTTCGCCATCGGGCTGCTGGCGGATCTGCTGGATTTCACGCCGGTGGGCGTGGGCCTGCTCGGCCTGCTGATCGTGCACGGGCTGGCGTTGCGCTGGCGGCGCTTCCTGGCCCGGCAGGGCTTCGTCGTGGTGTGGCTGGCCTTCGTGGCGCTGGCCACCGGGGCGATGGTGCTGCAATGGGCGCTGACCAGCCTGTTGGCGTTCCGGCCGATGCCGCCCGGCCCGCTGGTGTTCGGCATGGTGCTGGCCGCCGGGCTGTATCCGCTGCTGGCGGTGCCGTTGACCCGCGCGCATCTGACCGTCGCCGAGCCGGAAGCGGCGTGAAGCCTGAACCTCAACGGTCGGGCGTGTTCACCCGCCGCGCGCTGCTGATCGGCGGCGCGCAGGTCGCGGCCCTCGGGGTGCTGGCGGCGCGGCTGTACCAGGTGCAGGTGGTCGAGGGCGACCGCTATGCCACCCTGGCCGAGACCAACCGCATCTCCGCCCGCCTGATCGCCCCGCCGCGCGGCCGGCTGCTGGACCGCGCCGGCACCGTGATCGCCGGCAACCGGCTGAACTGGCGCGCGCTGCTGATCGCCGAGCAGACCGCCGATGTCGGCGCCACGCTGGACGCCTTCGCTGCCATCGTGCCGCTGGCCGAGCACGAGCGCGCCCGCATCGACCGCGAGCTGCGCCGCCGCCGCCGCTTCATCCCGGTCACCGTGCGCGAGTTCCTAAGCTGGGAGGACATGGCGCGCATCGAGGTCAACGCGCCCGACCTGCCGGGCATCCTGGTCGATGTCGGCACCACCCGGCAGTATCCGTTCGGGCCGGCATTGGCCCATGTCGTCGGCTACGTGGCGCCGCCGGCCGAGAGCGACGCCGCCGACGACCCGATCCTGGCGCTGCCCGGCATCCGCGTCGGCCGCGCGGCGATGGAGCGGGTGCACGACCTGGCGTTGCGCGGGCGCGCCGGCGCGGTGCAGCTGGAGGTGAACGCCGTCGGCCGGGTCATCCGCGAGCTGGACCGCCAGGAAGGCACCCCCGGCCAGGACGTGGTGCTGACCATCGACGGCGAGCTGCAGAAATCCGTGCTCGGGCGGCTCGGCGAGGAAAGCGCCAGCGCCGTGGTGATGGACGCGCGCAACGGCGAGGTGCTGGCGATGGCGACCAACCCGTCGTTCGACCCCGGGCTGTTCAATTCCGGCGTGTCGCAGGCGCAGTGGGTGGAGTGGACGAACAACCGTCGCGCGCCGCTGATCAACAAGGCCGCCGCCGGGCTGTATGCGCCCGGTTCCACCTACAAGATGATGGTGGCGATCGCCGGGCTGGAGGCCCACGTGATCGCGCCGGGGGAAACGGTGAGCTGCCCCGGCTACCTCGATTTCGGCGACCGTCGCTTCCACTGCTGGCGGAAGGGCGGTCACGGCGGCATGGACATGCGGGCGGCGCTGAAGAACAGCTGCGACGTGTATTTCTACGAGCTGGCGCGGCGTGTCGGCATCGACCGGCTGGCCGCCGTCTCCAACCGTTTCGGGCTGGGCGTGAAGCTGACATCGAGCTGCCGGGCGCCCGCGCCGGCCTGGTGCCGACCCGCGCCTGGCGTGCCGGCCAGGGCCACGCGTGGAACATCGGCGACACCATCGTCAGCGGCATCGGCCAGGGCTACCTGCAGCTTACGCCGTTGTCGTTGGCGACCATGGCAGCCCGGCTTGCCAGCGGGCGGGCGGTGCAGCCGCATCTGACCCGCAGCATTGGGGGCGTGGCGCAGCCGGGCAGCGCCGCTGAGGACTGGCCGCTGCTGGGCATCGCGGAGCGGTCGCTGCACATCGCGCGTGAAGGCATGTGGGCGGTGGTGAACGAGCAGGGCGGCACCGCGCCGGCGTCCAGGCTGCTGCTGCCGGGGGTCAGATGGCCGGCAAGACGGGTTCCGTGCAGGTGCGCAACGTGTCTCGTGAACAGCGCGAGCGCGGCTACAAGTCCGAAAACCTGCCATGGGAGTACCGTCCGCACGCGCTGTTCGTGGCTTACGCCCCCTATGATGCGCCCCGCTACGCCCTGGCGCTGGTGGTGGAGCACGGCAACGCCGGCGCGGCCACCGCCGGGCCGATCGCGCGGGAGATCATGACCGACGTGCTGAACCGCGACCCGGCGGGCCGCCCCGCTGGTCCTGACAACCGTCCGTCGCAGCGCGTCGCCGAGCGGTCGCGCACGTGAGCCTGACGCAAAGGCGGCTGATCCGCGAGACCTCGTTCGGGCTGACCGCCAAGCTGTTCCGGGTCAGCTGGCTGTACGTGCTGCTGCTGTGCACGCTGGCCACGGTGGGCTACGTGGCGCTGTATTCGGCCGCCGGCGGCTCGCCCGAGCCGTATGCCGCCCGCCACATGCTGCGCTTCGCCTTCGGGCTGGCGGTGATGCTGGGCATCGCCCTGATCGATATCCGCTTCATCGCCCGGCTGTCCTGGGTGGCCTACGCCGTGGGGCTGGGCCTGCTGGTGCTGGTGCTGCGCATGGGCCATGTCGGCAAGGGCGCGCAGCGCTGGATCGAGCTGGGCGGCATGCAGTGGCAGCCCAGCGAGTTCATGAAGATCGCCCTGGTGCTGGCGCTGGCGTCCTGGTTCCACCGCGCCAGCTGGGAGCGGATGGGCAACCCGTTCTTTCTGGTGCCGCCCGCGCTGATGGTGCTGGCGCCGGTGCTGCTCATCCTGAAGCAGCCCAACCTGGGCACCGCGATGATCACCGCGGTGGTCGGCGGCGCCATGTTCCTGGGTGCCGGGCTGCGCTGGTGAAAGGTGTTGCTGGTGGTGGGCGCCGTGCTGGGGGCGGCGCCGGTCGCGTACTCGCATCTGCACGACTACCAGCGCGCGCGCATCGACACGTTTTTCAATCCGGAAAGCGATCCGTTGGGTGCGGGCTACAACATCATCCAAAGCAAGATCGCGCTGGGCTCTGGCGGCGTGTGGGGCAAGGGCTTCCTGCAGGGCACCTAGGGCCACCTGAACTTCCTGCCGGAGAAGCAGACCGACTTCATCTTCACCACCCTGGCCGAGGAGTTCGGCCTGGTCGGCAGTCTGGCGCTGCTGGCGTTGCTGGCGCTGATCGTGCTGGGCGGCATGGCGATCGCGCTGCGCTGCCGCCACCCGTTCGGCCGCCTGGTGGCGTTGGGCATCAGCGTCAACTTCTTCATGTACGTGTTCGTCAACGTCGCCATGGTGATGGGCGCCATCCCGGTGGGCGGCGTGCCGCTGCCGCTGGTCAGCCACGGCGGCTCGGCGATGATCATGGTGATGGCGGGGTTCGGCCTGCTGATGTCCGCCCATGTCCACCGCGACGTGGAGTTCGACGACCGGCGCGACGTGTTTTAGAGCAGGATCGGGCCAGCCGTGTTTCAGGAGTGCCCATGCGATCGATCCGGCGCCGCGCTGCCCTCGTTCTGTTCGGTGCTGCGCCCCGCCTTGCCGGCGCCGCCGGTGCGGAGCTCTTCGCAACGGTCGAGCGACTTTTCGACGCGCGTTCCACCGGCACCGACGCGATCGTGGCCGTTCTCGGCGCCGGGCCGCTCCGGGTCGTTTCCCCGGCCAGCCCCGCCTTCGACTATCTCGCGGCCGACCTGCCACCCTTGTCGCCTTTCACTTCTCTTGATCTTCGGCACCACCGGACGCGCGCGGCCGGTATCGCCGTGCTCGCGGCGCGTGCGGGAAACGGGACCACGCCGCAGGAGGTCCGGGCAAGATACGGCTCCGTCGCCTGGAACGATGTGCGGCCGGAGCTGCCCTTCTTCTACCTCCGCTACGAACGCCGCGATGCCTACCTCGGCTTCGGCTTTCCGCGCGGTGCAGGCGAACTCGCCCGCGTCGTCGTGTCCTGGGGGCTCGGCTGAGAGCCTGCAACGGCTCTCGACTCCATCCGAGGATGCTACCCGATCCGGTCGCCGCGCCGCGTCGGCAGGGTGATGCGGAACTGGCTGCCGCCGGTGCCGGTGTGCACCAGCACCAGGTCGGCGTTCAGCGAGCGCAGCAGGTCGCGGCTGATCGCCAGCCCCAGCCCGGTGCCGCCAGGCTTGCCGCTGGTCACGAAGGGCCGGAACAAGGCCCGCTGCACGCGCTCCGGCAGCCCCGGCCCGTGTCGGTGATGCTCAGCTGCACAGTCTGGTCGGTCCAGGTGCAGGCGATGCGCAGGTTCTGGCAGCCGGCCTCGGCGGCGTTGCGCAGGAGGTTGCCCAGCACCCGCAGCATGTGGCCGCGGTCCAGCGCCACCGTCCGGCCGCTCGCCAGCAGGTTGTTCACGACCAGGCCCGGGCGCATGGCGCGAACCTGGTCGGCCACCTCCTCGACGATGTCGCGCAGCACCACGGGTTCCAGACGGGGTGCGGCCGGCACCTCGCTGGCGAACGCGAGGGTGCCGCGCACCAGCGCCAGCGCGCGGTCGACGCTGGACTGCACCGCGTCGCCGGCGCGCGCCACCTTGGGGTCAGGATTGGATTGCAGGCGTTCGGCGGCCAGCACGGCCGGGCTGAGCACGCCGCGCAGGTCGTGGCTGACGCGCGCCACCGCGGCGCCCAGTGCGGCCATGCGGGCGTTGCGCCACAAGGCCGCGCGCAGCTCGTGCTGCATCGCCGAAAGCTCCTGCCCGGCAACCGCCATCTCGTCGTCCTTCAGCCGGCTGACGGTGCGCGGGTTCAGCGGCGGGGTGCGTTCAGGATCGGCGCGGAAGGCGGTGATGCTGCCGATGATGCGGCGCATCGGCACCACCAGCAGCAGGCGCAAAGCCACGTGCACCAGCAGCCCGGTGATCGCCGCCACGCCCAGGCCCTGCAACGCCACCGACCAGGCTTCCCGACGCAGATGGGCCACCAGGTCGGCTTCGCGCAGCACCACGGACACGATGGCGGTCGGGCGCTTCGGGCTGGGGCCGAACACCAGCAGCGTCCCCTCGCCGCCGGCCACCAGCGCCTTGACGCTGCGCAGCAGGGCGGTCAGGCCATTCTGCCGGCGCAGGTCCAGCAGCACCGGCGCCTGCACCATGGACCCGAGCTGCGACAGCACCACCGGCGGGCGTCCGGCCTCCTGCAGGCGGATCGAGATGGCACCTGCCAGCTGCAGCAGGTTCTGGCGCAACGCCCGGTCGGCCCCGGCGGCCTCCGTGCCCGGCAGCGGCGGCGTTGCCAGGACCGCCAGCGCCGCCATCTGGGCCGCGACCATCCGTGCGTCGATCCAGGCGCGCTGCTCGCGGGAGATGGCAGGCAGGAACACCAGCATCTCAGTGACCAGCATCACCAGCAGGGTCAGGTACAGCACGCGCCACATCAGGCTGTGGCGCGGTCCGACCAGCTTGCTCGCCGGTGCCGCTCCAGGCTTGGCGTCGCTGAACGTGGGAATGGGCAACAGTTCGTTCATCGGCGTGCCCTCATGGCAGGCGAGCCAGCAGCCGAACCAGCCGCTTGGTGCCTGTCGAAAACAGCCGGTCGGTGAAGAAGCCGCCGGCGGCGCGCTTGCCCGCTTCGGCCAGGGTCGGGTACGGCACGATCATGCCGGCCAGCGCCGAAAGCTTGATCCGCTGGGAGATCGCCAGGGTCCAGGTGCCGATCATCTCGCCGGCGTGGGGCGCCAGGATGCCGGCGCCCAGCACACGGCCACGGCGCGACACCACCAGCTTGACCATGCCGCGCGTGTCCCGCCCGGTCTGGGCGCGGTCGTTGGCCGCCATGTCCCAGGCAAGCACGCGGACATCGTGGCCGGCGGCGCGCGCCTCGGCTTCCGTCAGTCCCACCTGGGCCAACTCGGGCGCGGTGTAGGTGACGCGCGGCACGGCGGCATAGTCCAGGCGCGCGGGCAGCCGGAACGCGCCGGCACGGATGACGATGCCGGCGTGGTAGCTGGCCAGATGGGTGAAGGCGCGCGGCCCCAAACCCTGCGGATCGGCGATGTCGCCCACCGCGAACACCCGCCGGTTGGTCAGGCTGCGCAGGCCGGCGTCGGTGGCGATGCCGGTGCGGCCGGCCCGGACGCCGCCGGCCTCCAGCCCGAGGTCCTCGATGTTGGGCCGGCGGCCGGCGGCGACCAGCAGGTGGCTGCCGGACAGCCTGGCGCCGTTCTTCAGCACCAGCGTCGGGCCAGGCTCGACCGCCGCCACGGCGGTGTTTTCCAGGATATCGACACCCTGGGCGCGGAGATGGTCGAGCAGCAGCGCGGCCAGTTCGGTGTCCTCGCGCCCGGCGGCGCGGCCGGCTTCGACCACGGTGACGCGGCAGCCGAGGCCGACATGGGCCTGCGCCATCTCCAGCCCGATCGGCCCGCCGCCCAGGATGAGCAGGTGGTCCGGGCGCGGCTGAACGGCGAAGATGCCCTCATGGGTGACGTGCGGCACGGCGGCCAGGCCCGGGATGGACGGCAGCACCGCCCGGCTGCCGGCGGCCACCACGATGCGGCGCGCCGTCAGCCGACGTGCGCCGGTGGGCGATGCGACCTCCAGGGTGGCGCGGCCGGTGAACCGCGCCTGACCTTGCAGGACCGTCACCCCCAGGCCGGTGAAGCGCTCCATCGAGTCCGCCGGCGCGATCGCCTCGATCACGCCGCGGACATGCGCCTGCACGCCGTTCCAGTCGATGTCGGGCGGCGCGAGATGCACGCCGAACCGCGTGGCATCCGCCGCATCCTGGGCGGCATGGGCGGCGGCCAGCAGCGCCTTGCTGGGCACGCAGCCGGTGTTCAGGCAGTCGCCGCCCATGCGCGCCCGTTCGACCAACGCCACCCGCAGGCCCAGTTGGGCTGCCACCGCAGCGACTGACAGGCCCCCCGAGCCGGCGCCGATGATGGCGATGTCGAAGTCAGGCATCACGTCCCTTCCAGGCTCGCCAGCCCACCGGCAGCAGCGAAAGTGCCGCCAGCGCCAGCAGCGGCAGCAGCACCGGGGCGGACAGGATCACCGACAGGTCAGGCCGTTCGCCGCGCATCAGCACCGTTCCCACGCCGGCGCCGACGAAGGCGAACACGGTTGTTGCCGGAATGATGCCGATGAAGGTGGCCGCCGCATAGGGCAGCAGCCGCATGCCGACGACCGCCGCGGCGAGGTTCACCAGCCAGAACGGCACCACCGGGATCAGACGCAGCGCCAGCACGTAGGAGAAGCCGTGCGCCTCCAGCCCCGGCCGCACCCGGTCCAGAAAGGGGCCGGCGCGCGATGTCAGCCACGGCGCCAGCGCGCCCCGTGCGGCCAGGAACACCAGGACAGCGCCGACCGAAGCCCCGCACACCGCCAACGCCGCCCCGATCCAGGCGCCGAACAGCAGGCCACCGGCGACCGTGAGCACCACTGCCCCGGGCAGCGATATCGCCACGCCAAGAGCGTAGACCGCGAGATAGCCGAGCGCCGATGCCGCCGGATGCGCCCGCACCAGCGCCAGCAGGGCGGCCTGGCGCGCGGCCAGGGCTTCCCAGGTAAGGAGGTCCGGCACGCCGACCGCGAACGCCAGCGCGAGCAGCGCCGCGATGACGATCAGGGGCAGCGCGCGCTTGAAGGACGCCATGGTCGGACAAGCCCTCATTCGTTGCACGAAAGCAAGCAGCGCCGCGATGCTCGCGGGCCTCGTGGTTGACGCGGGAGGTGGTCGCGCCCTATAAGCCGCCGCCTGCAAGGAACCTTACGCGAGGTTTCGCAACCGGCCTTGATGCGGCGCCGATCATAGGCTGGCCATCTTGAGCGACATCGGAGAGTTATCGTGAAGCGCACCTATCAACCCTCGAAGCTGGTTCGCAAGCATCGTCACGGCTTCCGCACCCGCATGGGAACGGTTGGTGGGCGCAAGGTGCTGGCCAACCGTCGCGCCAAGGGCCGCAAGCGCCTGTCGGCCTGACCGTACCGGCCGAGGCCGCAACGATGGCGTCGGCTTCCCAGCGATTGAAACGCCGGGCTGAATTCCTGACGATCGCGGCCAAAGGTCGCAAGGTGGCCGTGCACAGCCTGGTGTTGCAGGCATTGCCGCGCCTCGATGACAGGCCGGCGCGGCTGGGCTTCACCGTCACCAAGAAGGTGGGCAACGCGGTGGTGCGCAACCGCACCCGCCGCCGGCTGAAGGAAGCGGCGCGGCTGGTGTTGCAGGCACGCCCGGTGTTCGGCGTCGACTTGGTGCTGATCGGCCGCGACGCCACGCGCGGGCGGAAGTTCGTTGTCCTGATGGATGATCTGTCACGTGCATTGGTCAAGGTCGGCGTGACATGACAAATCCCGCGACGTGGCCGGCCCGGGCGCTGGCGGGGGCCGTGCATGTCTACCAGTGGACCTTGCGCCCGATGATTGGCGCCAACTGCCGTTTCGAGCCGAGTTGCAGTCATTACGCGCTGGCCGTGCTGCACAGCCACGGCGCGGCGCACGGCAGCATCCTGGCTGCAAAGCGGGTGCTGCGTTGCAACCCCTGGAACGCCGGCGGCTTCGACCCGCCGCCGGTTCCGCGTGACCCTGGCCGACCGGCCGGCGGACGCGACATCACCCTCGGCACATTGGCACCTTGATGGATCAGAAACGTCTTTTCCTGGCCATCGCGATCTCGATCGCCATCCTGCTGGGCTTTCAGCTGCTGCTGCCGCGCACGCGGCCGACGCCGGTGCCGGTGCCGGTGGCCGTCACCTCGCCGTCCGGCGGGCCGCTGACCGCCGGGCCGACGCCCACCGCGGGCGGCACCAGCCCGGCCCCCGCCAGCGCGCCGGACGCCGGCACCGTGCCGCGCGAGGTGCCGCGGCTGGCGATCAACGGCCCGCGCGTGCAGGGCAGCATCAGCCTGCTGGGCGCCCGCCTGGACGACTTGGTGCTGCGCGACTACCGCGAAACCATCGAGCCGAGCTCCAAGCTGGTGCGCCTGCTGGAGCCGCGCGCCGACCCGCAGCCATACTACGCGCAGTTCGGCTGGAGCGCCGCACCCGGCACCACGGCCAAATTGCCCGGCGCCGACACCGTTTGGACCGCGGCCGGCGAGGTGAGCGTCAACAAGCCCGCCACGCTGAGCTGGGACAACGGCGAGGGCCTGGTGTTCGAAATCGAGGTGGCACTGGACGAGAACTACCTGTTCACCGTCAACCAGCGCGTTCGCAACGCCACCGCCGGCGCGATCTCGCTGTTTCCGTGGTCGCGCATCCGCCGCGACTACACCCCCGTCACCGCCGGCTACTACATCCTGCACGAAGGCATGCTGGGCGTGCTGGGCGGCACGCTGAAGGAGGTCACCTACTCGTCGGCCAAAAGCGAAGGCGAGAAGAAGGGCGGCGTGGCGTATGAGGCGCCGACCACCGGCGGCTGGGCCGGCATCACCGACAAGTATTGGCTGACCGCGCTGGTGCCGGATGCCGCCGTCGCCTCGCAGGCCGCGTTCCGCCACGTGAGCGAGGCCGGCATCGACCGCTACCAGGTCGATTTCGTCACCCGCGACCCGGAGGCGGTCCCCGCCGGCGGGGCCGCGGAGCTGCGCACCCGCTTGTTCGCCGGCGCCAAGGAGGTGCACCTGCTGGACCGCTACGAGTCGGCGCAGAACATCACCCACCTCGACAAGGCGGTCGACTTCGGGTTGTTCTATTACATCACCAAGCCGTTCTTCTACGCCATCGACTGGCTGAACAGCGTGCTGGGCAACTTCGGTCTGGCCATCCTGGTGTTCACCATCTTCATCAAGGCGCTGTTCTTCCCGCTGGCCAACAAGTCCTATCGCTCGATGAGCAAGATGAAGCTGCTGGCGCCGAAGATGACGGCGTTGCGCGAGGAGTACAAGGACGACCAGCCAAAGCTGCAGCAGGCGATGATGCAGATGTACAAGAACGAGAAGGTCAACCCGGCCAGCGGCTGCCTGCCCATCGTCATCCAGATCCCGGTGTTCTTCTCGCTGTACAAGGTGATCTTCATCACCATCGAGATGCGCCAGGCGCCGTTCTTCGGCTGGATTCACGATCTGAGCGCCGTTGACCCGACCAACGTTTTCAACCTGTTCGGGCTGATCCCGTTCGACCCGACGTCCATCTCGCATCTGCTGCACCTGGGCGCCTGGCCGCTGATGATGGGTGTCACGATGTTCCTGCAGCAGAAGCTGAACCCGCCGCCGCCGGACCCGATCCAGGCCAAGGTGTTCCAGTGGATGCCGATCGTGTTCACCTTCATGCTGGCCGGCTTCCCGGCCGGGCTGGTGATATACTGGAGCTGGAACAACCTGCTGACGATCTGCCAGCAATGGCTGATCATGCGCCAGACGCGCCTTGCCAGGCCCGCCGCGGCGCGGGTCTGACCGCGGACCGGATGTCCGTATGACCGAGCCTGACGGCCTGCCGGACTTTGCCGACGACGCAGCCCGTCAGGCGGCGGCGCTGGAGTCCGGGCGCCTGCTGTTCGCCGCCGAATGCCGCTTCTTCTATGCCGCCCAGCGCATCGATCAGCTTCCCGCCCCGGGGCTGGCCGAGGTGGCGTTCGCCGGCCGCTCCAACGTCGGCAAGTCCTCGCTGATCAACGCGCTGACCGGGCGGCGCACGCTTGTTCGGGTTTCGTCGCAGCCTGGCCGCACCAAGCAGCTCAACTTCTTCGATCTTGGCGGCCGGCTGGTGCTGGTGGACATGCCCGGCTACGGCTACGCCCAGGCGGCGAAGTCGGTGAAGGAGGACTGGCAAGGGCTGATGTTCGATTTCCTGCGTGGCCGCCCGACCCTGCGCCGCATCGTGCTGCTGATGGACAGCCGCATCGAGGTGAAGGACAACGACCTCGCCGTGATGGACCTGCTCGACCGCGCCGCGGTGACGTTCCAGCTGGTGCTGACCAAGGCCGACAGCGTGAAGCCGGAAGCGATGGCCGCCAAACAGGCTGAGATCGACGCCCTCGCCCGCAGGCATGCCGCCGCCTTCCCGGTGACAGTGACCACCAGCAGCCACACCGGACTTGGCATCGACGTGTTGCGGGCGGAGCTGGCCGGACTCGCCGGCGCGGCTTGACCGAGGCGGCGGAGCGCCGCACAACGGTGGGCGGAAGCAGGAAGACGCTCATGACGGAAGCCGCCGAGGCTGCCTTTGGCTCCGCTCAGGAGCAGGCTCGCATCCTGGCCCATGCGTTGCCGTTTCTGCGCCGCTATGCGGGTGCCACTATCGTGGTGAAATACGGTGGCCACGCCATGGGCGAGGACCATCTGGCGGAGATGTTCGGCGCGGACATCGCGCTGCTCAAGCAGGTCGGCATGAACCCGGTGGTGGTGCATGGCGGCGGCCCGCAGATCAACGCCATGCTCAAGCGGCTGTCCATCGAGACGAGCTTCGTCGACGGCCTGCGGGTGACCGATGCCGCCATGGTCGAGGTGGTCGAGATGGTGCTGGCCGGCACGGTGAACAAGCATGTCGCCGGGCTGATCAACCGTGCCGGGGCGTTGGCGGTGGGCATCTGCGGCAAGGATGGCGGCATGATCCGGGCGCGACCCTTGCGGCGGACCAGAAAGGACCCGGGCAGCAACATCGAAAAGGTGCTCGACCTCGGTTTCGTGGGTGAGCCGGAGCACGTGGACGTGCGCGTCATCCACGCGCTGACCGGGGCCGGCATCATTCCGGTGATCGCGCCGGTGGGCGTGGGTGCCACCGGGCAGACCTACAACATCAATGCCGACACCGTGGCCGGGGCGGTGGCCGGAGCGTTGGGCGCCAGCCGGATGCTGATGCTGACCGATGTCGCCGGCGTGCTGGACGCGGACCGCAGGCTGATCCCGGAGATGACCGTGGCCGAGGTCCATGCCGGCATCGCCGGCGGCGTCATCACCGGCGGCATGATCCCGAAGGTTGAAACCTGCATGGCC
>JAABUT010003977.1_pt1 | contig 12136 bp, 8 predicted proteins | sample 5559281 | NCBI WGS metagenome assembly JAABUT01 (sample SAMN10711880, study PRJNA513359) | rock metagenome | isolation source: Antarctica rocks | place: Antarctica: Victoria Land, Ricker Hills nord | collected 2016-01-04
CCCAACCGGTAGTGGCTGCCGTCCCTGTCGTAGACCACGGTCACCGAGCGCCCGTGGTAGGGCAGCCCCTGCACCGCGAAGTGGTCCCACGACACCGGCACCTGCGGCCGGACCCGCAGCGTGTCGTCGGCAGCAGGCCGCACACCGAGCAGCCCGGTCAGCACCAGGTCGGCGAATGTCGAGTGGTCGTAATCCTCGCTGCGGTCGGGGAAATCCGCTATCCACGCGCCCGTGTCGGGGTCCAGGTTCTCCGCCACATACGGCTCACCGTCCTTGACCTGCTGGGCGGCGTACTGGTGCAGCAGAGCGACGTAGTCATCAGTGGTGACAACGCCCTGCCGTCCGCTGTCGAGCAGGCGGGCCATGCCGGTCAGCACCAGGCTGGTCTGGAACGGCCACGACGGGCCGTTCCACTCGCACTCACCGGGCGTCTGGCCAGGAGTGCGGTGCTGGACCATGTAGTACGGGCTGGACGGTCCTATCGTGCGCAGGCCGTGCGCACCGGCGAGCTTGTCCTTGTCCAGCACACTCTTCCAGGCGAGGTCGTACTCCGCGTCCGGCAGTCCGAAGTACCACGGCACGAGCCCGGCGAGCTCGGGGCCGCTGGCAAAGGTGAAGTAACGATCCGGGTAGCGCTTGGAGAAGCGATCCATGAACTGCTCGACGGTAGGGTTCCACAGGCTGTCCTGCACGGTCCTCTTGGTGACCGCGGCACGCGCCGCGTAGTCCCTGGCTGCCTCGGTGTCCCCGGCCAGCGCGGCGATGTTGCTGATCGCGGTCTGGTCGCCGTAGATGTAGCTGTTGAAGCTCGGGCGGAATGCGTCACCGGCCCAGCCGTCACCGACGTCCAAGCCGCTGGTGCTGAATTCCGTGGCGTCGGTGACGGGCGCAATCCAGTACAGCCCCTTGCTGGTGTCAAGGTTGGTGCTCCACGCGGCGAGGTTCTGCTTCAGCGCGTGGAGGTGCTTGAGCGGAACCCGGCGGTCGCCGCTGGCGAGGTAGTCGGCCCAGACGGCGTCGCCGATCCAGGAGGTGTACTGCCGCAGGTTGCCGCCGCCGCCGAGCCACCAGTCGAGGTTGTCCTCGGCGTAGGAGCGGTCCCGCAGCCAGCGTGCCTCGTGGACCTGGTGGCCGACCGCGGCGCTGATCGTGCCGTTCGGGCCCTCCCACGGCACCGACGGCGCGAACTCCGTGATGACATAGCCGTTGTCCGTGCTCCGCAGATGCTTCTTGAAAGCGCGCCACCGGTAGTAGTACGTGTCCTCGATGGCCTTATCAGGTATATCGACGAACGGGATGTTGGCTGCGAACCACCCAGCGTCCGGACCGAAGCGCTGCGCCGCGACGCCGACGACGTCGATCGGCGCCACGGTGCGCGCGTCCCTGTTCGAGTCGGCGTTGCCCTGGGCGAAGGCCGGTGTGGAACCGATCGTCCCGGTGACACCGACAGCGCCCGCCACCGCCGACCACTGCAGGAAACGGCGGCGAGAGACGCTCGGCGGCACGCGATGAGTGTGCGTGGGTTCTACGGGCATGCTCTGAGGGTCGCGCTCGGACATGAAAGCACCCTTCCAGGGAAGTTCGGCGGTGGCTGAGCAAGCCAAGGATGACCGCAACTTTTCCACGCCACAGATGCGCCACGCGATCGGTGCAGGCTCCCGTGGACTACGGCACCACAACGAGAGCCGCCGTTACCCATTCGTCTGAATCCCGCGCCTACTGCATGGACGAGTGCGGATGGCTGCCATCGAGCCTGTTGCTCACACCCCGGATCGGCGGCAGTCCTCATCGGCGGTAAACGTGCACGTAGTCGAACCACGCCTGAGCGCCCGCGACGCCGAGCGCGCCGTTGTCGGAGGCGAACAGGCCGATGCGGACCGGGAACTGGCCGGACGCGTGCAAGGTCCAGGCGTCCTCGCGCTGCCAGGTCCTGCCGTCGTGCGACAGGTAGGGGGTGTAGACGTCGCCGTCCTTGTACAGCCGCAGCCAGACGGTGATGCGCGAGGGGTCGGCGTTCCCGCCGGCGTAGGTCCCGTCGGCGCTCGGCCCCTGGGCGTTGCCGACGAAGCAGCAAGCCAGGCTGGCCGGGGCCTCCTGGGAGGTGTGGTCGGAGGTGGCCGGGCACAGCGCCGCGGTGTAGTGGCCGACCGCGGTGCGCGCACCGGGCATCGGCGCCGTGAGCGGGCAGGCCTGGCCCGCCGGCCGGGGTGCCAGCGCGTTGCGCTTGGCCTCCACCTGGGTCATGTTCCCGCTCCAGGTGACGCCGTTGACGACGTTGGTGTCGTCGTCGCTGTAGGCGAGCAGACCGGCCTCCTGCGAGGGGCTCTGCGGGTCAAAGTGCAGCTTCGTCTCGACCATCCAGTTCCCCGCGGGGGCGTTTTGCAGCAGGACGTTCTTGCTGGCGCTGAACGCCCCGGACGGGTTGCCGACCCGGGGGTACTCGTCGAGCGTCCCGTTGCTGGTCAGGCGCAGCGCCCCGGTGGGCGCCCAGCCGTGGAGCGCCGGGTCCTCGCGCAGGAAGCCCCACTGACCGCCGAGGCGGTTCCCAAAGTTGTCCGAGGCGGCCGGGTCTTGCGTGCCGGTCGCCGGGGCGGTGGGCGCCGGGGCCCGGTCGTCGGTGCGGGCGGCCAGGGTCACGTTGTCGAACGCTCCCGCCGCGTCCTGGGTGCCCACGGCCAGGGCCCCCAGGGTGTACCGCTGCGAGGCGGGCAGGGCCAAGCGCGCGGTACCGAGCGGGTTGCCGTCAACGTTCTGCAGGGACGCGCTCAGCGCGGGACCGTTCGCGGCGGTGGTGTCCAAAGTCAGGACCAGGTGGCTCCACTGCGTGGGGTCGAACGAGGCCGGCAGCGGCGCAGATGCCGTCGAGGCGGCGCCGTGACGTGGCCGGCGGGTCAGGGTGACGGTGCGGGACGCGCCGCCGACGGCGGCGGTCAGGACGTCGCCGGTCGCCGGGAGCGACACCGCCAGGCGCTGCTGCCCGCGGGTGCCGCCGGCGGCGCGCACGTCGGCCTGCGCGACGAAGCCCGCCGCGCCCAGGTGCCGGGGCCTGACGTCCGCGCTAGTGGCGGTGCCGGTGGTCACGGTCTGCTGCAGGACGCCGCCGGTCAGCGCGCCCCCCGCGGTCGTCGACCACTGGCCGCCGCTGCGCTTCCAGTGCGGACGGGCGCTGCCGGTCCAGTCCGGCGCGCCGACGCCGCCCGCGCCGTTGAAGTTGCTCCCGACCAGGGGGGTCGTCACCGGGGCGGCGCCGCCCAGGGAGGGTCCGCCGTCCCCGTTGGCCGTGGGCCAGCCGGCCGGCGTCCACTGCAGCGGGTCCAGGTACAGCTGCCGCAGCTCGCTGTCGGAGCTGCCGCCGCCCCCGGCCTGCCACGGGTGGGCCTGGTTGATGCCGTGGTAGACCAGCCACTGCTGACCGGCGAGGTCGGGCAGCGGTGAGGCGCCGCCGGCGCCGACGGTGCCGTTGCCGTTCTGCTGGAGCACCGGGTAGCCACCGCCCTCGTCGGCGAGGTTCCACCAGATCGGGTTGGTGAACGGCGGGGCACCGGCCGGGACCTGCTTCACCGGGCCGTAGGACCATTCCATCGGTGACCCGTTCTGGTCCGAGAAGTCCCCGTGGCCGCCGTCGGGGTTGAGGTTGCCCCACGGGGCGTTGCCGCGGTTGGCGACCTCGCTGTACGGGCTGTTGGCGCCCGAGCAGCAGTCCGAGCGGGAGTTGAGCATGTAGTACTCGGTGTGCCCGTCGAGGTCGTGGGTGAGCATCGTGCTGGCCTCGTACTGCAGCTGGTGACCGACCTGGGTGGCGCTGCCCGGATCGACCGACAGGCCGTCGGCGGCGAGCTTCCACAGCCGCGTGCCCCCGAAGTAGCTGCCCTCATACAGGTATCGCTGGCCGTCGGCGTCCTGGACCACGTTGGAATCGAAGTGCCAGTTGTAGCAGCCGGGGTTCTTCGGGTCCGTGCACCAGCCCCAGCTGGGGGCGACGACCGGTCCGTGCGCGAAGCCGGCGCCGGCCGACGGCCCGGCGTCGGTGAACGGGCCGACCGGCGTCGGCCCGACGGCCACGCCGATCGCGGACACCGCCTGGGTGCCGGTGCTGGAGGGATTGCCGTAACTCGGCAGCGCCTTGATCTTATCGGCGGTGTAGTACAGGTAGTACTGGCCGTTGAAGAAGTGGACGTCCGGGGCCCACAGATCGTTCGAGTACGCCCAGTCCGGCCTGGCCGCCAGCGCGTCGCCCGCCCGGCTCCAGTGCACCATGTCCCGCGAACGCCAGATCGGGAGGATGTGCTCGGTCGACGAGGTCCCCAAAGTGGTCGTCGTCGCGTAGAGGTAGTAGTAGCCGTCCAGGCCCTTGATGACGTCGGGGTCGGCGACGTTGCCCGGCAGCGTCGGGTTCGCGAAGGCCGCCGACCTGGCCGGGGGGCCGGCCGGCTCGGCAGCAGCGGTCGCCGGGATGATCGCGCCGAGCGCTCCGGCGGCGACGACGGTGGCGAAGCCCGTCAGCGCGGCGAGGAGCCTGCCGGTGCGCCCGAACCTTGCAGACCTCCCAGCCGGTCGGCACGTCCGGTGGGTCAGCTGCGTAGCAAGCATCGTCGCTCCTTCGCCGCGCCACCTGCAGTGACCAGACGGCGACGTCAAATGATTCGCTCAAAATCTATCATGAAGGACCAGAAAGGGTCAAGATCTATCTTGAAGGAACAACCAGAACGGGTCAAGGGCTGGGTCGCGCAGGGCCGCCCCACGCGACGGCTGCGGGCCGCTCTGCGGTGTCCGGGGGCCGAAGGCCAGCACGCCCTCCGGCGAGCTCTGCCGCTCGACGGGTTCACTGCCGCGCCGCCCTGCCCAATAACGTCCAATTCCCCTGTCCGCCAAGCCGTTGCGATGAATGTCACTCTCGTACTCGGACACCAGGGACGCCTGGTCATCACGGCCGAGGTGTGTGCAGCCCGCGGGCTGGACCTGGGTGACCGGTTGCGGCCTGCAACTGTCAAGAAAACTTGGCCGAGCTGTCTGAACCACCCCGGCCCTTGCCCTGCTGAGTTGCGGCAATGCCTCAGCTCGGCACCGGTGCCAGCTTGGTGCCGAGTTCCAGACACAGGCGCCATCTGACCTGGCACGGGGCCATCTGACCCGAACTGGAAGCCACCGTCGCCCAGCAGAGCAAGCGGATCGCGGAACTGGAACGGCAGTTGGGCACCGACTCCTCGAACTCCTCCCGCCCCCCGTCTACCGACGCACCGTGGGGCAAGAAGCCGGCGAAGAAGCGGTCGTCGCGGCAGAGCACGGGCCGCAAGCCAGGCAAGCAACCCGGTGACCCCGGAGTGTCCAGATCCCTGTCCGACAGTCCTGATCGCATCGTCGCGATCGAACCGCCGACCTGCCGCGGCTGCCACCACTCGTTGGCCGAGGCAACCGGTGCGACCCGCGATTGTCGACAGGTGGTGGACCTGCCCGGCGGCCGCGCCGGTGATCACCGAATACCAGTTGCAGTCCAAACGGTGCCCCTGCTGCGACACCGTGACCGTCGCGGACTGGGACGACAACAGTGACGCCAACACCGATGTCCTCGCTGCGCCGGGTTCGCCGGTGCGGATCGGGCCGGCCGCGTCGGCGATGTATGTACTGCTGACCTGCGGGCACTACCTGCCCGTCGGTCAGGCGGCAGCGTTGTTGGAAACGTTGACCGGGTTGCACCTGTCCACCGGGTTCACCGGCCGCGCCCGCCGCCGCACCCACCACAAACTCCTGAGCGGTTTCGCCCCGCACATGAAGACACTCCTGGCCACCGAGCCTGTGCTGCACGCCGACGAGACCACCGGCCGCGCCAACCAGGCCCTGGCCTACGTGCACATCGCCTGCACCCGATATTTGACGATGATGCACGTCGGCGGCCGCACCAAGGAAGACATCGACGAGGGCGGGATCCTGCCCGACTTCACCGGCGTCCTGGTCCGCGACGGCTCCGCCGGCTACGACCACCTCCCGGCGGTGCACGCCTGGTGCGCCGCGCACCTGCTCCGCGACCTGCGGGCGGTCTCTGACACCGACCCCACCGGGCAACTGTGGGCCGTGGCGATGGCCGACACCCTCACCGGCGCGCACCGCGCCGCCCAAGCGGCCAGAGCCGCCGGAGCGCACCGTCTGGACCCGGCGACCGTGGCCACGCTGCTCAACCACTACCTCGGCGCTTTGGCCAAGGGCACCACCGACAACCGCGGCCAACACAGCGAACTCGCCACGCGTGCCCGCACCCTGATCAGCCGGTTCCGCCGCTTCCAGGACATGATCCTGCGGTTCGGCACCGACCTGACGGTTCCCTTCACCAACAACGAGGCCGAACGGTCCATCCGACCCGTCAAAGTGCAACAGAAAACCTCCGGCGGCTGCTGGCGGACCCTGGCCGGACTCACCGAATTCGCCCTCGTCCACTCCTACCTCAACACCGCCCACAAATGGGGCCTCGACAAACTTCAAGTCCTTCAACAACTTTTCACCACCGGTCCGTGGCTACTCCGTGCTCTCACCCCAGCTGAATAGCTACATCGGGTTCAGTTTTCTCAGCCCGTTGTTGCCACCGCTTGGGGTGGTGAGTCCGTTCGATCCAGAAGCTCTCCGTGTCGAGCGGTGGCGGGGCCGCGATGCCGGCGTGGTGGTAGCCGACGCCGAGCGGCTGCTCATGTTCGGCGGCGACGGCTTTAGCGATCAGCGTTTCAAACAGGTACGGGGTCGCAGACCGGGTCAGCGCACGCCCAGCAGGTGCTCCAGCGCGAGCCGCTGGATACGGGCGAACCCGTAGCCCTTGGTCCGGGCGCTCTCCAGGTCGTAGTCCTCGAAGCTGGAGCGGTCGGCGAGCAGGTCGTCGTAGCTCTCGCCGTCGTTGAGACTCGGCCGGCTTAGCTCCGCCACTTCGGCGACGGCCAGCGCCTCCTGCACCTCCGGGTCGGCACGGAAAGCCTTCGATCGATCCCGCAGGGTGATGTAGAGCTCCATGTTGGCCATCGCGGACTCCCAGACGCCGTCCATGTTCTCGGTCCGTAGCGGCTTGTAGTCGAAGTGCCGGTCACCGTCGTAGGTGGGACCGCCGCCGGGACCGCCGTTCTCGAGCAGATCGACGGTGGAGAAGGCCTGCAGCAGGTCGCCGTAACCGAATACCAGGTCCTGGTCGTAACGCGGACCCTTCTGCCCGTTCAGGTCGATGTGGAAGAGCTTGCCCTGCCACAGCGCCTGGGCGATGCCGTGGGTGTAGTTGAGGCTGGCCATCTGCTCGTGGCCGGTCTCCGGATTGATACCGATCATGTCGGCGTGCTCGCACTCGTTGATGAAGGCCAACGCATGGCCGATCGAGGGCAGCAGGATGTCACCGCGCGGCTCGTTGGGCTTGGGCTCGATGGCGAACCGCATGCCGTAGCTCTTGTCGATCGAGTACTGGGCGAGCAGGTCGATGCCCTCGCGGTACCGGTCGAGCGCGGCCCGCACGTCCTTGGCGAAGTCGACCTCGGAACCCTCCCGGCCGCCCCAGAACACGTAGATCTGCGCGCCCAGCTCGGCGGCCAGATCCATGTTCTGCATCACCTTGCGCAGGGCGTAGCGACGAACGGAACGATCGTTGCTGGTGAAGCCGCCGTCCTTGAAGACCGGATCGCCGAACAGGTTGGTGGTCACCATCGGCACCACCAGGCCGGTGTCGGCGAGCGCCTGCTTGAACTGGTCGATGATCAGCTGCCGACCGCGGGCATCGGTGCCCGGCGGGATCAGGTCGTCGTCGTGGAAGGTGATGCCGTAGGCACCCAATTCGGCGAGCTTGTGCACCGCCTCGACCCCGGCGAGCACCGGGCGGGTCGCCTCCCCGAACAGGTCTCTGGCCTGCCACCCCACCGTCCAGAGCCCGAAACTGAACTTGTCCTCGCGAGTGGGTACTGGCGTCATCTTTCCTCCGAAGTCAGGTGATGTGGCTGAACCGGCGGGGCACCGGTCACAGGCGAACTGCCTGGTCACGCAGGTGGGGATCTTCAGTAAGCAGGTCTGGGGAGGATCAGATTAGCGCCATCACAAGGGACCGTAGTCCAGAACGGGATGAACTCCTCGCAGGCGTTGTCCCACAACCGGATCAACGCCGGATACCGCTTGCCCACCGCTCGGCTAGGTGTCATATCGGTATCCGCCCGACCGGGCTGGTTCATTTCGAATGGTCCTGAAGCATATCGATCTCAACGAGCGTGTAGGTGCGCCCTGATGGACGTGATCGTAATTCTGCCGCCGTGTTCCTGGGCCAGCGTCCTCGGCCCCCGACTCCGCGTGGCGCGCCCATCCTGCTGCTCACCTGCGGGGTGCGGCTGTGGCTCGGTCCTACCCGCCCTACTGTACTGAGACGCCTGACCACCTCGCTGCGCGAGATCCGCGACAACCTGAAGCTCGCAAGTGTTCCAGGCCGTCCGTGGGCGTGAGTGGGCGCCAGCGTTGTCAGCGGCGGCGGAGCTGTTGCAGCGGAACCGGTGACGGGCGGTCCACCGTGCTGGTGACGGTTTTCCGCTGCCCGGATTCCGTAGAGGCGGAGATTGCCACCATCACCTCGAGCACATGAAAGGCCAGCTCGCTGCTCGCTCTTGGTGCTCGCCGGGCGGGTCCGGTGACCCAGTCTACGATGCCGACCCCCCGGGATGCGTCGATGTATCCGGCCGAAACCGGAAGGGTGTCCCACCGGTCACCGCCCAGGACACGGATCTTCACTTCGCCGCTGAAGTGGTTGGGATCGGGTACAACCAGCGATCCCGATTCACCGTGTATCTCGATGTTCGCAGACTGGGTGGCAACGGCGTCAAAGCTGACCACCAGGGTGGACAGCGCGCCGGAGGCGTGAGTCAGGATGCCGGTGATATGGCTGTCGGTGGTTACCGGGATGACCTCACCGCGGCGTGGACCGGACCCGATGATGCGTGTTTCCCGGGTGCGGCTTGCGGCGCCGATGACCGCACTGATGGGCCCGAGCAAAGTGACCAGGGCGGAGAGGTAATAAGGCCCCATGTCCAATAGCGGGCCGCCACCGGGGCCGTAATAGAAGTCGGGGTTGGGGTGCCAGCGCTCGTGGCCGGGTGTGACCATGGTGGCGGAGGCTGAGATGGGGGCGCCGATCAGGCCGTCGTCGATGGTTTTCCGCGCGGTCTGGATGCCGGTGCCGAGCACGGTGTCGGGGGCGCAACCGATAACGATTCGCGCCGCGGCGGCCGCGTCCAGGACGGCGTGGGCTTGGGCGACGCTGACTGTCAGCGGCTTCTCGCTGTACACGTCTTTGCCGGCGGCAATGATCTGCAGGTCGACGTCGTGGTGGGCCGCGGGAGTGGTCAGGTTGACGACCGTTTGAACGTCGGGCATCGCCAGCAGCTGTTCGACGGTGCAGGCCCGGACGCCTGACCGACTTTCAGCGACGGCGCGGGCACGGCCGAGGTCGAGGTCGGCCAGCGCCACGAGAGAAAGATCCGCGAGCTGGTCGAAGGTGGCCAGGTACTGTTCGCTGATCTTGCCGACCCCGATGATCCCGAGGTTCAGCGGCTCGCCCACAGCAGCCCTCTCTTGATGATGGTGTTCACGTTTTCGTCGGCCAGGATGTCGGTGTGGTGTCCGGGGGTGGCCACGAAAATTTTTCCCTTGCCCCAACGGCGGGTCCAGATGACCGGTGATGTGACCGGCCGATGCCACGGATCCCATTCGCGCACAGATTGAGTGGTGGTGGCGAGGACGTCGCTGTAGTCGTCGGACAGCACCCAGTACTGCTCGGTGACAAGTTCGAAGTCATTGATTCCCTGGGTGATCGGATGGTCGGCTGCAGCGGGGAGCATGTTGACCGTGTACCGGATGTAGTTGTCGGACTGTTCGCCTCCGCCGATGCGCTCGTCGGGGTGCTTGCCCGGGTGACAGGCGAACTGCCCCCCGATCAGGTGCAGATAGTCGGCGGTGTTCCGGTAGGAATCGGCAATTCCGCCGTGCCAGCCCGCTAACCCGGTACCGGCGGCGGTGGCGTTCCGAAGTCCTTCGAACTCCGCGCGTTCGATCGTCGACATTGTCATGCACTGCATAATCAGGTCGACCCCGGCCATGTAATCCCTGTCGGCATAGACTCCGGGCGACTCTTCGACCCGGACCTGGAATTCGTTCTGTTCCAGGTAAGGGATGAACATGTCGGTCGCTTCGAGGGGCTCGTGCCCGAACCACCCGCCCCGCACCACCAGTGCCATCCGAGTTTCGCCCATTTCCCGCTCCTTCACTGTTCGAAGCCCACTACTTGCCGAAGCCCGCGGTGAGGCCGCTGAGGAGCTGGCGCCGCCCCAGTGCGTAGAGAATGACGACAGGAACCGCAGTCAGGGTCACCGACGCGAGGACCGCGGGCACATTGATGCTGTATTGGCCTTGGAAGGTCGCCAGCGCGAGTGGCAGGGTCCGTTTGTCTGCGCTTTGCGTCAGGATCAGCGGCAGCAGGAACCCGTTCCAGACACCGAGACCATTGTAGATGCAGACCGTGACCAGCGCCGGCCGACCCAGCGGGAATGCTAGACGCCACAGCATCCCCCACTCGCTCGCGCCGTCCACCCGCATCGCGTCGAACAGCTCCTTGGGTATGTCGCGGATCGAGTTCGAGAGCACCAGCACCGACAGTGGGATCGCAAAGGCGATCGACGGTAAAATGATCGCCGGCAGGGAGTCGTAGAGCTTTAGCCTGATGATGATGAGGTAAACCGGGATGATGGTGGCCTGCAACGGAATCGCCAGGCCCATGAGGAACAGCGAGTTGACCGATCGCATGAACCAGGTGGTCCCGCGTCGGATGATTGCGTAAGCGGCCATGAAGGAGATGAACACGGCCGGCAGGATCGTCCCGAGCGTGACGATGACGCTGTTGAGGAAGTATTGGGCGAAGTCATTTGCGATGACGAGCCGATAGTTCTCTAGCGTCGGCGATGACGGCGGCTTGAGGGGATTCTCCACGAAGTAGGTGCTCTGAGTCTTGAAGCTGGTGATGACGATCCAGTAGATCGGAATGACGACGATCGCCAGCCAGATGATGCCGCCGAGTCCGGCCAACCAGTTCGGCCGCCGACTGGAGGCACCGGCGCCCGACTTTCGTAGGCGGGGACTGATTTTCGAGGCGTTGTCGGTGGTCAGGGCGGTCGCCATGTCAGGCTCCTTCCAGCTGGCTGCCGGCGGTCGCGCCCCCGCCGATCTTGCGCAACACGAGCGCCAACACCAAGCCGACCAGCACCAGGATGACGGCGATTGCGCTCGCCGGACCCATCAGGTTCGCCTGGAACCCCAGCTTGTACATGTCCAGCGCCAACACATTGGTCGCATCGCCGGGTCCACCGGCGGTGAGCACGAAGATAAGGTCGAAGAACGTCAGCGAGCCGACGGTCATCAGTGTGGATGACGTGATGATCGTGTACTTCAGCTGCGGCAGGGTGATGCTGAAGAACTGCCGGACACGGCCGGCGCCGTCGACCGCCGCTGCTTCGAACAGTGACTTCGGGATTGCCCGCACGCCCCCTTGGTAGAGAAGCGAGTGGAACGGGATGAACTGCCAGGACACGATGAAGATGACCACTCCGAGTGCCAGATTATCCTGACCGAGCCAGTCCTGCGTGAGTAGCGAAATGTGCAGGCCTGCGCCGAGGCCGAAGTTCGGATCAAGCAGGGCTTTGTAGGTGATGGCGATGGCGGCCGAGCTGAGCAGGAGCGGGATGAAGTACAGGACGGCGAAGAATTCGCGGTAGCGCTGCCGTCCGGCGAGGAAGACCCCGAGCAGGATGCTTGCCGGGGTCTGCACCGCCCAGGATAGAACCATCACCAGGAACGTGACCAGCAGGGTGTGCGTCAGGCCGGGGTCGCTGAGCACCGAACGCCAGCTGTCCAACCCGGCTGGGTGAATCGCGCCGATGCCGTCCCATTGGGTGAAGCTCAATCCCAGCACACCGAGCAGCGGCGCCACCCCGAAGGCGACGAAGAACAACAGGGCCGGCAACGCCATCCACCAGACGGACCCGCCCCGCCCGGAATGTGCGGCGCCGGTTCGGGGAGCCTGCCGCATCGAGGGAGAAGCGGTCGTCGTGGTCACTTCCCGATGACCTGGTTCAGGTTGGTGGCGAACTGC
>JAABUT010003980.1_pt1 | contig 12132 bp, 10 predicted proteins | sample 5559281 | NCBI WGS metagenome assembly JAABUT01 (sample SAMN10711880, study PRJNA513359) | rock metagenome | isolation source: Antarctica rocks | place: Antarctica: Victoria Land, Ricker Hills nord | collected 2016-01-04
GACGACCGGCGTTGATCACCGCCCCACCGCCGGTGAGGACGGCGCAGCCGAGCACCGCCGCGACATCGGGCGGCACGTCGGCCGCGACGGGGACCACGGAGCTGCGGTTCACGACCGCGTGCGTCGCAAACCCCGAGACCCCGAGGTGGTGGCTGATGACCTCCGGCCCGCGATGGATCCGTGACCCGCCGCCCAGCAGCGTGCCGGCGGCGTTCGTCGCGCTTCCAGCGGTGCAGGGCGTCAGCCCGTCGGTGGCGCAGGCATCGCACTGGCCACAACGGGGCAGGAACGTCATGACGACGCGGTCACCGATGCCGACGTCCGCCACTCCCGGGCCGACCTCCTCGACGATGCCGGCCGCTTCGTGGCCCAGCAGCATTGGCACCGGTCGCACGCGGTTGCCGTCGACGACCGAGAGGTCGGAGTGGCACAGCCCGGCGGCCTCGATGCGGACGAGCAGCTCGCCTGCTTCTGGCTCGTCGAGGTCCAGCTCGCTGATGCTGATGGGGCCTGAGTCGGCGTACGGTCGCGCCCGCCCGATCTCCTCGAGCACGGCGCCGCGGATCCTCATGCCGATCCCCTCCACGTCGGTGTGGTGATGTCCGCAGAGTCTAGACATGACGCGGTTGCTGCCGGCCCTGCCGGGGCATACGGGTATGCCGGGCGGCAGCGCCCCGGGCGTAGGTTCTCCTCATGCGCGTCACACAGCTCGGTCATGCCTGCCTGCTCGTCGAGATGGCGGACACCCGCATCCTCATCGACCCGGGCAGCTTCTCGGCGGGGTTCGAGGATGTGCGCGACCTCGACGCCATCGTCATCACCCACCAGCACCCGGATCACCTCGACCAGGACCGGCTGCCGGCGTTGCTTCGCGGCAACCGTCAGGCCGCCGTCCATGCCGACCCGCAGACCGCCGAGCTCATCTCCTCAGCAGGAGCCGACGTCGTCAGCCTCAGCCAGGGCAGCGACGTCACCGTCAGCACGGTGACGCTGGCTCCGGTCGGGCAGCTGCACGCCCTGATCCACGACGGCGTGCCCCGACCGGCGAACGTCGGCGTCGTGCTCCGCGCCGACGGCGAGCCGAGCCTCTACCACCCGGGCGACGCCTATGACGGAGAGCCGGGCCAGGTCGACCTGCTCGCGGTGCCGGTCAACGCGCCCTGGGCGAAGGTCAGTGAGTCGATCGACTTCGTCCGCCGGACCGGTCCGACGGGGATCATCCCGATCCACGACGCCCTGCTCACGGACGTCGGCCGGCGGATGTACCTCGGCCACATCGGCACCTTCGGCGGGGACGACCTCACCCTACACGACCTCGCCGGTGGGCAGCCGGCAGTGATCAGCCGGCAGTGATCAGCCGACAGTGACCAGCCGGCAGTGATCAACCGGCAGTGACCAGCCAGCAGTGACCAGCCGGCAGTGACCAGCCAGCAGTGACCAGCTGGTAGCTCGTTCGCGGTCCGGGAGCCCTACACCGTCGCGCCGGCCGCCTCCGCGGCCAGGCGCGCGGCACCGATGATGCCGGCCTTGTTCTGCAGCGTGGCCGGGATGATCGGTGTGCGGATGCGGAGGAGGGGCAGGAACTGGTCGGCCTCCTTGGAGATACCGCCGCCGACGACGAAGAGGTCCGGCGAGAACAGTGCCTCGACGACGGAGTAGTAGCGCTGGAGCCGCACGGCATACTCCTCGTAGCTGAGCTCCAACCGGTCCTTGACTGACGACGCCGCGGCATCCTCGGCGTCCTTGCCGTCGATCTCCAGGTGCCCCAGCTCGCTGTTGGGGACCAGCAGGTTGTTGTAGAGGATCGCGCTGCCGATCCCCGTCCCGAGGGTCGTGAGGATGACCAGGCCGCTCTCGTCCTTGGCGGCGCCGTAGTGCAGCTCGGCGTATCCGGCCGCGTCTGCGTCGTTGACGAGGGTGACGTCGCGGCCCAGCTTCTTCTCGAGGGCTTCCTCACCGTCGAAGTCGATCCACGCCGGGTCGATGTTCGCCGCCGAGCGGACCGTCCCGTGGGTGACGACGGCCGGCACCGTCACGCCGATCGCGGCGTCACCGACGTCGTCCGCGAAATGCTCGACGAGCTGCGCCACGACCTCGATGACCGCCTCGGGGGTGGCCGGGTGCGGCGTGTCGATCCGCAGCTTCTTGGCTGTGAAGGTGCCGCTCTCCAGGTCGACGGGGGCGCCCTTGATGCCACTGCCCCCGATGTCGATCCCGAGGGGGTGTCCACGGTGGTGCTTGGCCATGATGGGCTCGCCTTCTGCGTCGTGCTGGTCGTGGGGCCGGGCGGTCAGGGGAGGGTGAGGATCTCGTTGCCGTTCTCGGTGATGAGGATCGTGTGCTCGAACTGCGCGGAGCGACGGCGGTCCTTGGTGACCACCGTCCAGCCGTCGTCCCACATCTCCCAGTCGGGGGTGCCGAGGTTGAGCATCGGCTCGATGGTGAAGGTCATCCCCGGCTCGATGACCCGACCGTATGCCGGGGCGGCGTCGTAGTGGGGGATGACGAGCCCGCTGTGGAAGGCGCTCCCGATGCCATGGCCGGTGAAGTCCCGGACGACGCCGTAGCGGAACCGTCGGGCGTAGGACTCGATGACCCGTCCGATGACGTTCACCTCGCGACCGGGCACGGCGGCCTTGATGCCGCGCATCATCGCCTCCTCGGTGCGCTCGACGAGCAACCGGGACTCCTCGACGACGTTCCCGCAGAGATACGTGGCGTCCGTGTCGCCGTGGACGCCGCCGAGAAAGCAGGTGATGTCGATGTTGACGATGTCGCCGTTCTCCAGCCGTCGCGAGTCGGGGATCCCGTGGCAGATGACCTCGTTGACGGACGTACAGAGCGACTTCGGGAAGGACTTGTAACCCAGCGTGGACGGGTAGGCCCCGTGGTCGAGCAGGAACTCGTGCCCGACCGCGTCGATCTCGTCCGTCGTCACACCCGGCGCGATGGTCGCCGCGGCGGCCGCCATGGCCTGGGCCGCGACGCGTCCGGCGACCCGCATCTTCTCGATGGTCTCGGCGTCCTTGACCTCTGGGCCGGTGTACTCGGCGGGCGCCGCCTTGTCGACGTACTCCGGCCTGGGGATGCCCCCGGGCACGGGACGACGCGATGAGATGTCGTGCGGTGCGACGCTTGCGAAGGTGACCGGCATACGGTGGAGTCTAGAAGAACGGGCAAGGAACGCGCCCACAGGCGGCCCCCGCCAGCTCGTCCCCTAGTCATCGGAGCTCGCCGTGAACTACTGGTACAACGTCAACACCGCTCAGGTCGAGACCGACGACAACCGCAGCCAGGGAGCCCATGTCATGGGGCCCTACCCGAGTGAGGCGGAGGCGGCGCAGGCGCTGGACCTGGCTAGGGCGCGGACCGAGAGGTGGGACGACGAGGACCGGGAGTGGGACTCCAAGGGCTCCTCGGGGGCGCGGGACGACAAGGAGGACGGGCACTAGAGTCGCGCTCGTGGACATCGCCTCCGTCGAGTCCGGCTTTCCGCGGTACCAGCGCCACGCGCTCGAGGCCGGGTATGCCGTGCAGCAGCGCAGCGGCCGCCCGGACATCGTGACCGAGGCGGCCGACGACTCTATCCGGACCGTTCGCGACATCGACGCGTGGAACCTCGGGGTCCTCGTTCAGCTCTGCGGCGATCTCGGGTCGACGAGGGCCGTGGACGGCAGCCAGCTCGTGGGCCACCATCGCACGCCGGAGATCATCGCGGCGGGAGCCTCCGTCGGCGCGTTCAACGCGCTGGCCTCGGTATGCCGTTAGCCGCACCTCTTCCGGGCTGCCGTCTGCATGAGCGGGACCTACCACGTCGAGCAGCTCAGCGACTCCGTCGGGGAGTCATGGGCCGTCGCAGACACCTTGGGAGAGAAGCGAATTCCGCACCGCTTCGATGACTGGGGTCCGGTCTACGACCACGACTGGCCCACCTGGTGGGAGATGCTCCCGGCTACCGCCGCGAGCTCGGCGCCTGACCGACGCCATCCTCGCGGCCCTCCCGCCAGCGGCTCGTGATCGGCAGCCGCCGGTCCTTGCCGAACGCGAGGGCTGAGATCTTCGGGCCGGGCGCGAACTGGCGGCGCTTCCACTCCGCGCGGTCGACGAGCTGGATCACCGCGTCGACGACAGACGGCTCGAAGCCCTCCGCGATGAGCTGCTCCCGGCCGTGAGCGACCCCGACATATCCCTCGAGGATCGCGTCGAGGACCTCGTAGGGGGGCAGGGAGTCCTGGTCGGTCTGGCCGGGACGCAGCTCGGCCGACGGCGCCTTAGTGATCGACGCCTCGGGGATGGGCGGCTGCTCGCCACGCGCCACGGCATACCGGTTGCGCCACCGGGCCAGCTCCCAGACGAGAGTCTTGGGCACGTCCTTGATCGGGGCGAAGCCTCCCACACTGTCGCCGTAGATCGTCGAGTAGCCTACGGAGACCTCGGACTTGTTGCTGTTCGCGAGGACCAGCGGTCCCTCCTGGTTGGAGATCCCCATCCAGATGACGGCCCTCACCCGCGCCTGGAGGTTCTCCTCCGCGACGCCGGTGAGCTCGAGATCCTCCAGGAACGGCGTCACCATCGGCTCGATCGGCACGACCCGGTAGTCCAGCCGGAGGTTGTCGGCGAGGATCTTGGCGTCGTCCATGCTGCCCTGAGACGAGTACCTGCTCGGGTTGCTGACCGCAATGACGTTCTCCCCGCCGAGGACGTCGGTGGCCAGGGTCGCGACGACCGTCGAGTCGATGCCGCCGGAGACGCCGAGCAGCACGGTGCGGAAGCCGTTCTTGCGCACGTAGTCACGCAGGCCGAGGCCGACCGCCCGCCACACCTCCTCCAGCGGGTCGAGGCGTGGATACAGCGGAAGCGGCTGCCCGGCATACGGCTCGACCGGCTCCGGCGAGACCGTGACGTGGACGACACCCTCCGGCAGGTCGCCGACGTCGACGGTCGAGTCGTCCAGCTCCAGGTCCACGAGGGCGAGGTGCTCGACGAACTGGGGACTTCGGGCGAGGACGGTGCCGTCGCGGGCGACGACCATGGAGTCGCCGTCGAAGACGAGCTCGTCCTGAGCGCCCACCATGTTGAGATAGGCCAGCGCGCACCCGGCCTCGGCGGCACGGCGTCGCACGAGCTGCAGCCGCGTGTCGTCCTTCTCGCGCTCGTAGGGAGAGCCGTTGATGACGAGGAGCAGCTCCGCGCCGGCGTCCCGGGTCTGCGAGACCGGCCCGCCCTCCTGCCAGAGGTCCTCGCAGATGGCGACGGCGACGTCGACCCCGCGGACCCGGACGACGGTGAGCGAGTTGCCGGGGGCGAAGATCCGGTACTCGTCGAACACGCCGTAGTTGGGCAGATGGTGCTTCGCATAGCGCCCCACGACCTCACCGCGGTGGATCACGGCGGCGCAGTTCTGAGGGAGGGTCCGGCCCGGGTCGGCGTCGGCCGCCTGGCGGGGGGCCTGGTCGAGATAGCCGACGACCACCGGCAGGTCGCCGTGGCCGTCCGCCGCGAGGTCGACCGCCAGTCGGGTCAGCGCCTCGCGAGAGGCCTCGACGAACGAGGTTCGCAGCGCGAGGTCCTCCACCGGATACCCCGTCAGCACCATCTCCGGAAGGGCGACGAGATGGGCACCGGCAGCGGCCGCCCTCCTGACCTGCTCCCGGATCAGCCGGGCGTTGCCGGCAAAATCTCCGACGGTGGGGTTCACCTGGGCCATCGCCAGTCTCAGCTGCGCCATGGAAGCGAGCCTAGTCTCGGTCGGTCAGGTCCCCGGCGCGAGCTGCTTAGCCGTTGGTCAGCCGGGTGCCCCGTGGCGGAGAACGCTTAATAGCGGACGACCTTGTGCTGCATGCCAACGGAAGACCACCTACCAGAACAGGTTTGGTAAAGACTGGGTAAGAAGCGGGATAAACCTGTCAGTTGTCTCCGAATCTGCCCCGAACTTCTGGTTGTCTGCCCGGTGGCGTCACATCCCCGGACGCCATCGACCCCTGGAGGTTCTGTGAACACCTGGCACTGGAGAGCCGCGTCGGGAGTGGCGATATCCGCCCTCGCCCTTGCTGCCCTGCAAGCCCCCGCTCAGGCGGCACCGAGAGGTCCTGACCCGGACCCGGCTGCGAACGCCTCGAGCCGACCCGACAACCTGCCCCACCCGTTGGGTGACGCTCAGGCCAAGCTGCGGGAGGAGGCGGTGACCAAGCTCGTCAAGGGTGAGGCCACGCTCGAGACCCGCGGCGGGAAGCGCGTCATCAAGATCGCGAAGAACGCGAAGGACCCGAAGTCGAAGGACAAGTACGTCCAGTACGACGTCAACCGCGAGGAGGACATCTTCACGGTCCTCACGGACTTCGGCACCGAGACCTACCCCAAGGCCGGCGCGAGCACCGCCCCGGGACCGGTGCACAACCAGATCCCCAAGCCCGACCGCAACTGGGACGGTAGCGCCACCGACGACAACTCCACCTACTGGATTCCGGACTTCAACCGCGACCACTACGTCGACATGATGTTCGGGCCGGGTGAGTCCTTCCGGGACTTCTACCTCAAGCAGTCCAACGGGCGGTTCCTCGCCAAGGGCGACGTCTCCGACTGGGTCACGGTGCCCTTCAACGAGGCCCGCTACGGCTCCGCCTCGGTCCCCCAGAGCGACGGTTACTGGAACTACATCAAGGACACGGCAACAGCCTGGTATGCCGCGCAGAAGGCGGCCGGGAAGAGCGACGCGCAGATCAAGACCTACCTGACGCAGTTCGACAAGGTGGACCGCTACGACTACGACGGCGACGGCGTCTTCAACGAGCCGGACGGCTACATCGACCACTTCCAGGCGATCCACGCCGGCGAGGGCGAGGAGGCCGGCGGCGGCGCGCAGGGCGGGGACGCGATCTGGTCGCACCGCTGGTATGCGTTCTCCAACGGTCAGGGCAAGACCGGTCCCGCGCAGAACAAGCTCGGCGGCGTGCCGCTCGGTGACTCCGGTATCTGGATCGGTGACTACACGACCGAGCCGGAGAACGGCGGCCTGGGCGTCTTCGCGCACGAGTTCGGCCACGACCTCGGCTTGCCGGACCTCTACGACACCAACGGTGGCGACAACGGCACCGGTTTCTGGACGCTGATGTCCGGCGGGTCGTGGCTCAACCACGGCACCGACTCCATCGGCACGACCCCCGGCTACATGGGTGCCTGGGAGAAGCTCCAGCTCGGCTGGCTCGACCTCCAGACGGTCCCCTTCGGTCAGGACACGACGGTCAAGCTGGGCCCGGCGGACGTCGACCTGAAGACCAACGCCCAAGCCCTGGCCACCCTCCTGCCGGACAAGACGGTGACCACCGACTACAACAAGCCCCACTCCGGCGCCTTCGAGTGGTGGAGTGGCACGGGCGACAATACGAACGCCACGCTGACCCGGACCATCGACCTGACGACGGCAACGACGGCGAACGTCACCGCCTGGCTCCAGAACGACACCGAGGCGGGCTACGACTTCCTCTACGTCCAGGCCACAAAGGACGGTGGGGCCACCTGGACCGACGTGGGCGCGCCCATCGACGGCACCTTCGGCTGGACCCAGAAGACGTGGGACCTGACGCCGTTCAAGGGCCAGCCGGTGCAGTTCCGCTTCAACTACCGGTCCGACGGCGGCGTCAACGGCAGCGGCTCGTTCCTCGACGACCTCACCGTCAACGTCGACGGTCGGGCCGTGTTCACGGATGACGTCGAGGGCGGCGACAACGGCTGGACGGCTGCCGGGTTCACCCGGATGGGCGGCAACACGAGCGTCAAGGTCTCGCACTACTACCTCGCCGAGAACCGGGTCTACTCCGGCTATGACAAGACGCTGCAGACTGGGCCGTACAACTTCGGCTGGGCGAACACCCGTCCGGACTGGGTCGAGCGGTTCCCGTACCAGAACGGCATGTTGGTCTGGTACGTCGACGGCCAGTACGGAGACAACAACACCAAGGACCACCCTGGCCACGGCCAGGTGCTTCCGGTCGACGCCCGGCCGACGCCGGTCACCTTCCCGGACGGAAAGATGCTGGGCAACCGGCGTCAGCCGTTCGACGCGACGTTCGGGCAGGAGGCCACCGACCGGGTGACCTTCCACCGCAACGGCGTGCCGACCGTCGTCCCGTCGCAGCCTGCGATCCCGACGTTCGACGACTCGAACCCGGACCGCTACTGGAGCGCGGCGAACCCGCAGAACTCCGTCAAGGTGGCCGGATCCGGCACGTCGCTGACCGTCACGAAGACGCGAGACGGCGGGAACGAGCTGCAGGTCCGCGTCGCCTTCGGTGACGCGCGCCGATAGGCGGTAGGCGGCACCACGCTGCCCAGCTGAGTCAGCCCCCGGGACCCTGCGTCCCGGGGGCTCGACTTATCGGTGACCAGCGCTGAGAAGCTGAGCCCCCGCGCGGCGAACTGTCGCGGACTTTCGAGCCCTCCACTCGCTCGTCCACAGAGACGGGCGGCACGCTCGTGGACGTCGCCGGTGTTGTCGACGGCGACACCATCAAGGTGCGGCTCACCGGGACCACCGAACGTGTGCGAGTGATTGGCATCGACACGCCGGAGCTGAACCCGCGGGAATGCTTCGCCCAGCAAGCCGCCAGCAAAATGGAGTCGCTGGTGCAGAGCAAGCGCGTCATGATCGACGGCGACCCGACCCAGTCGGATCGAGACCAGTACGGCCGGCTGCTGCGCCACGTGTACCTCACCGACGGCAGGTCGGTGGCGCTGCTGCTCAGCACCGACGGGTTGGGCAAGGAGTACACGTTCGACAAGCCGTATGCCGGTCAGGCGGACTACCGCGCCGCGTAAGCAGCGGCCAAGGCTGCAGGTCGGGGCCTGTGGGGCGCCCAATGCTCGCCACCGCCACCGCCACCGCCCCCGCCCGCTTCGCGGAAACCAACGACGCCCCCTCCGAGCGCGAGTGCCTGCCTCATCAAAGGCAACATCAGCAGCAGCGGAGAGAAGATCTACCACTCGCCTGGTCAGCGGCACTACGACGACACCAGGGTCGACCTCGCCAAAGGCGAACGGTGGTTCTGCACCGCCGCCGACGCGGAAGCCGCCGGCTGGCGCGCGCCAAGGTCTGACTGCCTCAACGAACCCCGTCGTGCCAGCATCGCCGGACGCGAGACGACGCCCTCGACCCCCGACCGACGGAGAGTGGACGAAGCCCGTCGGCTACCACGCGGAGTGGTCACGCCACCCCGGGCAGGTTCTCGTCGAACTGGTCCGGGTCAGTGGAGGGTTGGTCGATATGTGAGCTCCTGGGTGCGACCGTCCAGTGTCCGGGTCTCGAGCAGATCCATGTCGAAGTCAGCCGCTCCCTCGAAGATCGGGTTCAGGCCGGTCTGGCCGGTGATCACCGGGAAGACCGTCAGCTGTACGCGGTCGACGAGACCGGCGGCCATCAGCGCTCGGTTCATCGACAGGCTGCCGTGCGAGCGCAACGGCACCTCGGACTCCTCCTTGAGCCGGGCCACGACGTCAACGGCATCGCCCCCTGCGAGGGTCGCCTTCGGCCAGTCAAGCGGTCCTTTCAGCCTCGTCGACACGACCGTTGCCGGCATACTCCTCATCCGCGTGACCCATGGGTCACGCACGTCGGACTCGTCGGTGCTCGAGGCCAGCATCTGAGCGAACTCCCGAAACGTGGTGGCTCCGAACACCATCCGCTGCTCCGGGGCGTACACGGCCAGGCGGTGGTCGAGCAGCTCGGGGCCCTGCTTGCCCCAGTAGCCGGTCCAGTCGCCGCTGGCGGCGGCGTAGCCATCGAGGCTGGAAAAGACGTCGAAGGTGTAGGTGGCGGTCATGTCGCTCTCCTCGGATGCGTCGATCGGTATGGGGATAGACCCAGACCGACCGCGAAACTCATCGCGGCCGAACCGGCAACTGGTGCGTTGCCCAGGTCGGCGGCCGCGGCGTGCGACGCGCCGACAAGGACGTTCGGCTCGCGGTGGTCTACACGCGCTACGGGGCGCCCGCGATCGAGCCGGACTGAGGAGACGCCGCGCAGCAGGACGCGCTTCGTCCGGAATCTGTGTGAGGCTGCCAACATGAGCACGTTGACCGAGGCCTCGGTCACTTGGGCGCAAGCGCTGGCCTGGCGCATGCAGCGACAGCTACTCGACCCGGTCGGGTCTGAGTCGGTGGCGGGCGTGGTCCGCCGGCTCGGCGCGGTGCTCTCGATGGACGAGTCGCTCGCCGAACTTGCTGTCCGGACCCGCTGTACGACGTCGCGCCCTGGCGAGCTCGCAACGGCCCTGGCGGACGGGCACGTAACTAAGGCATTCGCCTTTCGCGGGTCGATGCACTATCTCTCGCCGGAGGACGGCGGCATCTATCTGGCCCTCCGGTCGGCGGGGCGCCAGTGGGAGCTGCCGAGCTGGGTGGAGCACTACCGGCTCACACCATCGGACTGGCCCGACTTCCGCGCCGCGGTGCGCGATGCGCTCAGCGACGGACCGTTGACCGTCGCCGAGCTGGGAGAGGTGCTGACGAGGAGCCGCGTCTACCGGCACCTGAAGCCGGTCTTCGACGAGGGCGCGGGCACGCTGATCAAGCCGCTGACGTGGCAGGGGGACATGTGTTTCGGTCCGCCTCGTGAGGGACAGCACACGGTTATGCGCCTCGACTTCAACCCTCGTTGGCGCGGCATCCCGCACGTCGACGACGCGGGTCCGCGCGCCATTTTGGCGTACCTGCGGACGTATGGGCCGGCGACGCTGGATCACGTCCATTACTGGCTCGGCAACGGCCTGAGCGCGGGCCGCAAGCGGCTCAACGGCTGGTTTTCCGGACTTAGCGACCGGCTGGTCGTTGTCGACGTCGACGGCACCGTGGCGTACGTCGTCCGCGAGGACCTCGACGCCCTCGAAGCAGCGCCGCCATCGGAAGCTGTGCGGTTCCTTCCCGGGCACGACCAATGGGTGATCGGTCCTGGCACCAAGGACGTCCACGTCACCCCATCGTCGCGACGGGACCTCGTAACCCGCAAGGCCAACCCAGTGATCGTCGGCGGGGTCGTCTGCGGGACCTGGGCGCGAAAGGGCGACGAGCTCACGCTCACCTGGCTCAACAAGCGGCCGAGACCCGTCGAGCCCATCGAGCAGGAGGTTGCGCGACTGGCCGGCATCCTCGGTCGCGACCTGCACGTGAGGGTGACCTCATAACGTGCTGTCGAAGGACCACCGTTCTGTGGGACCCACCAACGCCGCGCGAACTGTGGGACGTCTTCTGGTCCGGATAGCGTCTGGCAGTCCTCACCGCCGCTTCGCGGTGTGACGCATGCAGAAGTGCGGGTTCGTTCCGGTGTGAGCGCGTCGGTTGGGTCGCAAGCTCAGGTGCCGTGGCGCACGCCCGTTGGTGCTCCGGGCGACCGCGCCGTCGAACGCGATAAACCCGGTGACGTCGGTGGTGATCCCCGCGATAGTGGCCGACGTGGAGCAGGTCGAGGTCGTTGTTGCACATCACGAGCGCGCGACGCTGCGCGTCGGTGACGTGTTCCTGAAGATCGACGCCGATCAGACCCGCACCGACGTCGAGGTTGAGGCGATGGCTATGGCGCCGATCCCGACTCCGGAGGTCCTGTGGCGCAAGCCGCCCGTGCTCGCGCTCGCCGCCCTTTCCAGGGACGGCACTCGGCCGCCTTCAGGAGCCGTCGATCGCGTCCTCGGCGGCGTGGGCCGCGGCGGGTGCCGCCGCACCGATGTTGCACGAAGCGCCGCTGCCGCCATGGGCCGGTTGGAGCCTCGACCACGTGACATCGCACCTCGACGGCGAATGCGAGTGGCTGGTCAGGAACGGCGTCCTTCCCGCCGACGTGATCACGCGCAACCGCCGGGTAGCCGAGGCTGCCCTCCGGCCATGGACACCGGTGTTCACGCACGGCGACCTGCAGGTCACCCACGTGTTCGTCGACGGTGACGAGATTACCGGCGTGCTCGACTGGTCCGAGGCGGGCCAGGGCGATGCCCTGTACGACCTTGCCAGTTTGACCCTCAGACACGAGGAGCACCTTGGCGACGTCGTCGCCGGCTACGGCACCGACGTCGACCTTGACGTGATCCGCGCGTGGTGGTCGTTGCGGAGCCTGCGGGCGGTCCGTTGGCTGGTCGAGCACGGCTTCGA
>JAABUT010003983.1_pt1 | contig 12123 bp, 10 predicted proteins | sample 5559281 | NCBI WGS metagenome assembly JAABUT01 (sample SAMN10711880, study PRJNA513359) | rock metagenome | isolation source: Antarctica rocks | place: Antarctica: Victoria Land, Ricker Hills nord | collected 2016-01-04
AGCGCGGCAGGACGCCGAGCCGATGCTCGTCCTCACCGGCATGAGCGGGGCCGGTCGCACGACCACGGGCAACGTCCTCGAGGACCTCGGCTTCTACGTCGTCGACAACATCCCGCCACAGATGCTGCCCGAGCTCCTCCAGCTGCACGAGGCATACCTGCGGCGGGTCCCGGACGGCCCGATGCCCCGGGTCGCGGCCGTCGTGGACGTGCGCAGCCACGGCATCTTCGCCGACTTCGGCCAGACCGTCCGCGAGCTGGTCCGGGCGGGCCACCGTCCCGTGCTCGTCTTCCTCGACGCGACCGACGAGGCCCTGGTCCGGCGATTCGAGAGCGTCCGGCGTCCCCACCCGCTCCAGGGAAAGGGGCGCCTGCTCGACGGCATCCGCAGCGAACGTGAGCTGCTCGGCGAGCTGCGCTCGGAGTCCGACGTCATCGTGGACACCTCTGGGCTCAACGTCCACCAGCTGTCGGCGAAGATCACCTCGCTCTTCGAGCGCGACGGGACCGCCCAGCTCCGCCTCGCGGTGATGTCCTTCGGGTTCAAGTACGGCGTCCCGCTCGATGCCGACTCGGTCCATGACATGCGCTTCCTCCCCAACCCCTACTGGGTGCCGGAGCTGCGCCCCCTGACGGGCCAGGACCCGGCGGTCGCGGACTTCGTCCTCAGCCAGCCGGGCGCCGTCGAGTGCCTCGACGGCATCGTCTCGCTGATGGACCCCGTTCTCGATGGCTACGTCCGTGAGGGCCGGCGCTACGTCACCCTCGCCCTCGGGTGCACGGGGGGCCAGCACCGGTCCGTCGCCATGGGCGAGCAGCTGGTGCAGCGGTTGAGCAGCGACCGCGTCGAGACGTTCCTCGTCCACCGAGACCTCGGCCGGGAGTGAGGGCAACCGTGGAGACCCGACGGCTCAGTGCCCGGGTCGTCGCGCTGGGCGGCGGCCACGGGCTCGCCGCGTCCCTGGGGGCGCTCAAGCTCATCACCGACCGCATCACGGCGGTCGTCACCGTCGCCGACGACGGCGGCTCCTCCGGACGGCTGCGCGACGAGTTCGACGTCCTCCCACCGGGCGACCTGCGCATGGCGCTCGCCGCACTCTGCGACGACAGCGAGTGGGGGTACACCTGGCGGGACGTCCTGCAGCACCGGTTCCAGGGTGACGGGCCGCTCGGTGGCCACGCACTCGGAAACCTCCTCATCGTCTCGCTCTGGGACCTGCTCGAGGACACCGTCGGCGGGCTGGACCTCGTCGGCCGGCTGCTCAACTCGCGAGGGCGGGTCCTGCCCATGGCCAGCACGCCGCTCCGGATCGAGGCGGAGATCCTCGGGCACGAGCCGCAGCACCCTGACCAGCTCGTGACCGTCCGCGGACAGCACCTCGTCGCCTCGTCCCGGGGCCGGGTCCAGGGTGTCCGGCTCATCCCGGAGGACCCGGGCAGCCCCCGGGAGACGCTCGCCGCCGTGCGGGAGGCCGACTGGGTGCTCCTCGGACCGGGTTCCTGGTTCACGTCCGTGCTGCCGCACGTCCTCGTCCCCTCCCTGCGCGAGGCCCTCGTGACGACGCCGGCCCGCAGGCTGCTCAACCTCAACCTCGAGATGCACACCGGCGAGACCAAGGGCTTCCGGGCCCAGGACCACCTCGAGTCGCTCGTCAAGCACGCGCCGGAGCTGCGCATCGACGTCGTCCTCGCCGACCCCCGCTGCGTCGACGACCCCGCCGTCCTGGGACGAGCGGCGGCGGCGCTCGGGGCCGAGCTCGTCGTGTCCACGGTGTCCGCGCTCGGGTCCCGCGGCCAGCACGACTCCCTGCGGCTGGCCGCCGCCTACCGCGACATCATCGGCTGACGTGCCCCGTGCCCCGTGCCCGAGAGCGCAGAACCGCATTCGCAGAACCGCATTCGCAGAACCACACCGGCAACATCGCATCCGCGAAGCCTTCAACCCCTCCGCCCCACAGGAGCACCGCCGAGTGGCAGGATGGCCCGCATGGCGATGACGGCGAGGGTCAAGGACGAACTGAGCCGGCTCGAGGTGACCAGGCCCTGTTGTCGCAAGGCCGAGGTCGCCGCCACCCTGCGTTTCGCCGGAGGTCTGCACATCGTCGGCGGCCAGATCGTCGTCGAGGCCGAGCTCGACACCGCGAATGCCGCCCGCCGGCTGCGCAAGTTCGTCGCCGATGTCTACGGCCACCGCTCGGACGTCCTCGTCATGTCCGCGGGCGGCCTGCGCAAGGGCAGTCGCTACGTCGTGCGGGTCGTCGATGAGGGAGCCACCCTGGCTCGCCAGACCGGCCTCGTCGACTCGCGCGGACGCCCCGTCCGGGGTCTGCCGCCCAAGGTCGTCAGCGCCTCCGCGTGTGACGCCGAGGCGGCGTGGCGCGGGGCCTTCCTCGCGCACGGCTCCCTGACCGAGCCGGGCCGCTCGTCGGCCCTGGAGGTCACCTGCCCCGGTCCCGAGGCCGCCCTGGCCCTCGTCGGCGCCGCTCGCCGAATCGGCGTCCAGGCCAAGGCCCGAGAGGTCCGCGGGGTCGATCGGGTCGTCATCCGCGACGGGGACGCCATCGCTGCGATGTTGACCCGCCTCGGTTCGCACGACGCGGTGCTCGCCTGGGAGGAGCGCCGGATGCGCCGCGAGGTCCGGGCGACGGCGAACCGGCTCGCGAACTTCGACGACGCCAACCTGCGTCGGTCGGCCCGCGCCGCGGTGGCAGCCGGCTCCCGCGTCGAGCGGGCACTGGAGATCCTCGGCGCGGAGGTGCCCGAGCACCTCCGCGAGGCGGGCACCCTGCGGCTCGAGCACAAGCAGGCCTCGCTCGAGGAGCTCGGCCAGCTCGCCAGCCCTCCGATGACCAAGGACGCGGTGGCCGGCCGGATCCGACGGCTGCTCGCGATGGCCGACAAGCATGCCCAGGACAACGGCATCCCGGGCACCGACTCCAACCTCACGGCGGACATGCTCGACTGACTCCCTCTCCTCGCCGAAAGGCGGGTATGCCGGGTGCTCACCACCCGGCGCCCGGCGCGTCCGGAGCCGGGCGAGTCAGGCTTCCGTACGGCGGACCGACGTCCGGGCGGGGGAGGTGGTGGCACTAGGGTTTGCCCGAGGCGTCGCCTGCCGCGCACCGGACTGAGCGGCGCCGGAAATGGACCACCATCCGGAAGGTTTGAGAACTGTGACTGTCCGCGTAGGGATCAATGGCTTTGGCCGCATCGGCCGCAACTTCTTCCGTGCCGTGCTGGCTTCCGGCGCGGACATCCAGATCGTCGCCGTGAACGACCTGACCGACAACGCCACGCTGGCACACCTGCTCAAGTACGACTCGATCCTCGGCCGCCTCGACGGGGAGGTCATCTCCACGCAGGACGAGATCTCCGTGGACGGGAGGTCGTTCAAGGTCTTCGCGGAGCGCGACCCGGCCAACCTCAGGTGGTCGGAGGTCGGCGCCGACGTCGTCGTCGAGTCCACGGGATTCTTCACCGACGCCCTGAAGGCCAGGGTGCACGTGGACAACGGCGCCCGGAAGGTCATCATCTCGGCGCCCGCCAAGAACGAGGACGTCACCATCGTCATGGGCGTCAACCACGAGGCCTACGACGGCGCCGTGCACACCGTCATCTCGAACGCCTCGTGCACGACGAACTGCCTCGGACCCATGGCCAAGGTCCTCAACGACGAGTTCACCATCGTCAAGGGCCTCATGACGACGATCCACGCCTACACGGGCGACCAGAACCTCCAGGACGGGCCGCACAAGGACCTGCGTCGGGCCCGGGCGGCCGCCATCAACATCGTCCCGACCTCGACCGGTGCGGCCAAGGCCATCGGCCTCGTCCTGCCCGAGCTCAAGGGCAAGCTCGATGGCTACGCCCTCCGGGTGCCCGTGCCGACGGGTTCGGCCACCGATCTGACGTTCGAGGCCGGCCGGGAGACGACGGTCGCAGAGGTCAACGCCGCCATGAAGGCCGCGGCGGAGGGCCCCCTCGCGCGCTACCTCAAGTACACCGAGGACGAGATCGTCTCGAGCGACATCGTCACCGACCCGCACTCGTGCATCTTCGACGCCGGACTGACCAAGGTCGTCGGCAACCAGGTCAAGGTCGTCGGCTGGTACGACAACGAGTGGGGCTACTCCAACCGCCTCGTCGACCTCGTCAACCTCGTCGGCGAGAGCCTCTGACCCGGAGAGGGACCCTCGTGAAGAGCATTGCCGACCTGGGCGACCTGCGCGGCAAGCGGGTCCTCGTCCGGTCCGACCTCAATGTGCCCCTCGACGGTGTAACCATCGCCGACGACGGGCGAATCCGGGCCTCCGTGCCGACGATCAGGACCCTGTCCGAGGCGGGGGCCCGCGTCGTCGTCTGCGCCCACCTCGGGCGCCCCAAGGGCGCACCGGAGGCGAGGTACTCCCTGGCGCCGGTGGCTGCCCGGCTTGGTGAGCTGCTCGGGCGTCCGGTGAAGTTCGCCGAGGACACGGTCGGGGACTCGGCGCACGCGGCCGTCTCAGCCGCCGCCGACGGGGACGTGGTCCTCCTGGAGAACCTGCGGTTCAACGCGGGCGAGACGGGCAGGACCGACGAGAACCGGGCCGACTTCGCCGGCCGGCTGGCCGCCCTTGCCGACGTGTTCGTCTCCGACGGCTTCGGGGTCGTCCACCGCAAGCAGGCGTCCGTCTACGACGTCGCGCGGCTGCTGCCGCACGCGACCGGTGGACTCGTCGCCGCGGAGGTCGACGTCCTCCGTCGTCTCACCCGAAACCCGCAGCGCCCGTATGCCGTGGTGCTCGGTGGCGCAAAGGTGTCCGACAAGCTCGGGGTCATCGGCAACCTGCTCCAGACCGCGGACCGGCTCCTCATCGGGGGCGGGATGGTGTTCACCTTCCTCAGGGCGCAGGGGCACGAGGTCGGCACGAGCCTCCTCGAGGAGGACCAGGTCGAGGCGGTGGCGGGCTACCTCGCCGCTGCTCAGGAGCGCGGTGTCGAGATCGTCCTGCCGGTGGATGTCGTTGCTGCCACCGCGTTCTCGGCGGACGCCGAACACGACGTCGTGGCGGCTGACGCCATTCCGGCCGACCGGATGGGACTCGACATCGGCCCCGAGTCCTCGCGGCTGTTCGCCGAGAGGCTCGCCGACTGCCGCACCGTCTTCTGGAACGGGCCCATGGGCGTCTTCGAGATGGAGCCGTACGCCGCAGGGACGAAGGCCCTTGCCGAGGCGCTCGTCGCGCTGACCGCCGAGGGAGCGCTGACCGTCGTCGGCGGTGGTGACTCGGCTGCTGCTGTGCGCCGGCTCGGCTTCCGGGACGACCAGTTCGGGCACATCTCGACCGGTGGGGGAGCCAGCCTCGAGTACCTCGAGGGCAAGCAGCTGCCCGGTCTCACCGTTCTCGACGAGGAGGACCACTGATGGCTGCAGGCACCCGGTCGCCGGCGAAGGGGGCGACCACCTCCGGGCGGACCCCGCTCATGGCGGGGAACTGGAAGATGAACCTCGACCACCTGCAGGCCACCCATCTGGTCCAGAAGCTGGACTGGACCCTGCGCGACGCCAGGCACGACTTCACCGCCGTCGAGGTCGCGGTGCTGCCACCGTTCACCGACATCCGTTCGGTGCAGACGCTCATCGAGGGGGACAAGCTCTCGCTGCGGCACGGAGCCCAGGACCTCTCACGGCATACGTCGGGGGCCTTCACCGGCGAGGTGTCGGGCGCCTTCCTCGCGAAGCTCAACTGCACCTACGTCGCGGTGGGACATAGTGAACGGCGCCAGCACCACCACGAGAGCGACGAGATCGTCAATGACAAGGTGCGCGCGGCCTTCGAGCACGGTCTGACGCCCATCCTCTGCTGTGGCGAGGGTCTCGAGGTGCGCCGGGCGGGAGGCCACGTGGCCCATGTCCTCGACCAGGTCAGGGACGCCCTCGTCGACGTCAACCGGGAGCAGGCCGCCACCCTGGTCGTTGCCTACGAACCCCTCTGGGCGATCGGCACGGGGGAGGTGGCGACCCCCGGCGATGCCCAGGAGGTGTGCTCCGCGATCCGCACGCTCCTCGCCGAGCTCTACTCCGGTGACGTGGCGGACGCCGTGCGGATCCTCTACGGCGGCTCTGTGAAGGCCAACAACATCGCGGCGATCATGGCCGAGGAGGACGTCGACGGAGCCCTTGTCGGTGGGGCGTCGATCGATGCGGCCGAGTTCGCGTCCATCTGCCGCTACCGCGAGCACGTGACCGGCTGAGTCTGTGCCACCGGTCGGTGAGATCGGCGGGCGGGGCGTTGGGTGATCGCCCGCCGCGCGGGTTATCCTGACCCTTGCTGCCCGCCCCCGTGGGTGGCATCCCCCGATGTCGAGCCGAGATGGGACACCCCCAAGCGTGAATGCGGTGAAACTGGGCCTCCAGATCGTGCTGGTTCTCTCCAACCTGTTCCTGATCCTGTTGATCCTCATGCACAAGGGCAAGGGCGGTGGCCTCTCCGACATGTTCGGGGGCGGCGTGTCCACCTCGCTCGGTGGGTCGTCGATTGCCGAGCGCAACCTCGACCGCTTCACCATCGCGGTGGGGATCGTCTGGTTCGTCACCGTCGTGGGCCTCGGGCTGCTCGCCCGGTTCGCGTCCTGAAAGGTAGCTCGCATGGCCAGCGGTAACGCAATTCGTGGCAGCCGGGTCGGCGCCGGACCGATGGGGGAGGCCGAGCGTGGCGACGCCGCTCCTCGCGTCTTCATCTCGTACTGGTGCTGCAACGGTCACGAGACCCGTCCGAGCTTCGCCGAGGAGCAGGGTCTCGTCCTGCCCCAGACCTGGGACTGTCCCCGGTGCGGCTTTCCTGCCGGACAGGACAAGGACAGTCCGCCGGCTCCGCCCAGGGTGGAGCCGTACAAGACGCACCTCGCCTACGTCAAGGAGCGTCGTAGCGACGCCGACGGCAAGGCGATCCTCGACGAGGCCCTGGCCACCCTGCGCGAGCGCCGTCTGATCCAGTAGGGCAGCCGACCTTCAGCGCGGTCACCACTTCTCCGGCGCAGTGTGCCGTGCCCCGCTGAGTGGGGCAGCGCGCTGGGCGTTGGGTGCGCGGGCGGCCTTGTGAGGAGCGCTGACCACACTCCCGGCGGGGGCAGCACTCCACGCAGCGGTCCACAGGCTGTCGCTGCTCCGTCGCCGACAGGGGCCGCCGGCAAACCTGTGGCCCGCCTCTTCCCGGCTCAAGGCGCCGTGCCCCGGTAAGTGGGGCAGCGCATAGCCCATGGCAGGTGGCCCGCCGGTTCCTCAGCTCGTCGGCAGCTGGCTCGCGGCGTCTGCATCGAGGAGCCAGATGGTCGTCGAGGTTCCCTCGACCGACCCGGCCGGCGCCTCGTTGCGCGGAGCCCCACCCAGCGACCGCCTGACGGCGTCGGCCTTGTCCTGGCCGGCGACGAGGAACCACACCTGGGCGCCACCCTCGAGGGCCTCGAACGTCAGGGAGACCCGCTCGGGGGGCGGCTTGGGGGACTCGTGCACCCCGACCGCGCTGCCCGTAGCGGTGAGTGCCGGGTGGCCGGGGAAGAGGGACGCGATGTGGCCGTCCGGGCCGACGCCGAGCATGACCACGTCGAAGGCCGGGACGTCGCCCCGCCCACCGGCCGCCTGTGCCAGCTGCGCGGCATACAGGTCGGCTGCCTCCTCCGGCGAGCCGGCGATGTCGGACCCGGCCATCGGGTGCACCCGTGCCGGGTCGAGCGGGAGGGCATCGAGGAGGGCGTCCCGGGCCTGGGTCTCGTTTCGCTCCTTGTCGCCGGTGGGGACGAACCGCTCGTCCCCCCACCAGACGGTGACCCGGCCCCAGTCCACGGCGTCACGTAGGGGGCTGCGGCCGAGGGCCCCCAGGATCGCGGAGCCCATGGAGCCGCCCGTGAGGACGATGTCGGCCTCCCCCCGGGTTGCCTGGGCGTCGAGGACCGCGGTGGCCAGGCGCGCGGCGGACGCTTCGGCGAGCAGGGTCTTGTCGCGGTGGACCACGACGCGCGGTCGGCGGCCCATCAGGTGCCTGACCGCTTTCTGGTGCTCTTCTTCACGGGGCCCTTCGAAGCCGACTTCCGCGGCGCCGCCTTCGAAGCCGACTTCCGCGGCGCCGCCTTCGAAGCCGACTTCCGCGGCGCCGCCTTCTCCGGCGCAGCCTGCTGCGTCGCTGACTTCTTCCCGGCGGCACTCGACGACTCGACCGCCTTCTCTCGCGGCGTGGGCTTGCTGGCGAGCTTGTGGGCTGTGGCTTTCCGCACGACCGCCTCCTCGCCGACCTGGGGTGCCGGCGGCGCCGTGACCATGGCGGACGCCTTCTCCGCCGAGTGGGTCCGAGCCAACCGCCGTGCCAGCCGGCGAGCCTCGGTCAGGGACGGTGTCTCACCGTCGGCGGCCGCCTCGCCGGCGGTCCTGGAGGGGGCAGCGAGCTTGTCGAGGCCGCTCAGAGCCTCCTCGTAGACCTCGTCGGCGTCGAGGCGTCGCAGCTCGTCGGCCAGGCACTCGGCGAGTGCACGACGCTTGAGGCTGATCCGCCGGTCGGGCTGTCCCGGCTGCGAGAGTGTCGCGATCGAGCCGTCGGGGCGCACGAGGTCGATCGGTCCGCTTCGGCGCTCGAGACGGACGCTCATCACTCCTGTGCCGGCCTTGGTCCGCACCCGCCGGACCGGGACCCTGAGGACCGTGGTCAGCCACCCGGCGAGCAGCTCCGACGAGGGGGAGTCGCTCGCCCCTGCCACGACGGCGTCGGTCACCGGCTCGTAGGGTGCGCCGTCGAGAGCAGCCGCAAGCAGCCCGCGCCACAAGGTGATCCGGGTCCATGCCAGGTCGGTGTCGCCGGGGCTGTACACCTTCGCCAGGCGCTTCAGGGACGCCTTCGGACTGCTCGACTCGGCGGAGTCGGTGATCCGCCGCTGGGCCATCTGCGCGATGGGGTCCTTGCGCAGGTCGGCCGGAGCATCGTGCGGCCACCACGCGACGACAGGGGAGTCCGGCAGGAGCAGCGGCACGACGACCGACTGGCCATGGTTGGCCAACGTCCCGAAGAGGCGCAGGACGACGACCTCGCTGGCCCCGGCGTCCCCGCCGACCCGGATCTGCGCGTCCATCCGGTTCGCCCCGCGCCGGTTGCCGGCCACGACGACGATGATCCGGCAGGGGTGCTGGCGGCTGGCGTCGTTGGCCGCCTCGATGATCTCGTCGGCCTGGTGGTCGTCAACGACGATGATGAGCGTGAGCACCCGGCCGAGGGTCATCGCACCGACGTCGTTGCGCAGGCGCACGAGCTTCTTGCTGACCGACGTGCTCGTGGTCTTCGGCAGGTCGATGATCACGGCATCCTCCAGGTGCGCCCGTCCCGGGCCATCATGTCGTCACTGGACTGAGGTCCCCAGCCGCCAGCCTTGTACTGTTGGGGCGTCCCGTGCCTGCTCCACCAGGCCTCGATCGGGTCGAGGATCCTCCAGGACAGCTCGACCTCCTCGTGGCGGGGGAAGAGCGGTGGGTCGCCGAGCAGCACGTCCAGGATCAGCCGCTCGTAGGCCTCGGGGGAGGACTCGGTGAACGCGTTGCCGTAGCCGAAGTCCATCGTGACATCGCGCACCTCCATCTGGTTGCCCGGCACCTTGGACCCGAACCGCATGGTGATGCCCTCGTCCGGCTGGACCCGGATGACAATGGCGTTCTGGCCCAGCTCCTCCGTCGCCGTGTCGTCGAAGGGCAGGTGCGGCGCCTTCTTGAAGACCACGGCGATCTCGGTGACCCGCTTGCCGAGCCGCTTGCCGGTCCGGAGGTAGAACGGCACGCCCGCCCACCGGCGGGTGTCGACCTCGAGCTTCACCGCGGCATACGTCTCCGTGGTGGAGGCGGTGCTGACTCCCTCCTCCTCCAGGTAGCCGACGACCTCCTCGCCGCCCTGCCACCCGCGGGCGTACTGACCGCGGGCGGTGCCCCTGGCCATGTCCGCCGGGATCTTCACCGCGGAGAGGATCTTCTCCTTCTCCGACCGAAGGTCCTTGGCGCCGAACGAGACCGGCTCCTCCATGGCGGTGAGGGCGAGCAGCTGGAGGAGGTGGTTCTGGATGACGTCCCGGGCGGCGCCGATGCCGTCGTAGTAGCCGGCGCGACCACCGATGCCGATGTCCTCGGCCATGGTGATCTGCACGTGGTCGACGTAGTTGGCGTTCCAGATCGGCTCGAACATCTGGTTGGCGAACCGCAGCGCCAGCATGTTCTGGACCGTCTCCTTGCCGAGGTAGTGGTCGATCCGGAAGACCGAGTCCGGCGGGAAGACGTTGCCGACGATGTCGTTGAGCTCCCGCGCGCTCTTGAGGTCGTGGCCGAACGGCTTCTCGATGACGACCCGCCGCCAGCTCTGGTCCTCGGTCGTCGCCAGACCAGAGCGCTCGAGCTGCTCACACACCTGGGCGAAGAAGCCCGGGGGGATCGACAGGTAGAACGCGAGGTTTCCACCGGTGCCGCGTTCCTGCTCGAGGTTGTGGACCGTCTCGGCGAGCAGGTCGAACGCCGCTGGGTCGTCGAAAGTGCCTGGGACGAAACGAAACCCCTCCGACAGGTTGCGCCAGACGTCCTCGCGGAAGGGTGTCCGCGCGTGCGCCATGACCGACTCGTGGACGACCTGGCCGAAGTCCTGGTCGGCCCAGTCGCGCCGGGCGAAGCCGACGAGGGCGAAGCCCGGCGGCAGGAGTCCGCGGTTGGCGAGGTCGTAGATCGCCGGCATGAGCTTCTTGCGCGACAGGTCGCCGGTCACCCCGAAGAGGACCATGCCGCACGGCCCGGCGATGCGGGGGAGACGTCGGTCCCGTGGGTCGCGCAGAGGGTTGACGCCGGCGGCTACCCGGGCGGGGCTCATGCGTCGCCTGCCGGTATGCCGAGGGCCCGGCTCAGCTGCGCGAGGCCGGGGTCGTGGTCGGTCAGGTGCAACCGGAGGACGGGGCGACCGTGGTCGGCCAGGACCGCGGCGTCGCCGCCTGCCTGGGCCGCGATGAAGTCACCGAAGGTGAACTCCCGGCCCGGGACGGCGAGATCCTGCTGAGGCGTCGCCGTGATCTGGAGGTAGACCCCGACGGCCGGTCCGCCCTTGTGGAACTGGCCGGTCGAGTGGAGAAAGCGTGGGCCCCAACCGAAGGTCGTCGGTCGCTCCGTCCGGAGGGCGACGGCACGCCGAGCCGCCGCGAGGGGCGCGTCCTCGAGTCGGTCGAGGTAGGCCATGATGGCGAGATAGCCCTGCGCGGGGTCGAGCTGGGCGAAGAGCGCGTCGAGTGCGGCCGAGACCGTCGTGGCGTCACCGAGCCAGTCGCCGCCGAGGCTGCGGATCTCGATGGCGCCGTCCGTCGCGGCCGGGGCCACCGTGTCGCCACTGCTCTGGTCGAGGAGCGTGCGGGCTGCCTTCTTGGCGCTCTCCACGTCGGGCTGGTCAAAGGGGTTGATGCCGAGGATCTGGCCGGCCGCCGCGGTGGCCACCTCCCAGAGGAGCATCTGGGCTCCCAGCGAGCCGCCGACGTGGACCTCTGAGCGACTGCCGTCGACCTCGACACTTGCGTCGTCCTCATCCGCGTCGAGGCCGACGAGGCGGACGACCGTGACGTCGGTCGCGGGGTGCTGCACCTCCAGGTCCTCGTCGCCCCCCACGACGACGGGCAGGATGCCGGTGCCGCCCTTGCCAGTCGACTCGGCGATGAGCTGCTCGGCCCAGTCAGCGAAGCCGGTGATGCCAGAGCCGTCGTCGACGATCGCGAGCTTGTCCCTCAGCGGATGCGTCCCCGCCATGGCCGCTCCCAGGCGCAGCCCCGGGTTGGCGTCGTCGTCGGCCGCGAGGAGGTCGGCGACCGACTCCGCGTCATCCAGCAGCGCCTCGACATCGACCCCGGCGAGCCCGCTCGGCACGAGACCGAAGGCGGTCAGTGCGGAGTATCGACCGCCGACGTCGGGGTCGGCGTCGATGACGCGGTAGCCGGCCTGCCGGGCGTCCTTGTCCAGCGGGCTGCCCGGGTCGGTGACGACGACGATCCGCTCGGTGGGGTCGATGCCCGCCTCGGTGAACGCGCCCTCGTAGGCGCGGCGCTGGGAGTCTGTCTCAACGGTGGAACCGGACTTGCTCGACACCACCACGACCGT
>JAABUT010003985.1_pt1 | contig 12118 bp, 12 predicted proteins | sample 5559281 | NCBI WGS metagenome assembly JAABUT01 (sample SAMN10711880, study PRJNA513359) | rock metagenome | isolation source: Antarctica rocks | place: Antarctica: Victoria Land, Ricker Hills nord | collected 2016-01-04
GAATCGGCAGTGTACAGGGCAGCGGATCGTGCGTGGGGTGCTGGGCGCTCTTGCTGGCACCAATGGGGAGCGGAAGCCTGGCGTGGCGCTGCGGGGGCGGCGACCGCACCGGGTTAAGTGGCCGTCGTGCAACGGTGCGCGACGCGGGGCAATGGTGCGGTTGTGCGGGTGGCAAGTCTTCTTTATCGTGGATGTTCGAGTACACGCGACGTATGTGGTCGGGGTGGGGTCTGGCATTATAGGGGGCTGTGGGTAGTTCGGTTATGAGGAGGCTTAACACGATGGCGCGTTCCGAGGAGATCAATTCGCTAGTCCGCGATCTGGGTGAGGGGCAGCTCTCGCGCCGTGACTTCATGCGCCGCGCGGCGGTGCTCGGCGTTTCTTCCAGCATGATCGGGGCGGTCTTGGCCGCGTGCGGCGCGTCGGAAACCCCGACAGCAGCTCCCGCCGTGCCGACCGGCACCACCGCTGCGACGGGTGGCGGGGCGTCCACGGCGCCGACTGTTGCCGCAGCGGGCGGGGCGTCCACCGCGCCGACCGCCGCGACAGCACCGCGTGCCACGGCGGGCACGGTAGCCTCGCCGAGCGCGGGTACGAGTTCGGGTGTTGGGGTCGCCAACTGGAACCCGGAGACGATCCGCGCGCAGGCCGGGACCATAAAATTCGATACGAAGGCCGATCTCGCGAAGGTCGTCCCGCTCGACACCAAGGGGAACCTGTCCTTCTGGTATACCGGGCCGGACCAGGCGTCACCGCAGACCGCGATCGAATACGACAAGCAGTTCTTCGCCGCCTGGAAACAGTACTACCCCAATATCCCTCTCAATCCGGGCGATCAGGTCCAGAGTATCGCCTACAACGATCTGCTCGATAAGCTGCGCACCTCCTCCGCCGGGAACTCGGCCCCGGATGTGGCCCGGTTGCAGATCCTCGGCGGCGTCGAGTTCGCCGCCAAGGGCTATCTGGCCGAGATTAACCTCGCGGACTTCAATCTCAAGCCTGAGCAGTTCTGGCCCGGTGCGCTGAAGTCGGTGACCTGGAATGGCAAGGTCTATGGCATCCCCACGAACAACGAGACGATGGCCTTCATCTACAACAAGAAGATCTTCGAGAAGGCGGGTCTCGATCCCTCCGTCCCCCCGGCGACCTGGGACGATGTGGTCAAGTACTCGAAGGCGATCAAGGACAAGACCGGCAAGGCGGGCTTCGGCATGGTCGCGAAGACCAACGCCGGGAACACGCCCTTCCGCTTCATGCCGACCCTCTGGGCGTACGGCAGCGGCGCGCTCGACGAGGCGGAGGCGAACCCGACCTATCAGAAGGTGCTGATCAACAACGAGGGCGGCATCGCGGCTCTCCAGACGTACTACGACATGTACGTCCGCGACAAGTCGGTGCCGACCTCCGCGCTGACCAACACGCAGGTGGAAAACGGCGATCTCTTCGTCAGCGAGCAGATCGCGATGGTGATCGCTCACCCGAGCGAGTACGCGCTGATGCTCGACAAGCTCGCCAAGGCGACCGGTCAGGACAAGCAGGTCGCGCAGGAAGTGGTCGACAACATGGTCTACGGGTTGATGCCGCAGGGGCCGGTGCGGCGCGCGGTCGTCTTCGGCGGCTCGAACATCCACATCTTCGCCGACAAGTTCACCGGCCACACGGTCGATAAGACTGCGGCGAAAGCGTTCCTGAACTTCGCGGTCAGCCCGGAGTGGGCGACGAAGCAGTGGGCATGGACCGGCTCGAACCCCCCCACCCAGGACGGCTTCAAGTCGGAGTGGCAGAAGCAGCGCCTCGAGCAGATCAAGTTCCTCGACGTGACCACGTCGATGCTGCCCTACGGCATTCCTTTCCCGGTCATCCCGGAGTCCACGACGATCATGAACTCGATCGTCCCGGACATGCTCCAGAATACGCTGACGCAGAAGATGACCGTGAAGCAGGCGGCGGACGACGCGGCGGAGAAGATCAAGAAGCTGGTCGCCGAGCGCAAGACGCGCGGCCCCTGGGCTGGTTTCTCGTTCTAAACCCCACTCGCGTGCGGCGCGGGCAATGCGTGGGGGTGGCACCGTTCGGGTGCCACCCCCACCACCGGTATACGATCCAGCGGAGGGAACGCGATGGCTGTGACACAACTGCCTGCGCCGGGGCGACGATCGGTACAACGCACCGGCCTCCTGGCGACGATGGGGCGACACTGGAACGATTACCTGTATATCCTCCCGGCGTTGGCGGTGATGCTCGTTGTCATCGCTTATCCGATCTACTATACGGTCTATCTCTCGTTCTTCAATACGCCGCCGAGTTCGCCGAACTGGTACTTCAACGGCGTCGACAACTACAAAGCCATCCTCTCCGACAGTACCTATACCTTCTGGGACGCGACCAAGAATACCGTTGTCTGGACCGTCGGCTCCACCTTCTTCGCCTTTATTCTCGGATTTGCCGCCGCGCTCCTCGTGCACCGGGAGTTCGTGATGCGCGGACTGGTTCGTGGCCTGCTGCTGGTGCCCTGGGTGATCAGTGCGGTGCCCGCCGCCTATATCTGGCGCTGGATGTATCACAGCGATTACGGCCTGATCAGCGGCACCCTGATGCAGATTGGCATCGTGAAGACACCGATTATCTTCCTCGATTCAGTCGATCTCGCCCTGCCCGCCCTGATCGTCGTCAATGTCTGGAAAGAATTCCCCTTCGCGATGATCATGCTGCTTGCCGGGTTGCAGACGGTGCCGAGTGGCCTGCTGCGCGCGGCGCGCGTGGACGGTGCGGGCGCATGGCAGACCTTCATCAACGTGACGGTGCCGCACCTGCGGGGGGTGATCGTCATCACCACGATCCTGCTCTTCGTGCAGAACCTGAACTCGTTCACCCTGCCGTTCATCATGACCGGTGGTGGCCCGGCGAATTCCTCGATGATCTGGATCGTCAAGATCTACCTGCTCGCCTTCCAGGATCTCCGCTACGGGCTGGCGTCTGCTTTCGCGGTGATCCTCTTCTTGCTGATGCTGATCCTGGGTTACTTCTACGTGAAGGCGCTAACCGATGGCGAGAGGAGGACAGCATGAGCACGGTTACCGCTGAGAAGGGGCCGCGTGCCGACACGCGCGCCACGATAGCGCGCACCGCCGCGCGCACCGCCCGCCGCCGTTCGCGCGTCACGATCGGTGGGATTCTGAGCTGGCTTCTGCTGATCGTGCTGATCCTCTTCGCGCTGATCCCGCTCGCCTGGATGCTCTCGACGTCGCTGAAGTCGCAGTTCGCCGCGATCCAGCAGCCGCCGCAGTGGGTCCCCTCGCAGCCGACGCTCGATCAGTACGCCTCGCTCATTTCGCCAAGTGGGCAGATCGGGGCGAAGTTCCTGCGGCTGTTCTGGAATAGTCTCGTCGTCTCGCTCGCCACCACCGTGCTCGGTGTGGCGATCGCGGTACCGGCGGCGTATGCGTTCTCGCGCTTCCGCTTCCCCGGTCGCAATTTCCTCTTCTTCGCAATCCTGGTCCGCAACATGTTCCCCGGCGTCGTCTTCCTGATCCCGCTCTTCCTGCTGATGAAGACGCTCGGCCTCGTCGGCAACTACGGCTCGCTGATCTTGACCTACCTGACCTTCGGCCTGCCGCTGTCGATCTGGCTCCTCAAGGGCTTCTTCGACAATATCCCGGAGGAGTTGGAGCGGGCGGCGCGGATCGATGGGGCGACGCGCTTCCAGGCCTTCTGGAAAATCATCATGCCCCTGTCATCTCCCGGCCTGATCGCCACCTCGATCTACACCTTTATCCAGGCGTGGAACGAGTACGTCTACGCCCGCACCTTCCTCAATCGGGATGTGCTGCTGACCCTCCAGCCAGGCTTGCAGAAGTTCTTCGGTGAGTTCGCTACCAACTGGCCGGGGCTGATGGCGGCGCAGTTCGTCTCCAGCGTCCCGGTCGTGATCCTCTTCCTGCTCTTGCAGCGGTATTTCGTACAGGCGCTCGCCGAAGGGGCGACGAAGGCATAAGCGGGTCCTAGACGGTAGTCCGTCGTCCGTAGTGGCGCGGCCCTGATAATGTAACGGCTCGTGAGCAAGCATTGCACCGATGTCGAACTTCTACGGACTACCATCTACGGACTACGGACTTATCACGGAGGACAGACATGGCGGGCGTGGTCCTGGAGAATGTGATCAAACAGTACGGCGACGTGACGGCGGTCGACAATGTCTCGCTGACGATCCAGGACGGGGAGTTCATCTCCCTGGTCGGACCGTCCGGCTGTGGCAAGACGACGACGCTGAACATGATCGCCGGGCTGTTGGACCTGACGGACGGGGAGATCTACATCGGCGATCGCCCGGTGGCAGGGCTGGACCCGAAGGATCGCGACATCGCGATGGTGTTCCAGAACTACGCGCTCTATCCGAACAAGACGGTCTACAAGAATCTCGCCTTCCCGCTGGAGATGCGGAAGATGCCGAAGGCGGAGATCGACCAGCGGGTGAAGTCCACGGCGGAGACCCTCTCGATCACGGCGCTGCTCGAGCGCAAGCCGCGCGAGCTCTCCGGGGGGCAACAACAGCGCGTGGCGCTGGGTCGCGCGCTCGTGCGGAGCCCGAAGGTTTTCCTGATGGACGAGCCGTTGTCGAACCTCGACGCCAAGCTGCGCGTGCAGATGCGCGCCGAGTTGAAGCGCTTCCACCACGAGTTGAACGCGACGGTCATCTACGTCACGCATGATCAGATGGAAGCGATGACGATGTCCGACCGGATCGTGGTGATGAGTGGCGGCGTCTTGCAGCAGGTCGGCACGCCGGATGACCTCTACTCGCGCCCGGTCAATCTCTTCGTCGCGGGCTTCATCGGCAGCCCGTCGATGAACTTCCTCAGCGGGCGGGTGGAGCAGCGCGGCGGCGCGGCGCTGCTCGTCGGCGATGGCGGCGCGACACAGAGCGGTGGCTGGGAGTATGCGCTGTCGCCGGAGCAAGGGGCGCGCGCACTCACCTCGACCGGCGAGGTGGTCCTGGGAGTGCGCCACAACAGTGTGCGGGTGTATCAGACGGAGCAGCCGAATGCGATCAGGGCGCGCGTCTACACCGTCGAGCCGACCGGAGATGTGACGTTCGTCCACTTCCGCATCGGCGAGCATATCCTCGCCGCCAGCGTCGATACGAGCCTCCAGATCAGCGCCGACGAGCCGATCTGGGTCGACTTCGATCAGCGCAACATCCATCTTTTCGATGCGCAGAGCAAGGCCACCCTCGCGCCCGACCATGTGGCGGTCACTGCGGGTGCGCGCTAAGCGCTCGCGGCGAAACGGGACACGGCAACGACGCGGGGGCCATCCGGCCCCCGCGTCGTTGCCTCGCGTGGCGAATGTGTCGTTGGAGGGGCATTCTCGCGGCGGAGGGGTAGCTTGGGCTTCCGGCAAGTGACCGGTGGCGAAACCCACTCTGCCTGGTGGTGACGGTGGCGCTACGCGCGTTGTGGCGTCGGGCGTGCCCGATCGTTCATGGCGGGCGGGCGCTCCATCCAAGTCGGCACGCCAACCGAAGCGTCCTCACGACCCGAGGAGGGCGCGCAGTCGCATGGTGTCGCGGACCGCATTGCCCGCGCCGTCGTTGTTGCAATAGAGGAATGTTTCGCGCCCCTGCACGGCCCATTCGCCGAGCCGAGCCGCCCACCAGCGGAGGTCGTCGTCGCGGTACGAGCCCGCGTAGAGGTATTGCGGGTCGGGACCATGCAGGCGCACGTAGACGAACGGCGCGGTCGCGCGGAGGATGCAGGGCAGCCCCGCGCCGCTCATCACGCAATAGGCCGCGCCGTGCGCTTCGAGCAAGGTGAACGTTGCTTCATCGTGCCAACTGGGGTGGCGGAACTCGCACGCGACGCGGAGCCACGGCGGCACGCGCGCCAGGAAGTAGGCGAGGCGGGGGAGATCGCGTGGGAGATCGGGCGGCAACTGCACCAGCAACGGCCCGCGCCGTTCGCCGAGCGCGGCGAGCCCCGCCGCGATGCGTGCGAGCCAACGCTCGGGTGCGTAGAGCCGCGCGCCATGGGTCAGCCCGCGCGGCGCTTTGACCGCGAGGCGGAAGCCCTCCGGCAGGCGTTGTCGCCAGTTGGCGAAGGTCGCGGCGCGCGGCCAATGATAGAAGGTGCTGTTGACCTCGACCGTACGGTAGTGGCGGACGTAGTGCGCGAGCCGCTCCCGTGCCGGCAGTCCGGGCGGGTAGAGCGGGCCGTCCCAGTGGTCATAGCTCCAGCCGGAGGTGCCGATCCAGAACACGCATGGCCTCCTCGGTGCGGCGCTATGGCAACTGATCGCCATCCATCGCCGCCTTGCTACGCGCCCACTTCCTCCCGCGCGCTCCCGCCCCCGCGCTCGCGCTCGTATGCCGATGGCATGTGTGGCTTGCCTCGGGACCAACGTACCGCGATGAAAGGGAAGGATCACCCATTCGTCGCGGTTCGTCGCGGTCCCATACTGGCTGTACCCGTGAAAGTGTACACAGAGCCGTATGAAGGGGAGTGCCGATGGCCGCATCCATCCGAGAGGAGCAACGGCTTGGTGCGGGGATAAGCGCGCCGCCGCCCGCCACTGCTGCCGGTACCGCTGCTCGGGCGGGACGGGCGCTGCGTATCTGGGAAGCCTATGGCCTCGTCTTCCTTGCCAGCGGCTGTAGCCTGGTCCTCGAGATCCTGGCGGGGCGGATCCTGGCACCGTACCTGGGGGTATCCCTCTACACCTGGACGAGCATCATCGGCGTCATCCTGGCCGGGATCACCTTCGGGAACTATCTCGGTGGCCTGCTCGCCGACCGGATGGCCTCGCGCGCGCTCCTGCGCCGGATCTTCCTCTACTCGGCGCTCACCGTCGTGGCGACGGTGGTGTTGGCCCCCACCGCCGCCGACCGGATCGCGAGCGCGCCGATCCCGCTGATGCTGCGGATTGTCCTCGCCACGGCGGCGGCGTTCCTGATCCCTAGCACGATCCTCGGCACGATCACGCCGATCGTCGTCAAGCTCTCGTTGCACAGCCTCGACGACGCCGGGGCGACGATCGGGCGCATCTACGCCGTCTCGGCGGCTGGCAGTATCGCCGGAACCTTCCTGACGGGCTTCCTGCTGATCGATCTCTTCGGTAGCCGCACGACTGTCTGGCTGATCGCCGCGTTCCTGTTGCTCTGTGGCCTCGCGGTCGGGCCGTGGCGCGGGGCGCGTGCCGGGCGCGGCCTGCCGCTGATGATCCTGGTGCTCTTCCTGCTCGTGTCGCCGCTCCTCGTCGTCACGAAGGCGCTCCCCGGCCCTTGCCGAGCCGAGACGAGCTATTTCTGCATGCGGATCGAGACTACCACGACGCTCGATGGCCGGACAGCGCGCGGTTTCTACCTCGACCGGCTGATGCACAGCGCCCTGGTCGATGACGATCCGAGCGCGCTGGTCTACGACTACGAGCGGGTCTATCGTGCGCTCACCGAGGAGCAACTGGCGCGCGATCCGGCGCTGCGCCTGCTGGTGATCGGGGCGGGTGGCTACTCGTTCCCACGCTACATGGTAGCGTACCATCCTGCGGCGGCGGTCGAGACGTTGGAGATCGACCCGGGTGTCGTGCGTTTCAATCAGCGCTACCTGGGATTGCCGACCGATACCCCGATCGTCACCCACAGCGGCGACGCGCGCCTCTTCCTCAACGGGACCGAGGCCGGTGGTGCCGCGCCACGCGGGGCGTATCGAGTGGTGCAGGGGGATGCCTTCAACGATGTCTCGGTGCCGTACCACCTGACGACGCGCGAATTCGACACCCTGGTTCGCCGAAGCATGACCCCGGATGGCGTCTACCTCGTCAATATGGTCGATAGCGGGCACGAGGGTCGTTTCGTGCAGGCGTATACCAATACGCTGCGCGCGGTCTTCGGCAACGTCGTGGTCTACGCGCTCGATGGTCAGGTCGGTCGGCCCGGCCACGCCACCTTCGTGATCGCCGCCAGCGATGCGCCGCTGGCGACGCCCCCGGTGAGCGGGTGGACCCCGTTCGCGCCCGCCGATCTGGCCGCGCGCTTCGCCTCCCGTACCGATCTGATCCTCACCGACGATCATGCTCCGGTCGACACGCTGCTGCGCGCGGCGCTCGATGAGCGTTAGTCGCGGTGTGCGGCACCGTCGCGGATGATCGCCGGGTCGCCGCCAGAGTTCCAGCCCGGCGAATCGCTGGCCGGAAACGACTCGTCGTCGGCCTCATCGATCGCGTCGCTGGTCGTCCGCTCACCCCCCCCGATCGCCGGATCATCCTGCTCGGCTGGCAAGCCTTCGTCGCGCAATGCTTCGTCTGGGTTGCGATGTTCCTCGCTCATCGAGAATTCCTCCTCCTCAGACCACCGGATCATGGCGTGACGACCTTGTATTGTCCGCTCGCTGCTCAGGCCTCGCCGAGATGCTCGTTCTTGGCGCGCGAGGCGGCGGCGAGTTCGGCCTTGTAGGCGATCATCCGTTCCAGCAGGGTCGGGTCGTGCGCCGCGAGGATCTGCACCGCCAGGAGTCCCGCATTCGTCGCGCCACCGATCGCCACCGTCGCGACCGGGATGCCGTTCGGCATCTGCACGATCGCGAGGAGCGAATCGAGGCCGTCGAGCGCGCGGCCCTTCACCGGCACGCCGATCACCGGCAGGGGGGTATAGGCCGCGACCATCCCCGGCAGGTGCGCGGCGTTGCCCGCCCCCGCGATGATGACCTTCAGGCCGCGCGTGTGGGCACCCTTGGCGTAGTCGGCCATGTCGGCGGGGGTGCGGTGCGCCGAGACGACGCGCACCTCGTACGGCACATCGAAGCGCGCGCAGATCGCGGCGGCGTCGCGCATCGTCGGCAGGTCCGAGTCGCTGCCCATGATGATCCCGACGAGTGGCTGTGCGGTCATCGTTGCTTTTCCATCGCTAAATGCGGATTATCCGTATGCCCCGACGCTGCCGGTTTGAACTGGCTTGGAGTAAATGCTGAATATCGCCGCTGTCGCTGGTCAAAATAATCCCGCTTTCGCGCCGTAGTGCTTCGACGACCACGACCGCATCCACGACATCGCTCGTGCCAGCCAGGCCGAGCAGAACACCGACCTGATGGGCAATCTCCATCGATAGCGGACTGCACTCGCAAAAGTTCAGCAGTGTATTGAGGCGCTGTTGCTGCATCAAGCGCGGTGCTGTGCCACGCTCAACTTGAGCATAGACAGCAGTGGGGAGGATAACAGGATAGTTTTCAATCAGCATTCTTGAGCAGAGTCTGTGTACTGACACGTCCCGATCGATATAGGCGATCAGCCCCCCACTATCAAAGATAAGTGGGCCGATAGGATTTACGCTGCTGCCGCTCATGCAAGTTTTGCTGTATTGCTCTTGTCTACCGACTCGATCTCGGCAATAGTTATTCCATTAACCGTCCTATACCTCGTATCGAGTAGAGCCGCATCCAACTGCTCCAACAGGCCATGCTCGGCGGCTAACTGCTTCTCAATTGCAAGGCCCTGCCGCTTACGAACTTCCTTAATGATGTACGCTTTCAACGCACGATCGAAAAGACGCGGTTTCACGCGATTCAGGCGCTCGGCCTCGACGCGACGCAGCGCGTCGCGTACGACATGCCGCAGTTGCGACACCAGGCGATCATGACGGATGGCGAGAAGGTCGGCGTCGCCGTACTGATCGAGCGCATGTTGCGTCGTTGCGACCACAGCATCGAAAAGCTGATTGTCCTGAATCAGGTATATATCGGTACCATCGACAATTATGGGCGACTCTCGTTGTATTACTGCCATTGCAACCCTTGATGCGCGACGCACATTGTCAGTATTCTTCCTGTATCGCCAGTGTAACACGGAGCCTACCGCCACGCGAATGCCGCACCGCATGGCATCACGCAACGTTGGCAAATCGGCATCGCCGCCCATGCTGCTCCCGGCTACGTGAGCCAGCGCCCATCGCGCATGATCTCGCGGCCCGCCAACTCGTTTTCCTCGCGCCAGGCCAGGATGCTGCGCGGCGTCAGCACCAGGTAGACATAGGTATTCGCCTCGCGGCGCGGCTCGAAGCCCGCCGCCGCGCGGAACGCCTCGGCGGCGGGTTCGTCGAGCGCGTTCTGCTCCACGATCGCGACCTCACCGGAGACGATCACCACGTCGCGCGTGCCATCGAGCGCGACGCGCATCCGTCCGCTACGGCGCAAACTACGGACGGTGTTACTCTCGGCGAGGGTGGCGAGGATGATCCGTCCCCCGTACCAGACGAACGACAGCGGGATGAGATAGGCGTCGCCGCGCACGCTGGTGGACGGCACCCAGCAATCGACCGCGCTCGCCAGTCGTGCCAGAGTGTCGGCTTGGCGCTGCGCGGTACTGCGCGGTGGCTCCATCGCTCCCTCCTACAGGCGGATCAGCGCCGCCGCGCGCGCCGCAGCCCCTTCGGCGGCGGCGATGTCGGGGCCGAGCGCGGTGACGTGCCCCATCTTCCGTCCGGGGCGGGAACGGCGCTTGCTATAGAGGTGGACGTGCGCGCCGGGGACGGCCAGCGCCGCCGGCAGGCCGCGCGGCGTGGCCTCGACCGGGGCATCACGCTCGCCGAGGATGTTAACCATCACGGCGGCGGGGGCGACCAGATCGGTCGCGCCGAGCGGCAGGTCGAGGATCGCGCGCAGGTGGTTCTCGAATTGGGAGGTGACGCAGCCCTCGATCGTGTAGTGCCCGGAGTTGTGCGGGCGCGGCGCGATCTCGTTCAGCAAGATCATGCCATCCTCGCGCTCGAAGAGTTCCACGCCGACGACCCCGACCGCCTCGACCGCCGCGACCGCCCGCCGCGCGATCGCGGTCGCCCGGGTGATCACCGCCGCGGTGACCGGCGCGGGGGCGCGCACGATCCGGCAGATGTGCGCCTCGGCGGCCTGCACCGTCTCCACGACCGGGTACGTAACGATCGCGCCGCCGACCGATCGCGCCACCATCACCGCCAACTCGCGGCGGAAGGGCACCCAGGCTTCCGCGTAGAGGGCGCGACCGGGCGCGCCGAGTCGTTCCCAGGCCGCCGCCAGCCCTTCCGGGCCGCGCACGGTGGCGTTGCCGTAGCCATCGTAGGAGAGGCGACGGGCCTTGAGGACGATCGGCCAGCCCCATTCTTCCGCCGCGCGCAGCACCTCTTCCTGGCTCGCGACCGCCCGAAATGGCGGCAGCGGCAGAGCGGCGGCGGCGAAGGTTTCCTTCTGGCGCAGCTTATCGCCGACCAACCCCAGGACTGCCGCGCCCGGGCGCACGGGCGTCCCCGCCGCCGCGATCTCGGCCAAGAGTGCCGGATCGACGAACTCGCTCTCCAGCGTGATCACGTCGCAGCCTGCCGCGAAGCGGGCGCGCAGGGCGGCGTCCTCCCACGGCCCCACCGTCTCCGCGTTCGTCAGGCGCCCGGCAGGGCTATCGGCCTCGCGCTCGAAGATCGCCACGTCGATGCCGAGGCTGATCGCCGCCGCGACGGTCATTCGCGCCAATTGCCCGCCACCGAGGATGCCTACGCGCATGGGTGCCTCCGTTAGGGTGAGTCGGCAGTCGGCAGTGGCGGAGGGTTATAGGCACAGCGCCAGCAACGAACCCTTTTGCCGTCTGCCGACTGCCGACTACCACTGCAATGCCCCGGTGAACGCGACCGCTTCATCGTTCGCCCGCGCGCGCGGGGCGATGGTGCCGATGACGGCGCTCTCGTAGCCCCGATCCGTCAGGTGCGCCGCGATGGCGGCGGTCGCGTCCGGCGCGGCGACGATGATCAGGCCCGCGCCCAGGTTAAAGGTGCGGAGCATGTCGGCGTCGTCCACGTCGCCCGCCGCGCGGATGGCGCGGAAGATCGGTGGCAGCACGAGCGCCCCGAGGTCGATCAGCGCCTGTTGTCCCGCCGGGATGATCCGGCGCAGGTTTCCGGCGATCCCGCCCCCGGTGATGTGTGCCAGTCCGTGCACCCCTTCGTCGGTGAAGAGATCGCGCACGGCGTGGTAGTAGGGGCGATGGGGGCGGAGGATCACGTCGAGGAACGGTTCGCCGTCCACGTCGCGCCCGGCCAGCGCCGGATCGCGCGCGAGGAGGGCGCGGACCAGCGAATAGCCGTTCGTGTGCAGCCCGTTCGAGGCGACCG
>JAABUT010003987.1_pt1 | contig 12115 bp, 12 predicted proteins | sample 5559281 | NCBI WGS metagenome assembly JAABUT01 (sample SAMN10711880, study PRJNA513359) | rock metagenome | isolation source: Antarctica rocks | place: Antarctica: Victoria Land, Ricker Hills nord | collected 2016-01-04
CAATGTCGTCCAGTTCGTCGATTCACCCCGACAGCATCACAGGCCGCCTGCAGCGTCGAGCCCTTCGCCATCAACACCCAGAACCGAGCCTGCTTGTCAATCAGTTCCTTCTTCGACCACATCCACAACACCTCACATCAGCAGGGGTGTTGCGACGACCGACTGAGCCCGCCATCCGCTACCGGAACGGTAGGCGGCCTCGTCAATCACTGAGCACGTTCGGCTGATCGATGGTCCACAGCCACGTACCGTCCGGCTGGCGATGAGCCAGCTCGGTGGTGGCGCCGGCGGGGATGCGGGTCGATGTCAGCGCCCAGTCACCATTGCGGAGTGCCGGCCGAGCGGTCCCGGGGACGAACGTCGGCTTGTTGGCGAGGAGCTCTTCGTAGAACTGGCGGATGGCGTCAGCACCGGTCGCCGTGCCGTCGTCTGGCAACGCCAGGACTGCCCGTGGCTCGTAGAGCGCCACCAGGCCTTCGACGTCGCCCGAGTTGGCTCGCTCGATGAAGAACCGTCCCAAGTCCTCCGGGACCGCCGCTTGAGCACGTTCGTTCATTTCATCCATCGGGTGCGTCCCTTTTCGCTCGAATCGACCGTCGACTCCTGGCGGAAGAAGCATCCCGCGTCGCGCCGACAGAACCGTGCCCGCAACCGAATCGTCGAACGGTAACGAGTTCTCAGCGGAATAGCGGGTCGCGTGATCGTGGTCGTGGATGGTCCAAGCGCCCCCGCGGAGGCGGCGTGATCTTGCGGCCCGACCGGGTCGGTTGTTGAGCGGGCTGCGCCGGCGAGACGGGCTCCGACGCTACCACTGCCTCCGCTCATGTCGGCGCCTGCTGGTAGGCAGGGCGCATGAGTGGTCGCCGAGGGTGGCAGGGCAAGGTCTTCATCGCCACGAGTGTGGACGGCTACATCGCCCGCGCCGACGGGGACATCGCCTGGCTGACCGATCCGCCACCAATCGCCGGACACGCGAAGCCGCCCGCGGATCCCCTGGTGATCCCAGGGTACGAGGAGCACCTAGCTAGCGTCGATCACCTTGTCATGGGCCGCGGGACGTACGAGAAAGTCCTGACCTTCGGCTTCTGGCCCTACCCGCAGCAGCACGTCATCGTCCTCAGTCGCACGCTGGTGACCGACGACTTGCGAGTCACCGTGGCGACATCCACCGAGGAAGCGCTGAGGCTGCTCGCTGAGCGAGGCTCGACAGCGGTCTATGTCGACGGCGGCAAGGTCATTCAGGACTGGCTCCGCCGCGGCCTGATCGACGACATCGTGCTCACCCGCGCGCCGGTGCTGCTGGGAGGCGGTATCCCGCTGTTCGGGCTCCTCGACACCGACGTCCATCTGATTCACCTCGCCACCACGTTCAACGACGCTGGCATGACGAGCAGCCATTACCGGGTCGCGGCGCCCACCGACCTCGGCTGAGCTGAGCGAACGACCGGCCATACCTGAGGCCAGCAGCGAGCGAGCCCGATCTGTACCGCTGATCGATCCTGTTCCGGTCGAGGGCTATTGGCCCTTCGCGTCCAGTACGGCTTCGAGCGTTGCTGCGCCCCGGAGCAGGGCGCGCGAGCGGGCAGTGATGTTCTCGTGGCGCGCGAGGAGGGCCGCGTTGATCTCATCTCGTCGGTGTGCCTGCCGCAGTTGAGGCATGAGCTCCTGAAGCGGTTCGATGCGGTAACCGGCTTGGCGCAGCTGGTGGACGATCCGTGCGTCTCGCACGTCGACGGGTGAGTAGCTGCGCGCCCTGCCACGCGGGGAACGCGGCGGGACTACGAGACCTTCGTCGTCCCAGTGCCGCAGCGTCGAGGTCCGAACGCCCAGAGCGTTGGCGAGCTCGGAGATTGTCATCGCATCGGCGGGCTGAGGGTCATCGATGCGTTCGGCCGAGATCGCGGCGACCGCCTGCCGGGCGAGCCCGATGTCGCGGCGTTCGATGTGCAGTCGTGTGTGCGCCGCATCGACCAGAGCCAGCAGATCAGACGTCGGGGGGCGGTGCGCCGCACGCATCATGGTCTTGGCCTCGATGGGGCCGATCCCGGCCGCGAGAGTCCGGTAGGCCACCGCAGCCAGGACGTGGCCGTCGGTGTAGCGGCGATAACCCGCCGAGGTTCGCTCTGCCGGTGGCAGCAGGTTGTCACGCTCGAGGTTTCGGACCTGTTGCACCGAGCACCCGGCGCGGCGGGCGACATCGACCGTGCGAAGACCCGACTTGCGACTTCTCACCCTGTCTTCCGCCACGGCAACTTCGAAAGTCTCCACCAGCCACACGAATGAAACGCTAGAACACATGAGCATCGACGACATCATCGAATACGTGACCGCCCTCGGCGGGGTCCTGACGCTGCGACCCCAACGCGGAGACGGGACACCGGAGATCAGCTGGGGCGACGTCTTCTTCTATTACGCACCCGACGGACAGCTCCCCAAGACGCAGCCCTTCGCGACGATCGTGACGAAGGACTACCCCGACGAGCCGGGATCCGGCCTGGACCGCGCCGACGCCTACCGCCTCAACATCTTCGCAGGCGCAGCCGAGTTCCGGGCCGTCACCGGCCGCGGCCCGTGCGAGCGGACCCCACCGGACAGTGCCCCCAGCACCCCCGACGTCCTCATCCCGCACCCTGTGTACGGCCACCTCGCCTGGCTCGCCGTCATCAACCCGGCCGAACGCACCTCGAGCACGGCACTCGAACTGCTGGACTCGGCCCACCGGGCTGCCCGGGCGCGCTTCCAGCGCCGCTCAGGCCAAGCAGTGCCCTGAGCAGCGACCCGAGCGGTGACCGGTCGCCGCTCGCCCTGCGGTGATCCGTGCGGTATTTGTTGTGCGTGCGGATGATGCCGGCGTGGACCCCTCCGCTGGGCGGTGCCCAGCCCGACGCATCCGTGAAGGACATACCTGGCGACGCTGGGCGAGCGGGATCCTCGGCTACGGCGCGGTCAGCGCATAGTTCTCGTGAGGATCGACCGGTCGGTGTCCGAACGGGAACACCCAGCGGAACGTGCTGACCACGGGACGTTTGCACCAACAGTCCGCGGGGCAGCCGCACCGCTGTAGGCCTGCGACCTCGGCCAAGTGAGTCGTCACGGCCACGAGGAGGTAGGCACCAAGAAGACCGCGAAGCCACTTCATCGGCTCACTGTATGCCGCAGTTCCGGGGCCGCCTCGTCGCCGGTAGTCGATCGGTGACCGGACCGATCCGGCCGTTGCGGCGTGGTGCTGGTGACCGGGATGGGGCTCATGGGTCGGCGAGCCAGCTCATCAGGCGGCCTCGTGACCAGCAGCGCCCGACGGCTTCAGCGTAGAGGCGTCCGTGTTCAAACACGGTCACGCCGATGATGCTGTGTCCGGAGGCGTGGCGGTCGCCGAAGGTGGGCATGGCCGGGGCGACGCCGACGCCTTCGACGGAGACCCAGGCCACGGGGCGGTGGGTCGACGCGCGGTCGAGTTGCTGCAAGAACCGCACACGGTCATCGCGGGAGTGGCGGGCCAGTGCCCAGGTGGTGGTGACTACAGGCACCGCCTCGGCAGGAACGTCGGCGATCGCGGCGGGGAGCACCTCGATCGGGTCGCCCGTGAGCAGCCGGGCAGGGGCTGAGGTGAGCAACGTGAGCGTGGCGTTGAGTTCTGCGACTTGCTTCGTGCGGTCCGGTGGCGTGCACGCACGTAACCATCGGGCCTCGTCAGGGTCGGTGACCTCGATCGGGTCGGGGTCGATGCCGATACGGGCAGCGACGGGGGGCATTGCCCGCATCGGGACGGCTGGGCGGTGGCCGCGCAATGCCGCGGTGAGCTGCACTGGTGACGTGGGATCGCCGAGGAACTGCCCGGTGCTGTAGGTGATGCCGACGCGGTCGACCTGCAGGTTGATGCCGGCAGCACAACCCACATCGATCAGGGCGACCGCGGCCGCGTCCACGCGGTGCGCCGCTTCGGCGACTGCCGGGTACAGCACCGGGCAAGAACCGGCATCCACGGTGCGCAACGACCGCCGAGCAGTCGCGACCACCCAGTCGGCCTGAACAACTACGGCCTCGACCGCCGCGTCGGCGATGGCATCGAAGTCGCCCGCGGCAAGGGCCACAGTCAGCGGGGGGCAGCATCCAGCAAGGGCCAGGTCATGCAGGACAGCCAGGATCAACGCGGGTCGTCGGTGGCGGGCAGGAACCGTTTCAAGGACACGTTGCGCCTGTCCCGACCCGGCCAGAGCGACCGCCATCCGCGCCTGCAGTGCCGACGTGCTGCCAGCTTCGGCGAACCGCACGAACGTCCGGGCAACCGATCGGACCGCTACCGACGAGGACACGGCACAGAGCCTACGACCACCGCCAAAGTCCACCCACAGATCGACCACACCGCGGAGCACGGCGGCGCTCACGGCGGTGCTCGCAAGCCGATGGTCCAACGGGACAGGACGCCTGGGGCGCCCGGTGACGTTGACGGAGTCGATGACCAGGTACCAGAATCAGACGATCTTGATGTGCGTCCAGGAGGACTGAGGCCATTGCCCGCGTGTCCCTGAAGGGGCCGCTGGACACCGCGACGGCGGGCGTGTTGCTCGTTCGTGGGATGAACGTCGATCTGAGCGGCCCCGCTCTCTCGCGGTTGTTGTCTGCTCTCGTCAAACCCGAAAGGTTCTCCTGCTGTGCTCGATCACGCTCTCCATGCCTACCTGCGCGCGCTCGTCGGCTCCCTCGCCGTCCGAGTCGGCCCGTTCCTGGTGTCCCTCGACGACCATGACGCTGGCTTGTTTCGCAACTACGCCATCCCCGATGACGGCGCCGAGCCCAGCCCTGATCAGATCGCGGAACTCGTTGCCGTCTTCGCTGACCGCGGGCGCACCCCGCGGCTGGAGTACCTGCCCGGGCTATGCCCGAAGCTTGAACCCGGACTGCTGCCGGCTTCGTCCCCGAGCGGCGGCTACCGGTGATGACCTGCGACCCCGCCACCGTGACGGCGCCACCCGTTCCCGACGGCATCCGGTTCAGCCTGGCCAGCGACGACGTTCAGCTGCGCCTGGTCGCAGAAGCACAGAACGCGGCCTACGGCCAGCCGCAGACCACCGATCATGACGTCGCGCGCCTCCGCGGCACACTCGACGCCGGCGGGCTCGTAGCCGTGGCCCTCGACCTCCATACCGGCAGCGGCGCAGGGGGCGGGCTCTGCGCACCTCCTCACGGCGGGGTCAGCGAACTCGCCGCCATCGGGGTGCGAGCGCCCTACCGGAACCGTGGCATCGCAGCAGGCCTGACCGCCCTGCTCACCCGCGCCTGCATCTCAGTCGACATCACCACCCCGTTCCTCACGCCAGCCGGTGAAGCAGAAGAACGCATCTACCGCTCATTCGGCTACCAGCCGGTTACCGAGATGCTTCACATCTCGCTGCCGAACAGCTCGGGGTGAGCGCAGCAGACCGCTGCGAGAACGATGTCCACGACCACCGGCGAGCGCATCAACCCGACGATGGCCGGCCGCTCCCCGACTGCCATCTTATGCCGCAAAGGGGATCGGCGGATCCTGGCGGTCATCGCAACAGCAGTGGTCCGATCTTCTCGATCGGCTTGGCAAATTCTAGTCGCTTGCGGGGTCGGTCGTTGAGCTCGGCGGCGCCGGTGTCGAGGTAGTCGGCGGGGGTGCCGGGTGTGGTGTCGCGTCGGATGCGTCAGTCGTGGTCAGCTCCGAGAACCTGGGAGGCGGGAGGGCGGTAGTTGTCGTTGGACAGACCCCATGCGCGCCACCATCCGTCGTCCCCCTTGACCACGGTCAGGATTTTCACGTGCGGGATCGGGGCAACGTCGAAACCACGCATTGGATGGCCGGAGTCGGGCATGAACTTGGCGTAGGCGACTAAGCCGGGTGCGTCGGGGCAGGACTCGACGAACTGCATCATTGCCCATCCATGGAGGCTGCTGGCTGCGGCGCTGTAGTCACCCCAGGCGGCGTGGTTCGTGCTAAGGCGTTGCAGGGCGGGACGGAACTCGACCACGCCGCCCAGTAGCGCTTGCCACCACAGGAACGCAGCACCGCGATCGGTCTCCGGGGACGGGTCATCGTCGGGGAAGAAGGCATGGTGGGCGGCGCCGGGGGAGACGATCTCCAGCGGCAGCGGTGTGTCGGGACCGAAGGCCGCAGCGTCGGCCGCGGTCACGGCCGACGCGAAGTCCGGGACAGTGACCGCGAGCGAGTGGGAGAACTCCTCGGCCGACAGCTCGGGGCGGGTGTAGCTGTCGCGCTGCTCGGCGACGACCTGTACGACGCGGACTGGGTCGAGGTCAAGCTGGTCGAGAAGGAACTGGTCGGGGTGGATCGCCTGGATGCCGTAAGGCTCCAGAGCCGCATCCGGAAAGTCCTTCAGGTTGGCGGTCACGATTAGGTCTGCGTTGCCCCGCACGGCCGCGGCGAGGACGTGGCGGTCTTTCGGGTCGTTCGTCATTGCCGGGATGAGGTCCTTGTACCCCTCGACCGCGGCCAGCGGGAACGCCGTCGTCATGTGGTCGATGCGGCGCTGCGCCTTGTGTGGGGTCACACCTAGCTTGAGGGGGAGGTTTTGGTTGACCTCGGCCATGATCTTGTCGGACCACAGCGGGACGAATATCTCGGCCTCTGCAAGGCGAAGCAGCAGGTCGCTGAGCTGGTAAGGGAACAGAACGCAGGCGTCGAGCACCACGCGAAACGGCATGACAGGGCGCCTGGTCAGCGGGTAGTCACGAAGCCGTTGACCGTCGCGAATCCGTTGTCCTCGGCTGATTCGCGGGTCATCGCGTCAAGCTCGGCGCGGCGAATCCGCGAGGCGTGGCGCTGGTAGTCCAGTACGTCGGCGAGCTGGACCCGACGGTGCCGGTTCGGCTTGCTGAACGCGATCTGGTTGGACTCAAGGAGCCGCACCAAGGTGGGTCGGGACACTCCGAGCAGGTCCGCCGCCTGCTGCGTGGTGAGCGTGGTGTTCGTCTCGGTGATAGTGACCGCCCGATGATCGGCCATCGCTGCCAGCACCTGCTGGAGAACCTTGCGCACCGTGTCGGGCACGACCTGCGCCGACCCATCGATGGGATTCCGCAGCTCTACGGGGTGGTCGCTGTCGAGGACCACAGCCAACGCCTTCAGGTCCGAGACAGCGTCCGACTCGGTCGTAGGCAGGACCGTGTGATCCGCGAGAGTCGTCATGACTCAACTATAAGTCGAAAAATTCGAAACGTGCAAGTTCGACAGAGTGTGCCATCCATGCGGGCCTGAGAAACCAGGATGCTTCGGACGTGAGGCTCGGCGGGGGAGGCGGCCCAGCTCGACGTGCAGCAGCACCACCACCTCCGAACCCATGCCCACCACCCGTACCCATTCCACTGGCCGGCACTTTCCGCAATACCGGTGCCGCGGGAAGAACCCAGGATGGCGGTGTCCTCTCCCCCACCAGCTTCTCCGGGCCCTAAAAGCTCCGAGCCCCCCCGGCCGTCCGCGCCCGCGAACGGACCTGACCGTGACGTAGACGCGGACACGGCATGCGTTACCAAAGGGCACACCTTCGCGGCACCCGCCATCGAGGAGTAACACCAACCATCGTCTGTGGACGGGTGCCCCCAGGGGTGGTCCTGCGCCTCGGCGGTGAGGTCTTTGCGGAACAGCACATGTCAGCGCCGGCCTGGTAGTAGTTAAGAAGGTGCGGGTGAGGTCGAAGTCGGGGGCCCCAGAGGTCTCCACGAGCAGCAGTCGCTGCCCGGCCGTGCGCAGCTCGGCCTCCACCTGGCGCAGCAGCGGACGCGGGCCGCGGGGGTATAACCGGACTTGGGGTTCGGTAGGTTCGTTGCTGCTCGCCGCCGTTTGACTGGGAGGTCGCGATGGACCCCGCGCTGCGCATCGCGCTCCGAGCCGATCCGCGCGACCGGTGCAGGCGGCCCGGCCGGTCGCTGAGCCTGGTGCGGCCCGGTCGGCGATGAACCAGACCCCCGACGCCGGTCGCAGCTGGGCCGGCAGGGTGCGACTGGGGGCCGCGGTCGGACTCGTGTCCGGCCTGCCGGTCGGGCTGCTGCTCGGCTACCAGGGAATGCTTACCGAGCGCGGGAGCGGCGTGTTGCCGCCGTGGCTGCCGTACCTGGTCTACACCGCGGCGGCCGGCACGGCGGTGGGCCTCGTCGTGGGGTACCGGCCGCGCGGGTCGGCCACCGCGGCCGCGGTCGGCGTGCTGGTGGGGTTGCTGGGCTGGCTGCTGTGGTGGCTGACCGTGGAGCCGCTGCTGGCGGGACAGGCGCCGACCTGGTCGGCCGCGGCCGCCGGCGCGGCCTACCGTGAGCTCGTTGCGGCGCTACTGCACGGGGGGCTGAGCGGGGTGGCGCTGCAACTCGCGGGTGCGGGCCGGGGCGGGCGGGGCCGGGCGGGGCCGGCCGACCCGATGCGGGTCGTCATCATCGGTGGCGGGTTCGCCGGTGTCGGCGCGGCGCAGCGCTTCGAGCGGCTCGCTGTGCGGGCCGGATCCCCGGACGTCACGCTGATCAGCGAGTCGAACTTCCTGCTGTTCACGCCGATGCTGGCCGAGGCGGCATCGGGTTCCCTGGAATCGGCGCACATCAGCGCGCCGATCCGCGCGGCGGCCGGGCGCACCCGGTTCCGACAGGGCGTCATCGAGGAGGTCGACACCGACGCCCGCGTCGTCCGCCTCGCCGCGGGCTCGGACGTGGCGGAGATCGGCTACGACCAGCTCGTGCTCGCCGTCGGCTCGATCCCCCGGTTCCTCGACCTGCCCGGTGTCGAGGACAACGCGTTCACCCTCAAGAGCCTCGGGGACGCCGACCGGTTGCGCAACCACGTACTGGCTGCGCTGGAGCGCTGTGACCGGCTCGAACCCGGTGCCGAACGCGCCCGGATGCTCACCTTCGTCGTGGCCGGCGGGGGCTTCGCCGGGGCGGAGATCGTCGCCGAGCTGTTCGACCTGGTCCACGGCGTGTCGCACTTCTATCCCGGGATCGGCCCGGAGGAGCCGCGGTTCGTGCTGGTCCACTCCCGCGACCGGATCCTCCCCGAGCTGTCCGCCGAGCTGGGCGCCTACGCACTGGAACGGCTCACCGCCCGCGGGATCGAGTTCCGCCTCGGTGAGCGGGTGGCCGAGGCGAGCGCGCGGGAGGTGGAGCTGACCGGCGGCGACAGCATCCCGACGGCCACCTTCGTGTGGACGGCGGGCAACCGGCCCAGCCCGCTGGTGGGCCGGCTCGGCGGTGAGCATGCCCGCAACGGTGCGCTGGTCACCGATCCGATGCTGCGCGTCGCCGGGCTGGACGGGGTGTGGGCGGTCGGGGACTGCGCGCAGATCCCGGACGCCGATGGCGCCCCCTACCCGCCGACCGCCCAGCACGCGATCCGGCAGGGCAAGGCAGTGGCCGACAACATCAGCGCGGTGCTCCGCGGGCGGCACCCGTCGGCGTTCCGGTTCTCCACGATCGGTGTGCTCGTCGCGCTCGGTCACCACACCGCGGCCGCGGAGGTCCGCGGCCTGCGCTTCTCCGGGCTGGTCGCCTGGATCCTGTGGCGCGGGATCTACCTGGCCAAGCTACCCGGCGTCGAGAAACGGGTGCGGGTGTTGCTGGACTGGCTGCTGGACATCGTGTTCCCCCGCGACATCGTCCGGGCCGACCCGGAGCCGGTCCGCCGGCGCGCGCCCACCGGCGGGGGACCGGCGTGAGCGTCGACGCGGACGCCGGTGCGCGTACGGAGTCCGGCGGTGTCCTGGCCCGTGCGGGGCTGGCCGGCGCGGTGGCCGGGCTGGCCGGTGGGCTGGTCTTCGGTGCGGCGATGGCCGCGGTCGGGACGCTGCCCAGCGTCGCGCAGATCGTCCGCAGCGACGCGGCCGGGCTCGGTTTCGCGGTGAACATGCTGATCGCCGCGGCGATCGGCGCCGGGTTCGGGCTGCTCGTGGCCCACCAGCAGGTGCGCGGCAGCGAGACCCTGTTCTGGGGGCTGCTCTACGGCGCGTTCTGGTGGTTCCTGGGCCCCCAGACGCTGCTGCCGATCCTCACCGGCCGCCCGGTCGACTGGGATCTGGCCGGCGCCCGGGAGCTGTTCCCCAGCCTCGTCGGACACCTGTTCTACGGCGGGGTCACCGCGCTGGTGTTCGTGACGCTGCGGCGCCGCGGGGTGCAGCGGCGGCGCCCGCGGATCGGCCCGCTGCTGCGGGGGGTGTCGGCCGGGGTCGTCACGGCGGTGGCGCTGTACGTGGGGTTCGACGTCATGGCCGGTGCCGAGCTGGGCACACTCGCGGTACTCGGGGTGCTCGCCGGCGCCGGGTATCCGCTGCTGTTCGGCGGGCGCCGGGAGGCCCCGGGACCGGCGCTGGTCCGCGGCGCCGTCTACGGCTTCCTAATCTGGGTGTTCGCCGCACTGACCGTCACGCCGCTGCTGCGCGACGGCACGCTGGGCTGGTCGCGCGACTCGGCGGTGGCCGCGGTCGCCCAGCTGCCGCCTTCGGTGCTGCTCGGTGCCGGCATCGCCGTGGTCTTCAACCTGCTCGGTGCGCTGGGCAGGGGACTGTTCGTCGACGATATCCGGATGCGGCCCCGGGAGGCACCTGGCGGGCGGGGGCTGCGCGCGCTGGGCCATGGCGCGGTGGCCGGCCTGGCCGGGGGGGCGGTATTCACCGTCGTGCTGGTGGCCGTTGGCGGGCTTCCCAAGATCGCGCAGATCATGGGATCGCAGGCCCCGACGGCGGGTGTGGTCATCCACCTGGTGATCGCGCAGCTCATCGGTGTGACCTACGCGGTGCTGTTCCGCCGCAGCAGCTTCGACCTCGCCTCGGGCATCGGGTGGGGCGTGTCCTACGGCTTCTTCTGGTGGGTGCTCGGTGGGTTGACGCTGCTGCCCGCGCTGACCGGCGCGGTGCCCCAGTGGGACGCCGCCGGGATCACCGCTGCGTTTCCCTCGCTAGTGGGGCACCTCGGGTACGGGGCCGCGCTCGGCGCGGTGCACTACCGGCTCGTCTCGCGCGTGGACCCGTGGTGGATCAACCGCGGCGACGCGGAAGCCGAGCGGGTCAGCGCCCGGCGCAGCCAGGCGCTGGGCTCGGCGCCCGCGCTGTGGGGGCTAACCGTCTTGGTCGCGCTCATCGTCCCGCTGCTGGTCCTCGGGTGAGCCCCGCAGTGCTGCGTCGGCCGGCGTGGCCCGGGCAGGACCGGTAACAGCACCTGCCAGGCCAGCCAGACGCCGTAGAAGCTCAGCAGGAGCTGGGCGACCTGGATGGCGAGGTCGATCGCGAAGCGGGCCGTGTCAGCGCCGATCCGACTGCGCGGCAGGTCCCGCCGTGGGCTCGATCTGGTCATCCCGGACCGGTGCTGTGCTGGGGTTGCGCGACCGGTCGGTGTTCACCTGCTGCGAGGTCTTGCGGGCGGCGATCAGGACGGGGTCCCACAGCGGGGAGAACGGCGGGGCTAGGACAGGTCGGTGTTAATGAGGTCTTCGACGGTGGTGCCGTGCCAGAGCGCGGTCGCGAGGACGTCGATGCGTTTTGGCGGCGCCTTCCTCGCCGACGATCTGGGCGCCGAGCAGCCAGCCGGTGCGCCGTTCGGCACAGCGGAACTCTCTGCTCCCGCCGTCGTCCTGGTCATCCCGAGGCCCCCGGCGGATGGCCCAGCCGCGCGAGGCTCGGGTTCAGCGCCAATCGCCCGGTGCGCCCGTTCCCGTCGAGGAAGGGATGCACCTGGCTCAAAGGCGTTGTGCGGCTGGTCTGCCAAATGGCTGTCATTACCTCCACCAAGGTCCAACGATGGCGGGCGCATGCCTGCGGGAAGGGACGGATGTCATGCCGCCGGATACGCTGGGCCTGCACCCGCCAACACCGGCAAGTGTCAGCCACCATCACCGAGCTGCCCGGTCAAGTGCGATGAGCCGCGTTACTTGCGGCCGGGGCTCCATTGCAGGCCCCAGCCGTACGCCTGGTCCAGGGCACTCTGACTGCCGTTGATGTAGCGGACCTCGCGCCGGACCGACAGGTCGTCGTCTCTGTTCTCCAGCATCGCGACCGCACATGTTCGGGCTTGGGGGTCTGACTCATCCAGGAACACCTCGATCGGTGCGCCACCGTGTGGGTACAGGGTGATGACGCCGTTCGGGCCCGCCCAGTTCGGGGTCCCT
>JAABUT010003988.1_pt1 | contig 12112 bp, 11 predicted proteins | sample 5559281 | NCBI WGS metagenome assembly JAABUT01 (sample SAMN10711880, study PRJNA513359) | rock metagenome | isolation source: Antarctica rocks | place: Antarctica: Victoria Land, Ricker Hills nord | collected 2016-01-04
CGTGCGGGAAGCGCAGCCGCGCGTACTGCCGCGCGATCTTCAGCGCCGTCTCCACCGCCTCCGAGCCGCTGTTGACGAAGACGACGTGATTGAGGTCGCCCGGTAGCAATTCGGTCAGCTTCGTGGCGAGATCGAACGCGACCGGCGCGGGGCGGGTGAGCGGGGTGTAGGGGAGCTGGCGCATCTGCCGGGTCGCGGCCTCGACGAGGCGCTCCTGCCCGTAGCCGACATTCACGCACCAGAGCCCGGCCATCGCATCGATGTATTCGTTGCCCGCGTCGTCGGTCAGGGTCGCCCCCTGCCCGCCGGTCATCACCATCGGGGTCTGCGGGTCCGCGTGCTGCGTGAAAGGTCGCCAGAGCGCATCGAGCGCCCGCGTGTCGATGGTCATGCGCTCCTCCTCAAGTCGGCAGTCGGCGGTCGGCGGTCGGCAGAGAGAGTCCGTAGTCCGCAGAAGAGCCAGGCCACAAAGTGATAGCGGTCGGCCACCGCAGAGCCATGCCCGGTCGAGAGTGGCCCTCCCAGCGCGATCGCTCCGCCGAGCCTTGTCTAACCGACGTCACCCCGTTGCGCGGCAAGTATAGCTTCCGAGCGCGCCATTGCCGATTGTGCGCTAGAATCGGGGCGCTGGGAGTCGTCGGTCGTCGGTCGTCGGTCGTCAGTGGGGGCGCAGTACCGACAGGGGGCGGTGCCCGCCAACGGACCCTTCTACGGACTACAGGCCACCGACTACGGACCCTCTTTCTGACGACCGACGACCGACGACTACTCGCCCGGAGGTGCCATGCCAACCGTCGCCGTGACACGGATCATCCCGGAGGCCGCGTTAGGCCCGCTGCGGGCCGCCGCCGAGGTGCGCCTCTGGGAGGATGATCTGCCGCCGAGTCCCGCCGAGTTGGCCGCGCTGCTGCGCGGCTGCGACGGCGCGCTGACGATGGTGACCGACCGGATCGACGCGGCCCTCCTCGACGCCGCGCCGAGTTTGCGCGTCATCGGCACCTTCGCGGTCGGCTACGACAACATCGACGTGGCGGCGGCGACCGCGCGCGGCGTGGCGATCTGCAACACGCCGGGGGTCCTCACCGAGGCGACGGCGGACGCGGCCTTCTCGCTGCTCCTCGCCGCCGCGCGGCGCATCCCGGAGGGGATCGCCTACGTACGCGACGGCGAATGGCGCGCGTGGCGACCGATGATCCTCCTGGGACGCGACATCCACGCCGCGACCCTGGGAATCGTCGGGCTGGGGCGGATCGGACGGGCGGTGGCGCGGCGGGCGCACGGCTTCGAGATGCGCGTTCTTTATCACGGGCGCGAGCGCCAGCCGGACGCCGAGCGCGACCTGGGCGTGGAGTACGCGCCGCTCGATGAATTGCTGGTCGCGTCGAACTTCGTCAGCCTGCATTGCCCGCTGACCCCCGCAACGCGCGGCCTGATCGGCGCGCGCGAGTTCGGGATCATGCGCCCAGATGCGATCCTGATCAACGCCGCGCGCGGCCCGGTGGTCGACACCGCCGCGCTGGTGGTGGCACTGCGCGACGGGCAGATCGGCGGCGCGGCGCTCGACGTGACCGACCCCGAACCGCTCCCCGCCGACCACCCGCTGATCGGGCTGCCGAACGCGATCGTCGTGCCGCACACCGCCTCCTCGACGGTCGCCACGCGCGACCGGATGGCCGATCTGGCGGCGCGCAATATCTTGGCCGTGCTGGGCGGCACCCCGCCCCCGGCGCTCGTCAACCCGGAGGTATTGACGGCGCGCTGAGCGGTTTCCTCGGGCGGAGGGCGGCACAACGCGCCGAAACGAGTACAATAGGGTGTCAGAATCGCGGCGCGTCACTCGCCTTCGCACCCGACTGCGGGTCGGCAAGCGCGCCTATCGCTTGCACTGTCGCAGCGCACCCGCACCGTATGCGGGCGTGGCAATACTCGGAGGCGTTCGGATGACGGCAACGCAAGGACCACGAAGGGTAGTCGTGACGGGGGTCGGCGCGGTCTCGCCGGTCGGCCTGAATGTCGCGGAGAATTGGGACGCGATCGTGGGCGGGCGCTCGGGGATCGCCCCGATCACCCACTTCGACGCGGTGGGGCGCGGCTTCGGCACGCAGATCGCCGCCGAGGTCAAAAGCTTCGACCCCACGACGCGACTGAGCCCGAAAGAAGTACGCCGGATGGACCGCGTCATCCAGCTCGCCGTGGTCGCCGCGTTCGAGGCGGTGGAGAGCGCGGGATTGGCGATCACGCCGGAGAACGCCGACCGGATCGGCGTGATCGTCGGCTCCGGCATCGGCGGCCTCGCCACGCTCGAACAGCAGGCGCAGGTGCTGGCAGAGCGTGGCCCGAAGCGGGTCAGCCCCTTCCTGATCCCGATGATGATCGCCGACATGCCCGCCGGGCAGATCTCGATCTCGCTCGGGGCGCGCGGCACCAACTTCTGCCCCGTCTCCGCCTGCGCCACCAGCGCCCACGCGATCGGCGAGGCGGCGGAGAACATCCGGCGCGGCGCGGCGGACGCGATCATCGCGGGGGGGACCGAGGCGTGCATCACCCCGCTGGCGATCGCCGGGTTCGGCTCGATGACCGCCCTGTCCACGCGCAACGACGAGCCATCGCGCGCCAGCCGCCCGTTCGACGCCGAGCGCGACGGCTTCGTGATGGGCGAGGGGGCCGCGATGGTCGTCCTCGAAGACCTCGATTACGCCCTGGCGCGCGGCGCGACGATCCTCGGCGAAGTGCTCGGCTACGGCTCCACGGCGGACGCCAACCACATCACCCAGCCATCACCGGGCGGCGAGGGGGGCGTGCGCGCGATGCGGATCGCGCTCGCACAGGCGAGATTAGGGCCGGGCGACATCGACTACCTCAACGCGCACGGCACCTCGACGCCGATCAATGAGGTGCTGGAAACCGCGTCGGTCAAGACCGTCTTCGGTGAGGGGGCGTACCGCCTGCCGATCAGCTCCACCAAGTCGATGACCGGGCACCTGCTCGGCGCGGCGGGGTCGTTGGAAGCGATCTACTGCCTCAAGGCGATTGAGACGAGCACGATCCCGCCGACGATCAACTACGAGTTCCCCGACCCTGCCTGCGACCTCGACTACGTCCCGAACACCGCGCGCCACGCCGCCCTCAACCGCGTGATGACCAACTCGCTCGGCTTCGGCGGGCACAACGTCTCGCTGGTGTTGGGGAAGTACGAGTAGCACCGTCGAGCGACGAGTAAATGCGGGCGGGTTCCGGCGCAGTGTGCCGGGACCCGCCCTTCCCTGATCCAGGCCACCAAGCGCGGCGTGCTCGGCATCACCGCTACTGGTCGAACACGTTGCTGCCCCGCTAGAGTGTGGCCTGGGATGGCGCTGACTCAGGCTTGTTTGTTTCGTCTGATTGCTCCCCGGCCAGACGGAGCACATGCCGACGCAAAGCCGCGCGCAGTGCGGTCGGCTGGCGGATGGTGAAGGGGAAGGGCATCCCCGCCAGATCGCGCGCCATGCGGTCGAGAGCATCCGTGCTCATCCGCAGGAGGCAGCCACCCTCCGCCGGAGTGAAGGTGCTGCTCGGCAACCCGCTGTAGCGCCCGGCATCCTCGGGCGTCGTTCCCAACCAGATCACCACCCGACAACTCCCTGGCATGGCGGCCAGCGCCGCCTGAGTCGCAACCAGCGGATCGTAGTCTACGGGGCGCGCGAAGGGGTCGTCGAGCGGCGCGATCGCCCGAATGCGATCGAGGCGGAGGAGGCGCTCGCCGCCGCGCAGATGGCAATGGCCAATCGTGTACCACTGGCCCCAATGCGCGACAACCCCGTAGGGATCGAAGCGGCGCTCCGTCTCTCGCCCGCTCGCCGCCACGTAGGTTAGACACACCGCGCGGTCGGTTTGCACCGCCGCGCTGAGGACCGTTAATGCCTCGGCTGGGGGCGGAGTCTCAGCGCGTCCCACCGCGAAGATCACAGTCTCCTGCACCGCGTGCAGCCGCGTGCGCGTCGCCTCGGGCAGGACGCGCTCGATCTTCGCCAGGGCCCCCTCGACCGCCGGCGTCGTGCCAGCGAGGCCGGCGCGGCGCACCAGGAGAAGGCTGAGTGTCAGCGCCAGCGCCTCGTCCTCGGTGAAGATCAGCGGCGGTAGTTTGAAGCCGGGGCGGAGGTAGTAGGCTCCGTAGCGCCCACGCTCCGCTTCGACCGGGATGCCGAGATCGCGCAGTGTCTCGATGTAGGCGCGCGCGGTTCGGACATCGACCTCCAGCCGCTCGGCGAGGGCCGCACCGGTCATCCGTCCACGCGCCTGGAGCAATTCGAGGACTGTCAGGACGCGCGCTGTCGGGCGATAGACCATCGCTTTCTCTCCACAAAAATTCGTCACTAATCAGGGTCAATTTCACCAGCTTTACGCGCTATGATCAAGGGGAAGGGAGGGCGATGAAAGGTGGTTACCGCGAGCATGGCCCGGTGACCGACATGAGCGGGTCGATCGGGCGGTCGACAAATCGTCGTCACCCATCGGACCGACGCCCAAAGGGGCGCAAACAGGTCAACCATAGATGAAAGGAGCCAAGGATGACCCTCGCCGCTACCCCTCACCTGAACTTCCGGGGCGATGCCCGCACGGCTCTCGAGTTCTATCAGTCCGTCTTCGGCGGTCAGTTGACGATCATAACCTACGCAAACATGGGGAACGTTCAGGATCCGTCCGAGGCGAACCAGGTCGTGTGGGGCCAGGTGGAAGCCCCCGATGGCTTCCGCGTGATGGCCTACGACGTGCCCGCCGCGCGGCTCTGGAGCCGGGGCGACGACCCCTTCTTCCTGTCGCTTCGCGGTACCGACGCCGAGGAGATCCAGGCCCGCTGGGAAAACCTCTCCGACGGCGCATCCATCGCGGTGCCGCTGTCCCCAGCGCAGTGGTCCCCTCTCTACGGGATGCTGCGGGATCGGTTCGGCATCACCTGGGTGGTGGATGTCGCCGTTGCATACCACCCGTCCTGAGGCGTCGCGTGTCGGCGCGCGGAGGCGTACGGCGCCTCCGCGCGCGGCTCCTCATCACCATCGGCCCCGAGTGCTCCCTCCGTTCTCCCACCAGTCATACGCGCGTGGCATTCCTGGGGGTGCGGTGCGGACAGCCGTCCCACGACCATCGTTGTGCATGCAGTCGGAGCATCCGGTTGCGTGGGCCTCCTACAGCCACGCCGTGGCGAGCCAGGCCAAGACTCCGGCAACGATCAGCAGCGCGAGGTTCAATCCGAGCTGCTTCCCTTCGCTGTGGCTCAGGTGCAAGATGGTCCCGCCGATCTGGACGAGCACGAGTCCGATCGCCGCTGCGAGCGCTAGCCAGATGGCGATCCCGGTCAGCGGCGGCAGGATCAGGCCGAGCGCCCCCAGCACTTCCAGGACGCCGATCGTGCGCACGAACCCCATCGGCATACTGTCGACCCAGCCCATCATCGGCCACAACTGCTCCTGCGACCGCGCGACCTTGATGCCCCGGGAGTACAGGTAGAACAGGGCCAGCAGCCCGGCGCCGATCCAGTACGCGATGCTCGTGGGCCATCCTCCCCTGCATTACGTGTCCGATCGTCCGGCGCGTCAGGGCGAAGCTTCCAAGGGATGATCGGCACGTTCACCCTATCGCTGCCATCATTCTTCGCCCCCCGTCAGCCGGTACTTCTCCTCGCCGTCCTCCTCGTAGCGCTCCACGCGCCCCTCGCGGATCAGCTTGCGGAGGTGCGACTCCACCGACTGCGCGGCGATCGGGTGGAGGCGCGAATCGACATCGGCGTAGATTTCCTCCACCAGTTCGTCGCGCGTGGCGATCTCGGCGGCGAGCGCGGCCAGGATCTCCGCCTCGCGCTCGTGGCGATGGGCGATGTAGCCCTCGATCCGCTCGCGCGGGTCGGTGATCGCCGGGCCGTGGCCGGGGAGGATCAGGCCGAGATCGAGCGGCAGGAGGCTTTCGAGCGAGCGCAGATAGTCGTTCAGGTCGCCGTCGCGCCCGATCACGATCGTCCCCGACCCCGCGATCAGGTCGCCCGAGAAGAGGGTGCCGTCACTTTCGAGGAGGAAGCAGAGGTGATCCGGCGCGTGACCGGGGGTGTGCAGCGCGCGTAGCGGGTGGCCGCCGATCGTCATGCGCTGATCGTGGCGCAGGGCGATGTCCACGCCGAGGATCGGCGCGTAGGCGGCGATCGGCACAGTGATCCGACGCTGGAGCGAGAACGCGCCCGGCAGATGGTCGAGGTGCGAATGGGTCACCAGGATCACGGCGGGGGTGCCGCCCAGCTCCGCGATCCCGTCCACGATCGCCGCGACGTGCGCGTCGTCGTCCGGGCCGGGATCGATGATCGCCAGGTCGTCCCCGCCGAAGATGTAGGTATTCGTCCCCTTGCCGGTCATCAGCGAGGGGTTCGGCGCGGTCAGGCGACCGATGTAGGGGCGCTCCATCACCAGCATGCGGCGACCTCCTCCGGTTCAATCATCACTAGGCGGCCAGCGCCACCGGTTCCGTCACCAGCATTCGGCGACCTCCGCCGCGAGCGAGACGGTGCCATCCGCCCCCCGAACCGGCAGGACCGGCGGCACCCCTTTCGCGCGCGCATGGTCCAGCAGCGCCGCGAGCGACGCGAACCGCGCGAAGCGCTCCAGGTGATGCGTCTGCACCGCCAGCATCGGCAACTTCCCCGCCGCGTGTCGCGCCAGCGCGGCGCGCGGCCCCAGCCAGGCCTCCCCGGCCATCTCGCCGGACCAGAAACCTGCCTGCTGCCCCGGCGGCAGGACCGCCAGGAAGAAGTGGGTGTCGAAGCGCAGCGTCGGCCCCTCCGGCGTGACCCAGTGCGAGAAATAGGGGAGATCGTCCGGGGCGATCGTCAGGCCGTCCTCGTAAAGGGTCGCGCCGAAGCCGACTCGCGCGGCGAGCAGATCCTCACGCACCGCCGCCCAGCGCGCCTCGTTGTCGAGCGGCACGAGACCGCCGGTCTCCTCGCGCGCCACCAGAACGCCCGCCTCCTCGAAGAGTTCCCGCGCGGCGCAGACCAGCAGGGCGGCGCTCAGCGCGGCCTCCGGCACGGGGAAATCCGGCCCGGCACCCATCCGCCGCTGCAACGCCGCCGTGTCGAGCCCGCCCGGCAACGCCGCGACCGCCGTCCGCGCCGCCGCGAGGTCCGCCGGGTCGAGGACGCCGCCGGGGAAGCTGTAGGCCCCCGGCGCGAAGCGCGCGGCATCCGGACGGCGCAACAGGTAGACCTCGAACGGCTCGTCCCCACCGGCCTCGCGCAGCAGGATCGTCGACGCCGCGCGTGGCAACGCCCCCCTCGCATCGTCCATCAGCCCCTCCCCACCGCCAGACGAACGCCAGTCTTCCGAACGACTATACCACCCGACCGCCCCAGGCAACCCACCGCCGGCGCCGCCGCTAGCGCAGTCGGTGGGGACAAGGACCGCGATGGCTCGCGAGGCAGCTTGCCGTACTGTTCCAACCGCACGTTCCCCCGCCGAGGTCGCAGGGGTGGCGGGCGGAATACGTGCCGGTATCGGGCGAACGCGCGCCTCGAGCACCCGGTCTGCGTCGGCAAACCGGGGTGCCGCAGCCTTCAGCCCGCTGGCACGCACGTCAGTACGACGATCACATCGTCGATTCCCTATGCGGACCGCCCATGTCCCGACCATTCGCCCGCTCTCACGCGCCCCCTGATCGATCGTCCAGCTCGCGCGCTGTCCCGCCCGCCGATGTCCGCGCGCCAGGTTGCGACTATAGTTGAGCGAGGAGTGCGGCACGCCAGCGGGCGACGCGAAGGCGGTGCGGGCACAACGACAGCGATAGGCAAGGCAAGGATGATCGCACCGACCCAGACGAGGATCACGATCCGCCCGTTCACCGAGCGGGACTACCCGACCTATGTGGCGGTCGTCAACGCCGCCTTCCCGGACTACCCGACCAGCGTCGAGACGCTCCGCTTCGGGGATGACCACCGCGATCCGCACTGCCGCCAGGGGCGCTTCCTCGCCGAGGTAGCGGGGGCGATCGTCGGCGTCGGCAGCTACGATCAATGGGCGGGCATGTACCATCCGCGCAAATTCGCGATCGACGTGACGGTGCCGCCGCAATGGCGGGGGCGGGGGATCGGCACGGCCCTCTATGACCAGGTCATGGCCGCGCTCGAACCGTTCTCACCCCTCGCGGTCCGCAGCCAGGGCCGCGCCGACCTGGAGCGCGGCATCCGCTTCCTCCAGGCGCGCGGCTTCGTGGCGGGGATGCGCTCGTGGGAGTCGCACCTCGCGGTGGCCGACTTCGATCCCAGCCCCTTCGCCGGGGCGACGGACCGCACGGCGGCGGGTGGCATCACGATCCGCACGATCCCCGAACTCGCGGGCGACCCCGACCGCGACCGCCAACTCTACGAGCTTGACGAAGAACTCCTCGCGGACGTGCCCTCACCGGAGCCGCACACGCCGGTTCCCTTCGCGCAGTTCGTCGCCCGCCGCCTCGGCGACCCCGACATGATCCCCGAGGCGTACTTCATCGCGCTCGACGACGCGACCGGGGAGTACGCCGGGATGGGCCAGCTCTGGCGTAACAGCGCGAGCGCCGACCTCTACAATGGCCTCACCGCCGTCCGGCGCGCGTATCGGCGGCGCGGGATCGCGCTGGCGCTGAAGCTGCGCGGCATCGCCTACGCCCAGGCGGTCGGTGCGCCGACGATCAAGACCTGGAACGAGATGAACAATCGCGGGATGCTGGCGATCAACGAGGCGCTCGGCTTCGTGAAAGGGCCGGTCTGGATCGACTTCAGCAAGAGCCTGCGCGATGAAGACGAGGCGGCGGACACGCCCGTTGGAGGGAGCGCCCGATGACCCTGCCGCTCGTCCACCTGACCGGTTCCCCCTACGCGCAAGGCGCGGCACACGGCGCGGCGCTGCGCGCGGCGATCGCCCACAATCTCGATCTCTACTTCGCGCGCTTCGAGCGTGAGGCCAAGCTGGCACCGGACGAGGCGCTGGCGCGCGCGCGGCGCTACGCGGCGGCGATCGCGGCGGGCGACCCCGACTATCACGCCGGGATGCGCGGCATCGCGGACGGCGCGGGGCAGTCACTCGACCGGATCGCCGCCCTCAACGTCCGCTACGAGATCCTCTACTACCAGTTCGGGCAGAACGCGACCGCCGTCCGCGTGCCGGATGGCTGCACCGCCTTCGCGGTCGCACCAGAGGCGAGCGCGACCGGCCACCTGCTGCTCGGCGAGAACTGGGACTGGATCCCGGAGGTGCGCGGCGCGCTCCTCCACACGGTCGAGGATGATGGATTCGCGACCCTCGCCTTCACCGAGGCGGGGATTTTCGGCGGCAAGATCGGCTTGAACAGCGCCGGCCTCGGCCTCGTCATCAACGGCATGACGACGACGACCGACGATTGGTCGCGCCTCAGTCGCCCCTTCCACGCCCGCTGCCGCGCGATCCTGCGCGCCCGCGATCTCGACGCGGCGACCGCCGTCATCGCCGCCGCGCCGCGCGCCTGCGCCGCGAACTTCCTCCTCGCGCAGGCCCCCGACCGGATCGTGGACATCGAAGCCGCGCCCGACCGCGCGCGTGCCTGGCCCGCCGAAGGGGGCCGCCTCTGCCACACCAACCATTTCCTCGCGCCGCGCGCCCTCGGCGTCGTGGAGCCGGAGATCGAGCGCGGCCCCGACTCGGAGGATCGCCTCGCCCGGATGCGCGAACTCCTCGCCGTGCCGCGCCCGCTCGCCTTTGCCGACGTGGCGGCGGCGCTGCGCGACCCTGCGGGCGCGCCCGACGCGATCTGCCGCCACCCCGATCTGACCCAGCCGCCGGAGGAGCGCTACGCCACGGTCGTCTCGATCATCATGGATCTGCACGCGCAGACCCTCGCGATCACCGACGGCCCGCCCGACGAGCATGAGTACGAAACTTACACACTCGCGGCCTTGCACGGCGCGGCCAGTATCCTCCCCGGATAGCCACGCTGAGTCGTGGCGGTAGAGGACATCCCGACTGCCGCGATACAGCCTGCTCATGGCACTGACGCGAAACGTTCACCGTTCCTTCATCACTTCCGTGCGCTCATGGCGCTATACTCGCCAGCGCGACGATGACGAGCGACGCGGAAGGTTAGGGCACGGTGACGAGCGGGGCGGCACAGGTACCGGGACAGGGGACCGGGGGCGGGGAGCGCTGGCGACTCGCCCTCCCCCTGGTGGTGCTGCTGCTGCTGACCCTGATCGTCCTCGGCGTGATCGGCGGGCGCACCGCCCGCGCGATCGCCGACGCCCATCGTCGCGATCAACTGCGACCGGGCGCGGCCACCAGCGTGCGCCCCTGGATGTCGGTCGAATACCTCTCGGCCAACTATGGCGTCACCCAGGCCGATCTCCTCGCCACGCTGAATCTCTCCGATACGCCGCCCCACCGCCGCGCCCCGCTCGAAGCGATCGCGACGCGCGAGGGGCGCGATCTCAACGCCGATATCACCACCATCAACGCCTTGATCGCCGCGCGCGGTACCCCGCACGCAGCCCCGGCGCGCCCGGGACTGCCCTTCATGCCACGGAATCCGCGCGGCACGCCCGGCACGGCCCCATGAACGCCCAACTCCTCGACCTCCTCCTGACCTATGGCGTCGTCGCTCTTGCCCCGATCCTTGCGGCCTCGGCGCTCGGCCTGCCCATCCCCGCTTCCCTCCTCCTGCTGGCGGGCGGCGCGTTCGCCGGGAGCGGCCAGTTGTCCTTCCTGCCCCTCGTCATCGTCGGGATCATCGCCACCAGCGTGGGCGACAGCCTCGGCTACTGGCTGGGGCGGCGCGGCGGCGTGGCGGTGCTGGAGCGATTCGGGCCGCGTATCGGCATGAAGTCGACGGCACTCGCCCAGGCCGATGCGTTCCTGGGGCGCTGGGGAGGCGCGGCGATCCTCCTCACGCGCTTCCTGCTCACCCCGCTCGGCCCGGTGATCAACATCGTCGCCGGGATCGGGCGCTACCCGTACCGCCGCTTCATCGCCTATGATGTCCTCGGTGAGGCGATCTGGGTCATCCTCTACCTCGCGCTGGGCTATCTCTTCAGCGCCAGTTGGGACGTGCTCGCCTACATCCTCGGCCAGGCAGCGCAAGCCCTGGCCGTCGCGGCGGTCGCCATCGTGCTGCTCGTGCTGCTCGTCCGCACCCTCTGGCAGCGGCAGGCGCGCGCCCAATCGCACGTCGAGGTGACGCCGTTGGCGCTCAAGGAGCCGGCAGAGACCGACTGAGCGTCGCGGGGCGGAATCCTATACCGGTATTCCCTGGACCAACAGAGACCATCGTGGCAGTGAGGGTCAGTGGATAGACACTATGACGCGATCGTGGTCGGCGCGGGGCCAGGCGGTGCGGCGACGGCGCTGACGCTGGCGCGCGCCGGGGCGCGCGTGGCCCTCCTCGATCGCGCCACCTTCCCGCGCGACAAAACCTGCGGCGATCTCCTCGGCACCTGGGCGATCGGGCTCCTGCGCCGCTTGCGGATCGATCCGGCACGCTTCGCCCCCTGGCCGGCCCTCCACGGCGCGATCCTCCATACCCCGAACGGGCGCACGATCGGCGCGGACGTGGCGCGCGGGCGCGGTGACGAAGGCCGCTTCGGGCGACTCGATGCGCGCGTGGTCCCGCGCCACGCCCTCGACGCGATCCTGGTGGACGAGGCCCGACGCGCCGGCGCGACCTTGCTGCACGCCGGTGCCACCGCGCTGCTACGCGACGGGCAGGGCGCGGTCTGCGGGGTCCACGTCGCGGGGCCGGACGGCGACGGCGAGTTGCGCGCGCCGCTGACGATCGGCGCGGACGGCTGGACCTCGGTCGTGGCGCGCGGCCTGGGGCTCGCGCATGGCGCGCGACGGGAGCGGGGCGTGGCGGCGCGCATCTACGTGCGCGGCGCGCACGGGCTGGCGAACCGGATGCACTTCTTCGTGATGGGGCCGGGGCAGGGCTACGGTTGGGTCTTCCCCTTGCCGGATGGCGGCGCGAATGTCGGCCTCGGTCTCGTCGCCGATGAGCCGGGCGCAGAGCGCCTCGCCGCGCTCCTCGAGCGCTTCCTGCGCGACCCGGCCTCCCCGGCCTCCCCCCTGCTCGCGGCGGCGACGCCGCTCGGCGCGGCCAG
>JAABUT010003989.1_pt1 | contig 12111 bp, 10 predicted proteins | sample 5559281 | NCBI WGS metagenome assembly JAABUT01 (sample SAMN10711880, study PRJNA513359) | rock metagenome | isolation source: Antarctica rocks | place: Antarctica: Victoria Land, Ricker Hills nord | collected 2016-01-04
CGAACGGGCCACCCCCGTCACCCGGGCCACCGCAGAAACGCCACCCCAACCGAGCTCCCGAGCTTCGGCACCCAACAACGCCCGACGCTGACGCTCGTTCAACAGCGGCCACAACGAGTCGATCCGCCGGCCCACCGCCTCCAGCGTTACCGCCTCGATCGCCACCCCTTAAGACTATCCCGCCGAGCGCGATTTGCTCGACTTATTTATTGGCGAGCCCTTAGACGATCCTACGCCGTGACTTCGTGCTGGGATGTCGTCACCCTTGAAAGGACGTCCTCGCGCACTTCGACTCCCAGGCCAGGTCCTTGCGGTACCGCGATACGGCCGTCGACGAGTTCGAAAGGTTCGGTGATGTCGTCGCGGTAGTACCGATTCGATGCTGAGATGTCCCCCGGGAGGGTGAAACCTGGGAGCGACGCGAGCGCCAGGTTGGCGGCCCGGCCGAGGCCCGTCTCCAGCATCCCTCCGCACCACACTGGGGTGTCGAGCGCCATCGCCACATCGTGAGCGCGCCGAGCTTCTAGGTACCCCCCCATACGCGCTGCTTTGATGTTGGCGACGCTGCAAGCCCGAACTCGGATAGCGTGCGCCATAGACCGAGCAGACGTCAGTGACTCGTCCAGGCAGATGGGCGTGGCGCAACGACTTGCTAACTGCGAGTGGAGGTCAATTGCTTCTTCGCCAAACGGTTGTTCGATCATCAGCAGGTTGAAACTGTCGAGCTGCATCAAGTGGGCCACGTCGCCGGCACCATATGCGGTGTTGGCATCCACTTGCAACGGCAGCGCCTCTCCAAAGGCCTCCCTGACGGCAGCGACGGGTGCAAGGTCGAACCCGGGCTGAATCTTCAGTTTCACCCTTCCGTAGCCTTCGGCGCGGTGCGCCCCCACGATTTCCACGAGTTCTTCCACGGTATCAGTGATGCCGACGGAGACGCCCACCTCCACGTGGTCACGGACCCCCCCCATGTAGGAGGCCATGCTCATGCCCGAGGTCCGCAACTCCGCGTCCAGCACCGCGAGTTCGAGAGCCGCCTTTGCCATCCGGTTGCCGACGAAACTGGCAGTCAACATAGCGACCTTCGCGGGCGAGATGTCCGGATCGGCAAGTACTGCTGGAATGAGATAGCGAGTCAGGACCAGCTCGGCTGAGTCGACGAACTCTTCGTTGTAGACCGGGTCGGCTAGCGCGACGCACTCGCCGTAGCCTGTGACACCCCCGTCCGTGCGAGCCACCAAGATCAGAACATCGCGTTCGGTTTGCACACCAAACGACGTGCGAAAGGCCCGGACCAACGGCATCTTTAGCCGCAGCAACTCAACGGACGTCAATTTCATGAAGCGCCTCCTTGTGACTCAGTTCGGTGATCAAACCAGCCAGTAGGGCCGATCGCTCGGGCATTGCTGTGAGACTGACGTATTCGCCCTCGGCATGGGCTCCGTCCCCGACCGCGCCCAGTCCGTCGAGGGTGGGTATACCCATCGCGGCCGTGAAATTGCCATCGGATCCCCCACCGACCCACGCGGACCCGACAGGCGCTAGTCTGCAGCGATTGATGGCGCGCTGTGCGAGATCCATCAGCCCAAGGGCGGCGCGCTTTTCGAGCGGGGGTCGGTTGATGCCCCCCTCGATGCGTATCTGCGCTCCCTCGCCCGGGTGCATATCGCGGAGTGCGTCATCCACCCTCGTCTGCTCCTCAACCGTGAATGCACGTACGTCGATGGCGATCGATGCCGTAGCGGGCACGGTGTTTTGGGCACTTCCCGCCTCGGCAAGTGTTGGAGTGACTGTGGTGCCCTTCTGGGGGGCGGCAATGGCCTCCAACTCCAGGATCAAGCGCGCAGCGGCTGTCAGCGCGTTCACGCCTTTCTCCGGCTCCAAACCGGCATGCGCCGCACGGCCCGTCACATGCAACCGGTAGTTCCCGACTCCCTTGCGCGCAATTTTCAAGCAACCGTTCGCGGAGGCTTCCATCACTAGTGCGGCCGCTGCTCCCCGGGCAGCCTCCTCGATCAACGGCCGGCCGGCCGGGGAGCCGATCTCTTCGTCTGAGGTGACCAATAGAACGATTGGGGGTCGTGGCAGGCCCGCTGCAACCAACGCTGCCAGCGCAAACAAGCACTGGACCAGTCCTGCCTTCATGTCATAAACCCCAGGCCCGGTGGCACGATCACCGTTCACTTTGAACGGCCAGCGCTCGGTCGTTGCGGCGGGCCACACGGTATCCAGATGTGCCAACAACAAAACATGGCCCGCGTCACTGTCTACGGCAGCGAGATCCCAGCGCAGCGCTGGAGGGGCAGCGCTAAGGCGCCGTGGTTCCATTCCGAGAAGTCGGGCCCCGTGCTTGGCGATCAGGTTGGCAGTGGCGGCGAGTCTCTTGGGTTCGGATGAGGGGGACTCGCTGTTCACAAGATCGCTGAGGACTTCAACCATCTCGGGTTGCCGCACCCGGAGCTCGGACAGGAGCTCCACCAATGCATCGGGCTCGTTCAATTGCTCTCCTCATTGGGTTCGAGCCGGTAGCCCACCTTCTCGACGGCGCCTACGCGTAGTCCGGCCGCATAGGAGCGTTGCAGCACGTAGCGGGTCGCGGCTCGCCATGCTGCGCTACGGCGACGGTCCTGGCTCCGCAGTGTCTCGTAGTCGGTGGGGATTGCGATCGCCGCTCCCGCGGCTGGCGCTTCATCTGTGACCTGCGGCCACCCATCGTGTTGGACCAACAGCGCACGCGCCGGCGCCCCCGATGGCTGCTTCGACCGTTGCGAGATCGGACCATGCCTGCGATCGGGCAACGGCCGGAGAAGATCCCAGACGGCCTCGAGTCGGTCGGTGGCGTCATCTCCGTTGATGGCGTCACCCATGTGCCCATAAAAGTTGGGGTAGAAAGAAGTCGCTTGAACCCCCAGTGCGCCCAGGTTGAATGCCGTGTTACGGCGAATCAACGGGTCGAATGTCCAACGCATATCGGAGATTCCGAGCTCTAGGCATGCCTGTCGCTGCGCCAGTTTCAACGCGTACCCAACTCCCCGTCGTCGATACTCGGGCATGACACCGACCTGATGAGAATGAAGGTGAACTCGGGGCGACCAGCCGAGGAATCCAATCGCGAACCCGATCATGGGCGCGTCCGGTTGCTGCTGGTCAAAGACTGCGGTAGCAGATGCACCGGCATGAATCATCGCCCGCAGCTCGTTGGGCGCGAATGTTCCACCAGGCCCCCACAACTGCTCCCCGACGGACGTCATCGCCTGGATGTCTCTCTCACTGAGTGGTCGGATGACACGAACCCGCGCACGCTCGGCTGCGACCTCGGCATCATGCTCTGCTTGGGAGGCTGCCCCCTCTGTGGCAGATGAGGGCATGGGTTCGATTCCCTCTATAGCCCCAGTGGCGGCTCTCATGCCGGGGTGAGTCGGGCCCCGCTGCGTGGTCCGCAGTAGGTGCCCTTCTCAACCACCACGGTGCCGCCCTGCATGACTAACGGAATGCCGACAGGGGGATGCACTGGATCTCGGTAGTCACCAACGTCGGTTACTTCGTCGGCGTTGAACGCGACCAGATCAGCGACGTATCCCCCAGCGAGGACGCCGCGCTCGGGGATGCCGAACGCGGCAGCCGGCAGCGATGTCATACGGCGTATCGCCTCCGGAAGGCTGAGCACTGCACGCTCTCGGCTGTATCTGCCCAAGACACGAGGGAATGTGCCGAAGAGGCGGGGGTGCGGCTTACCTCCTGTCCCCGGCGGCAGGCCGTCGCTCCCGATCATGGTTCTCTCATCCGCCAAGGCGGCTTCCAGGTCGTCTTCTCGCATCGAGAAGACCACCATCGAAGCCTGCAGCTCTTCGCGAACCAGGATCTCGATAAGGGCGTCAACCGGCTCAACACCGCGGCGTGAGGCAATTTCTGACAGGGTTTCTCCCTCGTCGGCGTGACTGTCGGTCGTCGAAATCAGGATGCCGTCCCAACCTGCGCCCCCGACGTGGTTCTCCCAACCCGGCAGTCCGCCTTCGATGCCGGCGGTCAACTCATCGCGACCGGCGGGAGAATTCAAGCGGGCCATCGTGTCCTGGGCGCTGCCAGCAAGGAAGGACGTCGGGAGCGTCGCGGTCAGCATCGTTGAGGAGGCGGTGTACGGATAGACGTCCTGCAGCACCGTTGCTCCGGCATCGCGCGCCGCACCGATTCTGCTCAATGCCTCCGGCAATTTGCCCCAGTTCGCACGGCCCGAGGACTTCAGGTGCGAGATATGCGTGCGGCCAGCCGCAGCGCCCACCAGCAGAGCCTCGTCGATCGAGGAAAACAGCGTCTCTCCCTCGCCGCGCATATGCGTTGCGTACAGTCCGAAGCCTCCGAGGACCTCGGCCAACGTGACCAGCTCAGCGGTATCAGAGAATACCGCTGGCGGGTAGATCAATCCGCTGGAGAGTCCGAATGCCCCGGCGCTCATCCCGGCCTCCAGCTCGCGCCGCATGATGTCCATGCCGTCCGCGTCGACCGCGTTGCCCGACATTCCTTGAGCCGCAATGCGCAAGGTGCCGTGGCCAACGAGCGGGCAGTAGTTCGTCACGTAGCCCCGCGCATCCGTGACTGCGAGCAACTCAGAAAACGTCGACCAAGCCCAGTCCAGAGGCGGGAAGATCCGACGTGTAAACGTCGACAAGGTCTCAGCGTGCGCTGGTAAGCGCGGCGCAAGACTGAATCCGCAGTTACCCACTACTTCGGTCGTGACTCCTTGAAGGATCTTCGTGGTGTCGTCGACGTCAAGCAGCGGCGCGTTGTCGGCATGAGAATGGACGTCGATGAACCCGGGCGCTAGAACCAGTCCTGCCAGGTCGCGGATGGCCCGGCCTTCCGTGGATATTGTGCCTGGGGCAGCTACTCCAGCGATTCGCCCATCAAGGACCAACACATCTGCAGACCGCAACCCGGAGCCGGTACCGTCGGCGATCCTTGCGCCGGTCAACACGAGTCCGGTCGACTGACGCGTCGCATCCACGTTCACGTGTGCTCCTGATGAGGGGTAGGGACCTCCATGATTTCCTGTAAGTGCACCTCCCACCTTGTGTAGAGACACAAATTTGCGGGTCACATTTTGGAGTCGGCAACACATGTCGCGGAGCCTGACGCTCCCTACGCTCTCATTGGGATTGCTGATGCGCGTGGCACCCACGCCCCGACGAAAGGGTTCCCCGATGAGCACACACGTCAGCAAGACCGAGAGGAACACCGCCCCCTCCCGTCGTGACCGAACCGTCGCTCGGCGGACAGTGGCGCTGCTATTCGCCGCATGGCTTGTTGACTACATCGACCGACTGGTCATCGTCCTGGCGCTCCCGGCGATCGAGAAGGACTTCGGCCTGAACAAGACCGAAGGGGGCCTGATCCTCACTGCCTTCTTCATTGCTTACGCGGTATGTCAAGTTCCAGGGGGCCTCCTCGCTGACCGTTTTGGCGCCAAGAAGACCATGCTCGCCGCGCTCACGCTGTGGTCGATCTTCACCGGACTGACAGGCTTGGCCGTGTCGTTCGGAATGCTTCTAGTGATCCGGGTGCTCTTTGGCATCACCGAGGGCGTGTTCCCCGGCGCGAGCATGAAATCTATTTCAGAACGGACGCTGCCCCGTCAACGAATGACAGCCAACGGCCTGATGCTCGCCTCCAATCCACTAGGTTCTGCCTTGGCGCCGCTGATCGCCGCTCCAGTCCTGATCGCATTCGGATGGAAAGAGACCTTCTGGGCAGTGGCAGGACTAGGCCTCCTCATGGCGATCGTGATGTGGCGCGCTCTGCCGGGTCCGCTCGGTTCAGAAGCCAACGCCACTGCCGCCTCCACGCCAGAAGAGACCGCGGGCCCCTCCGCTCCGGCGATTCGCACCGTTGACCTCTTGCGACACTCGATGTTGTACCGTTTCGCTCTCCTATTCGTTGGTTTCGACCTCGTCTCGTGGGGCTTGGTCTCGTGGGCGCCCAGTTACCTGATCCAAGCACGCGGAGTGAACATCGCGCATACGGCGGTGTACACCGCTATTCCTTGGCTGGCGGCAACCGTCTCCACCGTCTTAGGAGGGTTGCTCTTCGATCGATTCTTCGTCGGGCGCCACCGCTGGCTGGTCATACCCAGCATGGTGGCCACGGGGATATTTCTGGTCTTCATGATCAACGCGCAGACTGCGGCGCAATTCGTGCTGTTCGAGACGCTCGGCATGATCTGCATGTGGCTGTCATTCATGCCGATCTTCGGACTCCCGCTGCGCATGCTGCCAGCGTCGGTGGCGGGCCTGGCGGGCGGCCTGGTCAACTTCGGGGGTCAGTTCGCCGGTGCGCTTGCACCGTTCATCATGGGATGGCTCACGGATACTTACAGTTTCACCGCCGCCTTCACCTTCCTGCTTCTCGGCGTCGTCATCGCGATCGGAGCCTCCTTGTGGACTCCGCAGCGCCCCGAAGTCTTCGCGAAAGCCTTCGGCCTTGAACCCGTGGAACAACCCACCGCAAGGTGAGGACGATCCGAAACTCTCCGCAGGGCACCCAACTCGGTCGCCACGGCTGTCGCGTCGATGCCGCGGGCCAAGGTCGAGCCGTCAGTCGGCTTCGGCCCTACGACCGAGACCTGGCTCCGCAGCTCGCCAGCTACGCCGAGAACGCCGTCATGCAGCAGGTCGGACGGGAGGGCTCGACCCTCGGGCTCTCCCGCACGGTCGTCTCGACCCGGCGCGAGCACGGCTCGGCGAGGATCGCTGCGCTGGCTCGACGAGTATGCCGGACAGCTGGACACCGTGGCGTTCGTCAACGTGCGCCGGGAGGGCGGCTTCGCGGTCATCGCGAACCTCGGCCCGCCGCCGCTGACATTCACGGAGGGAGCAGTCATTGTACTCGCCTCGAGCGACCTCGATGCGGGTGACGCCGTGGCCACGGACAGGACCGTCTGGGTTCAGCTCTGATCACCTGACACGGCGGCCTCCGCGGGGCTGCCGGGTCAGGCGTCGTCCGGACCCAGCCGTTCGCGGCCTGACCCCTGCGGACCCGCTCAAACAGGATCGGGCGGCCCTCGCCGTCGTTGCCTACACCCTCGGCGTTGCCTACCGCCTCGCCTGAGCTGACGATGACGGTGTCGCATGGTGCGGTGGTTAGGTGGTGAACCCTGCGTGGACGTGGTCGTCGTGGGTGTCGTCGAAGGAGTAGGTCGCACTGCCGAGAGGGTAGGGGCCGCCGACGTTGTAGGACCCGGCCGCGGCAGCGGCCCGCACGTATGCCGTGACCAGGCTTTGCGGGGTGGCCGCGTCGACGACTGCGAGCCCGTTCACCTGCCACGTGTCGAAGGCCGTGCCCCGGGGGTGGTCGCTGGGCCGCGACGTGCCGAATGCGGCGAGCGGGTGGCCGGACCGGACGACCGAGGCCCCGATCGAGAAGCTCGACGAGAGGGTGAGCATCGCCCTCAGTACCGAGTCGTGGACCTGACCGCACCTGACGTCGGCCGCCGCGGCTGGCGGCAACGCGGTACGCGGCGAGCCCAGGACCTGGACCGCTGCCGGAGACAACGCGCGAGCCTCCGCGCCGGGTCGGCAGGAAGCAGCTCGGTGACGCTCCATCGGGGTGACGCCCGCACAAGCCGCACGTCGACCGTGGTCCCTGCGGCGGCGAGCTTGCGGTCGGGTGCCTGCAGCCATTGACGGCATACGACGAGCGCACTGGCCGACCCCGTGAGGATTCCGCCGTACTGGGCGTCGAGCACCTCTAAGCGGACACGGGCGCCCTGACCCTGCGGGCATGTCACTGACCTACGCTGACCGCGTCCGGTGAGTGAGCCTGCGCGGGCGCGGGCCAGGGGCGAAGCCGCACCGCCGCTCGCTGCGCCGCGTGAGGCCCGGGTGGTTCTCGCCGCCGCGGTCATGGGGAAAGGCGAGGGGTCCACGCGTCGCGGGCCTGTCGCAGGGCTGTCAGCAGCGTGTGCTCGTGCGTCGGGGAGAGCCGGAACGTCGGCACGGAGACGCTGATCGCGTCCAGGGAGGGAAGCGCTGGGGCGACGGCGAAGCAGCACAGCCCTTCTGCCGCCTCCTCGCGGTCCACGGCATACCCCTGCTCCCGCGTCCGCTGTAGCTCGGCTCGCAGCCGCTCCCAGTCGGTGATGGTGTGCCTCGTCAGCGCCCCGAGGGGGAAGGCGAGGGAGCGGCGCACGTCCGCCGGGTCCCGCTGGGCGAGCAGGGCCTTGCCGAGGGCGGTGGCATGCGCCGGCAGCCTGCCCCCGATGGTGGAGATGAGCCGGACCGGGTGGGTCGACTCACGTTTGGCGAGGTAGACCACACTCCGTCCGTCCAGACGGGCGAGCTGCACGGTCTCGCCGGTGGTGGCCGCCAGCCGGTCGAGCAGGGCGCCGGTCCGGGCCACGGCCTCGTCGGCATCGAGGTATGCCGTGCCCACCCGCAACGCGTGTAGCCCGAGGCGAACGAGCCCCTGGGTTGACTGCTCCACCCAGCCGCGGTCCTGCATGGTGGCGAGGATGGCGTGCAGGCTGCTCTTGGGGATGCGGAGTGTCCGGGCGAGCTCACCGAATGGGCGGGGTCTCGTGGCAAGCGACTCGAGGACGTCAAGGGTGCGGGACGCCGACTTGACGGGTCGAAAGTTGTCGGGACGCTCTTGACCGGGCGGTGGGGCCCCTTGTACGCTCGTCATATCGAACAGCGTTCATGTATGTGAACCCGTTGTCAATGGCAGTCACCGCACCGCGCATCGGGAGCGCGTCAGAACGATGGGGGCGCCCCGGAACAAGGACAAGGGAGTCCGGGTATGGCCACGGACAAGGACCGGAGGAGCACGCCGGGCACATCGGGCACCGGGGTGCGCCCGCCGGCCCAGCAAGGAAACGGGACCCCCGCTGGGTCGACCTCACACGAGTCCGCGACGCCGCCGACCGGACGCCGCCAGACTCACGTGCGGTGGACGATCGTCGGGCTGTGCTTCGCCGGGACAGCCATCAACTACGTCGACCGGGCAAACCTGTCGATCGCGGCGCCGTTCATCCAGAAGGACTTCGCCCTCAGCGACGCCAAGATGGGGTTGATCCTCGGCGCGTTCTTCTGGACCTACGCGGTCTTCCAGCTGCCGTCCGGCTGGTTCATCGACAAGCTCGGCCCGCGCATCATGTACACCTTCGCTGTGCTGTGGTGGTCGATCTTCACTGCCCTGACCGCGCTGGCCACCGGGTTCGCGTCGCTGTTCGGGTTCCGGCTCGGCCTGGGTATCGGGGAGAGCGCCGCATATCCGACCAACGCCAAGGTCGTCTCGCGCTGGTTCCCCCTCCGCGAGCGGGCGTTCGCGACGAGCATCTACGACTCCGGTGCGCGGGTCGGCACCGCGCTGTCGGTACCCATTGTCGCGTTCATCATCGCCGGCGTGGGGTGGCGGTGGTCGTTCGTCATCACCGGTGTCGTGGGGGCCCTCTGGGTGCTGTTCTGGGTGCGGTACTACCGCGACCCGCGTCAGCACCCTCGCGCCTCGGCCGACGAGGTCGACTACGTCAAGGAGGGCGGCGGCCGCGTCGACGAGGAGGCCGCCGAGGTCGGAGGGGGCACGGTGCGCTGGCGCCAGCTGTTCGGCTACCGGACCATCTGGGGCATGATGCTGGGCTTCTTCTGCCTCAACTTCGTCATCTACTTCTTCATCACCTGGTTCCCGTCTTACCTGGTCGACGCCCGGCACTTCAGCCTGCTCAAGCTCGGCTTCGCGGGGGCGATCCCCGCGCTGGTGGCCATTGTCGGCGGGTGGGCCGGCGGACTGTACTCCGACCGGCTGGTGCGCGGGGGTGCGAGCTTGACCAAGGCTCGCAAGATCCCGCTGGTCGGGGGGATGCTCTTCAGCTCCGTCATCGCGCTCGCGGTCGTGGTCTCGAACGCGTGGGTCGCGCTCGCGCTGCTGTCGGTCAGCTACGCGAGCCTCACCTTCGCGGCGGCCTCGGTGTGGTCCCTGCCGGCGGACGTCGCGCCCACCGAGGGCCAGGTCGCCTCCATCGGCGGGATCCAGAACTTCGCCTCGAACCTCGCCGGCGTGGGCAGCCCGCTCTTCCTGGGCGTCCTGAAGGGCATCACCGGGTCGTTCGTCCTGCCACTGATCATCACCGGCGCCGTCGCCATCCTCGGCGCCCTTTCGTACGGGCTGATCGTCGGACGAGTGGAGCCGTTGCCCTTCCGGCAGCACGGTGACGTCCCGGCGGCGCGTGCATGAGCAGCATCGCCGCCCTGGAGGTCATCGACATCCGCTTCCCGACCTCACGTCACCTCGACGGCTCGGATGCCATGAACCCGGACCCGGACTACTCCGCTGCCTACGTCGTCCTCCACACGGACGCCGACGACGATCTGGAGGGCCACGGCTTCACGTTCACGATCGGGCGCGGCAACGAGATCGTCTGCACGGCCATCGAGGCGCTGCGACCGCTGGTGCTCGGCCGCGTCGTCGAGGAGACGTTCGCCGACATGGGCGCCTTCTGGAAGGAGGTGACCCGGGACAGCCAGCTGCGCTGGATCGGGCCGGAGAAGGGCGCCATCCACCTCGCGACCGCTGCCGTGGTCAATGCGATGTGGGACCTGTTCGCCAAGCGCGAGAGCAAGCCCCTGTGGAAGCTGCTCGTGGACATGACACCCGAGCAGGTCGTGGGGCTGGTCGACTGGCGCTACCTCACCGACGTGCTCACCCCGGCACAGGCGCTGGACATGCTGCGCGCCACGGAGACGACGAAGCCGCACCGAGAGCAGCAGCTGCGCGAGGACGGCATACCGTCCTACACGACCTCCGCCGGCTGGCTCGGCTATGACGACGACAAGCTGCGCCGGCTGTGTCAGCAGGCCGTTGACGACGGCTGGTCCCACATCAAGCTCAAGGTCGGTGCCGACATCGACAACGACGTGAGACGGTGCCGCATCGCGCGGGAGATTCTCGGCCCGGACCGACGGCTCATGGTCGACGCGAACCAGGCCTGGGACGTCGGCGAGGCGGTCGCCAACATGGGCAGGCTCGCGCAGTTCGACCCGTGGTGGATCGAGGAGCCGACGAGCCCCGACGACATCCTCGGCCACGCGGCAATCGCCGCCGCCATCGCGCCGTGCCGGGTCGCTACCGGCGAGCACGTGCACAACCGGGTGATGTTCAAGCAGCTGCTCCAGGCTCAGGCGATCGGCTTCTGCCAGATCGACGCGTGCCGGCTCGGTGGCGTCAACGAGGTCGTCGCGGTGCTGCTGCTCGCTGCGAGGTTCGGGGTGCCGGTGTGCCCCCACGCCGGAGGAGTGGGACTCTGTGAGCTCGTCCAGCACCTCACCGCATTCGACTATGTCGCCGTCTCGGGGTCCTTCGACGATGTCGTAGTGGAGTACGTCGACCACCTGCACGAACACTTCCTGGATCCGGTCCGCACCGCGGCCAGCCGCTACCTGGTCCCGGAGATGCCTGGCTACAGCGCGCAGATGCGCCCCGAGTCGATCCAGGCGTACGCCTTCCCTCACGGCAGCGAGTGGGCGCGGGCATGACCCTGCCGGCGAGGAGGAACCCGTGAAGCTCCTGCGCGTTGGCGCCGTCGGCGAGGAGCTGCCAGCGGTGCTCACCGGAGACGGCCGGCTGCTGGATGCGTCGTCACTAGGGGCCGACTACGACCCGACCTTCTTCGCCTCCGGTGGGATCGCGAGGCTGGCGACTGCCGTCGCCGCCGGGCAGCTGTCCCCACTGGATGCGCCTGCAGCACGGATCGGGGCGCCCGTCGCCGCACCGCAGAAGGTCGTCTGCATTGGGCTGAACTACCACGACCACGCGCGAGAGACCGGTGCCGAGCTGCCGACGGAGCCAGTCGTCTTCATGAAGGCCCCCAACACGGTGGTGGGGCCGGACGACGAGGTCCTGGTGCCGCGAGCCTCCACCAAGACCGACTGGGAGGTCGAGCTTGCGGTGGTGGTGGGGCGGCAGGCCCGCTACCTCCCGGACCCGCACGCGGCGGCCGAGGTGATCGCCGGCTACGCCATCTCCAACGACGTCTCCGAGCGGGAGTTCCAGCTCGAGCGCGGAGGGCAGTGGGACAAGGGCAAGTCGTGCGAGACCTTCAACCCCCTGGGACCGTGGCTCGTC
>JAABUT010003991.1_pt1 | contig 12107 bp, 5 predicted proteins | sample 5559281 | NCBI WGS metagenome assembly JAABUT01 (sample SAMN10711880, study PRJNA513359) | rock metagenome | isolation source: Antarctica rocks | place: Antarctica: Victoria Land, Ricker Hills nord | collected 2016-01-04
CACCGCCACCGCCACCGCCACCGCCACCGCCACCGCCACCGCCACCGCCACCGCCACCGCCACCGCGAAAACCCAAGACCCGACACACCTCATGCTCCCTGGTGACTTCTCGAGACTAGACTCGCTCGTATGTTCCGTGTCAGCAGAATCTACGCAGGTCAGGCAGCTGATTATCTGACCGACATGTTGAACCTGCAGATGCGTAGGCCTGGCTTCTTCCCTGATGAAATGCACCCGCTGTCGCCGGCTAGGTGGTGTGGCGGTGGTCTCGGATGGTTCGGCGTCGCCGGTTCGGTGACCGCGCGACAGTTGGAGAATCTGTTTGTGGACGGTCTGCATCCAGATGCTGATCGGCTGTACGGCAAGTATCTGGAACTGGCGGTGCATCCACTGGATTGGTCCGCGGCGAGAGCGGCGAGGGCCTCTGCGGCAACTGTTCGTTCGGCTGCTCGGAGTGTGCAGCTGGGTGCTCGGTGGGCGGTGTACAGCGGCGTAAACCCGTGGCGGCAGGCGATGTACCGCGCTTACAGCGTGCACAATCTCGAACTGGGTGTCGCCAAGGGCGCACCGATCGCCGCGTCAGTCCGCACGGAACTGCACCAGAGGGTCGGGCGCGAGGAGTTCAGTCGACTCCACGGCCGGTTACCGGCCGATGGGGAGGAGTTGCGTCGCTTTCTGCGGACCTACCGCCGGCCGGCGCAGGGCGCAGTCTCCGGGTACGAACTGGTCTTCACTGCTGCCCGCGCTGATGGCGTCCTGTCCGAGCTGTGCTCCCGCCACGATCTGGCGGTCGCGGCGGCGGTGTCGGTCGTGGAATTGCGGGTCGCCGTCAGTCGTTTGCGGGTGTCGGGGAAGCTGTTCATCGAACCGGTCGAGGGACTTGTGATGGCCGTGTTCCCGGCGGAGGCAGTAGCCGGCGCGGTCACCTCGCGAGTGCTTTTGTCCAGCAAAGTCAGAACCGATGATGGTCGCTGGGTATCCCTGGATGGGGGCGCCCTGTACCGAGCGGTCCCGGAGATTACCTCGACCTATGCCCAGCAGGGGTCTTCAGGTTCTGAGTCGCCGCCGTCATGATGAGCCTGCACAAGCTGACCGCCGGCGACGGGTACACCTATCTCACCCGGCAGGTCGCCACCGCGGATTCCACCGAACGCGGGTATTCCTCGCTCGGGGACTACTACGCGGCGAAGGGCGAATCGCCCGGCGTCTGGATCGGCGCGCAGGCGACCGAGATGGGTTTGGCCGGTACTGCGGTGACCGAGCAGCAGATGAAAAACCTGTTCGGTGAAGGTCTGCACCCGGATGCGCAACGCCTGCAAGCCGAGGCCCTCGCGGCGTTGCCGGCGGGTGGTGACAAGCAGGCGAAGGCCCGGGCGGTGGACCGCGCCGGGAAGCTGGGCAGCAAGTTCCCGGTGTTCCAGCTGTCACCGGCGTGGCACGAGAAGCTCGCTGCCGCCTGCCAGCAGTACAACGAGGCCCAGGGCCTGGCCAAGGGCGGCAAGGTCCCCGAGGCGGAGAAGCAGAGGATCCGCACCGAGGTGGGGACAGCGATGTTCACCGCCGAGTACGGTCGCGATCCGCATCATGAGCATGAGCTGGCCGGGTTCATCGCGCAGCAGTCCCGGCCGGACAAGTCGGCGGTCGCGGGGTACGACTTGACGTTTTCCCCCGTCAAGTCGGTGTCGACGTTGTGGGCGATCGCGCCCCGGGAGGTCGCGGAGCAGCTGGAAGCCGCGCACACCGCCGCCGTCCAGGGCACCTTGTTGTGGCTGGAGAAAGAAGCCGGTTACACCCGGGAAGGGACCGGCAGCGTCTCCCAGATCCGGATCAAAGGGTTCCTGGCCACGGCGTTCACGCACCGTGATTCCCGGGCCGGGGATCCTGATCTGCACACCCACGTCGCCGTGTCCAACAAGGTGCAGACCCCGGATGGGCGGTGGTTGGCGTTGGATGCGCGGATGCTCTACCGGTACAACGTCCCCGCGTCCGAGCAGTACAACCTGCTGCTGGAAGCCGAGATCACCCAGCGGATCGGCGGCCAGTTCGCTGAGCGCGGTGATGCCGGTGAGGGGAAGCGGGAGATCCGGGAGCTCGTCGGTGTCCCCCCTGCGCTCAATGAACATTTCTCCTCGCGCCGGGTGATGATCGAGGGCCATCGGGTGCAGCTGGTCGCCAAGTTCACCGCCGACCACGGCCGGGTCCCGACCGCGATCGAGCGGATCCAACTGTCCCAGCAGGCGACGTTGGCGACCCGGCAGGCCAAACACGAACCGCAGTCCCTGGCCGAACAACGCCAGCTCTGGCAGTCCTACCCGGAGGAGGTGTGCGCCGACTCCCCCGCCCAGATCCTGGCCGAGGTGACCGGCCAGAGGGTCGAGTACGCCGAGCTCACCCCCGACCTGCTCGCCGACCTGACCGGCCAAGTCGTCCAGACGGTGGCCGGGGCGCGTGCGCAGTGGCGGGACAACAACCTGTCCGCCGAGGCCCGCCGGCAGGTGAAGGCCGCCGGGATCCACCCCGAGAAGATGGCCGAGTTGGCCGAGCAGGTCACCACCGCGGCAGCCGGGCTGGACTACTCCATCCCGATCGGGATGGACACCGAAATCGACCAACCCACCCCCGCCGCGCTCCTGGATGTTGACGGTAAAGCGGTGTTCCGGGTCGCCAAAGGCCAGCTCTACACCTCCCCCGCCATCCTGGCCGCCGAATCCAGGATCGTCGCGGCCGCCGGGCAGGCCGACGCGTGGACGCTCACGGACACCGATGTGGAACTGGCGCACCTGGAATGGTCGGCCAACAATCAGGGCCGCACCTTGAACACCGGGCAGGAGGCGATGGTCCGGCAGGTCGCCACCTCCGGACGGCGGATGCAGCTGGTGTTCGGGCCCGCCGGCACCGGCAAAACCACGTCCCTGGTTGTCCTGACGTTGGCGGCGCAGAGCCGCGGCATCACCGTCCTCGGGCTGGCGCCGCAGGCTTCCGCCGCCAAAGAACTCGGCGCGGCGATCCCCGGAATCACCTCTGACACCCTGCACAAACTGACCTACGACATCACCGAAGTCCCCGCCGCCGACCGGGAGCCATGGGTCACCGACATCGACCAGAACACGCTGGTCATCATCGACGAGGCCGGTTTGGCGGGCACCAAAGAACTCGATCTCGCGGTGGGCTATGTGACCGGTCTGGGTGGGCGGGTGCTGCTGGTCGGTGATGACCGGCAACGCGCCGCCAACGGCGCCGGCGGTGTCCTCCGCGATATCGAATCCACCCACGGCGCGTTGATGCTCGACGAGGTGATGCGGTTCCAGGACCGCGGCGTCGTCGGCGCGGGAGCGTTGCACGGCCGCGCCACCCTGGCCCTGCGGGCCGGGGATCCAGGGTCAATCGGCTACTACGCCGACCGGAACCTGATCCGCCCGGTCACCCCCGACACCGTGACTGAGCAGGTGTTCGCCGGGTGGCAGGCGGACATCGCCGCCGGGGCCGACTCGATCATGATCGCGCCGACCCTGGACATGGTGTCCGACCTCAACGGCCGGGCGCGGGCCGCCCGCCTTGCGACCGCCGGCGGCGAGACCGGGGTGGAGCGCGACCTATTGCGCGGCGAGAAGGTGTCCGCCGGGGACCTGATCGTCACCAAGAAGAACAAGCGGGTGCTGTCGATGGGCGGCACCGACTTCGTCCGCAACAACTACCGCTGGAGGGTGAACCAGGTCAACCGGGACGGGTCGATCACCGCCACCGAAATCACCCGAGGCGTCACCCGGACCCTCCCGGCCTGGTACGTCAACTCCGGTTGGGTGCGCCTGGGCTACGCCCACACCGAAGCATCCGTCCAAGGCATGACCGTCGGATCGGCCGCGAAGGTCGGTACCGCGCATGCGGTGTTCACCGACGCCACCAACCGCAACCAGCTGTACACCAGCCTGTCCCGGGCGACCGACCGAACGATCAGCTACGGCGTCATCCCCGGCACTGGCGATTCGCACGAGGTGACCACCCCGGCGGCGGTCAACCCGGAAACGGTGATCGAGATGTTCACCGCCGCTGTGGGTCGGGACGGGTCGGACCGGTCGGCGACGACCACCCAGCGGGAAACGGCGGATCCGGCGTTCCGGCTCGGCGCCCCCGGTAACGCCGCCCTGGCCTACACCCACGCCGTCGTCACCGGCAGCCTGGCTCTGGTCGGCGAGCAGCGGATGCAGCTGATCGCCGACACCGTCGAAGTCCTGGTCCCCGGCGTCACCGCCGCCCCCGCTTGGGAAACGTTGAAAGGTCATTTGGCCACCATCGCCGCGAACGGTGACGATCCGGTGCGGCGCCTGGCCTACGCCGCCGCCGGCCGCGAACTGAAGACCGCGGTCGACAAAGCGGCCGTGCTGGACTTCCGACTGGACCAGACCGGCAACCACTCCCTCGGCGCCGGGCCGCTGCCCTACCTCCCCGCGATGCCCGCCGCGCTACTGCACCAACCCACCTGGAGCACCTACCTGCCGGCCCGCGCCGGGCTGGTCACCGAGTTGGCGCAGCAGGTCCGCGACCGCGCCTTCGGCTGGACGTTGGACGACGCCCCCGCATGGGCGGTCCCGTACCTGCCGGACCTGAACCTCGTCGCCGACCTCGCGGTGTGGCGAGCCGCGCACGCCACACCGGACACCGATCTGCGGCCCGCGGGGCCCCGCCCGCTGCGCCTGGCCGAGCGGACCTGGCACACCGCCTTCACCGACCGCGCCGTCCAAGTGGCCGGCGACCCGGCAGCCGGCGCCCACCGGTGGCAGCAGCTGTTGACCGAGCAACACCAGCTGAATGTCGCCGAAGACGACTGGTTCCCCGTCCTGGCCGCCCGCCTCACCCTCGCCGAGGCCGCCGGCCTGGATGTCCCCGTCCTGCTGGCCGCAGCGCTCAACGACCAAGAAGCGTTGCCCGCGCAGGTCCCGGCGAAAGCGTTGTGGTGGCGGCTGGAACCACACCTGGGATCACTGACCGCCGACCACGTGCTGCCCGCGTCCGGGCACCGCCTGCGTCCAGTGTGGGCCGCGGAGCTCGAGGAAAACCTCGGCGAACTAGACGCGCAGCGGGTCATGTCCGACCGGTTGTGGCCGAGCATCGTCACCCACGTGGACCGCGCGATCCGACAAGGCCAGTCCGCCACCCTGATCCTGCCCGCGGCGGCCGGCCTGTTCGCCTCCGCCCGCTCCACCGTCGGCGCCCACGAGATGGCCACGGTGCTGCTCTGGCAGATCGCCACCATCACCGAACCCGAACCACCAGACCCCGACCTGGAACCCGCCTACCCCGACCCGGAACAGGACGACCTCCTGGTCCCCGCCGGCGCACACCAACTCATCGACGACCTCACCGCCCAACAATCCGCCGCCGCGGCCCCCGCCGGACGGCGGAGCACCACGATGCTCGCTCCCCCGCTGGACCGAGCCATCCCCGACGTCGACCCGTTCGACGCCGACAAGTACGCCGCAGCGGCCGCGCTCATCGACGCCGCCTACGCCGACCTCGACCTCACCGACCTCGCCGACAGCGAGCCGGCCGACGAAGAACCCGCCGCCGACGTCGAAAGCCGGGAGCCGCAGGACGAGCGGCCCGCGGACCTGTACGACGCGGCGGCGGCGCCGCCGCGGCACTGGACCGCGCCGCAGCCACCCGCCGAACCGGTCGACCCGCCCGACCCGGACACAGCACCCGCCCCGGAGCTGCCCGACCCGCAACGCGCCGCCCTGTTCGCCCGGCTGTACGCGGCGAACGCCGCCGCCCAGCAGTACTACCGCGACCAGGCCCCCACCTCCTGGGTCCCCGCATATATCGCCGGCCGCGGCCTGGACCCCGAACCGTTCGGCTACGCCCCCAACAGATACACAGCGTTGGCCGATCACCTCCGGCAAGCCGGGTTCACCGACACCGAGCTGGTCGCCGCCGGCCTGGTCAAATACTCCCAGCGCGGGCAGATCATCGACCGGTTCCGGGACCGCGCGGTCCTGCCCATCACCACCCCCGACGGCCAGGTCGCGGCGTTCATCGGCCGGATCAACCCCGACCACGTCGACCGCGGCGACTACACCACCGCCAAATACCTGAACGGCCCCACCACCGACATCTTCACCAAAGGGGACCTGCCCTACGGGCTGAACCCCGCCTCGACGGAAGCGATCCGGGCCGGCGCCGACATCGTCCTGGTCGAAGGGCCGATGGACGCCGAAGCCGTCAACACCGCCGCCAAAACCGCCGGCCGGAACCTCGTCGCCATCGCACCCAACGGCACCGCCCTCACCGCCGGGCACCTCACCGCGGTGAACCGGATCGCCCCCCTGGCCGACCGCACCGTCATCGAAGCGTTCGACTCCGACGCCGCGGGCCGCGCCGCCGCCGACAAAGCCCACACCCTGCTGGCGAACATGCACATCCACGACGCGGTCACCGTCACCGGCCTCACCGGCAAAGACCCCGCCCAGATGCTCACCGACACCGGCCCCGCCGGGCTCCTCGCCGCGGTCGATCAGCACCGGCCGCTCACCGATGTCCACCTGGACCGCATCATCGGCCAGTTCGACATCGCCGACGGCACCGTGGAATCCCGCTACCACGCCATGGCCGCCGTCATCCCCGCCATCGCAGCGCTGCCCCGCGATCAGATCATCGACCAAACCATCCGAGTCGCCGCCGCCGTGCCGTGGGACACCGACCGGGCCATCGACTGGGTCGCCCGGCACATCCCCGACCAACCCGCACCAGCAAACCCACCCGCACCGCACCAGCCAACCGCAACGGGCGACGACCTCGGCCTGCCGCCCCGCCCCGTCCTATCCACCGACCGCACCCCGCCACGGTCGGAAGAAACGGCGGCCGGGTCGCTGCTCACCCGCACCCACACCGACACCGCGCTCGACAACACCCCGGCCGACAACGCGCCGGAGGCCGGCGCCGCAGACACCGATCCCCGGTGGGACCTCACCGACCTCGACACCGCGCCGGTCGGCGACACCCACTCACCGGCCGAAGCTCCCACCGAGACGACGGCCGAAGAACCGGTGGCCGACCTCGCCCTGCCCGCTGACCCACCTGAGCACCTCGACGCCCCCCACACCGACGACGTCGCAGCATCGGTCGGTGACATGGTCGAACTGGACGCTGACGCCCAACTCGACACGAGCGAACCGGGGCCGTTCGATGACCTGCCCGATCAGGTGCTCGAAGAGGAAGCCCGGCAGCTGGCAGCCACACACGCCGCAGTCACCGAGGTCGTCGACAACGCCGTCGACTATCTCCAGCACCTGGAAGTTCAAGTCGCCGCCGGCGACGGACCGGAGGTGACCCGGGTACAGACCCGCCACACCGAGAACGAGCGCAGGTTTGTGGCCATGAAGGAAGCGTTGGACGCCTCCAATGACACCGACACCGCCAAGGACCAAACCGCCAAACTCGGAATACAGGTCATGGAAATCGAGGACGACCTGCGTGCCGTGCGTGGCGCGTTCGCCGGCCGTCGCCGCACCGAACTGCAGCAGCGGCTCGACCAAACGAAAACGGCGTACGAGCAGCAACGTACCCAGATGATGGAACAAGCGCGGCGCAGCCACGAACTCACCGCCAAGCTCGGCACCGTGGCGCAGCAACGAGACGCACTCGCCCTCCAAAACGCCGATACCTACCGGGAGCGGCTGGCCGCTGACCTGGAACAGGCGCGGCAGCAGGACTTTCAGAGCGTCCAGGCAGCCAAGGACTGGGCCCTCAAGTCGCAGCAGCGGCTAGCCAACGCCACGCAAGAGCTGGCCGCGGTCAACACCGAGCAAACCCGCCGTGCCGAGCACCCAGACGCCGGGGCCGAGCTGCGTCGCCAGGAAAACCACCAGCAGATCCAGGCCGAGGAAGCACAGGCCGCCGGGTGGGGCCACACCAGCGCCTTCGATCACGACCTGGATGTCCCACCGGCTCCTGACCGCAGCATCGAGTACTGAGGCCGAACCAGCCGCAGAGTGACAAGATCTGCGGGTGAGCAGACCAGAGCCGCAGAATGAGATGCAACGCGAACTGCTCAAAGTCGTCTGGGAGCTGTTCGCGCCCACGGCGACATGGGCGACGTTCAGACAAGTTGACCGCAAGTTCCGTCGGCACACCGACGAAGATGTTCTGCAGATCGCACACGAACTACCGCCCGGCCTCTTGGAGCCCCAGATCAGGCGCCCGGGAGACCGTCCGCCGGGGTGGTTCAACCTGACGCTGGCCGGCGTGATCGCTTGCACGGATCCGACCCAGCTCGACCTTTCGCTGTTTCTCGGCGCGGTCAGGATTGGCGCCCAGATCGAACACGAGTGGACATCGGAGGACCCTGACTCGTTGCCCGTCCTCACGCCCAATGACCTGGTAGTCAGGCTTGCCGATGAAATCGCCTGGAATCAGCTCCCGGAGAACGCCGATCTGCTTCTTAAACGAGTCGGCTGGCTACTGAACCGCGAGCCTGTCGGATTGAGCCGTGCAGTTGGTCTGGGTGAACGGAACTGGCAGCTCAGCATCGAACGAGAGATCAGGCACTACCGCCACGTTCGCGACTTGGATTCCTACTGGACCATTCGCCGCCGCCGCACGGTGGAGCTTGCCTTGACTTCAACACCTTACGGACTTGGCTCACCAGAGGGCACCACTACCGCACCACCGGAAGCCATCGCCATCAAACCCCGGCAATCGGCCGCCCCTCGGCAGTACCAGGTTTTCGTCAGCTCCACCTACGAGGATCTCAAGGAGGCACGGCTAGCCGTGACCCAGGCATTACTCAAGACCCAGCGGTGCATCCCCGCGGGCATGGAGCTGTTCAGCGCGAGCGACGACCCTGCGTGGGATGTCATCGAGCGGGCCCTGGCCTACACCGACTACCTGGTTCTGATCCTCGGTAACCGGGCAGGGTCACTAGTTCAGGACCAGCGGATCACCTTCACCCAGAAGGAGTACCAGTACGCCCGAGACCATAAGATTCCGGTGCTGGCGTTCCTCAGCTCGACCGAGGTCCTGATTCGGCCAGATCAGCAAGAGAGCGCCGAACAGCGGGACGCGCTAGAAGCGTTCAAAAAGACCGTACGTACCGACAAAACGGTCGAGACCTGGACGAAACCAGAGGAGCTGGCCGGAAAGGTGACGGCTGCGCTGCAGAAGGCGTACAACGATTCCCCGCGGCCGGGATGGGTCCGAGGCGAAGATGTCGATTCAAGCCCCCCTAGCCCGCCGGCCGCGGAAATTCACACCCAGTGACCCGAAAGGTCGACGCGAGCAGAACCCGCGGAGGCGGTCACGAGGCGCCTTCGATGGTGCCGAAGTCCTGTTGGTGCAGGGTGCGGCGGGTGTCTTCACCTCGACCGGTTTTTTCCGCGGGGCCGACCATCGGGAAGCTGATCGCAGCGATCAGTTCCGGGTCGCCGCCGCCGCCGTGCTGGCCCTTGCGGCAGTTGGTGGCGCCGCGGCCCAGGAGTTTTGGCAGTCTGGTCTGAAAGCCGGGCAGGCTGCGGCTGTAATACTCCAATGCGACCGGCACGGTGGCGCGGACGTCGATGTGGCTTGCCCACCAGGCCCAGAACTGCACCGGCAGTTCCTGCGCGAGGGCGGGGTGTTTACGCCAGCACTGGGGGATGACTTCCTCCAGTACCCCCACGTGGATCCGGTTGTAGTGCTCTACGAACTCGTCCAAGGCCTGGTCCAGGAGCAGCTCCTCGGAAGCGTCCAGGTTCGTCCATGCCCACGGTGGCAGGCCCGCGTTTTTCGGGTTGCCGATCCTTTCGCCCATGTCCCGCAGTTGGTTCCGGGCTTGGGTCCGTTGCCGCTGCTGGTTTCCATCGTCGGTGACCGCGCCGGGAATGCTCGTGATGCTCATACCTTCTCCTTCATCAGGTTGGTGTGGTGCTCACCGATGACCGCGGCAGCGGCAGCGGGGGCTGTGGCGCCGGCCGCGGTGGCGGTGGCGACGGCGGCGTGGTGACCGGCGTTGGTGGCTTGTTTGGCCAGGTCGGCTCGCCGGTGGCGGATGATGAACTGCTCCACCTCACCGCGTTGCTGCCGGATGTCCTTGCGGACGCCGCGTGTGGCGTCGATCCGGTCGGTGTAGGCCAGGAACGGTGCGATGCCCAAGCCCAGGACGATGCTTTGCCCGTTTTTGATCTTCTGCTGGTCGGATTCGGGGAGGACTTCTTCCTGCTGGACCTGCTCGGAGCCGCCGAACCCGTTGACGGCTTTGCTGCGGCCGACGACGCCGTGGTGACCGGCGCGCCGGGTCGTCTCCTGCGCGGAGCCGACGTCGTAGCCGCCGATGATCGTCGTGGACTGGTTCCGCAGCCGTTCCGCTCCGGCCTGGCCGAACAGTTCGTCCTCATCGGAGGAGGACTGGATGGCGTAGCAGTAGGAGATGCCGTATTTGCGTTGCACCGCGGCGACGTACGGCAGCAGCGGCAACCTAACCCCGGCGAACAGTTCGTCGAACACTCCCATGAACGTCTGCGGTAGCCGGCTACCGGGGAGCTGCCGGGCGACCCGTTCGGCGGCGCGGAACATCTCGGTGGCGAACAGCGTCAGGATCGGGCGGGCCTGCTCCATCTCCTCCGGTTCGGCGAGCAGATACACGGTGCCGCCGTCTGCGATGAGCTTCGCCAGGTTGAACTGCACCCCGGACCGCGGGCCGCACAACGCCCTGCCTTGCCCGGAGGCCAGGGAGGAGATCGCGAAGTTCAGGTACCGCTTCACCCCGGAGGTGGTGCGGCCGGCGGCCGGGTCCAGGTGGGTGACCATGTTCATGATCGCGGTGGTCGCCTCCGCAGTGGTCGCGGTTTGCAGGATGCTCTGCGCGGTGGCCAGGTCGGTGTCCCGCAGCCACCGGACCAGGTCCTCGATGTCCTTGCCGGGGTCGAGCGCGGCCGCCTGCAGCCACGCGGCCAACACTTCGCTGGCGGAGTCGCGGAAGAACTTGTCGGTGCCGGAGTCGGACTTGCCGTCACCGTCGCCGCCGGACACCAACGCCCGGGCCCGGTTGGAGGCGACCTTGAAGTTCTCGCAGCCCACGATCGGGTTCCACCGCACGGCGGGGAACCCGCACGCGAACTTGGATTCCGGCGCGGACAGGTCCGCCACATACACCGGATACCGCACCGGCGTCCGCCACCTTTTGCGCAGCAGCCGCATCCAGGCGAACCGGACCGGCGGCAGCCGCCACATCCTGGCCTTGACGGTGGTGGTGAAAATTTCTGGTTCCACACTGGTGACCACCGCCGCGCCGGGCAGGCTCCGGATGATCGGGATGAGCAGCCGCCACGACTTGCCCCATCCGGCGCGGGCGACGATCCGCAGCCGGGTTTCGAAGTTGAACCACAACCCCATCCGTTTGACCCGGGGTTCCAGCGGCGACCCGACGTGATAGCCGAAACTGGCCAGCGGCAGCACCATCCGCTGCCACCGACTGGTTCCGGGCAGGGTGAACACCCCGGCCGCGCGGGCCGCGCGGGCGCTGTACAGCTCGCGGATGTCCTTCACCGCGGCGAACCCGCGGTGCCGGTCCGGGCCGGTGTGCCGACGGCGGCGCAGCAGCGGGCTGCGCAGCAGCAGGATCCAGCCGGCCAGCAGCGGCGCGGCGCCGATCAGCGTGGCCCGCCAGGTCGCCGGCATGGTCAGGGCGGCGGGGAATTGGAAGTGTTTGGTGTTGCCTTTCTTCCCGGAAAGGTTGAGCAGGGAACCGTTTCCGGTCAGCGGCGGCCGCAGGTGCAGCTGCGGCAGGTGCCAGCCCGTGCCGGTGACCAGCGACGCCACCGCGCCGCCCAGATACACACACACCGCGACGCCGACGGCGATGAACACCGCCCGGATAAGGATCCGGAGGTTCTGCCGCCGGGTCCGTATCCGGGTGACGCCCTGCTCGGTGATGCCCCGAAAAACCATCGCTAGATCCCCCCGCCGCTGGTCAGCATGTTCGGTCGCGGCGCCTGCCGGGTTCGGTTCCACCTGCGGCCGGTGCCGGCCAGCACGATCACCGCGGCGGCCACCACCGCCCAGAACAGCCAGGTGATGGGAACATTGGCGGCGGGGATCCGCGCTCCGGTGAACGCGGCGGCGTCGAAGAGGCTGTGCGC
>JAABUT010003992.1_pt1 | contig 12097 bp, 11 predicted proteins | sample 5559281 | NCBI WGS metagenome assembly JAABUT01 (sample SAMN10711880, study PRJNA513359) | rock metagenome | isolation source: Antarctica rocks | place: Antarctica: Victoria Land, Ricker Hills nord | collected 2016-01-04
CCCGCTTTCCCTCGCCAGCATCGTCGCGCCGAACGCAATGGTTCACCGACACCTCGCCAACGCGCCGCGACGACGACAACCTAACGTCAAATACCCCGTCCGTGACTTATTTTAGCGCCTATGGGGCACTGCCCCCTGGCGGGTCCAGGGCAGCGCCCTGGCCTTGCCTGCTTCACTCGATTGCCTTGTGCGTCATGCCGAGGCAGCCTCCCAACGCAATAAGAAGATACTCCTTGCAACGCTGAGGCCGATATGGTTTTATAGCGTCATGAATTTGCTTCTCTCCTTTACCCCCTGGCGCAGTGGCTGACGCTCATCGTCGCCGCGTTGCAGAAGGCTGCCGCCGCCCGCGCCGGCCGCGACCACGCGGTCGCACCCCTCGTCGCCCTGCTCTGGACCCGCCTCGCACGCCTGACCGCCCGCTTCGACGCCCTGGTGGCCCGCCTCACAGCCGGACACCCCGCCGCCCCAGCTCGCCAGCGCACCCGCCCCGCTGCCACCGTGCCCGCCCGCGCGGCACCGGCTCCCGGCTTGCGCCTGCCGCGCAGCCAGGCCTGGCTGATCCGCCTGCTGCCGGGGGAGGCAGCCTCCTACGGCTGCCAGCTTCAGGCCCTGCTCGCCGACCCGCAGATGGCGGCCCTGCTGGCCGCCGCTCCGGAAGCCGGCCGCATCCTCCGCCCGCTCTGCCGCCTGCTGGCGATCGCACCCGAGGGGATGCTGGCTCTCCCGTCCGCCGCCGGAAAACCGGCTCCCAAGCCGCGGCCCGCGAAGCCCGCGCCGCCGCCCGAGTCCGGACCCACCCTCGCGCAGATGTGGGCCGCCCTCACCAACCAAACGCCCGCGGCGGCGCCCGACCCCCCTCCACGCAAGCCGCCCTGGCTGCGCCTGGCCTGACCGCCCGTCCGGCCTGGGCTGCTTCGCCCGAGGCGGACCCGTACGTTCTCCACCGACGACCCGGCCTTGCTTCGGGCGATCGCCCTGTGCATCGCACTGCCTGACCTTGCCGAGTCCGCGCTGTCGCCGCAGTGTCGGGACAAGCAACGGGAACGGAACGCCAGAATGAAGCTCGCCTACTCGCCCGCCAGCCCTTACGTGCGCAAGGTCATGGCCTGCGCGATCGCCCGCGGCATCGACGACCAGGTGGAGAAATGGACGGTCGGCACCACCGATCCGGCGCTGCTGCCGGTCAACCCGCTGTCCAAGGTGCCGTCGCTGCTGACCGACGACGGCATGGCGCTGTACGACAGCCCGGTGATCTGCGAATACCTCGACAGCATCGGCAACACGCCAAGGCTGTTCCCGCCGGCCGGCCCGGCGCGCTGGAAGGCGCTGCGGCTGCAGGCGCTGGGCGACGGCATGATGGACGCCAGCCAGCCGCGCCGGCGCGAGATCGCCCTGCCGCAGGACGAGGGTCGGATCGACTACATCCGGACCCAGCAGGCCAAGGTGGCCCGCGCGCTCGATGTGCTGGAAGCCGATGCGGGATCGCTCGGGCAGCTTGCCAGCATCGGCGAGATCACCGTCGCCTGCGCGCTCGGCTACCTGGATTTCCGCTTCGGCAACGAGCCGTGGCGCCCCGGGCACCCGAAGCTGACGGCCTGGTACGAGGGTGTCGCGAAGCTGCCGGCGCTGGCGCGGACGATGCCGCCGGCGAGCTGATCGAAGACGATGCAGCCGTGCTGAACCGCATGATCCGGATCGGCGTCATCGGCGTGGGCAAGATCGCCCGCGACCGTCATCTCCCCAGCATCGCGGCCAGCGCGGAGTTCGTGCTCGCCGGCCTCGCCGATCCCGGTGGCGCGCCGCCGGAGGTCTACCCGAGCCATGCGGCGATGTTCGCAGCCGTGCCGGAGATGGACGCGGTCGCCATCTGCACCCCGCCGTCGGTGCGCTTCGCCGTCGCCTGCGATGCGCTGGCGGCGGGCAGGCACGTGCTGCTGGAAAAGCCGCCCGCCGCCGGCCTCGGCGAGCTGGAGGCCTTGCGCCGGCTGGCCGCGAGCCATGGCCGGGTGCTGTTCACCGCCTGGCACAGCCAGCACAACGATGCCGTCGCCGAAGCCGGCAGGGTCTTGGCCGGCAAGGCGGTGGCGCGGGTGCAGGTCACCTGGCGCGAGGATTTCCGGAAATACCATCCCGGGCAGCGCTGGATCTGGCAGGCCGGCGGCTTCGGCGTGTTCGATGCCGGCATCAACGCCCTGTCGATCCTGAGCCGCATCCTGCCCGGCCGGCTGCACGTGCGCGCGGCCGACCTGTTCGTCCCGGCCGACTGCGCCGCGCCGATCCGCGCGACGTTGCAGCTTGGCGCCGACGGTCCGGGCATCTTCGCGGCCGAACTCGACTGGAACGGCAACGGCGCCGAGCAGCGCGAGATCGAGGTCGACACCGCCTGCGGGATGCGGCTGAGACTGACGCAAAGCGGCGGCCGGCTGGAACTGGACGGCCGGGAGGTCGTCGGCGGGACACGCTCGGAATACCCGATGCTGTACGCCCGCTTCGCCGCCCTGATCGCCGCCGGCACGTCCGCCGTCGACGCCGAGCCGCTATGGATGGTCGCCGACGCGTTCCTGCTCGGCCACCGGATCGGTGTCGCGCCGATCAGCTTGCAGGATGGGTAGCGAAGCGTCACCCATCACCAGGCGCACCGCCTCCACCACCTGGTCAGGCGCGGTGTGGTGGACCATGTGGCCACCACCCTCGACCTCGATCAGCGTGCTGTCCGCAAGCTGGTAATGCAGGTGCCGCGCCTGCCAGTCGACATCGACCAGATCGTCATGCGTGCCGGTGACGATGACCACCTTCATCTTCAATTCCTCAAGCCGGAGGCACAGCGCGGCCGCCCCCGGCACCATCAGCAGGGTGTCCGCCGCCGCCGCGCGAATTTGCGAAGGGCGCAGCGCCAGCGCCAGCGGGAAGCTCCGCCGGAACTGCGCGGTCACCGGCTCCGGCGCGAACAACTTGCGGACCAGTGGACGGCGCAGCAGCCATCCCAGCGGCGGCGACAGGGTGTAGCGGATGATGTCGCCGAACACCGGCACCGCCGGCGCGCCCATCATCGGCACGTCCATGCGCAGCGACGGGAAGTAGTAGCCGGACACCAGCACCAGCGCGCCGGTGTGCACCCGGTGGTCCAGGCCCAGCGCCAGCGCCGCCAGCGCGCCCCAGGAGTGCCCGACCACCACCGCCTTGCGCACATCCAGCCGTTCCAGCGCGGCCGCGATCAGCATGGCCTGGCGCGACGGCGTCCAGACCGTGGCGCGTGGGCGATCGGTGTGGCCGAAGCCCGGACGGTCGAAGGCGATCACCCGGTGACGGGCGGCCAGCGCGTCCAGCACGCCGCTGACCTCCCAGTCCTGCCACATGGCGCCGTTGCCGTGCAGCAGCACCACCGGCGGGCCGCTGCCGCGCTCGGTGTAGTGCAGGCGCACGCCGTCGATATGGAGGAAGCGCCCGGTCGGCGGGTGGCGGCGTTCGGAGCGGCGTGCCGCGACATGGTTGGCCAGGGCCAGGCCGCCCAGCACGGCCACGCCGCGCAACAGGTTGAACAAGCGGCCGGGACGCCGGCTGCGGCGGGCGACATCGGTGCGCATGGTCATCTCTCCACGAACGCCTTTTCGACCACGAACTGGCCCGGCCGGGAGTGGCTGCCTTCGGCGAAGCCGCGGCCGGTCAGCATCTCGGTGACCTCCTGCAGCATCGCCGGGCTGCCGCACAGCATCAGCCGGTCGCGCACGGGGTCCAGCGGCGGCAAACCCAACGCTTCCGGCAGCTGGCCGGATTGGAGCAGCGTGCTGATGCGGCCGGTGGTGGCGAACGGTTCGCGCGTCACCGTCGGCATGTACAGCAGCCGGTCGCGCGCCAGTTCGCCCATGTACTCGTCGGCCCTGAGGTCGGCGAGCACGCGGTCGGTGTAGGCCAGGTCGGCCGCGTGACGGCAGCCGTGCACGAACACGATGCGCTGGAAGCGGTCATAGGTTTCCGGGTCCTTGACGATGCTGACGAAGGGGGCGACGCCGGTGCCGGTGGCCAGCAGGAACAAGGTGGAGCCAGCCGTCAGGCTGTCCTGCACAAGCGTGCCGGTGGCCTTGCGGCCCATCAGGATCTCGTCGCCCTTGCGCAGATGCTGCAGGCGCGAGGTCAACGGGCCGTCGGCGACCTTGATGCTGAAGAATTCCAGCTCCGGCTCGTGGTGGGCGCTGGACATGCTGTAGGCGCGCATCAGATTGCGGCCGTCCACTTCAAGGCCGACCATGGCGAACTGGCCGCTGGTGAAGCGGAAGCCGGGGTCGCGGGTGGTGCGGAAGCTGAACAGCCGGTCGGTCCAGTGCGTGACCTCGGTCACCGTCTCGGTGCGGATCGCGCTGATGGTCGCATCCTTGCTGCGCGTGTCGGCCGGCATGCTTCGTCTCCTGCTCGCCGCGCCGTCGCGCGGTGATGTTCACGTTCGACAATCCGCGGGAGCGCAGAAGGTTCGAGGCTGGCATGTCGCGTGGCGACCACCCCGCGGGCAACCTACCCCGCGGGCAGCAGCGTGCGGGCCAGCGCGTCCTGCCAGCCGCGATAGCGCGCTCGGCGGACCTCGGAGGTCGTCGCGGGCATGAAGCGGCGCTCGGCGCTCCAGGTGGCGGCGAATTCGATGGCATCGGGGTAGATGCCGGCGGAGAAGCCGGCCAGCCACGCCGCGCCGCGCGCCGTGGTTTCCAGCACCGCCGGCCGGTCGACCGGGGCGGCCAGGGTGTCGGCCAGGAACTGCATGGTCCAGTCGCTGGCGCTCATGCCGCCGTCGACGCGGATGATGGTGCCGGCATGGGTGCCTGCCGCCGGCCCGGCGGGGTCGCGCAGGTCGGCGTGCATCGCCTCGAGGAGGTCACGGGTCTGGAAGGCGACGGACTCGAGGGCGGCGCGCGCCAGCTCGCGGCGGGTGGTGGCGCGGCCGATGCCGGTGATCAGCCCGGTCGCCTGGCTGTTCCAATGCGGGGCGCCCAGGCCGACGAAGGCCGGCACCAGATACACCGCCTGGTCCGGGTCCGACGCGGCGGCCAGCGCGTCCATCTCGTCGGCCCGGGCGATCACCCCCAGCCCGTCGCGCAGCCACTGCACGGCCGCACCGGCGACGAAGATCGAGCCTTCCAGGGCGTAGCTGCGTCGTCCCGCCAGCTGGTAGGCGATGGTGGTCAGCATGCGGTGGCGCGACGGCACCGCGACCGGCCCGGTGTTGAGCAGAACGAAGCAGCCGGTGCCGTAGGTCGATTTTATCATGCCCGGCTGGAAGCAGGCCTGGCCGATCAGCGCCGCATGCTGGTCGCCGGCGATGCCGCGCACCGGGATGGCGGCGCCGAAGTGCTCGGCGGCGGCGGTGCCGAACTCGCCGGCGCAATCCTTCACGGTCGGCAGCATGGCGCGCGGGATGCGGAACAGCGCCAGCAGGTCGTCGTCCCATCGCCCGGTGTGGATGTCCAGCAGGGCGGTGCGGCCGGCGTTGGTGGCGTCGGTGGCGTGAACGGCGCCGCCGGTCAGGCGCCACAACAGGAAGCTGTCGACGGTGCCGAACGCCAGCTCGCCGGCCTCGGCGCGCGCGCGCAACCCGGGATCGCGGTCCAGCATCCAGGCCAGCTTGGTGGCGGAGAAATACGGGTCCAGCCGCAGGCCTGAACGCTCCGCCACCAGCGCGCCGTGGCCCTGCGCATCCAGCGCGTCGCACATGGAAGCGGTGCGGCGGTCCTGCCAGACGATGGCGCGCCCGATCGGCCGGCCGGTGGCGCGGTCCCACACCAGCGTGGTTTCGCGCTGGTTGGCGATGCCAATGGCGGCGATCCGCCCCGGCGCCAGGCCCGACTTCGCCAGCGCGGCGCGGGCGGTGGACAGGGTCGTGCGCCAAAGGTCCTCCGGGTCGTGCTCGACCCAGCCGGGCTGCGGGAAGTGCTGCGGGAATTCCTCCTGCGCGGTGGCGACCGGGGCCAGGGCGCCGTCGAACACGATGGCGCGGGTCGAGGTGGTGCCCTGGTCGATGACGAGGACGTGGCCCATCCTGGCGCCTCCAAGGGTCACGGCGCGTCCTCCAGGACCGCCACCTGCCGCAGCCGGTCGATCGCGCGGCCGGTGGCGGCGATCTGCCCGGGGGTCATGCGCAGGCCGAGCTTGCTGCGGCGCCACACCGCATCCGCCGCTTCCTGCACCCATTCGGCGCGGACCAGGTAGGCGAGTTCCGCCTCGGTCAGGTCGGCGCCCGGCACGGCGCCGAGGTCTCCCATGCCGGCGGCGTCGCCCAGCAGTTCGGAAGCGCGGGTGCCGTAGGCGCGCACCAGCCGGCGGGCCAGGGCGTCGGCCAGGAAGGGGTAGCGGGCCTGCAAGCCGGCGACCTGGTCCGCGAAGCCGTCGGTTGGGAAATCACCGCCGGGCAGGGCGGCCTTGCCGGTCCAGCCGCGGGCCTGTCCGGTGGCGGGCGGCAGGTGCGGCGCCAGCTTCTCCAGCGCCGCCTCGGCCAGCCGGCGGTAGGTGGTGATCTTGCCGCCGAACACGCTCAACAAGGCGGCGGCGCCGTCGGTGGACGCGTTCAGCTCCAGCACGTAGTCGCGCGTCGCTTCCTGGGCGGCGGAGGCGCCGTCGTCGTACAGTGGGCGCATGCCGGAATAGGTCCACACCACCATGTCCGGCGTGACCGGCCGCACGAAATACGCGCTGGCGGCCTGGCACAGATACTCGATTTCGGCGGCGCTGGCGCTGACGGGTGCAGGGGCGCCGGCGTGATCGTTGTCGGTGGTGCCGATCAGGGTGAAGTCGGTCTCGTACGGGATGGCGAAGAAGATGCGGCCGTCGGGGTTCTGGAAGATGTAGCAGCGGTCGTGGTCGTACAGCCGGCGCACCACGATGTGGCTGCCCTGGACCAGCCGCACCCGCGCCGGCGCGTTGGCGTGCAGCACGTCGTTCAGCACCTGCGCCACCCACGGCCCGGCGGCGTTGACCAGGGTGCGGGCGCGGATTTCCTGGGTCTCGCCGGTGCGCACGTCCTGCGTCGTGACCAGCCAGCCGCCGGTCGTGCGGGTGGCCGAGGTGCAGCGCGTGCGGGTCCGCACCACGGCGCCGTGCTCGGCCGCGTCGCGCGCGTTCAGCACCACCAGGCGCGCGTCCTCCACCCAGCAGTCGGAGTATTCGAAGCCGCGGGTATACTCGGCGCGGATCGGGGCACCGGCCGGGTCCGCGCGCAGTTTCAGGGTGCGCGTGCCTGGGAGCAGCCGGCGCCCGCCCAGGTTGTCGTACAGCAGCAGCCCCAGGCGCAGCAGCCAGGCCGGGCGCAGGCCCTTGTGGTACGGCAGCACGAAGCGCAGCGGCCAGACGATGTGCGGCGCGATGCCCCACAGCACCTCGCGCTCCAGCAACGCTTCGCGCACCAGGCGGAACTCCTTGTGCTCCAGGTAGCGCAGGCCGCCGTGGATCAGCTTGGTGGAGGCGGACGAGGTGGCCGAGGCGAGGTCGTCCTGTTCGCACAGGTAGACCGACCAGCCGCGCCCGGCGGCGTCGCGGGCGATGCCGCAGCCGTTCACGCCGCCGCCGATGATGGCGATGTCATAGGTCGGGGATGGATCAGCCGAGGACCGTGTCATGGCGTTCAGAATGCCAGCACCATGCGGATGTGAACAGGCGTGACGCCGATCTCAGGCCCAGGCGGCAACGTCCGTGCCACCGAAGACGCTGCGTCGCACCCCGGCCGAGAACGCCGCGTAAGGAAACATCGGCGCCGGGGCGCTGGCCTCGTCCAGGGCTGTCAGCTGCCTGGGTGCCAGGGTGATCGCCAAAGCGGCGAGGTTCGCGTGCAGCTGCTCAGGCCTGCTGGCGCCCAGCAGCAGGGCGGACACGCCGGGCCGGGCGACGGTCCAGGCGAGCGCCACCTCGGCCGGCGGGCGCCCGAGCTCCGCCGCCACGTGCCGCAGCGCGTCGAGCAGCCGCCAGTTGCGGTCGGTGAACTTCGTGGCGCCGAACGGATTGCTGCCCGACAGGCGGCCGTCGCCCGCCGCGCCGTCCCCGTCGCGGCGGTACTTGTCGGCCAGGAAGCCGCCGGCCAGCGGACTCCATGGCACGATGCCGATGCCGGCGTCGCGGGCGGCGGGCGCGTGCTCGTGCTCCACGTTGCGCTCCACCAGCGAGTATTCCGTCTGCAGGGCGATCGGCCCCGGCACGCCGCGTGCGGTGGCCAGCGCGGCCATCTTGGTCATGTACCAGGCCGGCACGTCCGAGACGGCGAAGTAGCGGATCTTGCCGGCGTGGACGAGGTCGCCCATCGTCTGCAGAACCTCCTCGGCGGGCGTCACCATGTCCCAGAAATGCATCCAGTAGAGGTCGATGTGGTCGGTGCGCAGCCGCCGTAGCGAGGCGTCCAGCGCACAGTAGATGTTCTTGCGCCCGTTGCCGCCGGCATTGGGATTGCCCGGACTGAGGTTCCAGGTAAACTTCGTGCCGAGCACGATCCTGTCGCGCAGCGAGCGTTCGGCGATGTATTCTCCGAGCATCTCCTCGCTGCGGCCGTTGGCGTAGATGTCGGCGGTGTCGATGAAGTTGCCGCCGTCGTCGACATAGGCGTTGAAGATGGCGCGGGCGGCTTCGTCCGTAGCGCCCCAGCGGGCAGTGCCGAAGGTCATCGTGCCGAGTGCGAACGGGCTTACCACAAGGCCGGAGCGCCCGAGCGTGCGATAGGAAGCGAGGTCCATGGGCGATGTCCTTCCGAAAACCGTCACCGGCCGGAGTTAAGCGGCCTGGATCGAGTTCATAGCCCGGTCCGCCAGCGCCTTGTCAGCCAGATGGCGCACAGGGGCCAGACCTGAACATCGTGCCCGTTCGAACGGTTCCAAGGGCGACGGCACTGGTTGGCAAGGTGCCGTCCGTGTTACGGCCTGCGTCCAGGCCTTCAGGGAAGCTGCCGACCATGAGCTACGTGAGGGGCGTGCTGCAACCCGGCGAGACGGTGCTCCGCACGGCGATGCTGCACTGGGTGCTGTATGTGCGCGGGCTGTTTCTTCTGGTGCTGGCGGTGCTGGCCTACATCTTCGGGTTGAAGCTGGAGGGCCACGAACTCGCGGTGCAGGTGGTCGCCGGCGTGCTGCTGCTGGCCGGTCTGGCGTTGGTGGCCGGCGCCTGGTTCCGCCAGTGGATCACCGAGATCGCGGTCACCAACCGGCGGGTGATCTACAAGACCGGGCTGATCAGCCGGCGCACGTCGGAGATGAACATGGACAAGGTGGAGTCGGTGGTGGTGGACCAGACCATCCTGGGCCGGCTGCTGGGCTACGGCTCGATCGACATCCGCGGCACCGGCGACGGCATCGAGACGTTGCGGGTGGTGGCAGCACCGTTGGAGCTGCGCAACGCCATCACGGCCCGATAGCGTCAATAGGTGGCGGCGTAGCGGTCGCACTGCGCCGCCTCGTCCAGCCCGTCCAGCATCGCCAGTTCGCCGCGCTTGTGCATCAGGTAGGCGGCCAGGAACTCGGTCCCGAACCATCCGGCAGCCTGGTCGTCGGCTTCCAGGGCGTCCAGCGCGGCGGCCAGGGTGGCGGGCAGGGCCGGGGTTTCGACCGGCGCCGACAGGCCGCGGCGGATGCCGTCGACGCCAGCCCGCACCACGGCGCCCAGAACGAGATACGGGCTGGCCGCGCCGTCGGCCACGCGGTACTCGACGTTGAACTGCCGTGCGGCATCGGCCCACGGACCCACCGGGCAGATGCGCAGCGCGGCGCCGCGGTCCTGCGCCTGCAGGCTGATGTGGGTCGGCGCCCAGCGGTTCGGGCGCAACCGGATATACGACACCGCCGACGGCGCGGTGATCGCGGCCAGCGCCGGCAGGTGGTGCAGCACGCCGGCGACGAAATGCCGCGCCGCCGCGGACAGGCCGAACACGCCGGCCGGGTCGTGCATCACCGGCTGGCCGTCGGCGTCCAGGAAGCTGAAATGCAGGTGCACGCCGTTGCCCACCCCGGCCGGGTCCAGGATCGGGGAAAAGCTGGCGCGGTGGCCCAGGCGATGGGCGGTGGCGCGCACCATCTCGCGCACCGCCACGGCGCGGTCGGCGGACCGCAACCCGGTGGCGGCGTCCACCACCACCTCGTACTGGCGAGCCCCGAACTCCGCCATGAAGCTGTCCGGCTCCGCCCCGGCCATCCGCAGCGCCGCGGTCAGATGCTCGGCAAAGTTGCCTCCCTGCCGCCACGCGTCCAGCGAATAAGGGCTGCCGGGCAGGTTCGGTACGCCGGAATAGGTGAACTCGTGCTCGAAGGCGCTGAACAGGGTGACGCCGGCGGCGTCATGCAGGGCCGCCAGCGCGCGGGCGGCGAAATCGCGCGGGCAACAGGACCAAGGCGTGCCGTCCAGGTGGCGCAGGTCGCCAAGGAAGAAGTGCTCCGGCGCCGAGCCGTCAGCGAAATCGACGCGCACCTCGGTGGCGGGGTCCGGGATCAGCACCAGGTCGCCGGCGGTTCCGAAGGGCGTGGCCGGGATGGTGCCGAAGCAGTTGATCATGGCGTTGGTCGGCACCCAGCCGATGCCCTTGCGCAGCCGCGACGGCAGGTCGCGCAGGGGGAAGCCCTTGCCGCGCACCCGCCCCGACATCTCGCAGGTGGCGACGGCCACGAGCGGCTCGCGGATCATCGGCTCAGCTCCGCAGGAACGGGTTGGTTCTGCGCTCGGCGCCCAGCGACGATCCCGGGCCATGGCCGCACAAAAAGCTGATGTCGTCGCCCAGCGGCAGCAGCTTGATCTTGATCGCGTCGACCAGGGCGGCGCCGTCGCCATACGGAAAATCGGTGCGGCCGACCGAACCCTGGAACAGCACGTCGCCCAGCACCGCGAACCGCTGCGCCTTCTCGATGAACACCACGCTGCCCGGGGAGTGACCGGGGCAATGCAGCACGTCGAAGCGCAGGGCGCCGAGGCTGACCGTGTCGCCCTCGGCCAGATACTGGTCGGGGGTGACGTTGCGCATGCCCTTGAAGCCGTATTGCGCGGCCTGGGTTTCCACGCCGTCCATCAGGAACTGGTCGCGCGCGTCCGGCCCGATGACGGGGATGCCCAGGGCATCGCGCAACTCCGCGGCGGCGCCGACATGATCCAGGTGGCCGTGGGTCAGCAAAATCTTCGAGGGCTTCAGCTTCAGTTCGGCAATCGCGTCCAGGATGCGCGGCGCGTCGCCGCCGGGATCGACGATCGCGGCCTCGTTGGTGCTTTCGTCCCAGATCAGCGCGCAGTTCTGCTGGAAGGCGGTGACGGGGATGATGCCGATCTTGAATCCGGGCACGCTTTGGCTCCGCTGGAAGACTCGTGGCCGAGGGTGGCTCTTATACTCCCCCGGCACGAGCCTGCCGTCTAGCCGAAGCGCCCGGTGATGTATTCCTGGGTGCGGCGTTCGCGGGGTGCCGTGAACATCTGCGCGGCCGACCCCACCTCGACCATCTCGCCGAGGTAGAAGAACGCCACCTGGTCCGCGCAGCGCGCCGCCTGCTGCATGTTGTGGGTGACGATGGCGATGGTGAACTCCCGCTTCAGCTCGTCGATCAGCTCCTCGATCTTCAGCGTGGAGATCGGGTCGAGCGCGCTGGTCGGCTCGTCCAGCAGGATCACGTCCGGGCGCACTGCTATCGTGCGGGCGATGCACAGGCGCTGCTGCTGGCCGCCGGACAGGCCGGTGGCCGAGGTCTGCAGCCGGTCCTTGACCTCGCCCCACAGCGCGGCCCGGGTCAGCGACCACTCCACCCGCTCGTCCATATCCGCGCGGCTGAGCTTCTCGTGCAGCTTCACGCCGAAGCTCACGTTGTCGTAGACCGACATCGGGAACGGCGTCGGCTTCTGGAACACCATGCCGATGCGGCTGCGCAGCTGGTTCACGTCCACGTCGGGGTCGATGATGTTCTGCCCGTCCATCATCACCTCGCCGGTGGCGACCTGGCCGGGATACAGGTCGTACATGCGGTTCAGCACCCGCAGCAGGGTGGACTTGCCGCAGCCGGACGGGCCGATCATGCCGGTCACCTGGCGTAGCGGCAGGTCGAGGCTGACGGCCTTCAGCGCCTTGTTGGTGCCGTACAGGAAATCCAGGTTGTGGATGGCGATCTGCGCG
>JAABUT010003993.1_pt1 | contig 12092 bp, 9 predicted proteins | sample 5559281 | NCBI WGS metagenome assembly JAABUT01 (sample SAMN10711880, study PRJNA513359) | rock metagenome | isolation source: Antarctica rocks | place: Antarctica: Victoria Land, Ricker Hills nord | collected 2016-01-04
CTGCGTGAACTATCAAAAGCTAAATGTCATTTTCAAAAGAAATAGATATTCTCTATCGTTGATAGACGAGATCATTGATAAAATAGTGAGTTGCAAGCATCTGACTAGATTGAACATCATATCAGCATTCAACAAACTTCGAATGCATCTCAATAGCGAGAATTACATCATCTTTATCACTGCTTTAGAAGCATATAAATACAAGATGCTATCATTTGAACTGACTAATGAATCAATCTTCTTTCAGCAATATATGAATGACATTCTATGAGACTTTCTGAACGACTTTTGTCAAGTCTATCTAGATGACATTCTCATCTATAGCAAAACAAGAAAGAAACATAGAGATCACGTTAAACTAGTATTGACTCGACTACGTGAAGCTGAACTGCAGATGAATATTTGAAAGTACAAATTCAATGTAGAAGAGACAGTCTTTCTAGAAGTCATTGTATCAGAACAAGATCTTCGCATGAATTCAAGCAAGATGATCATCATAGTCAACTGAACTACTTCAATCAATTTGAAAGAAATTCAGAGATTCATGAAATTTGTGAACTTCTATCGTTGTTTCATTAAAGACTTCTTCAAACTAGTTAAATCGTTCATTCAATTGACTAGAAAAGATACGTCTTTTGTTTGAAACGAAGTCTGCATTCAAGCTTTCAGAAATCTGAAGAAACAGATCAGTTTCGCTTCAGTTCTTCGTTATTTCAATCTCAAACGTCAGACTATTTTGAAAATCGATGCATTGAACTATGTAAAAGGTGAAATACTGTCTCAGTATGACGATGAGAGTGTACTTCACTTGATGATCTTCTACAGCAAAAGCATGATTCTCGCTGAAATCAACTATCATATCTATGACAAGAAATTGCTAATCATTATTCACTGTTTCAAACATTGATGACTTGAGCTGAAATGTACTGAATTACTCATTCAGATATTCATTAATCATCAAGCTCTGAAGATCTTCATGAAAAACAAACAGCTGAGTCAACATCAAGTCAACTATCTGAACATTCTATTGAAGTTCAATTTTCAGATCATCTTTAAATCAGGCAAAACAAACACTAAAGTCGATGTGCTAACTCAAATGTTTCTGATGAACATTTCTGAATCAGCTCAGCGTCTTGAAGATCATTTTCAGACTATTCTGATCTTTGATAGAGTTGATGTTCTACCTGTTGAATCGAAAGTCAATCTCTATCAGAGAGTATGATTAGTCAATCAAATAAATGAGTTCTGCAGCGAATATAGACAAGCTAAAAACGACAACAAGCTCAAGCTTCATAGCACTAAGATGAAGAACTGCGAAATTATTGACGACGTTCTATTTAGAAAAAATCTACTGTGAATTTCTGAGAACATGCACATGAAATTACTACAAGAAGTGCATGATCAATCTTCAATCTCTCACTTCGACAATAGATAAATCATCAATCTAGTTCAGCGTTTCTACTATTGATCAGATCATCGAGCTACTATTTGATGATATATTCGAAACTGTCATGCTTGTCAGCAAAGCAAAGTTTCTAGAAATAGCATCAATGAACTTCATCATTCTCTTTCAATTTCACAGAAACGCTGAAAGAATATAACTATGAACTTCATCACTGAACTATCTCTGTCAGAAGACTATAACATCATTTGCACAATCATATGTCATCTCATCAAAGAACGTCACTATGTTTTCTGTCATTGAAAAGACGATGACATCTCAGTCAAAGAAACGGTTTGAATCATGCTATGAAACGTCTATCGACTGCATGATTTACTCAGTTCTATTGTTTCAAACAGAGACTTTCAATTTATATCGACTATGTGAAAAAGTCTTTGCAAGCGACTGAGAATTACAGCTAATTTATTCACAGTCTATCATTTTGAGATCAATGATCAATTGAAACGAGTCAATCAAGACGTTGAACGCGAACTTAGAATCTACTGCAATTACATGCAGAACGACTGAGTCAAATGAATATCTATGATGAAATTCAGCGACAATTTCAATATCTTCTCGATTACTTCAATGATTTTCTTCTACTTCAATAAAGAATTTCATTCTCAAATGAGTTTCGATTTCAATATGACTGACTATGAAACAACTCATGAACGACTTGAAGCTAGAAAAGCAGATGATATTGTCATTTAAATGAAAGAGCTACTGAGCTTTGATCGTTAAGAATTGAAAAAGACGAAGCTGATCATCGAAGTTCAGATCAATAAACATAGACAAGACGTCATATATGAAGTAGATGACTGAGTTTGACTATCTTTCAGAAACGTCAAGACAACAAGACTCTGCAAAGATTTGAAAGACAAACAGCTAAACTTCTATCAAATCACTGCTAAAAAAGAAACTTTCTATCATCTTTGTTTATCTATAAGCATGAAGCATATACACTTGATGTTCAGCTTGAAGCTACTACGATCATACTCAGAAGACTCTCTATCAGAACAACATTCAGAATCACTCAGGTCAATCACTATCAAAGACGATGAACACTGAAAGATAGATGATATATTGAACTTCAGACGCTATCAAGATCGAATACAGTACAAAGTCAAATGAAAAGATCTAGATAGAGACAACGAATGATACTATGTCGATAAAGGAAAATTTGATGACTCAGAGAAAGTTTTGAACGAATTTCATAAGCTATATTCAAGCAAATCGCGCTAAGTATCGAAATAACTATCAACAAAAAGCGAGCAAATGAACTACATTCATGCAAACATGAATTTTCGAAGAAAGAGATAATGTTACGAGCGTATCAAGACTGACAAGACTGATAAGACTGAACAAGACTGAAGCTCTAATCAATTCGCAGTGCATGCTAGCGAGTACTTTGTATAATGATTAGAACTAGTCAACGATCTGATCGAGATCTGACTCAGGTTTGACTCAGATATGACTCAACATCTTTTTTCTTTCTCAACACTCTTTTCTTTCATCAACATCTTGTTCATCTACATCATTTTCTTTTCATGTTACAAACACATTTCTTTTGAGTCTAGCGCAGTCTCTGAACATTACATAAATAAAAGCTTTTGTATCAATCTTCTTCTGTATTCTTAATATTCAGTTATAGCTATTTCTAAAGATCAAGCACTATCAATTCTGATCTTCATTGATTGTATCATTTAGACATGATTCTGACATATATTTGTCTTGCTTTTGTAAAGATTGCTTCTTATGTGAAAATTTTGAATCGACTAAGTGCTAGCATTCATATGACGTGATTTGCTTTGATTTGATGAAGATGCACATCTCATTGCAATTTTATGTTCAGTTGTACTTTCAGAACTTGTATGTTTAATTTCAACTTAATAACTGAGCTTTCTATTTGTATGTTAATTATCATGTCAAATCTTTTTAATTTTCTGATGAAGTGCATAAATTCATACTTTTCTGATGTGAATGTTGCATCATGAGTGCAAGCTCATTTTGCACAAATGTCATGCATTCTGCTTAGTGTTTTGCAAATTTCTTTAATGAATCTATCATATATTAGAATGTTAATGTCATTTACAAAGTTGAGCACTTCAATCTTAATTCTCAATGCTTTGCACTTCTTAATCAGACTTGCGTTGAAGAATAGAAAGAAAATCAATGAAATGAAAAATCTTTGTGATATGTTTGCATTTATCTTGCACATGTCACTCATTTATTCATTAAATCTCAGCAATGTTTCTTGATTCTTAAGAAAGCTGCATGCTCATTCAACTATGTAGTCTGAAGTTTTTTTCATTTTCAAAGTATGCAAAAGTCTGATGTGCAAGACTTGATTGAATGCTTTGATGATGTTTAAACTTAGCATGAACATTACATATTTGATTTTGCAATCTCATACTGTGTGAATCTGATCTACTAGTAGATTTAATGTTGAGATCACAAATCACTTGCATCTCACTTTCATTTAAACATCAGATAGCATGTGATGAATTTCAACTATATTGCTCAGTCTTTTAGTCATGATTGACTTCAGAGCTTTGCTCATGATATTAAGCAAAGCAATGAGTCAATATATTTTTGAATCAGTATAATTGCTTTTCTTTGATTTACATAGTACTATCATTTAAGCTTTTTTGAACTGCTTTGAATGATATTTGTATGTTATACATGCATTGAATAAACTCATTAATATCAAAGTTAGTTCTGCAAGATCTGTCTGCAACGCTTTGTTCAAAATGTCTGAAATGTTTGATGCTTTATCTGCTTTTACTCTTTTGATTATCTGTTTCACTTCATCTTCTGAAATGTGTAAATCAGATGACATTATCAAGAATATAAATGAGTTTGCAATGTCATTGACATTTGTTTGAAAGAATGAAAGAAAGAATTTTTCTTGCAATATCTTGATTTTTTTCTTGAATGTTGTTATTATTTAATCAGTGTCACTTCACTTTAATGACAAAAACTGAGAAAGTTTTTTAGATAGCTGACTTTCAATTCTGACTCATTTTGCAAAGCATCATATCGACTTGAATGCATCGCTCAGCTCATGCATTTGTGATCTGAAATGTGCGCATTTTGCTTGTTGAATGATCTTGTTTTTATGATCATTATGTTTCAGATATTTATTTCATGCATCTAGTGTGCTCTGTGTTTTTCATATAATAAATCATTCATCATCATCTTGCTGTTCAAAAAACAATTCAACGAAAGATGCATATGCAAATACATGTTCAATGCTTCTGTGTTCATTTTCTTTCATAATCATCAAGTTGAAGATTATACTGAAGTTATTTGTAAACAAAGTTCTGTAACAATCAAAAGATGATTTGATTTTTGATGCAAATCAATGTGTATCTTGCACTTGCATGTCATGAACTGTATTTTCTCGCTGCTAAAAACTAAATCAATAGTTGTAAACTGATTGTGAGTCTTGCAAGTAATAATGTCTGATTTCAGCAATAATTTCAGCTTAGCATTAATAATAATGTCAAGTAAACTGTTGATCACTGCATGTTGAATAAAGCATCTTCATTTCTCTTAATGAGAATGATGTAGATTGAAATCTCTTACAATCAGTTGTTTGCAATCATCTTTAAGTAACTCGCTCAAGTGAGAAATGATTGAAAGTTTCTCTGTAATTGTAGAGAACAATGAACATAAGTTGTAAATGTTTATAAGTTGCAACGTCTGTATTTCATCATCTGTGTTGTAAGTTAATATTCTGATTGAACAAATGTTTAACTCAACTGTTTTTATCATTCATTGATTGAGTTTTAAACATTTGTTCACATATATGCATGTTCTTGACTGTGATGATGTATTTTTCACTAGATAAAAGAAGTTGTGAGCTGAGTTAAATGATTGAATATCATTAATGTTACGACTCTGCTTCTATATGACTATGATGTCAAAATCATGAACTTCTTTGTTAATTAAAAATGATTTCTGAATTTTCAATGATTTTCTGATGTTGTACTGCAGTATTCATAGAAAAGATTGTTTTATCATAAAGTTATTTGTAACTGTTGTTGACTTTGCAAAGAGAAGACTCTTTGAATGCTTTCAATCATCATGAGTTTATCTTATTTTCTGATTTGTTGTTTCTGACTCTGCTTGAGCGACGTCTCATTTGAGTCGCTACTTATGTAAGAAAAACAATTGACGCGTTTCTTCTTGACTTTTATCATTTGTCATGTCGATTTATGAGCAATTAGACTGCATGTTTTTAGCACAACTGTTGTTGAGTTCAATGAGTTTGCTGAACTGAAAGAGTTCGTGAACTTCAAAGAATTTATTGAACTTGAAGAGTTCATTGAATCTGCAGAGCTTGAAGACAGCAAAGAGTTCAAGAATTGCAAGAATGTGCAATTGTATTTAAATGCTTCTGAATATCTGAACGATCTATTTCTATAGATTTCAAATGCTTGTTTCATCTGCTGTCATCATTTGAAACAGATGTGTCTTCAGAGTTCGTGATTTTCGTTGCAGTTAATGCAACATCTTTTATTCAAAGACATTATGCATTTCTTGATATGATGTTTGTCTGCACACTTGATGCAGCGTTGATTCTTTCTGCAGAATTTGATCATATGATCAAATTTCTGACATCTGAAGCACTGTGTGATGTGACAGTTCTTCTTGAACAATTTACATGCACATTCATGATATGCATTTAGCATACTCATGTTCATCAGTTGATTTATCATCGCTTTGATTGCTATCTTCATGATGAGCAATGAATGAGTCTTTTCACTCTTTGTTACTTTCTTGAGTCAGACTATTTTTAAAATCTTCAGATTTTCATGAAGTCTTGTGTTATTCTTTATCAGCTTTTTAATGACTTTCTTCTGATTATTTATGTCAATTGTAGTGCACATTTCATATGTCAGCATTGCGAAGATTCATCATGATATACATGTCAAGTTCATAATTTCTTTTGCTCATTCTTAAATCTTTTTCAGATTTGCTTGTGCATCTGAATTAACTGCATGAAGAAAGATGTCTTTGCTACTCAGCTTGCAAAGAAACATGATCAGATTTCATTAACTTGTTGACATGTTTGCTATTTTTTGAAGAATTTGCTTAATGATCTTCTCTGCATCTTCTTTATTTCTTCTTTGTCTGCTATTTTTATCATGATTTTGCATTTCTTGCAAAGCAACGATGAGTTCTCTTTGAGACGTTACTTTCTTGTTGATAATTCTTCTCTTGTCATGTTTGCTTATGACATGATTTTCAATGAGAGACGCGTATTTCTCTGCATTTGTAACTGCTTGCTTAGCAGTTGAACTGATGTCTTCAGTTTCTGCACGTTTTTCGTGATGAATGCATTCTGAGTCATGTGATGTTTTTCTTCTGAATTGAGTCGAAGATGATACATCAACTTCAGTGCTATTTCTTTTCACAAGTAATTTTTGTTCATCTCTTTCTTTAATGTTAATGTCTTTATTAGTAAATTGATAATGTCAACTATCTTCTCTTCATCATTGCATAAGCATTGCAACTTCGCATCGCTGTTTTTTTGTGACATGTCAACATCACTTGCAATCATCTTTAAACTTGCATTGCTGCAACTTGTGCAATTCATCGTCATTTGATCATTCTCTAGATTCACTCTGTCTTGCATGTAGTGCTCTTTTTCAAGATTTGTTATGCATGTGTTGTGATTGTTATCTTTCAAAAAATACTAGAAGATAAATGCTTCAAATGCAAAAAGTCAAAACATAAAGCATGTAACTGTTTTAAGTCAGCTCAGATGCATGAAATTACAATAAATTCAAAAAAAACAATCTGTCTTTGTCAAAGTAATGATTGAGAACGATATACTAATATTCTGTTTCATTAGCATGTCTGATGATTCATTTAATTTCAAGTCATTCACTATTAATGTCATTTTAAGTAGTTTAGAAAAAATATTCAAATTTCTTGCTTTGATAGATATTAAAGTCACTGACATGACTTTCATTGATGAATCTTTGATGTCAAAGCTATGTAAATGCTTTGATATTCAATCAATATTGCTGTTAAAATCAAAGTTAATTTGATCATATGATGAAATCTTTGATTGAAAGTTGATTACATATGCTTTGTATACATTAATCATGATTCAAGAACATAAGAATGAAATGATGTTTCTATTAATAACTCATTTAAATCAGCACAAGTTAATTATTGAAAATCTTTAATTGAAAAGAAATCAAATTTTGATAAATTTTGCAAATGTTTGATTAATATTATCATTGAAGATTTGAACATCAAAATCTGTTGTTTTGAAAGTAAGCAGTCAATCAACATTTCACAAATCTGAGTCAAGCGAAATCTGCAAAATGAAATAAAAGAACTTGAATTCAATTATTATATCAATGATCATCTTAAAAAGATTCATGAATCAGAAATCAGTGAATTAATTCATTGAATTTGTTCAATTCATTAAATCTGTACTCAGATGAAAGCAAAACACTTAAGTTGATCTCAATCATCTTCAACTCATTCAGCTCACTAAGAAAGAAAAGTTCATTAATATTACTATGATCAAAGTTGCTGTGTATCAAAAACGACGAAGATGAATGAAAGATCAACAATATATTGAACTTTTGATGATATTGAAAACAACTTTAATATTGAGTCAAATGAAAGAGTTATGACAACGATCTCAACTGATATAATGCTGATGATGACGAATTTATGAACACTCAAGAAATGATTGATAACTTTCATATCAAATATTCAAGAAAAGCGCACTAAGAAATAACATTCATGCAAACATGAATAGTCAAGAAGAGAGAGTAATATTACAATTCTAGTCTTCATTTATTCTTCAACTAGTTTTCATCTGATTTCATTCTAATCAAGTCTAGCAAGAATCTGATCTAAAGATGATGTCATTGAGTCTCTGTATCATATGTGTAAGACGTTAACTCAATCGAGTCTAGCATAAAGTTGAGAAACACACATATAAGAATCAAGTTCTTTTCTGTAGATACTTTTCTTTCTTAGCATTTATTTATTAGTTAAATGACATTTCTATGACTTGCTTTAAATCAACTTCTAACATTTCTTGCTTTACTAATGATGAGAAGATCACAGCAGAAAAAATAGCTGAGTTAATGCTTCAATGAATATATTGAATACATGATTTACTTGATTTCATTGTTTTGAATCGAGATTCTCAATTTACCTTCATTTTATGAAAGTCGCTTTGCAAAAGACTAAATATTAATCTTCAACTTTTCACAGTTTATCATTCTCAGATCAATGATCAAAGTGAACAAGTAAATCAAAATGTTAAAAGATATCTTTGATCTTTCTGTTCATACATGCAGAATGACTGAGCTAAGCTACTACTTATGATTGAGTTTGTTGACAATAATGCTTTGTTCTCAATTATCTTCTTAATCTCTTTCTTTCTAAACAAAAACTTTCATTCTTGTATGAGCTTTGAACTTGATATCATTGAATATGAAAGTTCTTATGAATGTTTGCAAACAACTAAAGTTGAGAATATATCTGAACATATGAACAAAACATTGAAGTTTGCTCATAAGTCACTAGTCAAAACATGAAAACAAATGATGAAACAAGTCAATAAGCATAGAAAAGAAGTTAATTATAAGATCAAATCAAAGATGTTTCTGAATGAAAGAAACATCATTACAGCGAGATTTTTCAAGAAGCTGAATGATAAAATGCTCGATTCTTTCATCAATTTAAATCTCATTGACTCTTCATATAAACTGAAATTATCAGAGTTTATGCATGTTTATGATGTATTTCATTCTGATCTGCTTCGTTCTGTCGTTGATGATTTCTTGTCTGATCAAAAGAATGAATTCTCAGATTCAATAGTGATAAACAATGAAGATGAGTGAAAAATTAATAATATATTGAATTCTTGTCAATATCAAAGATGACTTCAGTATAAAGTCAAATGAAATGATTATGATAATGATCTCAATTGATACAACGCTGATGATGATGAATTTATAAATGCTTAGAAGATTATTGATGATTTTCATATTTGATACTTGAACAAATTATGCTAATTAACAATTCAATTAATCACAATTTAACAGATTTGAATCTGTGAAATCATGATTGAATAATTAATCAAGTTGAGCAGAAAATACATTCATGCAAACATGAATTGTTGAAGAAAGAGAGTAATGTCATGATTCTAGTCTTGTCAGACTCAGTCTTCTAGTCTTGTTAAATTTATTCTTACTTCATCATCTTGACTAGTCTCTATTGAGTCTAGCGTCGACTGAGAAATACACATATGTAGTTAGCTTCTTTTCTGTAACTATCTTTCTTTCTTAGCATTTATCTTCTAGTTAAATGACACTCATATGACTCACTTTATGCTGATTTTTAACACAATCAATGAAGATCAGAATTGATAGTGCTTAATCTTTAGAAATAACTATAACTGAATATTAAGAATACAGAAGAAGATTAATACAAAAGCTTTTATTTATGTAATGTTCAGAAACTGCATTAAACTTGAAAGAAATGTGTTTGTGACATAAGAAGAATATGATGTAAATGAACAAGATGTTGTTGAAAGAAAAGAGTGTTGAGAAAGAAAAAAAGATTGAGTCATATCTGAGTCAAATTTAAGTCAGATTTAAATCAGATCTTAATTAAATCATTGACTGACTTTAATCATTACATAGAAAACTCGCTAGCGTTCATTGTAAATTGATTAAAGCTTCAGTCTTGTTCAGTCTTGATATACTTATAACAACTTTAATAAATAATGTTTATTTTATTTGTAAATTTAAAGTAGACTGATCATTAAGTTAAGTTTCAAGTTGACATTTTGAACTCAAATCAATATTGAGTCAAGTTGTTTACATTTTCAACTTAATTCAAGTTGAGTTGCTCATATTTTCAACTTGACGCAACTCAACTCAACTAGAAATTGAGTTAACTCAACTCAATTCATCAAAAACTCAAACTTGATGTCAAGAATGCTAAAAATAGAAACATAAAACATGTTATGAACATGTCTGAATTGATCAGAGTTCAGATCTAACTCTAATCAATTTGATTAAAGTAAGTCATGACGCTATGTCTAGTTTGAACCTAGCGCATCTCTTCAAGTCATTCTCAGCACTTCTTCTCGTTTGTTCAGCACTTTCTTCATTCACTTCTTTCATCATTCTTTTAGACAAACACATCTGATTTATTACATCACATCTGTATCAAGTCTAGCGCAGCCTCAAGTCATTATTTATAGAAGAGCTTACACTCTTTCTCTTCTGTATTCTTAATGTCTTGTTATAGTTATCTTTAAAGAACAATACATACATATCAGCTCTGAGTCTCTTTGATTGAATGATCTAAGCATGATCTCAACATTACATTAAGAATCTCGTTTATCATACGATATAGATACTCATTACTCGTTCAATATACTCGTTCAGGCAGATTGAGTCTAAAGAAATTCGTTTATCTGATGATCGATGCAATTGAAAGACAGAACAACACTAGAAAATCTATAGAATCAACAGCAAGACTGATTGAATTGCTAGATGACTTACAGCTCATTAAGTACGCATTGTTCATCTCAATTAATAGAATCAGCGATAAAGAATCTTCGTTGATTGCTAGAGAATCAAATCGATCAAGAGAATCAATCAACTCTCAAATCAAACAACAAAAATGACTTTACCTTCTATTGTCAAGCATTGCTCTTCGCTCGATTTCTTTCTTTTAAAACACTCGTTCAATTCAATCTTTTCTTTCTCTCTCATCATGCCTCGTTTCTTCAAAGAGCATTTCAAAGCTTCATTCTTCATTGTCAAAGATAACGACTCATTTGCTGAAATTATAACATCTTCTATGACTATGAAAGCTTTGAAGAAACGATGCGAAGAGCTGAAAGCTAGACTACAAGCTAAAAAGATTATCTCGTCATCGTCAATCTACTCTGAGCGTTCTAGATTTCAGAAAATACTCGATTCTTCGTTGTTCACTGATGAAAAGAACTCTATCTGAAAGAACTGGTATGAAAAAGTTCAAAACAAGCTGAAAATCAATGTTGATCTCTTTTCAAGTAAATGAGTCAAGCTGAGCTACGTACATTTCAGATTATTTGATGATGCAACTGAGATCACTCAGTCAAGACGCGAACATGACTGTTTCAACTCATACAAGATCGTCGATGAGCTTTTGAAAGAGTTAGCTCAGTTGTTCAATGATTCAGATAAAGAAGTTAACTTTCATAGAAACTACTACAACTTGATTCAAGAACAGAAGAAATTCAGCAAGTTTTATACTCAATTTCAACGAATATTCTTCTATCTAAACTATCAAGAAAAACAGCTGATCGTCGATTTAAAGAATAAAATAAATTTTCGACTTCGATTCGCTTGAGTAACTCAATTGATTCAACTCAGTACTTTGAAAGAAATTCGTTTCTATCTCATTCGATTGAATAACGATCAACGAGCTATTCAAGAGATCAAGAATAAAGAAGCAATGATCAAAGCTCAAACAACTAAATAGATCATCTTCGTTGAAGAATCAGTCAAAGCTACTCGTAGAATCATAGAAATGAAGATGACTGATCAGTCAAAATCACGCGACGCTGTTTTGACTAGCGTCAAAGAAAATGACTTACTAATCGAAA
>JAABUT010003994.1_pt1 | contig 12091 bp, 11 predicted proteins | sample 5559281 | NCBI WGS metagenome assembly JAABUT01 (sample SAMN10711880, study PRJNA513359) | rock metagenome | isolation source: Antarctica rocks | place: Antarctica: Victoria Land, Ricker Hills nord | collected 2016-01-04
CCGTCCTCGTCGAGCTGGTCGGTGTGCTCGCCGACGTAGGCGGCGACCTCGGCCTCCAACGCCGCCGCGAGCATCCGGCGCGCGCCCTCACGCACGATCTCGTCCAACACCGACCCCCCCGGCTCGAGGGTGGCTGGCGTGTCCCGCTCTTGACTGGTTACCGTGAGCATCGGCGTACCTTCCCGACCCGCGTTTCAGCGCGAGCCTCGCTTGACTTGACCTTCAGACGACACTCGGGAAGGTACGCCCTTCCCGACCTCATCCACAGGTTTCAAGCATTGCTCTGCCGTTGCTGCAAGTTGCTGCTGCAACGGGCAGCTCCCGGATCGCTGGTGCGCGTTGGAGCGCCTCTGAAAGTCGGAAGGTCGGCGGTTCGACCCCGCCCCTGGCCACCACCCGAAGCCGCAGGTGAGAAGAGTCCTGACCTGCGGCTGTTGACGTCCTCGGTTCGCGATCGGACCGGCGCCAACCGCCCGCGAGTGACCGGACGAGCCCCTGAGTGGCCGAGAGATATGGCACGAGTTGTGGCACGGCGGATCGGGTCGACAGCATGACCTTCGGCCTGTCCGTGGGACAATCCCGGCGCCTGTCCCCGGTCGCCACTACCGTGAGCGTCATGGGCTCGCGGTCAGGTATGCGCTATCGACTCCATCGAGGAGACGCCCTCAAGGCATATGGCCGCTGGGCGACGCCCACGACGATCATCAGCGACGGGGCATACGGCGTTCGCGGCTTTCACGGCGATACGACCGGCCCCGAGACCCTTGGCGACTGGTACGCGCCGCACATCGATGCCTGGTCGAAGGCAGCATCCCCAGCGACGACCCTCTGGTTCTGGAACACCGAGGTTGGTTGGGCGACTGTGCACCCGCTGCTCGTTGCGTCGGGCTGGGAATACATGCAGCTCATCACGTGGGACAAGGGCCTTGCGCACATCGCGGGCAACGTCAACGGACGCACGATCCGTTCGTTCCCCGTGGTCACGGAGGTGTGCGCGTTCTATCAGCGGCGACCGACTGGCCCCGACGGGGAAGTTGCAATGAAGGAGTGGCTGAGGACCGAGTGGCGTCGTGCAGGGCTGCCGCTGAACCTGGCGAACGAGGTGTGCAGGGTGGCAAACGCGGCAACGCGCAAATACCTCACCCAGGACTGGCTCTGGTACTGGCCCCCTGGTGAGATGTTCGAGCGATTGGCCCTCTACGCCAACGAACACGGTTCGGACACGGGATGGCCCTACTTCAGCCTTGACGGCGAGTCTGTTCCGACAGCCAAGCAGTGGGACCTGATGCGCTATCGGTGGACCCACCAGCATGGTGTGACCAACGTGTGGCAGCGGCCACCCCTGCACGACGGTGAGCGTCTTAAGGGAACCCTTCGCCGTGCCGCCCCTCGCGTATACAAGCCGAGTCGCCAGTCGGCGGCGCACCTGAACCAGAAGCCTCTTGAGTTCATGGAGCGCCAGGTCTTGGCGGTCACCGAGCCCGATGACGTGGTCTGGGAACCGTTTGGCGGCTTGGCGTCGGCCAGCGTTGCGGCTGTCGCGTTGGGCCGCCGGGCATACGTTGCCGAACTCGATCCCGAGTTCGCCAACCTGGCCTCTGAGCGGCTGAAGTTGGCCAGCCGGCTGGCGCGTCCCGAGGAAGAGGCGGAGCTACCCGGCTCGGAATGAACCGATTTGGGCCCCTCTCGGTCGTGCGCGTGATTGTCTGTGCGGGTGACGCCTGAGACCGAGCCCTCGACCGCACCGACGACTGATACCGCACCGCAGGAGGAAAAGGCGGCTGACGCCTCACCCGAGGAGGAGGTAACACTTGACGCCCCCGAGCCGCCGGAGGACGTCGTTCTTGACGCGCCGGACCCCCGAACGATTCTGCAGATGCGGCTCAGGACGGTCCTCCTCAACCTGCCCGCGATCTTCAAGTTCGAGAACGTCATTTCGGGTGTTGAGGCAACCGACCTCTTTGCCTTGAACAGCGTCCTTGGAGCCAGCATCGAGGGCCAGGTCGTTAAGGCGCTCAACCAGCAGAGGCCCCTCTGGGATCCCGATGACCAGTGGCTGGGCTACACCTTCGAGCGGCAGAGTCAAGCATTTCCAGACGTTCGGCTGGTGCGGCGACACGACGACGGCCTCGACATCGTGTTGGGTATCGAACTCAAGGGATGGTTCCTGCTGTCCAAGGAGGGCAAGCCGTCCTTTCGATTCCAGCAGACTCCCGCCGCCTGCGCGGACCACGACCTCCTGGTCGTCGTTCCCTGGTACCTCGATAACGTCCTGAGCGGGTCGCCCGTCGCGGCTGAGCCGTTCGTAGAGAGCGCCCGGTGGGCGGCCGAGTTCCGAAACTACTACTGGCAGCACACCCGAGGGGCAAAGGCCGGCACCGATCGGCGCATCATTGCTCCTCCGGACGCGCAGCCATACCCCACCAAAGTTGACCTGATCCTGGACAAGGCGGTCAATGACTCGGGTGACAACTTCGGCAGGGTGGCGCGGTCGCCCGGACTGATGAAGGACTTCATCGAGCGGAGCAACGCGTTCGAGGTTCTCGGTATCAGGGTCCAGGACTGGTGTCAGTTTCTGCGCGTCCACTCGGATCAGGGTGACCGCGACGCCATTTCCGCTCGCATCACGGCTGCGGCCGAGAAGCTTGTCGCCAAGCGGTCCGAGGCGGCGGCGGATCGGGTCGTCAAGGCCCTGAAGGAGCTGCTGGTCGCCCTTGAGGAATGACCAGGGGGAGCCCCCAACCCCATAGCGGAGCATCAGGGCCCGACCGTCGGCGGTGTCAAGGCCCGCGTTGGCCGTCCCCTCGACACCACGGACACGGAGTGTCCACCTCGACCCGCACAGGCCGGGGCTTGACACCGCCGTAAGCGTTGGGCGCGTGCGGCCGCGCCGGGTTGGTGGCTCGCACGCGAGGTGGCCCCATCAGGGGTTCCCGCATTATTCACCGCCTGGGGTGCGGGGGGTGCGCGTGGCGCGAAGCGCCTATGGCCAGATCAGACTGACAGGGCCAACCCGCTGCCTGTACGCCTACCGAACCGTCGAGCGACCAGCCTGCCAACTCAACGCGACCGTGGCTTACGGCACCACAGGCCTGTGCACGTCCGGTAATCAACCAACGCAGCACCCTCGGCAAAGGTCAGGCCGGCCGGCAGCTCCCCGCGCTCGATCTCCTCCCCCTCGACCTACTGGTCGGATGCCTACGCCCAGCTCACGACGGCCACCGAACAACTGCAGTCGGCCGTCACCCGCGCCCGACAACACCGCGCCACCTGGGCCGCCATCGCCCGCGTGCTGGGCACCACCAGGCAAGCCGCCCAGCAGCGCTTCACCCCGCCTTGACATCCATAGGAGCATCCCGCCCGCCCACATGCCCGGCGACGGGGGGACATACGGCGCTGCCCTACCACGGTACGAACGGGACCCGTCGTGGCCAGCCGCACGGTCCCTTCCCGGCATCGCGATGAGCCGCCACCAGCCCCGCCAGGCGCTGGCCAACGAGTTCGGCGCCACCGACATCGTCACCGAACGCGGTGACGAGGGCGTCGCCCGCATCAAGGAGTTCACCGGCGGACTCGGTGCCCACTCCGTGACCGAGGCCGTCGGCACCCAGGAGTCGATGATGCAGGCGATCCGCTCCACCCCGCCCCGGCGGGCACGTCGGCTACGTCGGCGTCTCCCAAGACGTGCAGCTGCCCGGCGAGGAGCTGTTCTTCTCCGGAGTGCACCTGCACGGCGGTCCAGCCCCCGGTCCGCCGGTTCCTGCCTGAGCTGATCGACGTGATCTGGAAGCGAAAGATCGACCCGGGCAAGGTCTTCGACCTCACCCTCCCGCTCGAGGACGCCGCCGAACGCTACCAGGCCATGGACCAGCGCACCGCGATCAAGGTCCTGCTGCAGCCATAGCACCCTGCGCCGACGGCGTCGGCGCCCCAGAAAGCGAGAGGAAGAGCAAGAATGCGGTACCAGCATCTCGGACGGACCGGGCTGCAGGTAAGTTGGCAACACGCATGCGCCGCGAGCCGCGGCCGGCCCCATCGTGGTCGATCAGCCGAGCTATGATCACGACCTGGGCCGGCGAGGCGGATCTGAGCGGTGCATCGTCACAGCCGGTTCTCGAGCGGCTTGCCGTCGACGAAACGGCGCAGATCCGCTGCGACGATGGCGGCGGCCCGGCGCGCGACCTCCTGGCTCGCGCCGGCGATGTGCGGAGTCATGACGATGTTCACGCCCCGAGCGAGGGCGGCGAAAAGTGGATGCCCGAAGTCGACCGGCTCAGTCGGGAACACGTCGAACGCGGCGCCCGCTAGGCGGCCCGAGTCGAGCGCTGAGACGACCGCGTTATAGTCCACCAGCGGGCCCCTGGCCGCGTTCACGACGTAGGAGCCCTCGGTCATGAGCGCGATCCGCTCCTCTGACACGACGCCGCGGGACTCCTCCGTCAGCCGTGCGTGCACCGAGAGGATCCGGCTGCGCCGGAACAGCTCGTCGAGGTCGGTGATCCGCTCGACGCCGTCCGGGAGGCGGGACGCGTCGACATAGGGGTCGAACATGAGAACCCGCGCGCCCATGGCCACCAGCGCGCGCGCCAAGCCGCTGCCTACCGCGCCGAAACCGAGAAGGCCGACCGTGGTGCCGGAGATCTCCGGGCCGGTCTGGTCGAAGCGGTAGAACTCGCCGTGCCACTCGTGCGCGGTCAGGGTCGCCTGCGTCTGAGGGATCCGGCGCGTTACCGCGAGGATGAGGCCGAGCGTCATCTCGGCGGTGGCGATGCCGTTGCGGCCGGGCGCGTTGACTACGACGACCCCGCGCTCGACAGCGGCCTCGACGTTGATGTTGACAGGCCCGCCTCGCGACACCCCGATGAAACGGAGTGCCGGGCGCGCCTCGAGCACGCGGCGGGTCATCGGGGCAAGCTGCGTGACAATCGCCTCAACGCCGTCGAGCGCGGCGATGAGATCGTCCTCGCCGCCGGAGGCCTCGTCGACCTCGCCGACGCGGCCGAAGGGCACGTCGGGCCAGGGCATACGGTACTCGGCGATCGCCGCTCGATCCCCGAGCTCATCCGAGATCGCGCCCGCGAAGAGGGACGGGAGGATGAACTCGTCGCCCGCGGCAAGCACGCGCACGTCGGTCATCGTGCCGGCGCCTCGGTCTCCGCTGCCTCCTGCGCGGGTGTCGGCGCAAGCACGGGCGTGCGCGCGCGGAACAGTTGACGGATGTCGAGATCTCCCCGCCACTGCTGGATCAGCACCGCGACGATGAGCAGGAGCCCCTGCGGCACGGGCTGATACAGGGCGCTCACATTGAGCAGCAGCAGGCCGTTGTCGAGAACGCCGAGGATGATGACGCCCAGCACAGTGCCGAGGATAGTGCCCACGCCGCCGACGAGGGATGCGCCGCCCAGCACGACAGCGGTGATAGAGGCCAGGGCGAGATCGGGCGCACCGGAGTCCGGAACGCCGGCCCCCTGCTTCGCCGTGAGGATGACCCCCGCGAGACCGCCGACCACCCCCACGAGCGCGTAGATGCCGAAGAGGTAGCGGCGCACGCTTAGACCGGCCAGGCGCGCGGCCGTCGGGTTGCCACCGACCGCGTAAATGTTGCGACCGAAGTCGGTGAAACGCATGAACAGAATGAAGAGCACGACTGCGACGACAAACAGGACCACGGGAAGCGGGATGCCCGCGATCTGGATCGAGTTCACGCTGTTCAGTGTGGAGTTGAGCACCGGCGTCGACTTGCCCTGGGTGACAATGTAGGTTGCACCCTGGTAGGCCGTGTAGGTGCCGAGTGTCGCGATCAACGGACTCACGCGCCCGAAGGTGATGATCACGGCATTGAAGATGCCCGCCGCCGCGCCAACGACGATCGCCACGACGATCGCGAGCACGCCCGATCCGGTGGACGGCGACTGCGCGGCGATGAGCGCCGCGACGACGCTGGTGAGGCCGACGATCGAGCCGATCGAGATGTCGATGCCGCCGGTGAGGATCACGAGCGTCTGCGGGAGGGCGCACAGGCCGATCAGCACCGCGGCGACCGCGATGTTGAGCAGGTTGTCGACAGTGAGGAACGTCGTCGGCCTGAGGACGGTCATTACGATGATCAGCACGATGATCGCGACGATGAGACTGAAATTCGTACTGGTCAACGCGCCGCGCAGCCAGCCTCCCTTCTGCTCCTTGCTGCGCCCGGGGGCGGCCGTGGTGGTCTCAGACATGGGGAGCCTCCTTCGCGCCCAGGGCCGACCTGAGCAGCACTTCTTCTGTTGCGTGTTCACGATCGAACTCCCCGACGATCCGGCCCTCGCGCATCACCGCGATGCGGTCCGCGAGGCCGATGAGCTCGGGCAGCTCAGAGGAGATGAGCAACACGGCCATGCCGGCCCGTGTGAGCTCATCGATGATCTGATAGATCTCGGCCTTCGCACCGACATCAATACCGCGGGTCGGCTCATCGAGGATGAGGACCTTCGGCGAGCGCGCCACCCAGCGCGCGAGCAGAACCTTTTGCTGGTTGCCGCCGGAGAGGGTGCGCACCGCGGCGGTCGTCGAACGGGCCTTAACGCGCATCCGTGAGGTCATCGCGTCGACGACCTGCGCCTCGCGGCGCTGGTCGACCACGTGCAGCCGGGAGAGGGAGCGCAGCACGGAAAGGCTGACGTTGTCGCTCACGCTGCGGTCGAGAAAGAGACCCTGGCCCTTGCGGTCCTCGGGCGCCAGACCAATTCCCGCGCGGATCGCCGCGGCGGGGGAGCGGAAGCGTCGCGCGCGACCGCCGATCTCGATGACGCCGGAGGACAGTTTGTCGACCCCAAATAGGGCCTGCGCGAGCTCGGTGCGACCCGCGCCCACGAGGCCCGCGAGCCCGACGATCTCCCCGGCGTGCAGCTTGAGGTCGATGTCGGTCACGTTCTTCGTGGTGACGCCGCTCAGCCGCACGGCGAGAGCACCGGGCTGCACGTCCCGCGTCGGGAACATCCGCGACAGCGGGCGACCGACCATAAGGCGGATCATCTGCGCCTCGGTAAGCGCTGCTGTGTCGTTCTGCTCGACGACCCGGCCGTCGCGCATGATCGCAACGCGCTGGCAGAGCTGCTCGATCTCCCGCATGCGATGCGAGACGTAGATGATCGCGGTCCCCCGCGCGCGCAACCGCTCCATGAGCTGCCAGAGACGCCTCGACTCGTCCTCGGCCAGTGACGAAGTCGGCTCGTCTAGGCACAGCACCTTCGCGCCATTCCGCACCGCCTTGAGGATCTCAACGCACTGGCGCTGGGCCGGGCTGCACTCGCTGACCAACTGGCTCGGCGAGATGGTTCCCGCAAAACCCTCCTGCTCGATAAGCCGTGCGGCTACCTCCGCGATGTCGCGCGGTCGGACCGTGTGCGCGTTCGCCGGCAGCGCGCCTAGCGAGAGGTTCTCGGCGACCGTGAGATACGGGACGAGCTCGGGCTCCTGATACACCACATGTATGCCGAGCCGGTGCGCATCCCGGGGGCTCTTCAGCACCATGGGCTCGCCGTCCAGCTCGATCACGCCCTGGTCGGGCTGGTGGTCACCGGAGAGCAGGCGCAAGAGCGTGGACTTACCCGCGCCGTTCTCGCCGAGCAGACCGACGACCTGACCCGCTCGAAACTCGAGGGCGACGTCGGCAAGCGCCTGCACCGGACCGAAGCTCTTGGTGATGCCCCTGAGGACGAGGGTGGGCACGCCCACCCCCGCCTCCGGCGTTGACGAGTGGGTCACTTACAGCCCAGCGACGACATGTTGTCCCGGTTGATGACTGGGCCGGGAACGCTCTGGGTTGCCGGCATCTCGGTGCCGTTCTTCAGCAGCTTGTACATCGTGTCGAAGGCGATCTCGCCGTTCTTCGCGAAGGAGACGTAGTTCGCGGCAGCGAAACCGTTGTCCTTGGCGAGCTCGGTGCAGGCGAGTGAGCCGTCCATGCCATAGCCGAACGAGTTCGCCTTGGTAACGCCCTTCGACTCGAGCGCGCGCAAAGCACCGGCGACGCCGTCATCGTTGCAACTGGTGATATACCAGTTCTTGATGCCAGGGTTCTGGGTGATCGTCGCGCTCATGGCGGTGACCGCCGTCTGCAGCGTCCCGTCGTGTGGTACGTCGAGGAATGTGCTCTTCTTATTGCCGCCGGCCTTGTCGAATGCGGCCTTGGCGGCGTCCGTTCGCTCTGTGCACGCGCTGACGCTGTTCTGGCTGACAACCACGAAGGCGGTGTTCGCCGCGGTCGCATCGGAGCGGCTGTTGAGCGCCTTGGCCAGTTGCTCGCCGGCCTGCGTGCCGAGCGCCGTTCCGTCGAGACCGATGAACGGGGCGGCCTTGCCCGCCGAGTCTTTGATCGGGTCATCCGAGGCGAGCACCGGGATTTTCTTCGCGGCGGCCAGGGAAAGCACCTGTGGTCCGATCGCCTGATCGGGCACCACGATAATGAGCCCGTTGATACCGCCGGCGATCATCTGGTTGACCGTGCTAATGGTCAGGCCGGTGTCCTGCTTCACGTCAGCGGTCACCAGCTCCACGCCCGCCTTCTTCGCCGCTGCCTGAGCGGCCTGGACTTGCTGGCTGGCGAACGGATCGGTTCCTCGCTTGGTGATGTAGCCGATCTTGATCTTGCCGTCGACCTGGGTGCCTGCGCCGTTCGTATTGGTTGTCGCGGTGTTCGTGCACCCCGCAAGAAGCGCGGCGGCCGCGAGCGCCAGCGAGACGATTCTCTTCGTCATAACGTTCTCCAATGAGATAGGTGTGTGCTGTGTCTCGGGAGACGGTCGCGACCGATCACCCCATCACCAGTCCGCCGCCCACTTGCAGGGCCGCTCCGGTGACGTATGACGCTTCGGGCGAGGCGAGGTACCCCACCGCCGAGGCGATTTCTTCTGGCATGCCGAGCCGGCCGAGAGGTGTGGCTTCCAGCCACCGCTCGACCTTGTCGTCCATATGGTCGGCCACCATGTCGCTCATGATCCGACCAGGCACGACAACGTTGACCGTGATGCCCTCCGGCCCGAGCTCTTTCGCGAGCGAGAAACTGAAGCCGAGAAGTCCCGCCTTGGCGGCGGAGTAGTGCGCCCGGCCGATCGAGCCGCGGTACGCGGCCTGAGACGAGACGTTGACAATGCGCCCACGGCCAGCGGCGCGCATGCCGGGGATTACTGCACGAGACAGCCGGAAGGCGGCGGAGAGGTTGAGGTCGATGAGCTCGTCCCAGACGTCGTCGGACATCTGCTCGACCCGGGCGTCGGTCATCCCGCCCGCGTTGTTGACGAGAACCGTCGGTGCGCCGAAGCGCTCTGTCGTCTCTGCCACTATGCGGACGGGTGCCGCGCGGTCGGCGAGGTCGGCTCGCACGAGGTGCACATTCGCCTCGCCGAGCTCCTCACGCAGGGCCTTCGCCGCGGACCTGCTCGACCGGTAGGCGATGACCACCCGTTGTCCACGGCGGACGAGCTCACGCGAGATCGCGCTACCCAAGGCACCGGCGGCGCCGGTGACGATGGTGACCGGGGGGTCGGGCCAGTCGGCTGTACTCACGGACGGGGTCCTCTCTGGTTGGTCTCGAGGGCGTGCTGTGCGGAGCGCTGCGCGGCATGCAAACCGGCGATCGTCTCGAGATAGGCGTGGAACAGTTCGTCGTAGAGCGATGCGACAGTCGGATCGGGAGTGAACTCGGGGTCGAGTCGACGACGGCCGTGCCCGAAGTCCTCGAAGGCGGCTATGGCTCCGGTGCCGACGGCGGCGAGCATCGCGTCGCCAAACGTCGCGCCCGTCGGCGCCACCATTCGCGCTATTGGGATGCCCGTGACGTCCGCTTTGATCTGGCACCACAGGTCGCTAAGCGTCGGTGCACCGGTGGAGCGCAGCTCGCTCTGCCGCAACCCCGCCTCCGCGGCGAGCTCGAGATTGTGGCGCAGCGCGAACGCCGTGCCCTCGAGCACCGAGCGCGCGAGGTCGGCGACGCCGGTGGAGAGGGAGATGCCGGAGAACGATCCGCGGGCCGAGCTGTCCCAGAGCGGCGAGCGCTCGCCCATCAGGTGCGGAACGAACAGCACCCCACCGGCGCCGGCCGTCGAGTCCGCGGCGCGCGCGGTGATCGCCGTATAGTCCTCGTCGGGAACCGCGATCTGCTTAAGCCAGCGCAGGCTTGCGCCGGAGGCGACCATCGCGGCGAGACCGAACCAATGGTCGGCGACCGGGGAGGACATGGAGATGAAGGCCTCATGCACGACCGGCTTTTCTGACGGCATCACGATCACGGTCGATGTGCCCGTCATCTCCGCGCCCAGGCCGGGAAGGTTGGAGCCGACCTCGATCGCGGCAGCCGCGCTATCGACGGTTCCGGTGACGACCGGTGTGCCCACCGGCAGCCCGGTCTCGGCTGCGGCCGCTGCCGTGACCTGGCCAACGACGCGAGTGGCGTGGTCCACCGACGGCAGCTGGGATGGGTCGATCCCCACCTCCACGAGCGCCCGATCCGACCACTCGCTAGCACCGGGGGCGCGCAGTGCGTGCAGACTCGCGTGCTGATCGTCGAGCGTGAGCTCGCCGGTCAGGCGGAGCACCAGGTAGCCATTGATCTGCACGAAGCTGCGCGCCCGGTCGAAGACCGCTGGCTCGCTGCGGCGCAGCCACAGCATCTTCGGCGCGACGTAGAACGCGTCGGGACGATTGCCGTAGGCCGCGAGGTACTCGCCGGCGGCGTAGCCGGTGGTGAGCTCCTTCGCCTGCGCGTCAGCGCGACGATCCATCCAGATAAGGGCGTGCCGCAGCGGCGCGCCGGTGCCGTCGAGCGCGAGCAGCGTGGGCGCCTGCGAGCTGACCGCCAGGCCTGCGACATGCGCGAACCGCGCCGAGCCGATCTCGTGTCGTACCCGCCCAATGACGATGAGGGCCGCCTTCCACCAGTCCTCAGGGTTCTGTTCCACCCAGCCCGGGTGCAGAAAGTGGGTCGGATACTCCTTCGACGCGGTCGCCACGACCCTGCCATCGAGATCGACGAGGGCGGCCTTGACTGTGGTCGTGCCGACGTCGATGCCGAGGAAGACGGGGAAGTCGGTCACAGCAGCTCCACCCGGTCGCGGTATTCGTCAAGAACCGATTCGGCGGGGTCGAGCTCGGTGACGAGCACGTCGACGTCCGCGAGGTCGAGCGCGCGCGCTGTCGCCACTTCGCCTAGTTTGGTGGAGTCGACAGCCACCACGTAGGAGCGCGCGGCCTTGTGCAGAGCGCGCTTGATCTCCGCACCCTCCATCGTCGACTCCATCAGACCGAGTCGCGGATCAATGCAGCTCGGGGAGACGAAGGCGCGGTTGAAGACGAACCGCTCGATGGAGCTGATGGTGAGGGCACCGACAAGTGCACCCGTCGACTCCTGCACCTCGCCACCCGACATGAGCACCCGGGCCTTGCCCGATCGGCTGAGCACTCCGGTCGTCTCAATTCCGGTGCTGAGAACCGTAAGCGCCCCCGGGTTCATTTCGACCGCGAATTGGTAAATCGTCGAGGAGGCGTCGAGCGCGATCGACCCGCTGTGGGGCACGAGAGGCAGCATCTTGCGGGCGATGGCCTGCTTGGCGGCACCGGCCGTGGAGAGGCGGCGCTGGAACAGCTCGGGCCCCACGGCGACCGCTCCCCCGCGCACGCGGCGAACGAGACCGGCCTGTTCCATCTCGAGCAGATCGCGACGCACGGTCATCTCGCTGACTCCGTAGGCGACCGCGGCGTCAGCGAGCACGATGGCTCCCTCGCGGCCGAGCATTGACTTCAGCTGGGTGCGTCGTGCCTCGACATCGATCGATCCCTGGACCAAAGTTCGCACCTTTCGACACTGAAACGACGGCGCTGTTCCGCCTAGTAGCCGGGTCGCGCACGACACTAACACGGTGATGTGTTGCTTAGCGAGATCTTTCACATGAGTTCACATTGCTTGCGAGGCGCTCGCGATCAGCCAGCCGTTCGAAGCCGCGCTTGATCGTTCTGCCGTAACCATCGTCTGAGGCGTCGATCCGCGGTGATCGCCGGGTCAGCCACCGCCACCGGAAATCCTTGGCAACGCCCTCATCGGTCGCGACGCCAT
>JAABUT010003997.1_pt1 | contig 12079 bp, 10 predicted proteins | sample 5559281 | NCBI WGS metagenome assembly JAABUT01 (sample SAMN10711880, study PRJNA513359) | rock metagenome | isolation source: Antarctica rocks | place: Antarctica: Victoria Land, Ricker Hills nord | collected 2016-01-04
ACACCCGTCCTACGCCAGGCCGGTCTCCCCGACCACACCACCGTGCCCTGGTGGGGCGGACGCACCCTCCACTACGAAATCACCTGACCCCTTGCCCCGAACCAACTGCGTGGAAATCCGCGCTAACAACCCCGGCAAACTTGTCGCCGCGGACCTGCCCGCCTCCATCCTGGATCTGGCCGGCACCGTCGCATCTGCGCCGGCATGGCCTGCCGTTGACGGTGACGCTACTGACGGCGCTGGTGCGCCGGGGGGAACGGGAGATCACCGACACCCTGGTCGAGTTGTTCATCGCGACTGTGCATCGCGTCGGCGCCCGCGCCGAGCGCCGGTTACCAACGAGTTGATCAACGCGTTCAAGCGGGTCACCGGCAAGGAGAACATCCTGTTCTCGATTGCCGAGGCAGCGCTGGCGCAGCCCAATGACGCGGTCCGGGATGTTGTCTTCCCAGCCGTGAGCGGCGGGGAGCAGACACTGCGCGAGCTGGTGCACGAGTTCAAAACCACCGGGCCGTATCGGGACCGGCCCAGGCGTGCGATCTGGAACACGGCTAACAGGTTATTTCCGTAGCTGCAGTCCCCGGCATCGGTCCGATGGCGCCGATCGGTATGAGTTCCCACCGCGGCCCATAGCACGAGCACGACGATCGCCGTCATCGACAGCATCACGAGGACCTCTCCCGCGATTGTGACTGCGCGCTGGCCGGCTGCAACCTTCCACTGCCGATGCCGGCAGATTCCTCGTGCGTGGAGTATGCCGCCGATCTCAGACCCAGACACGTTGGGCAACGGGCGTCGGGCAGATGACAGGACCGGGGCGCCGCCTCGATGACCGCCCGCCTCAGTCGTCGATGTCGTCGAATTCTTGTGGGGTGATGACGCGCAGTGCGTCGCCGGCGACCTGGAAGTCGGCGGGGAGGGTGCCGATGATTTCGCCGTCGAGGGCGACGTCGACCGGGGTGCTGGTGTGTACGGCGAGGTGTGCGGCGTGCAGGGTGTGGATTCCGTGGATCGGCCGGGTGATGCCCAGGATGGGCTGAACGGCGGCCTGTAGCAGGCGGCGGACGGAGAGGTGTTCGATGGCGATGATGTCCAGAGCGCGGTCGTCGAGGTTGGCACCGCTGACGCGCATGCCGAGGAAGCCGCCGAAGATCGGCGCGTTGATGACTGAGAGATGGACCAGATTCAGCTGCTCGACCTGCCCGTCGTCGTAGCGCAGGGTGCATTGGAACTGCTCGTGCTGATGGAGGGCCCTGGTAGCGGCGACTGCGTAGGCGAAGCGGCCGAATCGTCGGCGCAGCGAGGCTTGGGTGGCGAGTTTGGCGAAGCTGACGTTCAGCCCAACGGTCGCGGCGTGCACGAAGTGTCGCGGCGCCTGCTGGGGTGCGAGCAGCTGGCCGGCGTCAATGGTGGAGATCTTCCCGCTGGTCAGCAGCCGGGCGGCGCGCACCGGGTGGGTAGGTATCCCGAGGGAACGGGCGAAGTCGTTTGAGGTACCCAGCGGCAGCACAGCGAGGATCGCGCCGGTCCCGGTGACCAGATCGGCGGCCGCGCCCACGGTGCCGTCTCCACCGGCGGCAACGATCAGCGGCACCTGCTCGGCAGGTCTGGTGATCCAGCCGGTCAGGTCGTGCGCGTTCTGGACAGGGATCTCCTCGGCGATGCTGAATCCAGCGGCGAGCATCGCGGCGCGTGCTCGGTCCAGGCCGCCGGCTGAGCCGGCGTGCGAGCTGGTGAGCAGCACGGCCCGTCGGGGAACCCCGTTGTCGGCCGGCCCCGCAGACTTCTGGTTCTCGTCTCTGTGGGTTCGGGTCTTGGCGAGCAGGCGGGGGGCGGTGATTCCGGCCAGCACGCCGATGCCGGTCCCGGCGAGCACGTCGCTTGGGTAATGGACGCCGGTGTGGATGCGGGAGTACCCGACGACGCCAGCGGCGGCGAGGACGGGGATACCTGCGACGGGCAGTACGCGGGTAACTGCGGTAGCGAACGCGAAGGCCGAGGCGGTGTGCCCGGAGGGGAAGGAGAACGAGCCGGGCATCGCGAGCACGTGGTCGGGCGCATCGGTTACCGGCGAGCTGGGTCGGGCGCGGCGCCACAGGAACTTCAACGGCCCGTTTACGGCACCGGAGGCCAGCCCGAGTGCGAGGATCCCGTCAGCCGCAGCGCGCCGTCCTCGGCGACGACCCACCATGGCCAGTACCGCAGCGAGTACCAGCCAGAGCATGGAGCGGTTGGCGGCCTGGCTCGCGGCGCCGAAGACTCGGTCGGCTGTCGGGGTCCGGGTGGCCGCGGCGCGGGTCAGCAACCGCGCATCGGTCGCCGCCATGCTCCGTTGGGTGGCGGCGACTTGCGCCGTCAGTCGACGGCGCTTGCGTCGGCTCTTAGATGGGATGGGCGGCATCGGGTGAGCTCCACGGTGATTGTGCGGCGGGCAGGTTGTGGGGGTGGCCGAGCCGGCGCGGGGTCATAGTCGGTGGGAGAGGTCTAGGACGCGCCGGACAACGGTGGCAATCCCGACGGCGACCGCGATCCCGCCGAGCACGGTGATCAGGCTGACCGTTGGGAGTGGGGACAGGTGGATGGCGTGCCCGAGGCTGGTGAGGGTGAGCAGTAGCCCCACAGCGGTGGCGGTCGTGGCCCACAGGGGGAAGGCGGGGCTGGACACCGGCAAGAGAGCGGGTCGGGTCCGGAGCGTCCACGCGATGAGGGCGTGGCCGGCGAGCCATCCGAGCACGGCGGCGGAGCGAGCGGTGGCCGCACCGTGGGCGTGCAGGGTGATCAGGTAGACCGGCACGACGGCGAGAGCAAGAGTGGTCGCCACGCTGAGCAGCGCGGCCAGCTCGGGCCGGTCGAGGAACCGGGCGTCGGGCGCGCGGGGCGGGCGCTCCATGGCCTGGGGGGCCGCGGGTTCGGAGACGAAGGCCACCGAGGCGCCGAGGTCCATGAACAGTTCCAGCAGCACGATGTGCACCGGCGCGAACGGGGCCTCCCGGTGCAAGGCGAGGGGGATGATCAGCGCGGTCACGAGCGCGAGTTTGGCGCCGAGGTAAAACGCGACCGCGCGACGCAGCTGGGCAGAGATGTTGCGTCCCTTGGCGATCGCGGCGACGACGGTGGGGTAGGCGTCGTCGGTGAGCACGATGTCAGCGGCGTCGCGGGCCAGGTCGGCACCGCGCCGGCCCATCGCGATACCGACGTCGGCGGCGGCGAGGGCGGGGGCGTCGTTGGCGCCGTCGCCGGTGACCGCGACGATCTCCCCGCGTGCCTGCAGAAGGCGAACCAGCCGCAGTTTGTCCTGCGGGGTGGCCCGGGCGACGACGGTGCCGTCATGCAACCGCCCGGTCAGGGTCTGGTCGTCGAGTCCGGCTAGATCGTGCCCACCGTGCAGCACGTCGCCCCCGGTGGCGAGTCCGGCTTGGCGGGCGATGGCGGCGGCGGTGTCGGGGTGATCGCCGGTGACGATGATGGTCTGCACGGATGCGGTACGTAGTGAGGCCACCGCGTCGGGGACCCCGTCGCGCAGCGGATCTTCGAAGGCGGCGTAGCCCAGGAAGTCCAGCTCGGCCTCGGCCTGGTCGCGGGTGGCCGGCTCGGTCGGGGCGTGGCGGTGGGCGAAGCCGATCACCCGGGCGCCGCGGCTGGTCAACTCGCTGAGTTGTTGCAGGGCGCGGTCGTGCTCGACGTCGGTGAGCTGGCAGCGCTGCAGTACCGCTTCCGGTGCGCCGCTGACGGCGATCTCGACACCGTCCTGGCTGTTCCAGACGCGGGTGACCAGTTTCCGGGTGGGGTCGAAGGGAAAGCTGACCACCGGGGCGCCCTTGATGCGCACGCCGGCCTGCTCGGCCGCGGCGGCGAGTTCGGCTTCGAGGGGTTCACGTGAGGGGGCCGCGCCTGGTCGGGTCGGCGGTTGGGTGCGCAGCGCAGCGGCCAGCACATTCTCACGGGTGCCGGTGATCTCGATGAGTCGCAGGTGGTTCTGGGTGAGGGTTCCGGTCTTGTCGGTCAGGACCACGGTCGCCGCGCCAATCGTTTCTCCGGCCCTCAGCCGGCGCAGTAGCGCACCCCGACGCGCCAGCTGCTGCCCGCCCACGGCCAGCAGCACGGTGATCAGGATGGGCAGTTCCTCGGGCACGGTCGCGAAGGCGACGGTGAGGCCCTCCAGGAGCATGTCTTTGACCGTTCGCCCGGTCAGCACGCCGACCACCGGAACCAGCACGCTTGCCCCGGCAGCAGCGATAAGCACGATCTGGGCCAGTTCCCGCAACGATTTCTGCAGCGGGGTTGCCGGTTCACGTTCGGTGGCGGCAAGCTTGCCGAGCTGACCCAGTTCGGTGGCTTGACCGGTGGCGGTGACGACTGCGGCCGCCTCCCCGGAACTGAGCGCGGTGCCGGCGTAGAGCATGCTGCTGCGTTCGGCCAGCGCCGCGTCGGCCGCGACCGGGTCCGGATGTTTGTCGACAGCGGCAGCCTCGCCGGTGAGGGTGGCCTCGTTGACCCGCAACTCGTGCGCGGACAGCAGCCGGGCATCGGCCGGGACCAGGTCGCCGGCCTCGGCCTCGATGACGTCGCCGGCGACGAGTTCCGCGGTCGGCAGCTCGCGCATACGGCCGTCGCGGCGGGCCCGGGCGACCGGAGCGGTGAGGGCGCGCAGCCCGGCCAGGGCTCGTTCCGCGCGCAGTTCAGTGACCGTTTCGACGATGACGACCGCGGCGATTACGACGAAGATCGCGATCGCGTCGCCCAGCTCGCCGAACACCGCCGACAGCACACCGACCGCGATGAGCAGCAGTTGCAGCGGTTCGACGAGGGACTCGCCGAGCTCGCTCAACCATTTCGGGACATGCCGTCCGGTGGGGGTCACTGCGGTACGTCGTTGGGCGGCCTCGCTGCTGCTCAATCCATCCGGGTCGGCATCCAGCACCGCGAGGACCTGCTCGGCGGGCAGCTCGTGCCAGCGGTCGGGCATCGCGACAGTGGGTCGCTCGAGTGGGCTAGGCATGTTGGTCGCCGATGTCGAAATCATGGGCGCCGTGGCGATAGATCGTCAGCGGTGCGACCTGTTTCCGGGCCCGCTCACTGACGGCGGTCAGGCGGCGCTCCCGGTCGGTGGCCTCGGTTTGCAGCAGAACCAGCAGCACAACCGCGGCGGTGAGCAGCGGGCCCGCGCTCAGCCAGGGCAGCCCCCAGCCGTCGCTGCCGTCATCGGCGAACGGTCTCATCATGATCTCCCTGTTTCCAGCGGGTTGCCGGTCGAGTTCGCGCCGAACTGGCGCGGGTTTGTTGGCGTGGCCACCGCCGGCGGCGAGCCGCGCTCACGCAGTGTTGGGCCGAGCCGACGCATGCTGGTGAACAGCAGCATCAGACAGATGGCGGCGAGGAGCCAGCCGGCGAGGACATCGGTCATCCAATGCACGCCCAGATACAGCCGGGCGAACCCGACGGCCGCGGCCGCGGCGACCGCGGCTGTCCACACCGCCACGCGGACCAGCCGGCGGGGGTACTGCCGCACAACGACAACGGCGAGGGCGCCATATCCGGCGGCTGCCAGCGTGGCGTGCCCGGACGGGAAGGAGAACCCATGCGCGCCCACCTCCGTCACCCGCATTTCCCACCGGCGAGCGCGACCGGTCCACCTCACCGGCCCACCGGCTGGGCCACCCGACGGTAGCTCCACACGGCCAAACGTTGATGTCATACCAGTAACACTCTCATGTAACGGATGCCGCTCAGGCGCCGACATCCGGCGACGAGGCTTCGACCGGGCGATCGACGGCGCGGCGCCGCCCGGCGGGTTGCAGATACCACAGCCACACGGAGACCACAGCCAGGGTCCCAGTCACCACGCCGGCCGCCACACCCCCGGCGACCACATCAACGATTAAGAGCACCGCGGCCAGCACGGACAGCAGCAAGAAGGCCAGACCCGCAACGGTCAAGTGCGAGGTCCAGACCACCAGCTCGTCCTTCAGCCGGCGCCGGAACAGCAACCGATGGGCCGAGACCGGTGCGATCAGCAACACCGCAGACAGCGCCGCCGAGATCAGCGCCGCAAGATAGATGTCTCGTTGGAAGGTGCTCAACGTGTTGAACCGAGATTGGAAAGCGATGCTCAGAAGGAACGCGAACAGCAACTGCACACCCGTTTCGACCCGCAACTCCTGCAGCAGCTCGGCGTAGTTACGGTCCAACCGCTGCGCCTCGGTCTCCTGCCGGCTATATCCGGCAGTCTCAGAATCGCGGGCCACGACAACACTGCCCATGTCCTGGGTTACACACGGCGATGCGCTACACGATCGGACAAATTGTTCGGCGGCACAGCCACCAGCCACCGACACCGGGAACGGCCAGATCGCCTCGCCCGGGCGACGCCAATGGCCGCGGTGTGAGGCCTGGCAGAGGCTCCATCACTGACGCGGAGGTTCGCCCTCGGCCTTGACCGGCCCGGTCGGTGGATCAGCTGGTTTGTCCGGAAGATGCTCGAGATAGCGTTCCGCATGCTGATCGAGCTTGCCGATCTGGTCGTGGTACTGGCCGCCAGACCTGGCATCCAACGTCCGCGCGGCCCTCCGGATGCCCTTTTCGATGTTGCCCTTGTTTCCACCCGCGGCGGCCTGCGCCTTGGCGGCGAGCTTCCTAGCGTTCTCTGCCAACGACATCGGACTCTCCTTACCCGGCAGCAGTCGGATGTGCATTGCTGCTATCGCTACCGTGTTATGAGCGTAACGCAGAAACCCGCCGCGAGCGCATCGGGATGTGGGCGCCCATTCCCCGAGCAACCCCAGAACCCAGGCGAGCATGCATCAGGCAGTCATAGCACGGGTACTGGTCGCCACCGTGCGGGCGACCGCCAGCTTACCGGTCGGTCGGTCGGTCGGCGACAGTCTCGGTGAGCTACGCCGCCATGATTTGTGAGCGTTCGGGCCCCGGTGTTCGGGGGTGGGTGCCGGTTTGGTCAGCGCAGATGTTATGAGCGTAACATGCAGGTGTTGGGTTGAGCGCCGTCGCGGGGCGGGGCGCGGACGCTCCGCATCGGGTCCGGGCCGGGCCACCGACGCGAAGACCGGCGGGCCGGGACAGATGGACCCGCGGAAGAACGCAGGCGCTTCAATGTGTCTTGCGGTGGTCGCTGATGCAGATGAAAGGAATGAGGCAGATGTTGCTTGCCGACTCGGGCGGCGACGGCGGTGCATTGTGGTGGCAAGGGCTGCTGACCCCGCAGGTGCTGCTGATCGGCGGCGCCGTGCTGCTGCTGCTGGTGCTGATCCTGGCCTGGATCGGGTGGCGGGTGGTCCGCCGGGTCCGCCGGTCGGGATCGCTGCAGCGGGGGCTGCTGGCGGTGCGTGCGCAGACTTTGCCGCCGGGTCCGGGTCGTGAGCTGGCCGAGCTGCGTCAACAGCTCAGCGTTTCGTTGCAGGCCACCGATCAGCTGGTCAAGGCCACCGTGGCCGAACAACGGATCACCGGCTTCCAGGCGGACTCGTTGCTGGCCGCGTTGCGCAGCACCGCCGGGCAGGTCGACGCCGACCTGCGCACCCTGGAACACGAACCGGACAAAACGCAGCAGCGCTCCGCGCTGCTGGCGTTGCGGCCGCAAGTGGTGTCGCTGATCGCTGCTTCCGGTCGCACCCGGCAGGCGCTGACCGACAGCGCCTCGGTGGACAGACAAGCGGCTCTACAGATGATCAACGATCAGGTGCGGGATCAGACCACCGCGTTGCAGGCTTACCTACAGGCCTATCGAGAACTCGGCGGTGGGCATGTCAGCGAACGCTGATCAGACGCCGCCGCCACGGCATGACACGCCGAGCCCGTTGCGCAGGTGCTGGCGATGTTGGACACCGGTCCGCAGAGGTTTGACGTGAGGACAGGATGGCGGCAGCGACCAGCACGATCTCGCCAGGCAGCGGAATGCCGATGTTTTCGATGCCGGCCGACCACCAGACCGACCAGAAGGTACACAGCGATCGGTGGGATCGTCGTCAGCCAGTGGTCCACGATTTCCTCTTCGCTCTTCCCGGCACCGGCGGCTAGGAACTGGCCGGCTTCTTGCGCTCGCGAACCACCCGAAGTGCGGGTCCCGCGGTGGCGCTGGGGGCCTCGGCGTCCAGTGCCTGAGCTTCGAAGGCTTCAAGGTCGCGGGCGACCTCGGCGACCGCTTCACGAGCTTGGGTGCCCAGCGGCGCCCGGAAGTAGTCGCGTTTGTCGATCTTGGCGAGCCAGGAGTGGAATCGGTCCAGGTCGGCTTCGGATTCTTCGACTTCGGCGTAGGTGGTGCGGCCCTTGGCGCGTTCGGTGGCGATCTCGGCTGACAGCGACGGTAACCGCTCCAGCACCTCGCCGTATTCCTGGTCACGGGCGGCGTCGAACTCCGCTCGTAGCCAGTGGACCTCGGTGGGGTCGGTGAGCTGCAGGTGCAGCATTCGGCCGTTGCCGCCCTCGTGGTTGACCCGGTCCAGCAGCCGCCGGACCTCTTTGAGCACCGCCGCTCGGTCCGGCAACATGCACACCGAGGACTGCAAATAGACCGCGCCCAGAGACCGCAGTTTGCGCCACACGTGCACCCGCAGTGAGGCCTGCCCGGCGGACAGGCAGACGGTGACCAGCAGCCACCGTTCCGCCGCTGTTGGCCGTTCGGTCATCGCCGCCGCCCCAGCCCGCGTCGCAGCTGCTCGAGCCGGGCCCGGTTATGGGCAGTGTCCAGCCGCCGGCGGGCATCGTGCAGTCGCCGCTGCCCGGACGGCGACTGAATGTATTGCATGATCCGGCGCAGCAACCGCCCCATCTGAACCCACCCCTGTTTCTCGTCATCGTTGTTAGCATCGTAACAACCACAGGCTACGCCGCAATCAGCATTCCTGGATGATGCGCGCGTATCCCTGCCAGCGCTGAGCCCCCTGCGCGCCAGTATGCGGTCATTTGTCCTCCGCCGCCTGTTCCCGGGCAAGACCCAGCTGCGCCCCAGCATCACAAGTGGCTCGATTTGCTCGATCTATTTGGCTCAGCTCGGCCTTGCTGCCGGGGCGGCGCGATCCGCTGGGACGGTCGAGCCGGCAGGGGCTGGAGCCAGGGGACCGGATGTGATGGTGCCAGCAGACTTCGATGAGCGGATGGTGGGCTGGGTCCGCATCTGTTCGAGGTGGTGCCCCCGACCGAGGCCGCGAGAGCGGCGGGGGTTCCGCGGCGCACGGCCACGCGGTGGTTGGCGGCCTATCGGGCCGAGGGCTCGGCGGCCCTGTCCCGGTCGGCCCGGTCGGATCGGGGCGGGCATCGGATGCCGGCCGAGTTGCATGATCTGATCGAGGGGTTGGCGCTTCGCCGGCCGCCGCCGCGGGTCGCGGAGGTGCACCGGGCCGTGTCGGCGGTGGCGGTCGAGCACGGCTGGCCGGTGCCAAGTAGAGCAAACCGAGCCACATAAATCAGGATTCACAGGTGTGGTCGGTGTTCCACCTGGCGGCCAGGCCTGCCGTCGCCTACCCTGATCGGATTCGCCGGACCCTGTCATTGGTTGGAGTGAAATTGCGAGATCGGGTGTGCGTGCTGGTCGCAGCTGCGGTGCTGGTCGTGGGGTCGGGGATTGCGGGTTTCGGCTCGGTGAGTGCCGCAGCGGTGCTTGCCCCCCCGCCGGCTTGGAGCCCACCGTTGACCTTGGGTGCGGGGGCCGAACCGAGCATCCGCACGCTCCCGGCCGGTTCACCCGATCAGCAGGCTGCTGTGGTGTCGGCGCCGGCGGGTACCGGCAGCAACTTCTGGTACGTCGATGAGTACCGCAATGCCGACGGGTCGTATCGACTCAAGGGCAGTGCACCGCAGCAACCGGATCTGGGTACCGGCGGCGGGGACTCGGAGATCTCGGTGGGGCGGCTCCCGGCCAGCGGGAAGTGCCCGGCGATCGCCTACAGCGGGCTCCACAACATCGATCTGCTGGACAACTTCACCACCGCCCGGTCCGACACCTGCGGCGAATCCTTCACCAACCCACCGAACCTTTACGCAACGCAGAACACCGCGACGGACAGGCAGTGGCAGACCTTCGACGGTACGAAGACCAACCACTTGATCTATCACAAGGTCGACACCGGGCAGATCGTGGACAGCGTCTCCTATGACGGCGGCTTCACCTACCTCACGCAAGCTGGACCGGCCGGCCTGGCTGCGGTGGGCAGCCTCATCGATCCCGCCCATGCCTACACCCAGCCACAGGTCAAGATCGGCAACATCGTCACCGACTACGCCCACCCGGTGACCGGTGCGTTCTACCCGGCGGCCCCCGTGGGCAGCGGCGAGCAGATCCACCCGCTGTACGCCATCTTCGCCGGCACCGCGAACGCCACCGAAACCGCGATGTCACAGCTACCCAACGCCACGTACGACTTCCTGGACACGTTGTACCTGGCCACCAGCCGGGACGGAGGCCGCACCTGGACCGACTCGACGATCCTGTCGGTGCCGGCGGCCTCGCACCGCGAACTGGACCTGGTGTTCCCGGTCATCGCGATAGATAGCGGCGGCGGCTTGTACGCCGCCTACAGCGACGGCTTCAAGATCTCCTACGTCAGCTCGACGAGCCACGGCTCCCGCTGGACCAAGCCGTTCCAGATCAACGCCGACAACCGCGGCAGCAGGCCCGACACGGGTCGGGCGGATCTGTTCCCGTGGCTGGTTGGGGGCGCTGCGGGCAGGATCGACGTGGTCTGGTATCACGGGCAGGGCGGTAACACCAGCGCCTACCGCAACCCGGGCACGAACGACGCGGTGCACGGCACGACGGTGTGGACGGTGGCTTTCGCGCAGCTGTTCAACGCGACCGCAACCGACGCGGCGGGCGCCGCGCGGCCCGCCGTCCAAAGCAACAGTGAGGCGATCACCCCGGTCATCCACCGGGGCTCGGTGTGCAACAACGGGACCGTCTGCGGCATCACCGGCCCCGGCGACCGCACACTGCTGGACTTCTTCCAGGTCGCCATCGACAGCGCCGGCCGCGCCAACATCGCCTACGCCAGCGACGTCAGCTCCCCGGGCACCGCCAGCACCGTCTACACCCGACAAAACAGCGGCCTGTCGGCGCTGACCGGTCAGCCGCTCACCCGGCACTCCTACGCCCAGCCGATCGTTCCGACCGGCACCTCCTGTCCCGGACCGCAAGTTCTCGACCCCGCCGGCGACGCCCCGGGCAGCACCACCAACGGCACCGGTGAGGCCAACATCGCCAGCGACGACATCCTGAACGCTCGTTTCACCACCCCCGACACCACGCACCTAAAGGTGGCGTTGACGCTGAACAACCTCTCGAGCACCCCGGCGCCTGGGACCCTGTCCACGCAATACGTCGTGTACTGGACCTACGGCGGCAACAACTTCTACGTCGCCGCCGACGTCGGACCGGCCGTCACGACCTACACCGTCGGCACCCTTAGCGGCGGGAAGATGAACCCAGGCACGGCCGTGCCAGGAACCTTTACACCAGGCCCGGGCGGCCGGATCACTTGGACCCCGACCCGTGCGATGATCGGCAACCCCGCCACCGGGGCGGTGCTCACCAAGACCTACGCCGAGGACCACGGATCGTTCACCGCCGCGGGCACCGGCTTGCACTACCTCGCTACCGTGGACCGAGCCCCAGACGCCGGCAACGGCGCCACCTACACCGTCGGCGGGCGCTGCTAACGCCGATTCTCGCGTCGGGTAGCGGGCGGGACTGATCTGGACACCAGGCGTGGTCCGTGGATGCGCGAAACCCGTTACGCAGTGGGGGAAAGCGCGCGCGGGTCTTGGTGAGTCGGGGACCGGGTAGGGGTCAATCTCGCTGTCTAATCCCCGGACTGTGAACCGTGTGAACCCGACCGCAGGACGATGTGCCGAGGCGCCAAATGCCGAGAATGACAAGCATGTGAGACACACCCGCTCACGGTTGTTGCCTCTGGGCTGCCCGGCTGATGCACTGTTTCCATGCCGAGGACAGCGAAACCGACCCCTAGTCGGTCGGTGGCGGCTCGGGCCGGCGGGGAGTTCTTCGCCCGGCCCACCGGTCCGAACCATCGCCGCTACGAGGCGCTGCGTGGTTACCTGTATGAGGGGATGT
>JAABUT010004000.1_pt1 | contig 12075 bp, 14 predicted proteins | sample 5559281 | NCBI WGS metagenome assembly JAABUT01 (sample SAMN10711880, study PRJNA513359) | rock metagenome | isolation source: Antarctica rocks | place: Antarctica: Victoria Land, Ricker Hills nord | collected 2016-01-04
GAGCTTCATGAAGCCATTGAACTCGCCCGCGCCATGGATGCGGCCATGCCCGGCCATGGCCTCCATCCAACCCGACAGGTCCGCCCCCAGCCCATCGCCCAGCACCGCACCCATGCCGTGCGCGCGGATCGCATCCAGCGCCTCGGTCAGCCTGCCCAGGCCCGAGAACCGCTTCAGCTTGATCTTGCAGAACCGCACGCCGGGGATGCCGCCGGCGCGCTTGATGTCATCCAGCGCGCAGATCGGCTCGTCCAGCATCAGCGGCACGGCGGACACGGCGGCGACGGCGGCGTTGTCGTCCCAGGCCTCGGTCGGGCAGGGTTGCTCGAACAGTTCGATGCCGGCCGGGTCGAGCGCGGTCGCGAAGCGGATCGCCTGGGCGCGGTCGAAACCGCGGTTGGCGTCCAGCCGTAGCCTTGCGCGCCCCGACGCTTGCGCCTGGATGCGCCGCACCCGGTCGAGGTCGGCCGTCACATCCTTGCCGACCTTTACCTTCAGCGTGGTGAAGCCCTGCTGGATCCAGCGCTCCACCTCGGCCTCGATCGCGCCGGGCTCGGTGGCGCCCACTGGCGCCAGCAGCGCATGACGGACCGTGTACGGCACCGTCAGCGCGCGGTGCTCGCCCAGCATCTCCAGGGCAGTGACGATCGCCGTCGCCGCCGCTGGGCTGCGGTGCGCCTCGGCCAGCACGCGACGCCGCGCCTCGGTTACCGGCAGGCCGTGCAAACCCGGCAGCAGCTCGGCGCAGAACGCCCAGCCGCCCTCCCGGGTCTCCTTGCTCGACCCCGGCGAGATGTGCGCCTCGCCCAGGCCGAGCCGGCCATCGGCGTCCCGCGCCTCCACCAGGAAGGGCTCGAACTCCGTAAAGGTGCGGTAGGACAGGCGGTAAGGCGTGTGCAGAACGACGCGCACGCGACGGAGAAGCAGGCGGTGCACGACCCGGTCTGCGGCAGCCATATCGGCCGCGAGGTCTGGTGGGAGGAGATCCGTGCCCATGTAATTCCACTACCCTGCGAGGGGATCAGCCCGTATCATATACCGGTCCAATGCATCAACATGTGAACCGTCTCGTGACCAACACCTCCTCGACCGTCAAAAAGGCCCTTCAGGTACTCGAAAGCGTGGCCACTTCGGCGGCCGGGCTGACGCTGTCGCACATCACCCGAGCCACCGCGCTGAACAAGGCGACCGCCGTCCGGCTGTGCGCTACGTTGGAAAGTGCGGGGTTCCTCGAACGCGACGCGCACATGGTCTATCGCCTGGGTCGGCGCATCTGGCAATTGGGCCAGGTTTATCGACAGCAGTTCGGTTTCGAGGACATCGTCCGCCCGTCCATCGCCCGCCTTCGGGACCGCACCGGGGAAAGCGCGTCGTTCTACGTGCGTGAAGGGACGGAACGCGTATGCCTGATCCGCGAAAACTCGCGCCAGATCATCCGTCACCACGTGGACGAGGGCACCCGGCTGAGCCTTGCGCACGGCGTTGTCGGCCGGGTGCTGCTGGCGTTTTCAGGCGCGCGCGGGGCGGAATTCGACGACATCCGCGCCCAGGGCTCGCTATGTGCCACGGGACGGGAGCCGGACACCGCCTCCGTCGCGGCGCCGGTGCTGGACGCGGACGGCGCGCCGGTGGGCGCAATCGTGGTGTCGGGACCCCGCTCACGCTTCGACGGGAAGCAGCAGCGCGCGGCCTTGGAGCTGGTGCTGGCCACTTGCCGGGACATCAGGGCCGCCCTGCCCAGTGCCACCGTGCCCGCATCTCCCAGGCCTGCCACGCCGACGCCAGCCACGCCAAAGCCAGGTTCCGTCAAGTCAGACCAGAAGCCAGCCGCGGGCTCAAAGCTTCGTGCAGGAACGACACGCCGAGTGGCCGGACGGCTGGCCCCGAAGCGGTAGACGCGACGAAACACCATGCCGGGTTTGGTGTTGTTGCGTGTCACATTATGAACTATAGGTTCAAAACTCCTATACGCGCCCGCCGACCCGCTGTAGCGTTTCGGCCAGCAAGGGGACTGCGCGCAGACGCAGCCTCGCCAGGATGGGCCAAAGCCCACGCTGGAACGAAAAGGGAGGTTGGGTTGCGCTTCAATCGGCTGTTCGCGGTCATCATGGGACTTGGGATGCTGGCCGGACCAGGTGCCCAAGCGGACCAGAAGCCCGTCCGCTACCTCCTGCACGTGTCACCCGGCGGCGCGACCGACGTCATGGCCCGCAAGCTTGGCAACGAATTGCAAAAGATGACCGGCCAGACCTTCGTCATCGAGAACCGGCCAGGCGGCCGCGGCGCCTCCCAATTGGCCGAACTGAAGCGCGCGGACCCCGACGGCAGCACCATCGGTGCCGTCACCAACACGCACATCGCAGCGTTCCACCAGACGCTCAAATCATACAACGTGGACAGCTTCGACTGGATCGCGAAGCTGGTCTACGAGCCCTACGTCTTCGTCGTGCGCAGCGACAGCCCGATCAAGACCATGCCGGACCTGATCGCCGGGATAAGGAACGCGACCAGCAACATGGTCGTCGCCGGCTTCGTGCGTGGGTCCGGCAGCCACGTCGCGTGGGAGATGTTCATGCACGCCGCCAAGCTGCCGAGCGCCAGCGTGAACTGGGTACCCTATGACAGCGTGGGCGAGGGCGTCACCTCGGTGCTGGGCGGGCACGGCGCGGTCACGATCGCCTATGTGGACCTGGTGAAGGACTATGTGACGGCCGGGCAGCTGCGGGTGATCGGCGTCATGTCCGACAAGCGCCTGGATGAGCTGAAGGACGTGCCGACATTGAAGGAGCAGGGCATCGAGGTCGCGACCGCGTGGGAGCAGTGGCGCGGCGTGATCGGCCCCAAGGGCATGCCGGCCGACGTCAAGCAGAAGCTGGCCGACTCCATCGAGAAGGCACTGAAGTCGCCTGACCTGCAGAAATACATCCACGGCTCCTCGCTGGTATACGACTTCAAGGGCCCGGCAGCATTCACCCAGTTCGCCAAGGAGCAGGACGCCATCACAGTCGATTGGCTCAAGCGGCTGGGCATCGCCCGATGAGCGGGCACACGACCGATCCCGGCACCGGCTTAGGTCCGGGGCAGCCCGGCGCACCGGCATCGCCCGTCTGGAGCATCCCGGCCCCGCTGCTGAACGGCATTGGCGGTGCTGCCCTGCTGGGCATGGCCGGCTGGCTGTGGCTCGGCGCCTCGGACATCGATGGCGCGGGCAATGGGCTGATGGGACCGGATGGCTTCCCGCGAGCCGTAGCCATACTGCTCGCCGCCACGTCGCTGATGGTCGTCGCACAGGCCGTGCGCTCGGCCGTCTCGGGCGCGCAGCCCGCGCCGATCCAGATCAGGCGGCCAGGCAGCGTGCTGCTGGCGATCGTGCTGGTGACGGCGTATCCGGTGCTGGTCACACAGCTGCACTATTATGTCGGCACCGCTATCTGGCTGGTGCCGTTCCTGTGGGTTTCCGGCATGCGCAAGCCGACCGGCATTGCATGGACGACCGGCGGGTTCCTTCTGTTCACCAAGGTCCTGTTCCAGATGGTCCTTGGTACGCCGCTGCCGTAGGGCCGCGGGGATGGGGGATGGTTTCGCGCAGGCGCTATCGGCCATGGCTGGCTGGGACGTGCTCATCGGGCTGATCCTTGGCATCGTCGTCGGCTACACTGTCGGCAGCCTGCCAGGCCTCACCTCCAGCATCGGCATCGCGCTGATGGTGCCATTCACCTTTTCGATGTCGCCCGTGGTGTCGATAACCATGCTGGTGACGCTGTACATGGCAACCGAATACGCCGGAGCGATCCCCGCGATCCTGGTCAACACCCCGGGCGTGCCCGCAGCCGCCGTGACAGCACTCGACGGCTACCCGATGCGGCTGCGCGGCGAGGCCGGCACGGCGCTCACGATGTCGATCCTGAGCGCCGCCTTCGGGTCGATCACCAGCACGCTGCTGCTGATCGTCACTGCGACGTGGATCGCATCTTTCGCGCTGGCGTTCGGGCCCGTCGAATACTTCGCGCTCGCTGTTCTGGGGCTCAGCCTCGTGTCGTCGCTCGCGAGCGGATCGATGTTGAAGGGCTTCGTCGGCCTGTTCTTTGGCCTCGCCGTGGGCGTCGTCGGCACGGACCCGCTGGACGGCGTAAGCCGCTACGTGATGACCGACAGCATGCTGAGCGGCGTGCCGTTCCTTCCGGCGCTGATCGGTCTGTTCGCGCTGTCCGGCGTGTTCACCATGATCGAGCGCGCCGACGAGAGACCGGTCCCCATCAAACGCATCCCCTCCGTGTCCGGCCAGTTCGGCCTGATGCGCCCGCACCTCGGCACGCTCGTCCGCAGTACGCTGATCGGCTATATCGTCAGCGTCATTCCCGGCCATGGAGCCACCATATCGGCCATGGTCGCCTACGCCGTGCAAAAGCGCTTCTCGCGTAGCCCAGAGACGTTCGGCCACGGCAATCCAGAAGGCCTGGTCGCGGCCGAGAGTGCCGCCAACGCGTCGGTGCCAGGCGCGCTGGCGCCGATGCTGTCGCTGGGCATCCCCGGGTCCGCCAGCACGGCGGTGCTGATCGGCGCGCTGACGCTGCACGGGGTGCAGCCCGGGCCGCTGCTGTTCGCTCGCCACCCGGAGATCCCATTTTCCATCTTCATCGCCATGGGGGTGACCATGCCGTTCATGGTGGCGCTTGGCCTGGGGGGCGTGCGGGTCTGGGTACGGGTGACGCAGGTGCCGCGCAGCCTGATCGCGAGCCTGGTAGGCGCCATGTGCCTGCTGGGCAGCTACGCCTCGCAGAACGACGTATTCGCCATCTGGACCACCGTGTTCTTTGGGATCGTCGGCTTCGGCCTCAACAAGATCGAGATCCACGCGGCGCCGATCGTCCTGGCGCTCGTGCTCGGTTATCTGACCGAATCGAACCTGCGCCGGGCCCTGCTGGGCTCTGGCGGGGACCCGACCGTTCTTGTCACCCATCCTATCGCCGTCGTGTGCCTGCTCGCGGCTGTCGTCACGCTTATTCTGCCGTTCATCCGGAAAGCAGCCCCTCTTCCGTCTCCACAAAGGGCCAGCCATCCCTGACGTGGGGCGTAGTTGTCTTAATTCCGTAAAACGCGTTTTCTTAGGCAGTCATGTAGTCAACAAACACGATGTCGATGATGGCAGCTAGCCAGTTCGGTTCGCCAGCGGTGATTGAGGTAAGCGGTGACAGTGCCTGATGCAGTTGGGTTGGTTGGTGTCGTGCTTTATGTCGGAGCTTATGCTGGATTGCAGACCGGCAGATTGGGGCTGGCAGATGTGCGGTATACCATCCTGAACGCTACAGGCGGGCTGGCCGTAATTTTCTCGCTTGTTTGGAGCTTCAACCTTGCGGCGTTCGTCACTCAGGTTCTCTGGCTGATATTTACCCTAGTTGGCTACCTGCGGTCTCTGAAAGCTTGATCCAAAGCATATCAGCAGCTTCTGACCCCGGCCTCAATTGCGTGTTTGCGGGGTAAATGGCCACCTTTTCTTAAGCATAGAGGAACAATCATCGTGAAAACCCCAGCCATGGCGATCACCACGCGCGCACCCACGCGACGTGCCGCCGGCGTCCTGACCCGTTACCTGACCGCCATGCTGATCGGCAGCGCAGTGCTGGCGTTGTCTGCACACCTGCAAGTGCCGTTCTGGCCGGTACGCCTGTCCATGCAGAGCTTCGTCGTGCTCGTGATTGGCCTGGCGTGCGGCGGCCGGCTCGGGGCAGCGACACTGCTCGCCTATCTGGCCGAAGGTGCATTTGGCCTCCCCGTGTTCCAGGGTGGTGCGGGCCTGGCCTACATGGCTGGGCCAACGGGTGGGTATCTGCTGGGCTATCTGCTCGCGGCAGCGGTGGTGGGCGCGCTGGCGGACCGGGGAGCTACACGACGGTGGCCAGGGAGGATCGCTGTCCTGCTGCTCGGCCTCGTGCTGATCTATGCGCCTGGCCTCGCTTGGCTCGCGGTATTGTTTGGCCCGGCCAAAAGCCTGGCGTTCGGCCTGGTGCCATTCCTGCCGGCCGAAGCCTGCAAGCTGGCACTCGCCGTCGCGTTGGCGCCGCTTCTGCGGCGCGGAATGCATTGAGCAGCCCGCCCTGTCTCCCCTACCCAAAAAGCGAAGGCAGGGCCGCAGGCTACAGAGTCCATCGCGTTCCCAACCTGGGCGAATTCTTCCACGGCGTGTGGGAGGTCAAGAAGCTCGGCTGGGATGGTGTGACCGGACAAAGGCTTCGGTTTCACGGCGAAGCAACGTTCTCTACCTGTGCCGAAGGTTTGCTTTTCCAAGAGCGCGGCACGATCGGTTTCGGCGCTTACCAGGGCGAGGCGAGCCGGGACTATATCTTTGCCGTTCAGGACAGCCACACGGCTGAGGTCCGCTTTGCTGATGAGCGTCCTTTTCACACTCTGAACCTAGAAACGGGAGAGGCGCACGTTTGGCACGATTGTGCGCCGGACCGCTACATGGGCCGCTATCGCGTTTTTGACTCGAACGGATGGGTGCTGAGTTGGCGGGTAGCCGGTCCGCGCAAGCGCCAAATTTTGACTAGCCGCTTCATCAGAGCGAGGGGGCAGGGATGACTCGCTGTGCGGGTTTCGCGTCGTCCGTCTCACTGAGCAACAGAACTACCGGCGCCACGTCGCCGGAACTGCCTAGCCTCACCCGGGCGCGCAGCTACAAGGGTCACACTTGGTCATAATCAATGACGACCCGAAACGTGGTCGGGTGTGCCTGGCACGTCAGCACGAAACCCGCTTCGACCTCCCAGGGCTCCAGAGAGAAGTTCACCGTCATCTCGACGGCACCTTCGAGGACGCGGGCGCGGCAGGTGCTGCACATGCCACCCTTGCAGGCATAGGGCAAATCCAGCCCCGCTCGCAATGCCGCATCGAGCACCGACTCGCCCTCCGCAACCGCGACCTCGGCACGCCGGCCATCGACCATCAAGCCAGCAGTGGCATACGGGACCTCAATCTGTGCCAGCGTGGGCTTCGGACGCGGCTTGCCGCCGAGCGCGGAAACGAAGCGCTCCACATGCACCTGTTCAGGCCTGAAGCCGAGGTCGATCAACGTCGCCTCGACCTCGTCGCTCATCCCGGTCGGCCCACATAGAAAGGCATGGTCAACCGCATCTGCAGGGATGAGGTGCCGCAGCAGAAGCCGCACTTTCTCCTCGTCGAGCCGCCCGTTCAGGATTGGGATGTCCTGCTGCTCCTGGGAGAGCACATGGAATACCGAAAGCCGGCCCAGGTAGCGGTCCTTCAATTCCTCAAGCGCTTCCCGGAACAGCATGTCGTTGGTCGAACGGTTTCCATAGAACAGGAACACGCGGCTTTGCTTCTCCCGGCTCAGGATGCCCCGCATGATCGACAGCACCGGCGTAATGCCGGACCCGGCCGCAAAACCAACATAGACCCGGGCTTCGTCCGGCGCGTGCGCGACGCCAAGGCGCCCCGTAGGCGTCATGACGGCGAGGGTGTCTCCGGTCTGTATGCCGCTGTTGGCCCATACGGAAAAGACCCCGCCATCGACGCGCTTGACAGCGATCCGCAGCTCGCCGTCATCAGGCCCAGAGCAGATCGAATAGGAGCGGCGCACCTCCTCCCCGTCGAAGTCCTTGCGAAGAGTGAGATACTGCCCGGCTGCAAAGCGAAAATCCGCCTCCAGGTGCGGCGGGACTTCAAACGCGATGGAAACCGAGTCAGGCGTCTCCCGCCTCAGGTCAGCAACGCGAAGGCTGTGAAAGCGCGGCGTGACGGCGGACATAACCAGCCTAATGACACTTGAAGTAGTCGAAAGGTTCACGGCAGTCCTCGCAACGCCAAAGCGCCTTGCACGAGGTCGAGCCAAACTCCGACAGCACCTGCGTGTTGGACGAGGAGCAGTTCGGACAAACGACCTCCTCGACACCGAACAGCCCACGGCGCCCGCCGCCCTGCTTCGGCGGTGCGACGCCATACTCGCGCAACTTGCGGCGCCCTTCATCGCTCATCCAGTCGGTCGTCCAAGCCGGGGAGAGCACCGTACGCACCTGCCCACCTAAGATGCCGGCTCGCTCGAGTGCCATCTCAATCTCGAATTGAATCATGTTCATCGCCGGGCAGCCGGAGTAGGTGGGGGTGATCGATACCTCGACATGGCCGTCGCGGAGTGCAACCTCGCGCAAGACGCCGAGGTCCGCGATCGTGAGTACCGGGATCTCGGGATCGCAGACGGCCTCGACAGCCCGCAGCGCCCGGATCCGGAGCGCATTGCCATCCAGGTCCGAAAGCGGATTCACCAGACCGCTCCCGGATAGGTGCGCTGAGTGTGCTGCATGACGCTGAGCAGCTGGCCGAGGTGTTCGCTATGCCGTCCGGACCGGCCGCCGCTCTGCATCCATTGGTTCTCGGGGCGGCTCAGCGTGGCACGGGACAGCACGGAACCGGTGGTGTGGTTCCAGGCATCACGGAGCAGCGCCGGGTCGATTACGGTGCCCTCGGCAACAAGGGTGCGCTCGGCCGCGTCACACTCGAACATCTCGCCTGTGTAGCCCCAGAGCTGGTCCACTGCCTCCTGGGCGCGCTCATGGCTTTCGTCGGTGCCGTCACCAAGGCGGATTACCCATTCGGATGAGTGCCGAAGATGATAAGCGCTTTCCTTCTCCGACTTCGCTGCTATGGCGGCCAGCGTACCGTTGCTGCTCGACGTCATCGCGCGCCAATAAAGATCCGCGAACGCCGAATAGAAGAGCTGCCGCATCATCGTCTGCCCAAAGTCGCCATTTGGATGCTCGGCCAGCAGCAGGTTGCGATATTGCGGTGCATCGCGCAGGTAGGCGTACTTATCTTCGTCGTTCCCTGCAGCCTCCAGCTCGGTGGCAAAGGTGTAGAGTGAACGCGCCTGCCCGATAAGATCGAGGCCGATGTTGCCGAGCGCCATCTCCTCCTCAAGGATTGGGCCATGACCGATCCACTCAGACAAGCGATGTCCAAGGACGAGCGCGTCGTCCGCCCGGCGCAGCACGTAAAGGACGAGCGGGGTCTCGTTGACCTGTATGGAAGTCGTGGCCATGACGAGGCTCCCGCTCACATATGGCCGACTTCGTCCGGCACGTCATAGAAGGTTGGGTGCCGGTAAACCTTCGAGACGCTTGGCTCGAACATCATGCCCTTGTCTGCCGGATCGGATGCGATGATCGCGTTCGACGGCACGATCCAGAGGGACAATCCCTCGCCCCGGCGCGTGTAAAGGTCCCGTGCAGCCTGCAATGCAAGGGTCGCATCGGATGCGTGGAGCGAGCCGACATGCTTGTGGGCTAGACCATTCCGGCTGCGAATGAAGACCTCCCACAGGGGGGTATTCGGCGTCTTTGCATTAGGCACTGGGAAATCTCCTAGTCATGGCAGCAAATAAGCTTACGCCGGCGCAGCGGAAAATATCTGCCAAGCTCCTTGCCTTTGCTGTGCGGACTTCGTCCTCGAGCCAAACTATGCCGTCCAGCCCGAGGCCGTTCTAAGCCGCAGCCTTTTGACTGGCCTGCTTCGCCGCATAGGCCGCTGCTGCCTCGCGCACCCAAGCACCCTCCTTGTGCGCGCGCTGGCGCGCCGAGATGCGGCCGCGGTTGCAGGGACCATTTCCGGCGAGAATCTGCCGAAACTCCTCCCAGTCGATCGCCCCGTGACGCCAGTGCCCATGCACCGCACCGTCGAGGCTGTCACCTTCCCCCTCCTCGAAGCGGAGGTCGGTGTCCGGCAGGGTCAAACCCAGGAACTCAGCTTGCGGGACGAGGGCGTCAAGGAACTTCTGCCGTAGCTCGTCATTTGAAAAGCGCTTGATCTTCCACTTCGTGGACTGATCGCTGTGGGTGCTATCGCTGTCTGGCGGGCCGAACATCATCAAGCAGGGCCAGTACCAGCGATTCAGGGCATCCTGCGCCATCGCCTTCTGCTCCGGGGTGCCACGACACAGCGCGATCATGATTTCATAGCCTTGGCGCTGGTGGAAGCTCTCCTCCTTGCACACCCGAATCATCGCGCGGGCATACGGGCCATACGAGCAACGGCAAAGCGGGATCTGGTTCATGATGGCCGCGCCGTCGACCAACCAGCCGACCGCGCCCATGTCCGCCCATGTCAACGTTGGATAATTGAAGATGGACGAGTACTTGGCCTTGTTCGTTAGCAGCTCGTCGAACATCTCCTCGCGGCTTTTTCCAAGGGTTTCCGCCGCAGCGTATAGGTATAGTCCGTGGCCGGCTTCATCCTGCACCTTGGCGAGAAGGGTGGCCTTGCGACGTAGCGTCGGGGCACGGGTGACCCAGTTGCCTTCCGGAAGCATGCCGATAATCTCGGAGTGGGCGTGCTGGGAGATCTGCCGGGTGAGCGTCTTGCGGTAGGCGGCCGGCATCCAGTCATTCGCCTCAATGCGGTCTTCGCGATCAATCCGTTCCTGAAAACGCGTTGCCAGCTCGGGGCTCTCCATCGTCGGCGCACGCGCAGATGAGTCCGCGGCGGCGTCGGGACCAGACAGACCTTGCGTATACATGACGTTCTCCGGTTCTCGGCGAAGGCATTATGACACAGAATTCCGGCCGGTCAAAGAAATCTTGTAATGTCTCGTGCTTCCGGAGCGTTAGGACACAGGCAGGTTTGGGGCGCCGTTGAATCTGCGCCCAATATCGCTGGAGGGTGTCAGGGGGCCATTTTCGGTCTGTCCATTCTGGCTCAACCACCGTTCGGATCCTGGCAGCAAGGCTTGGTAAACCTCTGCGCAAAGCTGCCGTGCCGGCGTTCCAGGCCACTGGTCCGGCAGAAGCACCCGCGGCAACAAGGGATCACGAAGGACCACGCGCCGGTATTCATGGACCAGCAGAATGCGGGCTACCAGGGCATCGAGATCGGGGAGTTGCCGGTTTGACCCAATCCATTCCAGCAGCGGGCTGAACGCATTCAGAAAACGCTGGTAGGCGGCCGCTGTCTCCGCCAGCGCCCAGACCCGCGCCGTCAGCTGTCGCGCTGTTTCCAAGCTCATGCAGCCTTCGATACGAATGAGAGCAGCAGCCTCGACGGGCACCGGCCTCGTTGTCGGTGCGATCCAGACGCCGGGCCCGGCGCTTCCAAATCCTGATCGTTCCAGTGCGCCTCGCGCCGCGTCATGGTCAGGCCCGCCCTCAGGCAAGATGAGGTGGAACCGGCCATCCCACTCCTGGGGTGGCTCACCATAGATTTGTTCCGCTGCGATGGCGAAGCTTGCTTGGCCTTTACTGGTCAGCCTGTAGAAGCTGCTCCGCCCGACACGGTTGCCTTGCAACCAGCCGTCCGCTGCAAGGCGCGACATTGCGGTACGGACGACCCCGCTACCGATCCCCATTCCGGCGAAGATGTCGAGGAGGGACCCCACTGCAAGGGAGCCCCCACGTGGAACAACGGCGTCACCAAACACAGTGACCACGATGGACCAAGTGCGGGATGGCCTGCTCCGAAGATGCTCCAATATCGGGGCGAGTGGTGAAGGCAATGCCGTCGCGGCGGCCGGCTTTCCATGTCTTAGATCCACGGAGTGTCAATCGGACTTGAGACTTCCCAACGTAGCCGTCCTTCCTTGCTCCACATCCAACTAAACTCCTTCGGGAATGGTGCTAGCCGGCACTGTTCCTGCATTATCGGGCCGGATAACCCGGTCTGGCCGAGCCGTGAATACCGCATGCTGTCCCAAACCAAGATCCGTTGGCGATGAATGGCCGCCAGGTCACAGGCTGAGGTCGCGGAGACCTGATGTTGGACACCCTCAATGCCGAACATTGAGTATCCTGTCCGTACCGCCTTCCGCTCTGATCATGCCATGCCGATCGACATGGACACCGCGCCGTTCGTGACGACCGACTGACGCACCTCGTGTAGGCCCACCCAGGATCAAATGAGATCGCCCACCTGGGTCGCGTCATCCCTTGCACTTTCGGGGCCGCGCCATTCGGCGCGCCTGCCAAAGCAGGATCACTTACGATCCCAAACTCCATACTGCCGCCGTGAGCTTCATGCCCTGAAAACCTCAGGATAGACACAGAGTGTGCCGGACGCCCGGTCCTCGTCCAGCGT
>JAABUT010004001.1_pt1 | contig 12074 bp, 7 predicted proteins | sample 5559281 | NCBI WGS metagenome assembly JAABUT01 (sample SAMN10711880, study PRJNA513359) | rock metagenome | isolation source: Antarctica rocks | place: Antarctica: Victoria Land, Ricker Hills nord | collected 2016-01-04
ATTGTTGACTAGCTCTAATCAGTCTTGATACGCTCGTAACACAGTACAACATCAGAAAATTATTAAAAATTCAAGAATCATTTCTAATTAACAAAGAAGTTCGCGAATTCAACATAGTAACTATACAGAAGCAAGATTGCAACAATAACAACGACTCACAATCATTTAGCTCAGCACACAACTTCTTTCATCTAGTGAAAAACTCGTCATCTCAATCAAGAACATGCATATATGTTAACAAATGTTTAAAACTCAATCAATGAATAGTAAAAACAGCTGAGTCAGACATTTGCTCAATCAGAATATTAACTTGCAACACAGATGATGAAATGCAAACGTTAAGAATTTTAAACGTTTACAACTCATGCTCATTGTTTACTACATTTACAGAGAGATCTTCAATCATTTCTCGTTTGAACAAACTACTCAAGAATGATTGTGAACAACTGATTGTAAAAGATTTCAATCTACATCATTCTCACTGAGAAAAATGAAGATGCTTCACTCGTCATACGATGACTAATACTTTACTAAACGTCATTACAAATGCAAGGCTAAAATTATTGCTGAAATCAGACACTATTACTTACAAAGCTCACAATCAGTTTACGACGATTGATTTAGTCTTTAGCAGCGAGAAAATACAGTTCATGACATGCAAGTGCAAGATACAAATTAATCTGCATCAGAGATTGAATCATCTTTCAATCATCACAAAGCTATGTTTACAAACAATCTCAGTGCAATTTTCAACTTGATGACTTTGAAAAAAAATGAATACAAAAGCATTAAAAACTTATCTGCAAATACATTTATCTTTGAAACACTCTTTAAACAACAAGACAATAATGAATGACAGAGTGTGCAAGATTATCAGAATGTTACAGAAAATCATCGAGAAATTTATCTTCTTGACAAAGTCATCAAATTGAGCAAGAGACTTTTGAAATCAAAGCTGCTTCTGTTAGAGATCAGCATAGAGTGAGTCAATATGAGTGTCATTTAACTAGAAGATAAATGCTAAGAAAGAAAGATAGCTACAGAAAAGAAGCTGACTACATATATGTGTTTCTCAGTCGACGCTAGACTCAATAAAGACTAGTCAAGATGATGAAGCGAGAATAAATCTGACAAGACTAGAAGATTGAGTCTGACAAGACTAGAATCGTGACATTACTTTCTCTCTTCGACAATTCATGTTTGCATGAATGTATTTTCTGCTCGACTCGATTGATTGCTTAATCATGATTTCACAGACTCAGATCTGTTAAATCGTGATTGATTGAATTGTTGATTAGCGCGATTTGTTCAAGTATCAAATATGAAAATCGTCAATGATCTTCTGAGCGTTCATAAATTCGTCGTCATCAGCGTTGTATCAATTGAGATCATTGTCATAATCATTTCATTTGACTCTATACTGAAGTCTTCAATATCGACGAGAATTTAATATATCATCAATTTCTCACTCATCTTCGTCGTTTATCACTATTAAATCTGAGAATTCGTTCTTTTGATCAGACAAGAGATCGTCGACGACAGAGCGAAGCAGATTAGAATGAAATACATCATGAACATGCATAGACTCTGATAATTTCAGTTTATATGAAGAGTCGACAAGATCTAGATTGATGAAAGAATCGAGCATTTTGTCATTTAGCTTCTTGAAAGATCTCGCTGTAACGATGTTTCTTTCATTCAGAAACATCTTTGATTCAATCTCATAATCAACTTCTTTTCTATGCTTATTGACTTGTTTCATCATTTGTTTTCGTGTTTTGACTAGTGACTCGCAAGCAAACTTCAGTGTTTTGTTCATATGTTCAGATATATTCTCGACTTTAATCATCTGCAAGCGTTCATGAGAACTTTCATATTCGATGACATCGAGTTCAAAGCTCATATGAGAATGAAAGTCTTTGTTTAGAAAGAAAGAGATCGAGAAAATGACTGAGAACAGAGCATTATTGTCAATGAACTCAATCATAAGTAGTAGCTTAGCTCAGTCATTCTGCATGTATGAACAGAAGAATTGAAGATATTTTTCAACGTTCTGATTGACTCATTCACTTTGATCATTGATCTGAAAGTGATAGACTGTGAAGAGTCGAAAATTAATGTCTAGTCTTTTGCAAAGCAACTTTCATAGAATGAAGGTAAATTGAGAGTTTCGATTCGAAACAATGAAATCGAGTAAATCATGTATTTGATATATTCACTGAAGCATTAGCTCAGCTGTTTTTTCTGCTGTAATTTTCTCGTCATCAATGAAGCAAGAAATATAATGTCGTTTCTTTGTCAGTCTACATATCACTGTTAGTATGACGTTTTTGTCTTTCAAAAGAAATAAGTCAATGATAAAGTTCATGACTATGTTCTTTCATCACTGTTTGAATATGAGTAAAGAATGTAGTAGTTCATTGAATTTATTTCAAGAAGTCTTTGATTGCTGACAAATGTAACAGTTTTGAATATATTGACTTATTGTCTTTCACATTGAAGATCAATAGTAGTATCTTCTTATGATCTTCATCGTTCTGAGAATTTCGAAATGATCAATAGAAGATTGATCGTGAACTTCTCGAATTAACTTCATTTGAAGATGCTCATTGAAGAAAACTCATAGAAGATTACTTTGATATAGTATTTCGTTCTGAACTCGACAATTTCTTAATTTAGTATCTTTGTATTGAGCTTCATCTTTTAATACGACTTCACGAAGTAGCGTACAATTCTCGTCGATTTCATTAATCTCAAGAATCTGTTTATAGATTGATTTCTCGATGTTCTTCTTTAGATCAGCAATTTTCATTCAATTTGAAGTCAGAATAGTGATTTGTTGATAGCAAATGCACTCATCTTCTGAGCTTCTAGAAACTGAATCGACTCAACGAGTCAATGCATCAACTTTGATGTTTTATTTGTCTGAATGATACATGATTTTGAAGTTGAAGTCAACGAGCTTTTGTACTCAGCGCATTTGACGTCTACTTAGCTCTTTATCTTTCATTAATGACGTTAAAGCTTGATGATCAGTGAACATCTTGATGAGTAGCTCAGTCAATTTCAGCTCAGATCATCAATGCTTGAAGACACGAATGATTGCTAGTAATTTCTTGTCATAGATCTCGTAATTGCACTCAGCGAAGCTCAGATTCTTGCTGTAGTAAATCATTGAATGCAATGTTTCTTTGTCATTGTATTGAGAAAGTATATCATCGTTGACGTAGTTGAATGAGTTTGTTTCAAGAATAGTCTCTCTATTCTGATCAAAATGACGAAGAATAGAGACTTCAGTCATTCGTTTCTTCATATGATCAAAGATCATTTGACAAGCTTGATCTCATTCAAATATCATCTCTTTTTGAGTTAGTTGAATCAGAGAACAAACAATCTTTGAAAAGTTCTTTATAAAACGTCGATAGAAATTGCAGAAGTCGACGAAGAACTGCATCTGAGTGAGATTTGTAGAAGTAAATCATTTGACTACTGCTTATACTTTTCTGAGATTCATCTTTAATTCTTCGATGAATAGTAATAGTTTCAGAAAGAAGATCTTCTGAACGTGAAACTTGCATTTGTTTATATTCATCTGTAGATCAATCTCTCGTAATTTATGTAGAACTAGTCGTACGTGTTTCTTATGTTTCTTCAGTGTTTTGCTGTAGATGATAATGTCATCTAGATAAATTTGACAAAACTGATGTAGATAATTAAACAGCACGTCGTTCATATAGTGTTGATAGAAAGTCGAACCGTTGATTAATTTGAAAAGCATCACGTGATATTTGTAGAAATCAAAAGAGATAATAAAGATAGTTAAATCTTCACTCTTTGAATGCATGTGTAGTTTGTTAAAGATGACTATTATATTCAATCGAATCAGATACTTGCTATCTTGAATACAAGCGAGAGTTTCGTCTATTAAGAGTAGAAGATAGCGATCTCGTTTAATCAAAGCATTGAGCTTTCTATAATTAATGCAGAAACGCAGACTATCGTCTTTCTTTTCGATGAATAGTATGAGCGAAGCATATAAGGTTGAGCTAGAAGATATAAAGTCTTTATTCAGATGCTTGATCAGATAATTCTTCATCTTTTGAAGCTTGTAATCAGACATATGATAGAGACAACTTCAAGAAGATGTTTTCTTGTCGATCAACTCAATTTTATAATCGTAGAAATGATGAGAAAATAGTTGATCAGTCATCGCTTGATCAAACACGTCTAGATAGTTATGATATTTCAAAGAAAGCTTAGCTTTGACTTCTTTCAAGATCTCTTCATGTGAAAGCTCTTGTAGATTTACATCTTCGAGTTTATTTCTAGCTATTTTTAGAAGTCAATCGATTTTTGAGATGATGATCGTGAAAGTAGTCACATTCAATCATTTGACTAGTGATCTATATGCTGCAGTCTCTATCATTGCTATGTTCATTGAATCAAAAGACGAAGCGAAGTTAACTGAATTAAATGATTTCATGATTTTACTGAATGAAGATGACTTCTCGTTGAGTCGAGTGACAACAGAAGAGAAAGATCTCTTTAGTATTTGAGTAGAGATCAAACTCTTCTGTTCTATCGCGATTTTCTTGATGACAAAAAGAGAGATTGAGCTAGCATTGATATGAGTCTTTAAATCAGAAAATTGAAGATAATCGTTTCTCATATCAATTGTTATCTCAATCTTATTCATTCATGTTTTTTCAAGAATCATCTGATGCTGACTCAATCAAGTAATCAGCATAGAGATGAAACGTTTCATATGATCTTGAACAGTTAGATTTGAATAAATTGCATAAATAATGAGTCTTTTTGCATAATGATCATCGAATTCTCTTATTGACTTGAGCTTGATTAAAGATAACGATTTGATTTGCAAATGATCACAAACATTCTGCGCGATTAATTCATTAATGAACGAATAGTCAGCTGCTTCAGTGTCAATCAATGACTTTAATGAGTAACTAATTTCATTGCTAGATAGTACACATTCAGTAGTCAAAGATTTCGAAGCAAAGAGATCATTTGAGCTGCTCATTGTTGAAGAAATTAACACATCTTTCATCACGTCTTTGATGAAAGTCACTAGTTTTTTGTCTCATTCTTCAATTTCTCTGTAAATAATTTCTTCTTTTCTTTCGACATGATGATCTCATTGAGACAAGAAGTGAATGCACAAGATGTCAAAGTACTAGTTTTCAGCTGAAAGCAGTTCTTTGAAAGATGATTCGATACTTTGCAGTTGAAGCAGATGATTAACATTCTTGATCATTCAGATTCAAAGATGAAAAAAGTAACAAGTCAAACATAGCTAGTAATCAAGACTGAAGCTGATGTCAACGAAGAAACAAAACGTTTTTTCGAAGCTGTTATCAATTTGACTGTTCATTGCTCATCACGTAGCTGATAATTGACTTGTTGTTTATTATTCACATCTTGAAGAAAGATCTTAAGCTTGTCAAGCGAGCTAAACTTTATAAGACAAACTGACAACGCGTTCTGAAGATGATTGTTGATTTTATTCTGAATGTCGTTCATCAGAATGATATCATCGTAGTTCAGAAAGTTGAATATTTTAGTGAATTCTGAATAGAAAGAGCTGAAGAACTTGTTGAGCTGCTTTAGAGCAATGTATTTGCAACGACACTTTCGAATCAAATTCTGATCTTCATAAATTTCTTTCAGATGTTTCAGTAGCTTTGATAGTGACTGATAGAGTGAGAAAGCATCAACATGATGCTTTGCATAAATTTGCTGATCAGCATTGTCTTCTAGCCTGAAAATCACATAGACAATACGAATCTTTTCAGTAGAATAATGATTCGCGTTGACATTGAGCTTGTCAGCTATTTTGATGTTTCATGTCTCTCAGATAGAGTCATCTGTTTCGATGAAGATGAGTGAATTCGAAAGCTTGATGAACTTGTGATGATCGTTTTCGTTATCAGATAGAGTAGAAGATTCTCGTTGAGAGCGAGCTTCTTTCTGATTGACTCGTTGTTCAGCTGACTGAGTATCTTGACAAGACATAGATCGATCGACTTGACGTTGTTTTGCTCTGAAGTTCAATCGCTCGCCTTGTAGCTGACTGATCTTTTTCTCTAGCTCATCATTTTTATCAAAAGCGACTTCTAGTTGTTTTGCTCTCTTTTTGTGATCATCTTGTACAAGAAGTCAGTGTTCATTGAGTTGTAGAATCAAGTCTCGCTGACTTCAAAGCTCGTTCAGCATATTGATGACTTCGTTGAGTTGATTGCTGACTCAATGAAACAGTTGTTCTTTGATGTTTATGTTTCATGTGATGACAACTTTCTCAGCTTCGACTGAAGCATTGATGAGTAGAAGTGAAACTCTTCTACTGACAGTGCTTTTAAGCAGATGAGTTGTTCAAGACTCAACTGATTCGACGTCGCGTGTCATGATGAGAGAAGATAGAAGTTGTTGAGATAAGAGTAGATGAGAATTGATGTTTTGAATTGATGTTTTTTGATGAGTGAAAATTCAAAGAATCTCTTGTGAATTTCAGGTAATAATTGAGTGCTTTATTCGAAGAATTTCTTGCAAATAGAATGATGATGATGCAAATTTGAAGAATCTCTTGCAAATTTTTCTTACTGAATAGATTGTTTCGTATCATTTATTCGTCGATAGCAGAGTAGTTGATGAGCATTTATCTAATGTTAGAGATCAGCATAGAGCGAGTCAATATGAGTGTCATTTAACTAGAAGATAAATGCTAAGAAAGAAAGATAGCTACAGAAAAGAAGCTGACTACATATGTGTGTTTCTCAGTCAACGCTAGACTCAATAGAAACTAGTCAAGATGACGAAGCAAGAATAAATCTGACAAGACTAGAAAACTGAGTCTGACAAGACTAGAATCATGACAGCTTTGAAGTAGTAATGAAATCAAGATGACTGCAAATCATATGAAAAACGCAAGATACATTAGAAGCGTGAAATGAATATCTGAAGCACAACGATCATAAAAACAAGATCATTCAACAAATAAAACATGCACACTTCAGATCACAAATGCATGAGCTGAGCAAAGTACTTAAATTGATATGATGCTTTGCAAAATGAGCTAGAATCAAAAGTCAGCTATTTAAAAAGCTTTCTCAGTTTTCATTACTGAAGCAAAGCGACATCAATCACATGACAACGACGTTCGAGAAAAAAATCAAGATACTGCGAAAAAAGTTCTTTTTCTCATCTTCTCAAGCAGATGTCAACAATATTGCGAAATTATTCATATTTCTGACAGTCTCATTCAATTTATGCATCACAGAAGATGAAGTGAAGCAAACAATCAAATGAGTAAAAGCAAACAAAGCGTTGAGCACTTCAGAAATTTCAAACAGAGCGCTTCAAGCGAGTCTTGCAGAACTGATCTCAGTACTAACGAGTTTATTCAACGCATGCATAATACACAAGTATCATTCAAAGCAGTTCAAAAAAGCTCAGACAATAGTATTACACAAATTGAAGAAAAGTGATTATATCAATTCAAAGATGTATTGACTCATTGCTTTGCTCAATATCATGAGCAAAGCACTGAAGTCAATCATGATCAAAAGACTAAGTGACATAGTTGAGACTCATTGCATGCTATCAAATGCTCAAATGAGAGCAAGATGTAAGCAATTCATGATCTTGACATTAGATTTACTAGTAAATCAAGTTCACACAGTGTAAAACTGCAAAATTAAATATGTGATTTTCATGCTAAGTTTAGATGTTGTTGAAGCATTCAATCAAGTCTCATACATCAGACTTCTGCATATGCTGAAAATGAAAAGAACATCAAGCTATATAATTGAATAAACACGCAGCTTTCTAAAGAATCAAAAGACGTCGCTAATATTCAATGAACAAATGAGCGATATACGCAAGATAAACACAGACATATCACAGAGATTTTTCATTTCATCGATTCTCTTTCTATTCTTCAACGCAAGTTTAATTGAAAAATGCAAAGCACTGAGAATTAAAATCAAAGTGCTTAACTTTGTAAATGATATTAACATTTTAGTTTACAACAGATTCATTGAAGAAATCTGCAAAACACTGAGCAAGATACATGATGTCTGCGCAGAATAAGCTTACACTCATGACGTAACGTTTGCATCAGAAAAGTACAAGCTTACGCATTTCACTAGAAAATCAAAGAGATTCAACATGATGATTAGCATATAAATAAAAAGCTCAGTTATCAAATTGAAATCAGATGTACGAGTTCTAGAAATGCAACTAGACATGAAACTGCAATAAGATATGCATCTTCAATAAATAAAGATGAATCACGTCACAAGAATGCTGACACTTAGTCATCTTAAAGTCTTTACATGAAGAGTTATTTTCACAAAAGCAAGACAAGTATACTCAGCAGTAGTAAGATCAAAAATTGCATTCAAAGCATCAGTCTGACATCAGCGTGACAAGAAAGATGAACTGTCAAGCAAAGAATACAAACTAGAAACACTTCAGAATCAGACTCTGTGTCACGTAGTAGAAGCATTCAAAAGAGTAAACATTGAAACTTTAAAGACAGAAATATACACAAGCTTACTACATGTTCATTTGAACATGCTACAGAACAAGATCATGCTACACAGTTGAATCAACAATCGAATGCAAGAGATCAGATAAACATGCAAACTAATACGCGTTCATTTGACGAAAGTTAATCACGTCATTTCTCGCTTACTCATCATCAAGAAAATAGTACTTCTGAATGTTTTCATTCAAGAAGATGCGAAGATATAATTAAGATGCAAATGACGCATTTCTCTCTTCTTCACAACAACTTCAACAAGCAATAGCATTGCAATAAAGCAATATCATAAGAATCAATGAAATCAATGATGAGAAAAGTACAGAGAACGCGTCGCAAATATCAATGCAATCTCAGCACAAAGATTGCATCTGAGTAATAAAATGATAAAGATGCGTGATGATTTTCAGAAAGCAAAAAGCATTCTTGCAATGTACATCAGAACTGAATGCATAGATCTGAACATTTATCTGCACTTTAAAAACGTTTCAGACATGAATAGTTTGCAATGCAACTGCAAATGAAATCATCAGACAATGAAGTATGTACTCATGCATTGCTTAAACTGATTGCATCTGCGATCAAGAATGCTACAAGATGCTGACTTCTTGAACTATTAAATAATCATCATCATCACAAAGAATTTCAAAGCAGTAGCAAAGATGATAATGAAAACGAAGCTCTTGAAGCAATTTAAAATGACTAGAACATTCATTCTTTAATGTGCAATCAACGCGAACAAATTTGATACATAGTCTTAAAACTTACTGTTTCAACTGCGTGAAGCAGTCGTATAGACTGCGAGTGATTTTCTATCTCAGAGAGTTTTGTTCACTCAATACAAATTGTTATGATTCTAGCTACGCATCTTCATTGATAGCTATGTTGATGACTATTCTGAGAGCTATCATTGATCGCTCATCGCTAGAGCATAGACTTGTTTCAAAGTCAACTTTATTCAGAGTTAACTTATGTTCTTCTGAGTCATATAAATAGTTGACTTTTTTCTTCTAGATACTTTTCTTTCTTAGCATTTATATACTCATTATCTTACACTTATATGACTTGTTCTATGCTGATTTCTAACATTATATCAATGCTTCTTCGTTACAGACAAAGTGAAATAATCTGCATTAATTCTTGAGTGCTTCTGTTGACTCTTCAACTCACTATTGACATTTGATTTAGTCAACTTGCAATCATCAGCAGCACTCATCTTTCTTTTCTCATGAGCTGATTCAGCGAGAATAAACAAAAGATTCAAACTCGTGCGCTGATCAATGAGTATAAACAAACGATTGAAATCATTCAACTAGATCAAAGATCAGCGAATTAATCGTTCATTCAGATTTGCAAGAAATTCTTCGAATTTGTTGAACAATCAAATGAAATCAGTCTATGACTGCGTGAAGTCTCTATCTCAAAGAGCAATCAAAGAGATCAGTTTAAAACTGCGTGAAGTCTCTATCTTGATGAGCAAATCTCAACAGTGAGTCTGCTTCAATGACATCTTTCGTCAATGCAATGATTTACAAGCACATCGCTTTATCTATCAGTGAATCAATCTACCTCGAGTTTCTGTGTCAACTAGTGAGTTTGCTTCAATGACACGTTCGATAGTGAGTCTGCTACAAGAGCAGATAATGATTGATCTTGTCAACAGAGTCAGTCATTTGATAGTGAGTTTGCTTAAACGACACTTGAAGTAAGTCTGTTACAAAGATAGACAATGATTGATCTCTTGATTAAGTCAATTAACGAATGAAACAAGCTTTACTATGTAGTAGATCTGAATCAGAAGTGAGTCTGCTTCAATGACATGATCAATGCAATGATCTATCTACTCACATTGCTCTATCTATCAGTGAATCAATCTATCTTGAGTTTCTGTTCAACTAGTGAGCCTGCTACAAAGATGCTGTCAATGCAATGATCTATTTATTCACATTGCACTTTTATCTTGCATAGTGAGTCTGCTACAATAGACATTTCAATTCTACATAAGACTAAGAAAATACATTCATGTGAACATGAATCATTGAAGAAAGAAAGTAATGTTACGATTCTAGCTACGCATCTTTGTTGATAACTATGTTGATGACTATTCTGAGAACTATCATTGATCGCTTGTTGCTAGAGCATAGACTTGTTTCAAAGTCAATTCTGTTCAGAATTAGCTTATGTTCTTCTGAGTCATATAGATAGTTAACTCTTTTCTTCTAGATACTTTTCTTTCTTAGCATTTATATACTTGTTATCTTACACTCATATGACTCACTCTATGCTGATCTTTAACATAAATAGCATAAAGTTTCTCATGAGTTGATTTAATCAATGTCACAAAAGTGTATGAATTTATTATTATTATTATTATAGTTTATCATGACTTTCTGAATGTTCTTGATAGAGAAAAGACAACGCAGTTGCTTTCACATTGATCATATGATCATAAGATTGAATTAAAAGAAAAGAGTCAATTCTTTAAAAGTTGATTATATCTCATGTTGAGCTACAAGTTGCAGAAGATCAAAGAGTATCTAGAAGAGAATTTAAAGAAGAAGTTTATCACACTCAGCAAAGCTTCTTTTGCTTCATCAATACTGTTTATCAAAAAGAAAGATGACAGTCTTTGCTTTTGCATAAACTATTGAAAACTGAATGCTCTGATCAAAAGAAATCGTTATTCAATATTCTTGATAGATGAAGTACTAGCTTGAATTCAAGACAGTAAGTATCTGACTTGACTTAACATTATCATCACGTTCAATAAACTGCACATGAGTTCAGAAAGCGAAGATTTAACTACTTTTGTTACTTTCTTCAACATCTACAAGTATAAAGTAATGCTCTTTGAATTAATCAATGAATCTGCTTTCTTTCAGCACTATATTAATGATGTTAAACTGATCATCAAGTTGAGTTTTAAATTAACATTTTGAATTCAAATTGAGATTGAGTTGAATTATTCATATTTTCAACTTAACTTAAGTTGAATTGCTCATATTTTTAACTTGACATGACTCAACTCGACTGAGAATTGAATCAATTTAACTTAACTCGTCAAGAACTTGAGCTTGACGTCAAGAAAGTTAAATATAGAAATTTTTCCGGTTTTTGACTTTTGCATTATCTTTTTGCATTATCTTTTAATAGTGAGTCATGAAGTGAAACATGAAGAAAAACATGAAGAAAGTCATGATGAGAAACATAGAGAAGAACATAGAGAAAAACATGAAGAGAAACATGAAGAGAGTCATGACGAGAAACATAGAGAGAAACATAGAGAGAAACATAAAGAGAAACATAAAGAGAAATATAAAGAAAGTCATGATGAGAAACATAGAGAAAAACATAAAGAGAAACATAGAGAGAAACATAGAGAGAAATATAGAAAGAAAACATGAAGATCATTTGACTTTGATAGAAAGTCATGACGAAAAAACATGGTAGAAAGTCATGAAGAGAAATCATGTAAACTGTTCAATCAAGCTATTTACATTTATCTAATATCTTG
>JAABUT010004002.1_pt1 | contig 12073 bp, 9 predicted proteins | sample 5559281 | NCBI WGS metagenome assembly JAABUT01 (sample SAMN10711880, study PRJNA513359) | rock metagenome | isolation source: Antarctica rocks | place: Antarctica: Victoria Land, Ricker Hills nord | collected 2016-01-04
GGCGCCGGCTCACCTACGGCATCGGCATCGCCGGGACGGCGATCTTCGCGTTCCCGTACTTCGGGCTGCTCAACACCAAATCATCCGGCCTGGTGCTCATCGCCATCGTGTTGTCGCTGGTCCTGCACGACATCCAGTACGGCCCGCAAGCCGCGCTGATCGCCGAATCCTTCGGGACCAACCTGCGCTACAGCGGCGCCGGCATCGGCTACCAGCTCGCCTCCGTCATCGCCGGCGGGCCCGCCCCCCTGATCGCCGCAGCGATCCTGGAACACACCAACTCCAGCACCGGGATCAGCTGGTACATCATCGGATGCTGCGCCGTCGCCGCCATCAGTCTTCGTCACCGCAGTCGAAAGCGGCGCTATCGCACAGCGAGACGCCAGGCGCCACAGGGTGGCGTTGACTGCTGTGGGAGGATCGAGGCTCGAGCGCCAAGTGCTGGAGAACCCGTGAAGACACTAGTGACCGGCGGGGCCGGGTTCATCGGTAGCACCATCGCTTCTGCATGCTTGGACAGTGGTGTGACGCCTGTGATCTTGGATGATTTGAGCACCGGACGTGCCGAATTCGCCGCGGGCCGAACCTTCTACCAGGGTGATATCGCCGATGGGGTGCTGTTTGATCGCATTTTCGCCGACCACCCGGACATCTCCAGCGTGGTGCACTGTGCGGCGCACATGGTGGTGCCTGAGTCGGTGTCTGAGCCACTGGCCTATTATCGCAATAATGTCGCCAAAACGATCGACATGGTGGAGCATCTGTTACGGAATCGGTGCAGACGGCTGCTCTTCAGCTCGTCAGCGTCTGTGTACGAGCCCGGACCAGACTTGACCGTCGACGAGTCATCCGCGCTGAACCCTCAAAGCCCATACGCGGCCACGAAGATGATGGTGGAGCGTATTCTCGCCGACAGCACCGCTGCTTATCCGCTGCGCGCGCTGTCGCTGCGTTACTTCAATCCGGTTGGAGCCGATCCGAAACTACGAACCGGCTTACAAAATCCTGCGCCCACCCATGCGATGGGTCAGCTCGTCAAGGCACACAAGACCGGTCAACCGTTCACCGTCACCGGGGTCAACTGGCCGACCCGGGATGGTTCAGCCATCCGGGACTACATCCACGTCTGGGACTTGGCCCGGGCGCACGTATTGGCCTTGCAGATGTATGACGACGTGCTCCCCGACGAACACGGATGGGAGGTGCTCAACCTAGGGACCGGAAGCGGCACCACCGTCCGAGAGCTTGTGGCAGCTTTCCAAGCCGTCGTCGGCGGAGAGGCCAGCGTCAATGAGTCTGGCCCCAGACCCGGTGACGTGATCGGCTGCTACACCAAAAGCGACAAGGCCCAACGCCTGCTCGGCTGGAGGGCCGAGATGACTATCGAAGCCGGCATCCGTGACTCCTTGTCATGGTCGGCCGAACGCGGTCAGATCCTCGCCACCTCGGCTGATGTGTAGGACGTTCTTCAAGTGGCACGGCAAAGGTGCCAATACTTCATTTCCTCGGGCGACGCTTTGCTTACCGCGGAGCCCCTTTTCTGCCCCGGCGGCGGCGCGGGTGGCGGTAAGGAAGGCGTCCGCGAGGCACGCCAGGGTGATGTGGCGGTACTAGGCTGCCATCGGCGGACCTGGTACTGCTCCAGGCCGACCTCGCCTTTGGCGGGTTGGAAGGACTCCCTCGATCGCCCAGCGGGCGTCGGCCACCCCGACGAGCTCGCACAGTGGGGTCCTGGGCGGACCACCGCTCGGGACCAATGATAGAGCCGCGGTCCTTTCGCCCCAGCGCCGGCAGAGATCTCCTTCCACGCCTGCGGCGGCAAGCTGGCCGTTAGGGTGTCAGCGCGCAGCTCGGCGACCCGGCCCTCGACGGTGGCGATGACCCGCTGGTTGACCGGGGCCGCCAACACATAAGGTCCGGACTTCCGCAGATGTTGAGCACACGAGCGGCGTGATCAGGCGACTGACCTGGGGTTTCGCGCGCAGGGACGTGATGAGCTCATGTTACTACGGGCGCTCGCCGGGGCCGGCTGCTGGGGGTACGTCGGGCGGTGGGGACGGTGAAGTCGAAGAACCGGGCGGGCTCGGAGAGCTGCAGGGCGGACAGGTGGTCTTTTGTCCGGCGGTGGTGGCTGAGCCTTGGGCGACGTGGCCGTGGTCGGTGGGGAGGGTGACCAGGTGCAGGTCGAGTCCACGGTGGTAGTGTGTGAGGCGGTCACCACATGATCCGGTGGTTGCCGGTTAGGGCATGGGCGCCTCGATGAGGTCGGTGATGGTGATGACGTCGCCGCAGCTGGGGCAGTGCCCGCCGTGGTCGACTCGTCGGCAGGGTCGCTGGCAGTCGGGGCACCTATTGCTGGCCGGCGAGGCGTTGGCCGCAGTCGTCGCATTCGTAGACGGTGTGCTCACGCCGGGAGCGGCCCGCTGACAGCGCTGGTGGTGGGGACAGCGGTGGCTCGGTGCGTCGCCGGTGGGCTTTCTGCCGGCAGGCGGGCGCGCAAGAAGCGGCGGATCGGCCCGCAACGCGGCCAGCGGCTCACCGCATCGGCGCCCGATGAGATGTGGGCGCTGGACTTCCAGGTCGACGTCACCGCCGACGGTCGGCAGATCCGCTTTTGCAACGTCGTCGACGAGTTCACCCGTGAGGCCCTGGCCACCAGCGCCGCCCGGTCCTTCACCGCCGATGACACCACCGTCCTGCTCGACAAGGTCATCGCCGAGACGGGGCGGCAGCCGGCGAACTTGCGGATGGACAACGGCCCCGAACTCACCGCCGCAGCGATGCGTGACTGGTGCCGCTTCGCCGGGACCGCGACGGCGTTCATCGATCCAGGATCGCCATGGCAGAACGGCTGGTGCGAATCGTTCAATGGCCGCTTCCGTGACGAACTGCTGAGCACTGAGCAGTTCGAGACGCTGCTGGAGGCTCAAGTCCTGGCCGAGGACTGGCGCATCGAGTACAACACGTACCGACCCCACGGATCACTCGACGGCCTCACCCCGGCCGCGTTCTACCAGAAGTGGCTCAGCCAACCAGCACTCTCATAACCGCTGGACCACCAGAGGGGGTCCGGTCATGATGATGTAGCCAACAGCCGACTTCCCGACACCCGAGCCCCCCAGAGCCTGGGCGGTAACAGCACCGGGCACGGCTGGGTGGGGATGCGGGGGAGCCGGGTCGACGCCGGGACAGATCTGTCCGGGGCTTATCAAACCGGCTTTCGGACGTACAACACACCTTCATGCGGAGCAAGGGTGACCCGCTGCGGCGCCACGTTGCCATCGACGTCCCACAATTCGCCCGGCACTGCAAAGGTGACCTTTCGCCGTCGCGCGGAGTTGAGGTTGACGGCCGCCCACCCGTTGCTGAATGTCCGAGAGCGGCCATGCCCGCGCTCGCGCACCTCGTCCAACGGCTCACCCAGATCCCAATCCAGCTGCGGGATGAACGGCGTGGCCGAGTAACCGTCGTGGGAGGTTGCGGTGAAGGCGCCGCGGGGACCACCACCGTAGATCCAAAAAGCTGCCAGGCCGTAAGCGAAGTTGCGGTGCTGGTCGGTGCCGTCGGAGGCAATGCGCATGATGCTCAGTCCGGGTCCAGACACCTCGTCGAACTGCGCCTTGGCGGCTAGTGGGTCGAGGTAGTCCTCCGGCCCGTAGGCGAGCCAGACCTCTTCGAAGCCACCACCGTAGGCAGCGTGGCGCGCCCACCGTCCCGGGTCGCGGCGCGATTCGGCAATGTTGGGAACCAGAATCTTATCCATGCCGTTGAGCCGGGCCCCGACCAACGGGACGAAATCGTCAAGTGCGCTGCGTAAATCGGCGATGCTCCGGCCTCCCTCGATCGGGGGCTGAAGCCCGTAGTAGTCGTCGTATACGTCGTTGTCGGCCATGACGCCATCCCAGGGCGTGTCCCCGAGCTCATCGGCGACGTTGTCACACCATCGCTCTTGGTACTCCGCGTCCCAAACCGCCATCTGCCAGTGTCCCGGGTAGGAGTCCCACTGGATTCGGTCTCCGCTTGCCCGGTGCGCGAACCACTCCTCACCGGCCTCTTCGGCCTCCTCGAAGCTAACCCCTGAGGTGTAGACGGGTCCCGCTTCGTAGCTGCGGGTCGACGACAGGCACTTGTAGGCCAGCACGATCATGTCCGGCCGGGCTGCCTTCAGTCGTGTGAGCGCGTCGGTCTCCCACGGCTGCAGGATTGCCACCCGGTAGTGCTCGATCGCGAAGTCGATCTGCTCGTCGTTGAGTGGGTCCCCATAGCGGACCCAGGCACCATGGCGAGCGCACATACGCACGCACGCTACCGCCCAGCTGCACTCCGGGCAAAGGGCGGTGCGTTTCACCAAGCGCTACCGGTTCCCCCGATCGGGGCTACAGACGCGGTCCCCCGGCGCCGACTCCTCTAAGTGTGGAAACTTCTCGGTTGCTCACGATCGCCTTCGGTCTGACCATGATTGGCGCGCTCGCGGCGGAGACGACTCCCGGCGATGCGGCCGTCCGCTCCCCAACCTGGCACAGCTATGAAACTTCCTCGGCCGACCTAGCCAATCCCGACCGTGGCTTCTTTCACTACACCGAGACTCACTACCGCCCCGACGGGTCTGGGTACACACCGTTGGACATTGCCCAGCTCACCGGCTGGCGGGAGCAGCAGAACGTGACGCTGGTGTACCGCATCTTCTACCTGGAAAAGTTCGTCGGTCAGGACAGCATCGACAGCGGCTACCTCCAACTCGTAGCAGCCGACCTAGCCGCGGCCCGGGCAGCCGGTATAAAGCTGATTGTCCGCTTCGCCTACTCCGACAACTCCTCGGCGGACGCGCCAGCTGCTCGGGTGGTGAAGCACATCCGCCAGCTGGCACCGGTGTTAAACGCCTCGGCAGGGGTCATCTCGGTGCTGCAGGCTGGGTTCATCGGCGAGTGGGGTGAGTGGTACTACACCGACAACTTCGCCAGCAACCCGGCCCAGCCCTGGAACCTGACCGACGGCGACTGGGCAGCGCGGGGCAGCGTACTAAACACGCTCCTGAACAGCACGAAGGCCAGTATCGTAATTCAGGTCCGCTACCCCGCCATCAAGCAAAGGCTGGTCGTCGGCACCGACCCGCAGTCCGCCCGCGTCGGGATTCACGACGACTGTTTTCTGGGCGGCACCGACGACTACGGCACGTTCGCCACCCTCGCCGACCGGCAGTGGCTGGCGAACCAAACGCTGACCGTGCCATTAGGAGGGGAATCTTGCGCCGTCAATGCCCCACGCTCCGGCTGGCCGTCCGCGCGCACCGAACTGGCCACGTACCACTGGTCGTTCCTCAACGCCGACTACCACCCGGACGTGCTCAGCTCCTGGGGCGTTTCAGGTCGCGCCGAGGCCGGGCAGCGCCTGGGTTACCGGCTGCGTCTCATCTCCAGCAGTCTCCCGGCCAATGGCCGAGTGGGAGATATTCTGACCATTCGGCTCGGCCTGACCAACGACGGCTTTGCTGCGCCGTTCCGCGACCGTCCGGTGCAACTGGTGATGCGCGGAGCAACCAAGACTTATCGTTATGCGCTGCCGGTTGACCTGCGCACCCTGCAGCCAGGGGCCACCACGACGTGGCCGCTGCAGGTGCCCGCGCCGGCGACACCTGGCAGTTACGCCCTATTTCTGGTCCTGCCCGACCCTTCCGTCACGCTTTCCGGTCGGCCCGCGTACAACATCCAGTTGGCTAATACTGGCACGTGGGACGCTGCTAGAGGGTGGAACGATTTGCAGCAGAGCATCTCGATAGTCGGCGCGCGTCGATCAGCCCAAGTCGCTCCGGCCGGCTGAGTGGCCTGACAGCCGAATGACATGAGGGCACAGCTACGGTGCTGCCGTCCTTGTCCAGCCATCGTCAGGGTGCTCTGCCCGGCTGACCCTTTTCGGGTGAGTTCTGTGTGCAGGCACGCCGGCGGTGAGGTCAATTTCGGTCCGAGGTGAGGCGACAGGCGTCCCGCCGGGCTTCCACGGGGTCCGAGCAGCGTCCTGGGAGTCGTCCACTTCGTCGATCGGCAGGCCGCCGAGCTCCCGGTAGAGACGGTTGTACGCACCCATAGCGTCCTCGAGCTGAAAGAAGTTAGCGACCCGGCCGCGGCCGTTCCCAGCGAACTCCTCATACATTGCGGTGTCGCGCATCATGGTCTGCAGCCCATCGGCCATGCCGACCGCGTAGTCCGGGTTGATTAGAAGGCCACACGCCTCCCACGTCCGCCCGCCTGGTGTGGTGAGCGGGTCGCTGATCAGCTGAGCCATTCCCCCTACGTTGGTCCCGACGATCGGGATCCCCGCCGTCATCGCCTCAAGCACCACGATCGGCTGGCCTTCGTTGTAGCTGGGCAGCACGAGGAGGTCGAATTCGCCGAGCAGGTCCCGTACCGCTACCGTGCCGCGGAAGGTCAAGTACTCCTCCACGTTCAGCATCTGAGCTTTCTCCCGGCACATGCGGTAGTAGTCCGGATGGTGATCGGTCGGACCGAGGATGTCCAGGTGGAAATTGGTGATGCCGCGTTCGACTAGCAGCGCGATCGTCGTGATCAGGTCCGCCAGCCCCTTGATAGGCACGACGCGGGCAATGTAGACAAGGCGCCACGTGCGGGCGGTTCCGGTCTGAATCTGCTCTCGACCGCGGAGCCGCTGCTGGTACACCCCTTCGAAGTCACGCACGATCATCCCGTTGGGGATAACCACGCTCTTCTCTACTGGAGCTCCCAGGTCGACGGCCTCCGTGATTGCCGTGGGGTAGAGGTAAGTGATGACCTCGGCGCTGGGGTAGCACGCCTGGCCCATCTCGATCCACCAGGCCATCCACGCCCGTTCCAGCGGGGTCACCTCGGACTCCCGCCAATCCCGCGCGGTTACCGGGAGCGCCATGCTGCGCTGCAGCAGCATGTTGACCGTGTCGCGGACGTAGAGGTTGTGCTCGGTGAGCAGGAACTTCGTGCCGTTCTGCCGGGCAGCCGACGCGCCGAGCAGTGAGGCGTAGCCGGTGGTGTGGGCGTGGTAGATGCGCGCCTTCGGCATGTCGCCGCCCAGCACCGCACAAGCGAGGGAAAAGAACTCGCGAAGGAGCCAGAACATGTCGGCCAGCGGCAGCCCCAGATTCGGCAGCCGATCGCGAGCCGCAGCCATGAACTCCTTGCTGCCCAGCAGCGCCCACAGCGGGAAGGTCCGGGTGCGTGGGTTCATGCCATCGTCGTACAGCGCCCACATGGGGTCCATGTCACCGACCAAGATCGAAGCAAGGGCATCGAACAGTCGGTGCGACAGCGCCAGCCGCTCCGAACTGCGCATCCGAAGCATCTTCGGGCGCAGCCGCACGAAGCCTTCGCGATGCTCAGCCATGCTCAGATACACCGGCCTGACCCACTTGACGTTCGCCGGCATGCCATATAGATCCTTCTGTGCAGCCTTCGAGTCCCAAGTGATGTGGATGATCCCGAAGGTGAGGTCCTGGTTACCCATGACGATGTCGTGAACCACAGCCGACACCCCGCCTTTGAGGTAGGGATAGGTGGACTCCATGACGATCGCAACGTCGACCTCGACGTAGGCGGCGGCTGGCAAAGCGGGGCGACCGACCCGGGCGTCTGTCCGACCGTCCGGCTGGCCTGCAAGCGCGGTCGGCCGATCAACGCCCGGGTCCGGGACCGAGGACAACTCCGCTGGTCGCTTCGAGGAATAACCCGCAGGCACACCCCTCCTCCACCGTTGACGCACGAACACCCTGACCAGCGCGATCAGCACCATCAGGTTGAGCACACCGGCGAGCAGCAGTAGAAGGCGGTATCCGGAGGTCGACGGCTGCGCCGCCTCCGCCGCGTGTGCATTCGGCGTCGGCGCGGCCAGTGTCGGGTTGGCCGAGGAAGCGGGTAGGACGGTGTTCGCCGTCGTACCGGCAAACCGCACCGACAAGAGCGCCGCGTCCGACCGCCTCGTCGCTAGCCGCACCTGGTACTGGCCCTGGACCTCAGCTACGACCTGGTCGACCTGCCTCAGCAGCCCACCGCTCTTCGATGGGCAGCCGTGCCCGGCCAGCAATCCCGCCGGGCGCGTCTGGGCACCGCCGTAGCCGATGCGGTCCAGTACCAGGCGGCGGTCTGAGAGCTCACGGACAGCGGCCTGTTGGGCCGAGGCCGGGCCGTCCGACGTTCCGTCAGAGATCAGCACCACATGACCGCCCGGGGGGAGCCCGCGGGCAGCACGCTGGACGGCCGCGGCACTTCCGCTGCCGCCTCCCGGTCGGAGAAGTCGCAGCGCCTGCGTCGACCGTGCGCGGACCGGCGACAGCGGTCCCGCAAGCCCCTGCTGGCCGACCGACACAGTCGACGTTCTAGCCCCATCGGGCAGGCCCAAGAGAAGCTCGAATGCAGCATCGCGTGCCACTTCGAAGCTGGCATTTGACGTTTGGGCCGAGGAGGAAAGCACTACCGTAACCGCTAGGTCGCGGCCGGTCAGCCGGCGAGCCGACACGGCCACCGGGTTGCCCGCCTGCTCGGCGTGGAACGCCGCCGCGGGCAGCGCGGTCCGGGATAGCACGGCCGGTACCGCCACAACCGCGCTGGTGGCCGCGCCGGCCACAGCGGTCGTCAGCACGGACAGCGAATCGCAGCCGCCGATAGTCTCCGCCGCGGCTGCCGGTGTGGAAAGCACCGTCGCGTCAAGGCCTGTCGGGAGCAGGGCTAGCATCGCCAGGGCCATCAGGGACAGCAGTCCGCGAGAACGCCCACGCGAGAACCACCGGCGGGGCCGTTGGCAGCAGTGAGCGGTCGGTACTGCTGCTGGCAGTGCGCGCACGCAACTTTCCCTTCACAACAGGTTCTTCCGGGTGACCCGCGGAGAACATCCGGGGTGCTAGACGGTGGTGGCGTGACCAGCTGGGTGTGGCACGTAGGTGGCAGTCACCAAGCCGTGGCGTGTCGCCAGAACAAGGTGTACTCGGCGGCCCGCCAGTGACTCAGACAACTCCGTAGTGCCGCCGCGAACAGCAGCAGCTCGAATCCGATGAGCCACGCATAGAGCAGTGCGCCGGCCGGCAGCAGCAGGAACGCACCAGCGGACACCACCAAGTGCGCAGCGCTGTACGCCTGCGCCAGGGTCGTCTTCCCGGCATAGTCCAGCTTGTAGCAAAGCACCGTGGTCATCATGAACAGCCACGAGGCGACGGCCACCGACGCGATCAGCACAGACGAGTACGTCGTATACTCAGCGACAACGTAGGTGATCGCCAAGGCCAGCGAAGCCCCGATGAACGCCGTTCGGCTGATGGAGGCCTCCACACCGTTGCTCAAACTCACGGAGCGGGCCGCGAGAACGCTGTAGGGCTCTTTCTCCATTGCCACGCGCAGCGCCTCCACCGAACGATCGAACTTGGGGGCGAGCCGAACGAAGTAGTAGTTGTACGCCAGGACGGCCGGCAGCAAGGCGATGAAAATCGCCGTTACGTCGAAGTGAGTACCGGCGCGCAAGAAGAAAAAGAACTTGTCTGACCACAACACCGCGCCCAGTAACACACCTCGGACCACGTCCACGGTCACGTCGACACGGTCAAGCGCGACCGGCCGCTCCATCCGCGCTAAGTGGGAACGCAACGGAACCAACTGTGTGAGCAGACCCACCAGAGGGGGGAGATACCACGCAGCAGGAACGATGAAGAGCGCGGCGGCGTAGCCGGCCCACGCTGCCGCCCAAACCACCCGCCGGCGGCCGATGATGCCTGGCACCAATGACTGCGCGAACACCATGTGCAGCAAGCACAGCGCCAGGTATGTCCCCAGCGCCGCGGGCGACCAGCGCATGGCCAGTTCAACCGGCACCGCGAACAGCAAAATCACAGGGGCGACCTGAACCAGCGTGATGGGCCATACCTGGCAGAAACGGCCTGCCACGCGGTCCATGTCGCCGTTGGCAATCAGTGGACCCATCGCCCGGTAGAGCGGAAGACACACCGCCTGGCTTAGCCAAGGCACGGTCAGCGAGGAAGCCAGCAGCAACGCCGTGAGATGCGCACCGCCTACTTGAACCTCCGCGATGCGATGGCTTGCGATCGGAAAGACGAACGTCAACAAGGCCACCGGCGACAGATGCAGCACCATCTCCAAGATGGGGCGGAGCTTGCCGCCTACGCTCACCCCGCGTCCATACGATCGCGCACCGCGATGAGCGAGCCAAGCGGCGCCAGCGAAAGTGGCAAGCGCAATGACCAGCTCGGCCATCACCAAACCGTGCCGATGCAGAACTGGCACAAATCCGGTTGCTAGCAAAGCCGCAGCCGTGATCGGGGGCAGCACCCCACGCCGGGCGCTCAGTGGCCAGGGCACAAGTATGTCGGCTTCCTCAAGAGGCAAAAGCAAGCAAGCAAAATAGGGAGAGTCATCGTCAGCGTCGGGCCCCCCCCCGTATGAGGGGGAGGTACCAACCGGTCCGGGGCACGACACCCCAAACCGCCATATACCTTTCGTACTGAGGGCGGTGGACGGTTCGCCCCTCGTGTCTTGACTTCATAGGGAAAGGGCGCCGTCACTTAAAGCCACGAATGGGTTCTCGCCTGCGGCGCAGGCCGTCGGCGAGGCGCGGGCGGTGGCGTAGTCTCCCAGCGCCTCACCCACGCCCGCCGGCCCGTCTGCCCCGACACTCCTAGCCGACCCCGGGGCCGGGATTCCCTTGGCCGTAGCCCCCCGCCGATGACTGGCGCTGCCCGCAGTGCTGGCAGCGGACCACTCTCGGCGCCGGCTGCGGTCCGTCTGGAGGAGGCGAAGGCTGTGCTCCTCGTCGGCGCGACGGAATCCGACTTCCCGGTGTAACCGTGCCACATCCATGTCCCGCCGGGGAGCAGCCCAGGATGGGCGGACAGGAGGATCTGCCATTCACCCCGCGCCGTCGAGCTCGGGTTAGCCGCGGTCGCCAACCAGGCCCGGCTGATTTCCTGCGCACCTTTCTTCGCCAGCCAACCCAGCGGTGCTCCGCTGCGCGCTGTGTCGCCGGTAGTGCCGTACGCCGGCCGTTGCGCACAATCGACAGGGCCCAGGAGGATGGCGCGCATGGAGCAGGCCAAGCTGGCGGTGATCGGCGCCGGTCCCTACGGGCTGGCGGTTGCGGCGCACGCGCGCGCTCGCGGCATCGACACGGTCGTGTTCGGTGCTCCGATGGGGTTCTGGCGTGATTGCATGCCCGCGCAGATGCTTCTCCGCTCGAGGAGCTGATCCGCGGGCGGATCCGCTGGGCTCGGATCGGTAACCGGCGGATCGCGGGCTTCGTCTTCCTCGGCGGCTTTCTCGTCGCTGCCGCCGGCGGGGCGCTCAGCCCAACCCCGGCCCGCACCACCGCCGACAGCAGCCCCATGTCGGAGGCGACGCCCTCGCCGACGCCCGCCGCCCCCGCGCCGGAGATCCTTCCCAGCCCCTCACCGACACCCGCCCCGGTCCCTTCCCCGGCTCCAATCCCGACTACCAGACCGTCACCCAAGCCGGTCAGCCGGATTCTCGGCGATGGCCACGCCCATCCCGACCAGACCGATGAAGCTTAGGAACGCCCCCCTGGCGTAGCGTAGGCCGCTCTCCTACATCAAGCCCGACTGCTGGCCAGTTGCGGGACTCTTCGCCGGGTGGGCGTCCATGACCGACCGTCCCACGCTCCCCAGCGCACTCACCCGGCTCCCCGATCATGCCTTCGACGTCGCGGAAGGGTAGCCGGGGCCGGTCCAGCGGGGTGGCACCCGCCGACGGGGCGCTCAGCGAGGCCAGGTGAACTCCACTCGGGAGAGCGAGATGCTCAGGCGGGAGCGGCCCTACCGGCGGGGTCCGCGGCGCGGACTGTCTGTCCCCGGCCTCGGCCGGTCGCGGTCGAAGGACAGCCCGGTGAGCCTGGCCTGGGTCGCCGTAGCCGTCGGTGCGCCGGCCTGGGCGCTGACCTGCTGAGCGCTGGTGAGGCGCGGACCGGTCCTGGCTTTCCCGGAGCCGGGTGACGGCGTCGGTCAGTGCGGCGAGCTGGGCGAGCAGGGCGAGGAGCTGCTTGTTCTCGTTGCGGCCGACGAACCGGGCCGCGGTCAGCA
>JAABUT010004005.1_pt1 | contig 12071 bp, 11 predicted proteins | sample 5559281 | NCBI WGS metagenome assembly JAABUT01 (sample SAMN10711880, study PRJNA513359) | rock metagenome | isolation source: Antarctica rocks | place: Antarctica: Victoria Land, Ricker Hills nord | collected 2016-01-04
TGTGAGGAAGTCATCCTCAGCGAGGAACTCACCGGCGACCAGGTCGATGACACGCCCAGCAAGAACTTGCCCCTGCAAGACAGCCCGTCCACCATGAAGAAGTCTCCACGATTTCAGGGGAAGCTCATCGTGCGTTTGAGGTCGGCCGGTTGCTCATAGAGGACCTGCGCACGGTCAGAGTCTTGGTCGCGGCGGATCGGCGTCGTCACGTGCGGCTGTTATCGCCGTCCCTGCCATGGTCCGATGCTGGGCAGGTCTGAACCCTTGGGGTTCTTGGGTTTCGGGCTCTCGCCGTCGTCGCCGTCCCAGCCTCGGCCGTACTGGTCGGGGATGGTTCCCCAGCCCCAGTAGGGCAACGGGCGGTCCGGGACGATGCCGAGCTGCTTGGCAGGGTTGATGCGCTGCGGGCCGACGGTGCATAAGTGCAGCCAGCTGTCACCGAAGTCGAACTCGTAGACGAACTGCTCGCCAGCTTTGAGTCGTCCGAGCGCGAGCCGGCGTCCGTCAAGCACGGGGCTGTCCTCGTCGTCCCACTCCGGGTCGGGCTCCCCGACTCGGTGTCCGTCGGCGAGGTGGAACTGGTGGAGATGGTTGCGGTCCCAGCGGGCGAACGCGTCATCGATCGCCGTGGCGAGCTGGTTGAAGGTGTGGCTGCGGCCGGCAGCGAAGATCCGTCCGGGTCGGGGCCACAAGTCATCACCGTGGCCCTCGACGAGGTCGACGCGGATCGACAGCCAGGTGCTGCTCACCTCCTGATCTTGTCAGACCGCGGCGGTTTCCAGCGCCGCGGCCGCGTCGGCGGTGAGCTCTTGGGCGCGCTGCAGCGCACTGCTGATCCGCTCGACTTCCAGTTCACGGGCGGCGAGCTGTCCGGCTGGTTCCTCTGCCTCGCGGGCGCGTTCGACCGCACGGGTGTGGGAGTGCAACATCCGCCGGAAGATCGGTGTTGCACTCTTCTTGGGCTGGGCGTGCCCGCAGCCCAGGCAGACCAGCCCGCGCGGGCAGTGCTCACCGGTGGGCAGCGCACACATGTGCGTGCCCATGTCTCGCATGGAGCAGTTCGCGGTGAACGCCGCCCACTCCTGGTCCGTCGGCGCGCGGTGAGCTTGGGGTCCGTAGACGTCGCCGTAGAGACCGCGCATGGCCCGGCGATACTCCTCGACCAGCTGGGTCGGGTAGAGCTTGGCGTAGATCATCACGGTGTTCACAGTGGCGTGCCCGAGCAGCGCCTGGATGACGTGCACCGGGGTGTGGCTGTTGAGATGCTCGGAGGCGAACACCCGCCGGCAGTCATGTGGGGTCAGCGCGAGTGCCCGGCCGTCGCTGTGCTTGGCGCCGGCGGCCAGCGACAGGGCGCTGGGCCTGCCGCGGATGGTTTGGGTGTTCAACGTGCTCGGGTGGGTGCGGCCTTGCAGCAGGTAGGGCGCGCACGGCAGCGCCCGCTTCTCGTGCTCGTCGCGGCGGTCGCAGGCCGGGACGTGGTCGCTTCCGTAGAAGTCGCGGATGTGCCGGGTGAGCTCGGCGATCACCCGGCCGAGCTGGTCTCCGATTGGGATGACCCGGGCTCGGTCGAACTTCGACGGCTTGACATGCAGCAGGTAGTACAGGCCGCCGTCGGGAAGTCGCCGCTTGAGGATGTCGAAGGTGGTCAGCTCGCAGGCCTCTTCGATCCGCAGTCCGCTGGTGAGCAGCAACTCCAGCAGCGCCCAGTCCCAGAACGCGATCCGTTCGGTGCGCTGCAATCCTGCGTCGCCTTCATCGACGCTCAGGGCCTGCTGGGCCTCATGCCAGCGACGCAGCGCGAACGCCCGGATGTTCGGGATCTCCCGCTCCAGGTCCAGCACGGTGCCGGTGAGCCGGGCTTCGGTGCGCTTGCGGGCGTCCTGGAAGCCACTGTCGAGCAGGTCGTGGCGCGTCAGCGGGACCAGCGTCGGGCAGTGCGCCGCGAACGGCGAGCCAGCTTCGGTGGCCCAGGTGCACAGGTCGGCGAAGAAGCACCGCACGTCGACCAGCCAGGCATGGGCGCTGGTGGTGTCCCCGCTGCCCTTATGCCGGCCGCGTTGCACGGTCCTGGCCCGTTCCACGGCATGGCCGACGAAGCCGCGCGCGTGTGCGGGTGTGATCTGCGCCGACGAGATCACCTCGGGATGGGCGGCCTGCAGGTAGGTGAAGAAGTGGGCCAGCGCCCGGGCCTTGTGCTGCAACGTGCCGTAGTTATCCGACAGTCGCCGCGAGTAGTGCTCCAGGTAGAGACCGGCGACCTGCCGGAACGGCTCCGGCACGCCGGCGACACCAGCGAGCTCACCTGGCTCGTGGCGTCCGACGCTGCTCCAGCGTTTGATCCCGCGTTGGGGGGTTCGGTTGAACACCCCGAGCTGGCAGAGCCCGGCGTCAAGGATGTCGGCGCCCTTGCCGCGACCGGCGATGCGCAGATCCGCCTCGGTAAGCGCCGATAGTTCATCGACCCCACAGCGCAACAACACCCGCAGGCCGCGATTGACCGCGTTCATCGCGAACATCGGCGTGCCGAACGGCAACGCAGCCGTGGCGGCCACCAGCTGCTCATGCGCGGCGGTCAACGGATCGTCAAGGGGAAGTCGTGCGACCTACTGCGCGGTGCGGCTTCGGGTCAGGAACGGCCACGACGGCTGGACCAGCCGGGAGGTCACCAACACCCACACCCCCCACGTCCAGGTGGTGTTCACCGGCGGCCGCCCGTCGCCGGCCAGCCACCGCGGCCAAACCGTCGCTTCGAACGCCTCCCACCGATCGGCCAACCGCCCGCCGGGCAGTCGATCGAGTGCATCGAAGGTGAACCCAGCGGCGCGCAGCATCCGTCGCGCATCAGACCGGTCTCGGAACCGGTAGCCATCGACCTCCTCACGCAGGTGCGCGAGCAACGCGGCGCGGTCGTAGGGAACCACCGCAAGATCCCGGGCGGTGGCCAGGTGCGCAACGCGGCCTGTCATCGCTGCTCCTCCTCGACCAGTCGCGGATGCGCGACGGCGTCGAGTTCTTCGATCGTGCGCAGGTCGTAATGGAACGCATACGTCCCGTGTGCCACCTGGGTTCTCGCGCGGTCGATGACTGGACGCTGCTCGAACGCTGCGATCGCCTCGACCAGGGCGTGCCGGTCGACGTGGGAGTAGGTGTCGACGGTCGTCGCGACGTGACGATGTCCCAGGACGGCTTGCGCGACTGCGACACCTGCATGCTCCACTAGGCCGGTCGCAACCGTGTGACGGAACATGTGCGCGGTCACCGGGATCCCGACCTTCCCGGCCAGGTGCCGCAGCCCAGCCTCGAACGCCACATACGACAACGGCCGGCCCCGGCCGCGGCGCGCACCAACCCACGCCGCTTGGGTCGGCGGGTCGCCGCGCTCCTCGGTCAAGTAGCGGTCGAAGGCGACCCAGAACGGTGCGGTGACGGGCACGCGATGCTCATCGCGCACCCTTCAACAGCACGGTGACGCTCGAGGTGCGTCGGTCGAGATCGGCCAGTGTCATCCCGAGCACCCCGTGTCGGCCGTGCTCGCTGCTCCAGTCACCGATCCGCTGCCCAGTGCGCGACAACAAGATCAGCACTGCCCGGTCCCGCCACGATGGTGCGGCGTCGATCAGCCGTTGCACGTCCGCCGGGTCCAGATCGCGTGGCAGCTTGCGGGGCTCGCGTCGTCGCAGCTCAGCCCGGCCACGCACCGGTGCGTCACCGCCACCAGGTCGGCCGTGCCGCGGACCAGAGTCCGGGGCCTGCGGTACCGGGCTGACCCGGTCAGCCCACGGGCCGTAACCAGCCTCGGTGTCACGGCCGATCAGGTAGCCGAAGAACGACCCCAACACGCTGAGCCGATGGTTCACCGTCCGCGGCGCCCTGCCAGCGGTGCGACGTGGCTGACCGGACTTCAGCTCGACCACCGAGGTGCGTTGACCGCGCGGCGGTCGTCCGCCGGTCCGGTGGCCGCGGGCGAAGGCGTCGACGTACGCCTCTACATCAGCGCGGCAGACAGCCTCCAGCGGCTGCTGTCGCTCCGTGAGCCAGCAACTGAAGTCCTGCAACCCGAGTCGATAGGAACGGATCGTGTACGACCCGCGGCCGCGACGAGCCAGATGCTCCAGGAACTCCCCGACAAGCTGTGCAGATACTCCGAACTCGATGCTCATGACCGTTCCTCCCTGACGCTGGACGTTACGAACAACCCCGCGTCAGCAGGAACCTCAGACCAAGATCACGAAATCTCGAGACAAGACGTGGCGCAGACCGAGGGCGACCCGCTGCCTGAGGTCGTCCCGGCACTGCTGACCGGGCAGCCCCGGCCGGGCTGTGGAACGACCTCGCCAGCCAGTTGACTGGACACGGCTACGCCCTGGAGCGCGGTGACTGTGCCGGCGCCAACGGCTACACCGACCCGACCCGCCGGGTGGTGCGGGTTCGGGACGACATCGACGAGGCTCAGGCCGTGAAGGTCCTTGCTCACGACCTATTGACCGCACCAACGCCCCGCTTTGTCCGTTCCTGGCAGGGAGTTGCGCAGGGGACTCGCCGCTCGTGCTCGTGGTCCCTGTCGTGCGGGTCGTGCACTGCTGGGCTGGTCGCCTCCGATTCGAGAGGTGTGACGATGGAGTTCAACGAGGGCAACGGTGTCGTGCCCAGCCGGGATGTTGCCGGGTTGGCCGTTGCGACCGTGGGTGGCGTTGCCTTACGCGACGGCCTTCCTGGGACAGTGGTTCTGGACGCGGCCGGCGAACCCGTCGAGGAGATCAGCGACTTCCTGTGTTCGCTGCTTGCCGGCGGCGCGAGCGCCGGTTCGGTGCGGTCGTACGCGATGGCGTTGCTGCGCTGGTGGCGGTTCTTGGCCGCGATCGAGGTGCCCTGGGACCGGGCCACCCGGGTCGAGACGCGCGACTTCGTGCTGTGGATGCGATTCACCCCCAAGAACGGCATCGGCCGCGGCTTGGCCCGCAGCACGTCCGGTCCTGGCTCGGGCTACGCGCCAGCGACGATCAACCACAACCTCGCGGTGCTGCGGAGCTTCTACGCCGACCGGTTGACGACCGGCGTGAGCGCGCTGCTGGTCAACCCGGTCCCGGACGGCGGCGGGCGCGTAGGCGGGCGCGGCCATGCTCACCACAACCCGATGCAGCCGCAGGCTCGGGGCCGGCGCGGTCCGCTGCGGCAGAAGATGCCGCAGCGGCTGCCACGCAGCCTGCCGGATCATCTGTTCGACGCCTTGTTCGCGGTGATGGGCTGCGACCGGGACCGGGCCTTGCTCTCCTTCTATGTCAGCACCGGCGCGCGGGCCAGCGAACTGCTCGGCGTCACACTGGACCAGATCGACGTCGGTGCGCAGCAGGTCGCGGTGCACCGCAAGGGAAGTGGGCGGCTGCAGTGGCTGCCCGCGTCCAGCGACGCGTTCGTGTGGTTGCGGCTTTACCAGCAACACCAGCTGCGGCCAGCCGGGCAGCGGGCGCTGTGGTTGACGCGACGGGCCCCGCAGCGGCCGCTGACGTACTCCGCGACCAGGCGGGTGATGCAGCGCGCTAATGCCGTCTTGGGCACCGGCTGGACGTTGCACGATCTGAGGCACACGGCGGCGCAGCGGATGATCGATGATCCGCGGCTGTCGCTGACTGATGTGCAGTGGGTCCTGGGACACGCGCAGTTGACCACAACTCAGATTTACCTGCGCCCCCGGGAAGACGAGGTCATCGCCCGGGTCCTCGATCATCAACGGACCCGCCGCGAGCCAGGCCGAGGCACGGCGCCGATCACACCGGTCGGGGGCTACCGGCCCGAGGTGCTCCGCACCCTGCTGGGTGGGGCCGGCGATGTCCAGTAAGCCACCAGCGACGCCGACCGAGGCCAGCTACGTCGACCCGGTCGGGCAGGGCCCGGCCCGCGACCGGGGCCCGGTCACGCCGCGACGGCCCCGGGGATCGGCGCGAGAGCACATGTTCCAGACCCCGTCGCTGCCGACGCCGCAGCTGGCCAGGCCCAGCAGCTGGCCGGCGACAACCCGCACCCGACAGGAACTGCTTGACGATCTCGTGGAGCTGGACCCGACCGTCACCCCGAAGGAGCAAACCCGCCACCGGCTCGCGGTCGGTCTGCTGCTGGACTGGCTGGCCGGCTTCAGCGGCGAGTCCTGGCAGCAGCGTTGGCTTTCCAGCGGCGCGGACCTGGCTGGTCGCGACTGGATCGATCACGTCACCGGCACCGGCTTGCGTCGCAACCTTGGCAGCCGGGCTCAGCTCACCGGCGCCGTCGGCCGACTGATGATCCTCGGCGCGCTTCGACCCAGCTACCGCTGGCTCTATCAGGCCCGTTCCACACCCATGATGGAACGCTTCCGGGACCGGCACGACCCGGATGGGTTCGCTGCGCTGGACGTGATTTGCGCGGCCACTGAACGGTTGACCGTCGTCGACCGTCGGCTGGCCTACCACCAGTTGACCCGCATCCTGATCCACAACGGTGGGCAGCTTGCCGACATCACCCTGGACGACTGCATCGAGGCCTATCGGGCGCAGGTCGGCTACACCTGCGGGAAGCACAGCTACTGGTACGTGCTGCTCACGCGAGCCGCGATCCTGCCGGCGCAGGCCCCACCGACGATCCACAAGGCCAGCCGGCGCGGCCAACTCACCGTGGAAGAACTCATCGACGGCTACCGGATCGACTGCCAGCCAATCCGCGACTTGTTCGTGGACTACCTGCACGAACGTCAGCCCGGGATGGACTACACCTCGCTGCGGCAGCTGGTCTCCAAGCTGGTGCTGCTGTTCTGGCGCGACCTGGAACTCAACGAACCAGGCATCAACTCGCTGCACCTGACCGACCCGGTCGCTCGTCGGTGGAAGCAGCGGCTAGCCGAAGTCCGGCACGGCACAAACCGCATCGGACAGCCCCGGCAGGACCCCTACGCGATCTTGTTGACGGTCCGCGCGTTCTACGCCGACCTGACGCACTGGGCGCTAGAAGACCCGGCCCGCTGGGGACAGTGGGCCGTCCCCAGCCCCATCACCTCGCGGGACCTCGCCGGTCTCGGCAACCAGATCAGCCGGACACAGTCCCGGATGCACCAACGGACCCGGGAACTGACCCCGCTGCTACCGGCCCTGATCGTCGGCGCGCAGGACCAACGCGACCAGGCCAGGGCCGTGCTCGAGGCGTGCCGCGTCACCGTGCCGGGCGAACTTTTCCGGGCGGCCGGGCGCAGGCTGCGCCGCACCGCGCTGGTCACCGACCCGACCACCGGTGGGCTCGGTCGGCCCGGTGTCCTCTACGCACACGCCGTCGACAGCGACGGCCTCAACACCGGCCCACGGCGCAACCTCAGCATCGCGGAGGACAACGCCTTCTGGGCCTGGGCGATCGTGGAAGTACTGCGCCACACAGGCATGCGGATCGAGGAGATGCTGGAACTCACCCACCGCAGCTTCGTCGCCTACACCCTTCCTGGCACCGGCGAAGTGATCCCGCTGCTGCAGATCACCCCGTCCAAGACCGACCGTGAGCGACTACTGGTCGTCAGCCCCGAACTGGCCGACGTGCTCAGCGCCATCATCACCCGGGTCCGAGCCGGCAACGCGCAACTGCCGCTGGTCTCGCGCTACGACGCCGCCGAGCGGCTCCACAGCCCACCGCTGCCTCTGCTGTTCCAGAAACGATGGGGACTCAGCCATCACGGACTGAACCAGCTCAGGGTCAAAGACCTACTGGACGACGTCGCTGCCAAAGCCGGGATCACCACGCCAGACGGGACAGAACTGCGCTTCACCCCGCACGACTTCCGAAGAATCTTCGCCAGTGAAGCCGTCGCCTCGGGACTGCCGGTGCACATCGCCGCGAAGCTCTAGGGCCACCAGACGCTAGCCACAACTCAGATTTACCTCGCCATCTACGACCAGGACGTCATCGCCCATCACCGTGGCTTCCTGGCTCGTCGACGGGCGCTGCGCCCCAGCGAGGAATACCGCGAACCCACCGACGCCGAATGGGAAGACTTTCTCAGCCATTTCGAAAAACGAAAGGTCGAACTCGGGATCTGCGGACGCGCCTACGGCACCGCCTGTCAACACGAACATGCCTGCATCCGGTGCCCCATGCTCCGGCCCGATCCGCGCCAGCAACTACGACTCGAACAGATCAAGAGCAACCTGCACGACCGGCTCGCCGAAGCGCATGCCAACGGCTGGCTCGGCGAAGTCGAAGGCCTCGAAGTCACCGTCGCCGCAGCCGAACTCAAGCTCGGCGCAATGCGCCGAGCCAGCAACCCACCCACCAACGTGGTCGAACTCGGCCTACCCACCGCCGGGCCTCGTCGCCCCGACCGCAATGACAAATGACCAGGGACTCAAGCATGACAAATCCATCACGATCTTGGTGCGGAAAAGAGCTGGGGCATCTCGAGTGCGGCCACGTGGCGGACCTGCCGACCTACCTGACCTGCCGCGGCCGCTGCGAGGTCGAGGCCGAGAGCGTTGCGTACTCCCTTATGTGGACAGCATGCGTTGCCGCCGCGCACGGCCTGGACGCCAGCGGCTACAGCTTCGCCTACGTCGCCGGCTGGGACGGGGGCGACCTGAGCATCGTTCGGCAGGCCGCTGACACCGTCACCCAGACCGCTAGGCGCATCCTGACCCCACTGGACGCCGCCGCGGCGCAAGACGCGGACGCCGCCCTGCCGACCGCCTGACCTTCCATGGCGGCTGCTGCCGATCCACGTGGTCGCGCCGCGCCACGCGTGCCGACAGTGGCCCGACCCGAACACGCAGGAGACTGATGCTCGACTACGACAGCACGATGCGAGCCGGAGCGGCGCGGTACCAGGACGTGCTCGACGCACTTCGGGTCGCAGGGTTGCCCGCCACCTTCACCCAGACCGGCGGGATGTGCGCGGCGCTCGAGGTGATGCTCGACAGCGGCCACACCCTGCTGATCACCGACGCCGAGGACAGTGCTCGCGATCGCGGAGCGGGCGGCGGAGCTGCTGACGGGGCGCGACACGGCGGCCTGAGCACCGCCCGGTCGCTCAGTCGGCGGCTAGCACTACAGGCGTGGAAGATCGCGTGCTCGCGCAGACACCCGTTGCCCTGCCCGACATCGCGGGCGGCGCGGTAGGCCGCGACGTGCTCGATCTTCGCCGCTCGCGTCCACGAGCGGCGCTTCGGTCCGCCAGCGTGCAGCCCACGGGAGGTCATCGCCCCCTCGTCGGCTGCCGCCGTGCTGGTCATCATTCACGCAGTAGCCCTGCTCGTGCAGCGCCGCGCGTGTCGACTCGACCGCGAAGCCCTCGGCGCTACGTCGGCTCAGTCCCAGGTGCGGGACGTAAGCATCATCGAGGCCGTGGGAGCAGCGCTCAGCTCTGCCAGGTGGCGGCGGTCTCGGTGGCGAAGTCGCGGTAGGAGCGCATCGGACGTCCCAGCAGGGCGTGCAGCCGGTCGTCGGTGCCGTGTGCGGCGACCATCCCGTCGATCTGAAAGCGGCGCATCATCAGGCGCATATCGTAGGCCATCCACCCGGGCATGAACGCGGTGAGCTGCTGCTCAAGGTGGTCCAGGACGTCGTCGCCGCCGTAGGAAACCGGTCGTCCGAGGACCTCGGACCAGATCCGCGCGACGATATCGCCGGTGAGCACCTCGGGGTCGACCACGTCGATGACCTCGGTGGGCAGCGCCTCCTCAGCGCGCTGGCGCTCGAGCAGTGCGGCGGCGGCCACCTCGCCCAGGTCGCGCACGTCGACCATCAGCGCAGCCCGGTTGCCCACCGGCGGCCCGTAGGTGCCGGCGAGCACGCGGTCCTGCTCCGCCGTGTCGTTCTGCATGTAGTAGCCCGGGCGCAGCACCGTTGCGGCGATTCCCAGGTCGTTGATCATCCGTTCCGCGGCGGCCTTGGCCGCGAAGTGCGGCGGGTCGGTGAAGCGGTCGGCGTGGATCACCGACAGATAGACCACGTCGCGTACCCCGGCCGCGCAGGCCAAGGTGAGGGTATGCAGCGTGCCCGTCAGCTCCTCCAGCGCCACGGGACTGAGCAGAAACAGCCCACTAACCCCCGTCAGGGCCTCGCGCATCACGCTGGGATCGGTGAAGTCCCCCTGCACCGCGGTGACGCCGGTCGGGAAGTGGGCCTTGTTCGGTGAGCGCGTCAGCGCCCGCACCTCGGTGCCGGCGGCGGCCAGGTGGCGCACGGCCTCCGATCCCACCGCTCCAGTGCTGCCGGTGACTAGGACCGTCATCGTCGCGCTCCTCTCGCTTGGCGCACCGGCGCCCGGGGTGGTGCACCGGTTTTCTCCCATCATGGAGAGCCGATCACCAAGGATCCAGCCAGACCAGCTCGGATGGCTGAAGCCGAACCCAGGTAAACTTGGACTGGTGATTTCCGACGACCTGCACCCCCTAGATGAGCTGGACCTGAAGATCCTGCATGCTCTACAGGTCAATGGACGTGTCGGGTTTGGGCTGTTGGGTCGTGTGCTCGGAGTCTCCGACCAGACGGTGGCCCGCCGCTACGCCCGGATGCGCTCAGCGAGCGGGCTGCGCGTGGCCGCCATCGAGGACGCGCACCTGCCGGGGCACAGGCAGTGGTACGTGCGCGTGCGCACCACCCCCGACGCCGTAACGGCGATCGCCCGAGCCATCGCGCGCGACCCCGACACCGCCTGGGTGCGCCTGGTCTCAGGAGGCACGGAGATCGTGTGCTCGCTGCGCGTCGGCGCCGCCGCCGGCGGGCACGCCCTGCTGCTGGAGAAGCTGCCTCGCACCTCCCGCGTGCTGGACGTGACCGCGCAGAGCGAGCTGCACGTGCACACCCGCGGCGCTCACCGGCTGCTCGAACAGGTCGGTGCCCTGGACGAAACCCAGCTTCGCGCGCTGCACCAGGACCTCCCCGGACCGGTTGCCAGCGCGGCGGACGTCCAGCGCGCGCGCACCACGCACTTGGACGAGCTCGACCTGGCGCTGCTGAACGTTCTGCGCCAGGACGCGCGCACCCCGATCGAGCAGCTGGCCGCCACCACCGGCACGCCGGCCTCCACCGCCCGCCGACGTCTGGCGCGGCTGCGTGCCAGCGGTGCGCTGCGCATCGACGTCGACCTCGACCCGCGGGCCCTCGGCCTGCACGAGCAGACGCTGCTTTGGATCAGCGTGGCCCCGACGCATCTGGCGTCTACCGGTGCGGCGCTGGCCACCCATCCCGAGGTCACCTTCGCCGCCGCCACCACCGGGCGCACGAGCTTGTACGCCAGCGTCATGACCCCCGACGCCACGACGCTGTACGACTACCTCACCCACGACATCGCCGCGCTGCCAGCGATCCGCGACGTCGAGAGCGCTCCGGTCCTCCACAGCCTCAAGGGCCTGGGGTGACCGCTTTCGACAGGAGCTGGCCGGCCCGCGGCCTGCACCACTGAAACCCCGATCCACCGGTGAAGTGGGGGTGGCGGGCGGGTCGTGACAGACGAATGCCCTTCTGATCAGGGACGATGGGCTTGCTGAGGGCCACGATCGTCACCACAGAAGGGCATCCGCTGGATGCGAGTTTCCCATGCCGGTCCGGCGCTGTCGCACAGCTTCGACGACCCGAATCTGGTGTCGTGCGCCGGGCTCGCGCCGGTGCTGGCGCTGGCGCACCGGTGCGGCCTGCACGCACTGGTCGCCAACACCGTCACCTTGAAGGCCGCGGGTGGGGTGAACGCGCCGGTCAAGGTCGCCTGTCTGGTCGGCGGGATGATCGCCGGCGCCGACTCGATCGAGGACCTGGACCTGCTGCGGCACGGCGGGATGCGCCGGCTGTTCGAGGATCTGAGGGCGCCGTCCACGCTCGGGACGTTCCTACGCTCGTTCACCTTCGGCCACGTCCGCCAGCTCGACGCGGTCGCCGCCCGGCTGCTGGGCCGCCTGGCCCGGGTCTGCCCGCTGCTGCCCGGCGCCGACCAGGTCGTCTAAGCCCGGATCCACCATCGCGCTCCGGTTGAACGGCGGGTCGCAGAGCGAGATGCCCTTGCACTGGGGAAGAATCGATCTTGTCTAGGGATCAGTTCGGCCGCAGCAGAAGGGCATCTCGTAGATGCG
>JAABUT010004006.1_pt1 | contig 12069 bp, 10 predicted proteins | sample 5559281 | NCBI WGS metagenome assembly JAABUT01 (sample SAMN10711880, study PRJNA513359) | rock metagenome | isolation source: Antarctica rocks | place: Antarctica: Victoria Land, Ricker Hills nord | collected 2016-01-04
AAAGAAATAACAATATTGCTTTAACAATTTCAGAGAAATACATCGCGAAAGCTTTACTGAAGTAAAGAGATATATGAAAGCATATATTCAAAGTCAAAAGTATCAAGAAGAATAAAAAATGATATAAGATAGTGATACACAGTCTGAAAATTAATATCTTCAACATGAAGATTGAAATGAAATATTTGAGAATTGAGCTAAAGAAGTACAACTCTGAATTGAAGCTGATAATCAACTCAATATGATTATCAAAAGATGAAAATAAAGCAAGAAAGAATCATGCTTTGATGATACTGATGTTCAAAATTGAAGTCGAAGCATAAAAACATCTGAAAAAACAAGTTCTAGCAGCAAAATCAACATATCAAACAGTCGAATATCGAAATTATTGATCAAGCAATCAGTGTCAGAAATGTCAAACATTCAAACATTTGCAGAACAAGTGCAATAAATTATCAAGACGCTTGTTTTGTGAACAAAATCATCTGACATAAAAGCATAAATGTTAATTACCTACATGCAAAGACAAGCAATCATGCAATCACATGATTTCTAGATGCTGCAACTGTCAAAATGCGCACTTCGCAAACAACGCAATGTGCAAAACATATCAAATAGCTCAGTCTATTAACTCACAAAAAGATCATCTAGTCACAAAATTGTAATGAGTAATGCAGTCAAAATGTCACAAAACAATGCAAATGATGAAAGCTTTGCAAACATGTTGAATATTTGAATTCTACAGCACAATTGTGCAAGATCAATGCAAATTATGCATGCATGCATGAAATTTGTGAAAAACAAGACAGATATTGTTATACTACAAGAATCATGAATGAAAGATGAGAATATAACAATTTTGCATTCATCGTTTATCTGCATCAAATCAAATGTTCAGAATATTCATGTCAAAGTACTGATATTTGTTGCGAAAAACACAAAGAAATTTACATGTATATTAAGATCAGATATAGTCAATAGCGAAGATATGCAAGCGATATCAATAGTGAACAATAAAATTCAGAGAGAAATTTTATTATTCAATATTTACAACAAAAAGTCACAAAACGCAGATGATGAGCAATTATACATGATTGAGCGAGAATTAGCAAAAGTTATGCTAAATTCTGAGCAAAAAGTTATTATCATCAAAGACTTTAATGCACATCATAGTTGATGAAACGCAAAAATTTCAAACTCTATTAGAACGAAAGCATTAATAAAGTGAGTAAATTTACATAAGTGCAATCTGATTAACACTTCTGATATAAACACATATCACAGCTATTTGAATCAGTCAAGCTCGATACTTGATTTAACATTTGCATCAAAAAATATGTGCAATCACATCAAGAATTGACATATAGACGAGAATGTAAACACAGAATTCAATCATGAAGTAATTCTATTTACAATAGTTACAAAAAAAGTGAAGTTGATTGAAAATTCGCTGAACGCGTCATACAATCTGCAAAAAGTTGATCGAAAAGACTTTGATAAGCACTTGCAAAAGACGAAAGACAAAATGATTGTCAAGATGCAAAGAATCACAAGTTTAGAAGCAAAAGTCATTTATTTGATTGAATGCATCAAAAATACAGTGAAATTATTCATATTTAAACAGCAAATATGCGCAAAATCAAAATTCTGATGAAACAATGAATTCATCAAAAGATGAAAGATACTGTCATTAAAAAAGCGAATCTGAAAAAGATGTAAAAGTGATGATGCATGAGCAAAGATAGTGCAAACACGAAATTTGTATCATGATGCAATAAAGCTGATCAAAAATCAATTCTGAATCAGTTTTTTAAACAACGTTGAAGAAAAAGAAGTGTTTCAGACATACAAGTTCATTAAATCATGTTTAATCGAAAAGCTACTCTTGATACAAAACTTGCAAAAAGAATTGAAGATTGAATTCAATGAAAAGTGCAAGACATTTCTGAAAGCAATGTATTCATCATCTTTGAAAATTTAAATCAATGAAGAATTACTATTGAACGAAAGTATACAGTGATTAAAAGTTATCAAAGAGAAAATCAAGCACGTTATTAACTTCTCAGCACTCAGAAAAGCACTTGAATCAAATGATATATTATTTGCAATCATACAGCAAATATATAAAACTATATTGAAAATCTTCAATTTAATGTATTCAAATTTGTTTGAAAATGACTATCATTTGAAAATATGACGCAAAAACATGAAAATTATTCTAAAAAAATCAGACAAGTTGAATTATTCAATTTCAAAGATATAGAGAATTATTATGCTATTAAATTGTTTAAACAAAGTAGCAGAAAAAATAATGACAGTGCAACTGTCTTACACAGCTGAAATTAATGATAAGTTGCAGAATTTTGATCAAATGAAAGACAGAAAACAAAGATCAGCTATAAATGCAGTACTAAATTTAGTACATGATGCGCAAATGACAAAAAGTCGAGAAAACACACTTATTTATTTACTTCTAAATGTCAAAGAAGTCTTTGATCATGTTGTGTTAAAACAACTGATCAAAATATTGATTAAATTGAAAATATCAGTCAATTTAATCAATTAAGTAAAATGTTTCTTACAAAATCATATTATTGACTTAGCATTTGATGATGAATGTCAGAAATCAAAGAAAATAAGCATAGAAATATCACAAAACTCATTTATCTCGCTCATTTTATTTCTAATTTATATTCAATATCTGTTTTCAAAAATTCACGCAAAGTTTGAAAATTTACAGTCACTCAGCTATATTGACAATGTAATGCTATACATTGAAAAAAGAAATATTGATAAGAATGTGAAAATACTGAAAAACGCAGCAAAAATCACTTTCACATGAGCTGAAAACAATGCAATGCAATTCAATAACTTGAAATCTGAATTGATACACTTTGAAAGTCATAAGATGACATTCAATCAAATGATTATTCTACTCAATAACATGATCATAAAATTAAAGACATGCATATGATGATTAAAAGTCTGATTGAATCAAAAGCTCAACTTTAAAGTTCATATGCAAATGAAAATTGTAACAGTCATAAGAATGCTACACTTATTGTTTAAATTAATGAATAATGAGTAAGAATTAAATGTTAAATCAGAAAAGCAGTTATATCTGACATGCATCACGTCTATTAGCGATTATGACGTTGAAATATGATGAAATAATCAGAAAAGTTACTTAGTCAAATTTTGCAAACTACAAAATGCTGTATTATGAAAAATTCTGAGTGTGTTTCAAACATCATCAATAAATGCTATGCAAATAGAAGTTGAAATCTCATTAATAAAGATGCAATTAAATCAAAAGTGCAAGAACTATGCAATTTGAATAGTTGAATTATTGAAAAAACTCTCTATCAGAAAAAGAACATTTATTTCATATTCATCTTAATACTTTATTGAATTGAATTTAAATCTGAATGCATCAAAATATCTGAACTGAAATGAGATGAAGATGAACTTATATTAAAAAGTCAAGAAGTGCAAAGACAGACTCATGCAAATATATTGAATATTGAACAAAGTGCAAAAAACACTGAATTCAATAAAAGAAATCGAAATTTCTCACTTCAAGAAATCATGAGATCAAGAAATTGAGCATTTAGCAAGAATTCAAATCGAATTTGCAAAAAGCAAAACTTGCAAAATGATCAATTTGCATTACAGAAAATTAGAAAGAATTATCAAAAAGGCGAAAAACATAGTGATGTATATCAATGCATTGCAAATTCGGAAAAAGATAGCAGAGATCAAAACTGAAACTGAAACGACAGTGATATTCACGCATAAATTCGTCAGATACAGCAAAGTGACAAGCGTTTATGATAAAATAATCACAACGAAAGCAAAACTGCAAGCTATTAGCGATGCAATTGCAATATGCGGCGAAAAAGCACTCAAAAACAGCGAAATTTGAGCGTACATAAACAGTCAAATAACTTTGCAAAGACTAAACACAAAGAGCAACGTTAATGCGAAGTTATTCAATGACATATGACAAAACTTGATCAATTTACGTCAGAATCAGTGTCAAATTTGCATACAGTGAATATTGAGTTGCAAAAGCATTATTGAAAACGAAAAAGCAGATCAATTGATCAAAAGTGCTGCTCAAGAATTATTAGTTATCAACAACATGAAAGCAATCATCATAAGCTTTGTCAAAAAGCAAATTTGCAAAGAAACGAAATTACAATGATTAAATGTCTGAAAAAGCAGCATCAAGAAGGAAAATCAGTATCAAAAGCACATATCAAATGTGAATTTATTTCATAAATCACTAAAAAAGATGAGGAAAATTGATAAATTAACGTTTTCAATCTTTATTCAGCTGAAAATGAAACATGATTATTTCAAGAGTTATTTGCATCGATTATCAGAGAATAATTCAAACAAATGCTATGAAATATGCAATGCAAGACAAACGTTGAAGCATTTACTGCTGAACTGCAGACATTATAAAGCAGAGCAGATAAAGCTTAAGAAAAAAGCTCAGCTCAAAAACACAGACACTATATGTTGAGATCATGTCTAGAAACTAATCAGAGTGCGTGCGTGACTAGAATGTTTGATTTATAAAGATAGCTATAACTAAGACTTTAAGAATACAGAAGAAAGAAGATACAAAAGACAAGAAGAACATGCTTTATATAGTAGTTACTCAAATCAACGCTAGTCTCAAAGAAGACGTGTTGAAACATAAGAAAAATGTTGATTTGAAAAATGTTTATGACATAAAGAAATGTGTTTGTCATAGAAATCTGTTGATCACTCGTAACACAAAGAAGTGTGTTTGTCTAGAAGATAATAAAAGCTGATTAGAAGATGCTAAAGAAGAAAAAAGATGCTGAGTCATATCTGAGTTAAGTCTGAATCAGATTTAAATCAGATCTTGACTAGATTGTTAACTAGCTTTAATCAACTCTGACACATTTGTAACATTATTTTTCTTTTTGAAAATTCATGTTTGCATGAATAGAACAAATGAAACGCAAAATTTTTTCACTGTTTTTCAATTTAGTGTGACTTGTCTGAATAGAGCTTATGAAACTCAACTAGAACTTCTTTCAAGTTCTTGAATTCTTCTTTGTCGACATAGTATCATTCATTGTTTCAATCTAGTTTTGTTCATTTGACTTTGTATTATATTTGATTTCAATAGCATCTAGAGTTCAAAATGTCATCTATCTTTCAATGCTCATCGTCTTTGATAGTGAGAGATTTAAATGATTCTGAATGCTGTTCTGATAAAAGATCATTGAGACAAGAACGTAATAGCTTTGAACTGAACATCAAATACATCTGCTTCATCTTTTTCAATTACTGATGATCAAAAATAAGAAGCTTTTTCATTCAAATGATAATATTTTTGACTTTTTTTAGCTTCAAGACGTTTGTAAGTTATCTCATAGTCAGTTGTATCTGAATCGAAACTCATTCAAGAGTGAAACTCTTTATTGAAGTAGAATGAGATCATTGAGATGATCAAGAAGATATTGAAATTTTCGCTGAATTTCATCATTGAAAGTCATTTTGCTCAGTCGTTCTGCATGTAGTTACAGTAAATTCTTAATTTGCGTTCAACATTTTGATTAATTCATTTTAATTGATCATCAATCTCAGAATGATAAACTGTTGATAAATTAGTCGTGATTCTTAGTTGCTTGCAAAGACTTTGTCACATGATTGATATGAATTGAAAGTCTCTGTTCAAAACAGTAGAACTAGATAGATCATGAAGTCAATAAACGTTTCATAGCAGAATTCAAATTGTTTCTTCAACTGAGATGTCATTATTTTCTTAATGACAGAAGACATAGTGATGTTTCTTGATGAGATGACATATGATTGTGCAAATGACGTTATAATCTTTCAATAAAGATAGTTCAGTGATGAAGTTCATAACTATATCTTTTCAGCGTTTCTATGAAATCAAAAGAGAATGAAGAAGTTCATTGATGTTATCTTTAAATGTTTTGCTTTATTGATAAACATGAGAGTTTCAAATGTAACATCTAATCATTGCTTAATGATCTGATCAATAGTAGAAACGTTGAACTAAATCAATAGTTCTTTGATTGTCAGAGTGAAAGATAAAAGACTGATCATGAATTTTCTTTAGTAATTTTATATGCATTTTCTCAGAAACTTACAGTAGATCTTTTCTGAACAAAACGTCATCAACGATCTTGCAGTGCTTCAATTCAGTACTATGTAGCTTAAGCTTGTTTTCTCTTATAACTTATTTATACTCATTGCAAAGCTCATTCATCTTGTTGACATCTTTTACTCGCTGATAGAAATCAACTTCAGATTTAATAGTTAGAATATTTATTTTATCAAGTGTCAGAATGATCTGATAGTGATTTTTAGTACGCTGAGTTGATTCAGAGACGTTGATCAGAGACATTCTGATTAAAGCATTGACTTTAGTATTTATTTTGTCTGATTGAAATATAATCTGAAAGTTGAACTTGAATAGAATGTTTAGATAATTGACTTGACGTTGAGTCAACTGTTTATTTTTCATGAAGATCTTTAAAGTTTGATAATCAATGAATATCTGAATGAGTAGTTCAATGCATTCAAGCTCAAGTCTTCAATGTTTGAAACATTAAATAATGACTAGCAATTTCTTGTCATAGATATGATAATTGCATTCAGCGAAGATCATGCTTTTGCTGTAGAAAGCTACTGAGTGAAGAACTTTCTCATCATCATACTGTGATAGAATTTTATCTTTGACGTAGTCAGATGCATCAATTTCTAGAATAGCTTGTCGTTTGAAATTGAAATGTCGTAGTACTGAGATTGAGCTGACTTGTTTCTTTAGATCATCAAAAGCTTGAACACAGACTTTGTTTCATACAAAAGATGTATTCTTTCTAGTTAACTAAGTGAATAATTTGACTAGCTTCGAAAAGTCTTTAATGAAATGATGATAGAAGTTAATAAATTTCACGAAGCTTTGAACTTCTTTTAGATTGATTAACGTAACTCAGTTGACTATGACTTTCACTTTGATAAAGTTCATGCAAAGACTCTGTTCTGAAACTATGACTTTTAAGAAGACAGTTTCTTTTACGTTGAATTTGCACTTTCAAATATTTACTTGTAAATCAGCTTCTTGCAGATGATTTAATATCATTTTGACATGTTGTTAATGTTCTTGTTGAGTTTTGCTGTAGATCAGAATATCATTCAGATAGACTTGACAAAAGTCATTTAAAAAGTCTTAAAGAATGTCATTCATATACTGCTGAAACAAGACAGAATCATTGATAAGTTTGAAAAATAGCATCTTTGATTTATACGCTTCTAATGTGATAATAAAGATAGTGTAGTTCTCACTATCAGAATGCATTCATAGTTTGTTGAACATTGAAATGATATTCAATCAAGTCAGATGTTTGAAATTAACTATTTTGTCAATTACTTCATTTATGAGCAATAAAGAATAGCGATTTCTTTTGATAATAGCATTGAGCTTTTGATAGTCAACGCAGAATCATAGATCTTTATTTGCTTTCAAGATGAACAGAATGAGTGAGAAATACGAAGCTTTGCTAGAAATTATAAATTCTTTGAAAAGATTCTTGTTCAAATATTTCTTTACTTTCTGAAGCTTGTAGAGAAACATTCAATATGCTCAGTAATAAAATGATGTTACGTCACTAGTAAGCTTTATCTTATGATCATATGAACGATGAGACGATGGCTTGTTTGCTTGAACTCAATCAAAAACGTCTAGAAAATTCTGATATTTTGATGATAGCTTGACTTTAATATCTTCTAGATTCTGAGTTATTTCATCAACTGAAAAGATGTTTATGACATTTAGTTTGCATTGAGTATTGTAGATAATTTTTCTATCAATGTCTTTAACAAACATAGCAAAAATCTTTGTTTAATTCTTCTTTTTTCGTTTTACTAGTGCTTAAAAAAAGATGACATCTATGTTTTGAATCAAGAATGACTCTTTCTGAAAGAATGAAACTGAGTGCTTAAGCATCTTAAAGATCTTGCTGTGAGCTGCTGAAGAGATTGAAGTTGATCATGATCAACTTAAGTGCTTTGTATTTAACGAGATCAAAAAAACCGAAATAGAAGTATTTAATTGATCAGAGAATATGATAGTATCATGTCTCATGTTCAATAATATTTCATTTTTGTTCATTCAGAGTTTGCTCAATATAGCTTCATGATGCTCAATATCAGCTATCAGCATTGACACAGTCAATTTCTTATGACTTTTAATCATGAAATTGAGTAGAATCTTATGAGTAATAGTCTTTCTAACTAGCTTTTCATCATAGTCTCGTATTAACTTCTCTTTTGCTAGTAATATAGATTGTATTTCAAGTTTCTGACATACTTTATTGACTAGCTTGTCATGTATCAGCGTGTAGATAACAAAATCACTATCTATCAAAGAACAAAGGCTGAAAGAATTGCTCTGAAAGATTAAAGAAGCATTGATCAGAAATGACTTCTTAAAATAGTTTTCTTTCAATAAAACTTCAATTTGACTGCACAAAGATATGATTTCTATCTCTTCAATGACTCTAAAAGAGATAGCTAGTTTTTTGAATCAGAATTAAACTCAGAGTTCAATGTAAATTGATCAAATTCATTATCTTTTAATGCATTAACTCTTGATCAATCAGAGCACTCTTTAGAAGTATGATCTGATTTGTGACAAATGAAACAGATTTCAGCTTGTAGATTGATGTTTTTGACGTTAGTTAAAATCACGTTACACGACTTTGAATGATTGACGAGTGTAATGACTTCGATCTTTCTATAGAGATTCAATGAATCTCATTTCTCAGTAAAGATGACTTGCTTTCTGACTTTGATCAAGAATTTCTTTTCTTTGATGTCATTCATGACTCAATGCTCATTGTTCAAATGAATCAGATAACTACGAATTTCATTGAAAGATTCTAACTAAATCAGCTGACTACTTCAAGCTGCACAAAGATGATAAACTATCTTGTCTTGTAAATCAACAATTAATTGCTTTTCATGATACTTTAAATAGAAGAACAGACGTTGAAATATTGAATAAAAGTCGCTGAATTTGCTCTTTTCTTGAATGAGATTAGCATATTTTCTTCAAAAGTTTGTCTCTTTGTCAGAATCATCATAAAGTTGAGCAAGTTCATTTAGTAAATCATTAATCATTGAATAAAAGTTCAATAAATCTTGCTGATATCTGACTAAAGTGACTTTGACTGTGTCTTCACTGATTCAAAAATGAATGTAAACTAGTATAACTCTGTCATTGTTAAAATGATCGACATTAATTTCTAGCTTGTCGCGAATCTTTTCTTGTCAATCATCTCAGATAAATTCTTTTTCATCAGTAAACAAAGATGAATTTGAAAGCTTTTGAAATCACTTAAATGAATTGAACATGATGAAAGAAGTAGAAGTATTTTCTTTAGTCAATTGCAGTTGATGTTGTAGTTTCATCAACTGATCTTGAAGCTTTTTAAGATTTAGATTTAATCATTCTTTTGCTTAATCAATTTTCTTGAAATAAATCTTTCATATCTGTTCGCTGAGTATTTTATCAAATAACTCACAAGCTTCTACATTTAAATCTCGTTAAGTTTGAAGATTGTTTAAATCTTCTAGAAAAACTTCTGAGTCTTGTTTGACTCAGTGTTGTAGCTGCTTTACATTTTTGATATCTCAAAGAATAAAGACTTTCAGAGATTCATTGAGTGTTTGAGAATGAGGCAAGAATTGATGATGTTTTTATATAAAGTCAGTTTTAAGAAATTTTAATAAATGAGAAGATAACTTAAAGTAAATGATTGAATTGAAACTTTGATTACTCTTGAAGAAATTGAGTTGAGTATTCACAGATGATTGAATCATGATAAAGGTTTTAATGATTAAGTGAATGATGATGCTTAACAGTAGATGATGAGATTATTTGTTAAAGTGTTTAGTCTTTAAAGAAGAGTGTTGCTGATTTGAGAAGATTTTTTTGTAATTTTCAAGCAATCAACAAAGATTCTTTATCATTGATTCTATTAATTGATTTGAACTGATGCTATTGACTGAGCGATAGATTCTTTAGCAATCATATGATTATATGTTTTCATTGATTCTATTGATTTCTTGATGTTGTTCTGTCTTTTGATATCATTGATCATCAGATACACAAATTTCTTTATACTCATTTCATTGTCAGTCAAGTGAATTTGAATGAATATAGAGATCAGTATTATGTGATTAATGAATTCTTAAAGTAATGTTGAGATTGTGTCTAGAAACTAATCAGAGTGCATACATGACTAGAATGTTTAATTTATAAAGATAGTTATAACTAAGACTTTAAGAATACAGAAGAAAGAAGATACAAAAGGTAAGAAGAACACGCTTTATATAGTAGTTACTCAAATCAACGCTAGTCTCAAAGAAGACGTGTTGAAACACAAGAAAAATGTTGATTTGAAAGATGTTTGTGACATAAAGAAACGTGTTTGTTATAGAAATCTGTTGATCATTTGTAACATAAAGAAGTGTGTTTGTCTAGAAGATAATAGAAGCTGATTAAAAGATGCTAGAAAAGAGAAAAGATGCTGAGTCATATCTGAGTCATATCTGAGTCAAGTCTGAGTCAGATTTAAATCAGATCTTGATTAGATTGTTGACTAGTTCTAATCAATTCTGACACATTTGTAACACTATATTAACACTGTTCATCATCAAAATTGAAAGAATTGCAACATTAAAGTATTTGAAAAATACTTGAATTGCAACGAGAAAATGACTATTAGAAACGAAAGAGTAAAACGCAAAGAGTGCGAAGAAACAAAGAAAAACGAAAGTACAATGACGAGAATTGAGAGAAAGCGCTTGTATATGCAAACTATCAATGTGATTGATCAATGAAAAGATATAAAGCAGCGACTTTGATCAGATCACATGTAACTTAGCATACATACAGCGTCTAGACAGTGTCATAGTCATAAACTGCATGCACTTAATGAAAAAAAAAAAGAGCTGAACAATCTCATCAACATTGACAAAGCAGTAACAACGCTTTACTCATGAATTGAGTTTACACACAGTTGAAAAGTGAGACAATAACAACGTGATCATTAACGCGTTGAAGCTTGCATATACAGAGAAGAACAGCAACGTCTTTGCATACATGCTGTAATTTATATATGACATACATATACATATTGCAAAGACACAACTCAGCTTTTGTGCATATACAGACAGATGTGATGCAGTAAATTGATCAATTTTTCGCATTTTCAGATTGATTTACACGCAGCGTAATCATATACAAAGCAGTAACAGAACTTTATTTACATGTTGAGCTTATATACAGCACACACACATATATTGCAAAGACATGACTCAGCTTTTGCATATATACAGACAGATGTGATGTAGTAAATCGATCAATTTTTTGCATTTTCAAAGCGATTTACATGCAGTGCAATCACACACAGAGCAGTAACAACGCTTTATTCACATGTTGAGTTCATATATAATATACATACATATACTGCAAAGATACAACTCAGCTTTTGCACATATACACATTGATGCAACGCAGTAAATCAATTAATTTTTTGATTTGCTGATTGATTTACATGCGTTGCAAATACATACATTACAAAGACATAACACAATCTTTGCTCATATACATAAAACAACAGCAACGTCTTTGTGCATATGTTTCAACTCATATACATCACACACACATACATTGCAAAGACATCTACACGTTTGCATGATGCAGTAAATCGATCGATTTTTCACTTTATCAGATCGATTTACATGCATCGCAATCACATACATTGCAAAGACACAACACAGTCTTTGCTCATATACACAGAATGACAGCAACGTCTTTGCGCATGCGCTGCAACTCATATACATCACACACATACACATTACAAAGACATGACTCAGCTTTTGCACATTTACACGTCTGCATAATGCAGTAAATAGATTGATTTTTCGCTTTATCAGATCAATTTACATGCATCATAATTACATATATTGCAAAGACATGACATAGTC
>JAABUT010004007.1_pt1 | contig 12069 bp, 14 predicted proteins | sample 5559281 | NCBI WGS metagenome assembly JAABUT01 (sample SAMN10711880, study PRJNA513359) | rock metagenome | isolation source: Antarctica rocks | place: Antarctica: Victoria Land, Ricker Hills nord | collected 2016-01-04
GCAATATGTTTGCATTTATCTTGCGTATGTTGCTCATTTATTCATCAAATATTAGTGATGTTTCTTGATCTTTTAGAAAGCTGCGTGTTTATTCAATTATGTAGCTCAATATTCTTTTCATCTTTAACATATGCAGAAGTCTGATGTGTGAGACTTGATTAAATGCTTCAACAATGTTTAAACTTAGCATGAATGCTACGTATTTGATTTTGCAATCTCATACTATGTGAACTTAATTTATCAGTAAATCTAACATCAAGATCATGAATTGCTTGTGTCTTGCTCTCATTTGAGCATTAAATAGCATGTGATGAGTCTCAATTATATCACTCAATCTTTTGATCATGATTGATTTTAAAACTTTGTTCATGATGTTAAGCAAAGCAATGAGTTGATATGTTTTTAAATCAATATAGTCGCTTTTTTTAATTTGCATAGTACTATTGTCTGAGTCTTTTTGAACTGCTTTGAATGATACTTATGTATTATGCATGCGTTGAATAAACTCATCAGTACTGAAGTCAGTTCTGCAAGACTCATTTGAAGCACTCTGTTTGAAATATTTGAAGTGTTTGATGCTTTATCTGCTTTTACTCATTTAATTGTTTGCTTCACTTCATCTTCTATGATGCATGAATTGAATGAGACTGTCAGAAATATGAATGACTTTGCAATGTCATTGACATTCGCTTGAGAAGATGAGAAAAAGAACTTTCTTTGCAGTATCTTGATTTTTTTCTTAAACGTTGTTATCATATAATTGATGTCACTTCACTTCAGTGACGAAAATTGAGAAAGCTTTTTAGATAACTGACTTTCAATTCTAGCTCATTTTGCAAAGCATCATATTGATTTGAGTGCTTTGCTCAACTCATGCATTTGTGATCTGAAGTGTATGCATTTCGTTTGTCAAATGATCTTGTTTTTATGATTATTATGCTTCAGATATTTATTTCACACTTTTAATGTATCTTACATTTTTCATATGATTTGCAGTTGTCTTGATTTCATTATTACTTTGAAGCAGCTTTGATTTCAGAAGTCTCTTGCTCAATTTGATGATTTTGTCATGAAGATAAATTTCTTGATGATTTTCTGTAGCACTTTGATAATCTTACACACTTTATCATTTATCATAATCTTGTCATCTAGAAAGTGTTTCAAGAATAAATGTATTTGCAGATAAGCACTCAATGCTTCTGTATTCATTTTTTTCAAAATCATCAAGTCAAGAGCTGCACTGAGATTGTTTGTAAACATAGCTTTGTGATGATTGAAAGATGATTGAACTTTTGATGCAGATTGATTTGTATCTTGCACTTGCATGTCATGAACTGTATTTTCTCGCTGCTAAAGATTAAATCAATTATCGTAAATTGATTATGAGTCTTGCAAGTAATAGTGTTTGATTTCAGCAATAATTTCAGTCTTACGTTTGTGATGATGTTTAACAGAGTATCAGTCATTGATATGATGAGTGAAGCATCTTCGTCTTTCTCAATGAGAATGATGTAAATTGAAATTCTTTACAATCAGTTATTTACAATCATTCTTGAATAGTTTGTTTAAACGAGAAATGATTGAAGATTTCTCTGTGAATGTAGTAAATAATAAGCATGAATTGTAAATATTTAAAAGTCTTAGCATCTGCGTTTTATCATCTGTGTTGCAAGTTAATAATCTGATTAAGCAAATGTCTGACTCAGCTGTTTCTACTATTCATTGATTGAATCTTAAATGTTTGTTAACATATATGCATGTTCTTGATTGAGATGACGAGTTTTTCACTAGGTGAAAGAAGTTGTGAGCTGAGCTAAATGATTGTAAATCATTAATGTTGTGTTCTTACTTCTGTATGATTATTATGTCGAATTTGCGAACTTTTCTGTTGATCAAGAACAATTCTTGAATCTTCAATGACTTTCTGATGTTGTACTGTAGAATTTGTAGAAAGAATTGTTTTATTATAAAGTTATTTGTAACTGTTGTTGACTCTGCACTGAGAAGACTCTTTGTATGCTTTTGATCACTGAGAGTCTTTCATGTTTTCTGATTGAGTGTTTCTGAGTCTGTTCAAATGTCATCTCATTTGAGTCGCTAGTCACGCATGAAAAAAGATCAACTCATCTCTTTTTGACTTTTATCATCTGTCATGTTGATTCAACATCTCGATTGCGTGTTTTCAACATGATGCTTGTTGAGCTTGAAAAGTTTATTGAATCTACGAAGTCTGTTGAGTTCAATGAATTTGTTGAACTTAAAGAGTTCAGAAACAGCGAGAGAAATGTGTTTCTGTAGATTTCTGACGTCTATTTCATCTGTTGTTGTCATTTGAAGCAAATGCATCTTCAAAGTTCATGATCTTCATTGCAGTTGACACAACATCTTTTATTCAAAAACATCATGCACTCTTCAATGTGATGTTTGTCTGCGCATTTAGCACAGCGTTGTTTCTTCTTGCAGAATCTGATCATATGATCAAATTTGAAGCATCTGTAGCATTGAGTGATGCAACAGTTCTTTTTAAACAGCTTGCATGAGCATTCTTGATACAAGTTTAGCATGTTCTTGTTCATTAATCAATTCATCATTGCTTCGATTGTGATCTCTACAATGAGCAATGAGTGAATCTTCTCACTTTTAACTACTTTCTTAAGTCAGACTATTCTTAGAATCTTTAGATTCTTATGAAGTCTTACATTGTCTTTTATCAGTCTTTTAATAATCACTTTCTGATTGCTTGTGTTTATTGTGATATATATCTTATGTGCTAGCACAGCGAAGATTCGATGCATTATACACATTAAGTTCGCAATTTTCTTTGCTCATGTTTGAGATCTTTTCAGATTTGCTCAAGTCTCTGAACTCATTGCATGAAGTATGATGTTTTCGCTTTCAAGCTTTCAAAGAGACATGATTAGATCTTTTTGAGCTGTTGATACATTTGTAATTTCTTGAAGAATTTATCACTTCTGAAGCATTGCTCTTTTGCTGTTACTTCTTCTCTTGTCATGTTCACTCATGATGTGATTTTCAATGAGAAGCGCATGCTATCTTGTGTTTGCATGCTATCTTGAGTCTGTAGCTGCTTGCTAAGCAGTTGTACAAATGTCTTCAGTTTCTATACATTCTTTGCAATGAACACATTCTGATTCTTATTGTTTTTTTCTTCTGAATCATTTTGAAGATGTTGCATCAGCTTCACTGCTACTTTTTTTCACGAATGATTTTTGTTCTTCTCTTTCTCTAACGTTGATGTCTGTATTAGAAGATCAATAATGTTAGCAACATACTTCTCATCATTGCGTGAGCTTTTCGACCTTGCGTTGCTGTTTCGTTGTGATGAGTCAACGTTGCTCGCAATCGTCTCTGAATCAGCATTGCTGCAGTTCATGCAATTCATCGTCATTTATTCATCTTCTAGATTCATTCTGCTTTGATTATATTGCTTTTTTCAAAAATTTGCTTTGCGCGCGTTGTGATTGTTTTTAATTGAGAAATATTGAGATCTTAATTCTTTGTTAGTAGAGTAATTCTTACAACATGTTCAAATTACATATCTTTTTGAGTCTCATTTCATCTGCTAGATACTTATTGTTTTGTCAAGTCTTCATCTCAATCATTACAAATATATCAAAGACTTGATAAAGATATAGCTTTGTGACTAAGTCTTTGATTTTAATACATTCAATGAAGACAATCTTGTTTTCATCATGCAAGAACAATTTGATCGTTTTCTTTCATTTATTTAAGTCGTTCAAATGCTCAACATCTTTCATGAGTATATTTTGCAGAAGTCTTATTTCTTCATTAGTTCTTGCAGTCATTGTAAAAGTCGATGATTTACTTACTTGTTTACATTGATGTTGACTGTTAAATTTTCTTGCTTGAAAATCAAATCATTTTCATCAACATTTGTTAAGTTCATCTTTTTCTCAGAGAAAGTGATAGTAGATTTTCATGATTGTTTCATTGCAAGTGTATTTTCAACAACAGTTGTATGACTGTTTACATTGATCATAGCATTAGTTTGTGTTTCAAGATCAATGAAATCTTTCACATTCAACAATAACTCTTCTTCGCTAGATCATGATATGATGTTCATGAGATTCTCAGAAAGAGACTCAGACGAATTATCACTAATCAAATTCTGTGATGTATTATCTGCATTCAAAGAAATTGTACAAATCTTATCTTTGATTGTTGATGAATCAGAGTAATAATTCTTGATGATATTTTCTTTATTTCGTGACTTTAATTTGACTTGCTTACATATTGAAATATTCTCATCATCACTATCTATCAAGATGACATTCTTGTAGTCACTATTATCATTGATGATGATTCGCTTTTCAATTTGTATGCTTGAGTTTTTGAAATGATCAACTGTACTGATATCATTTGACAATTTCTTAAGCAAGTTCTCTGTTGATTTAACACTCGAAAGATGAGTAGAATTTTCTGTGATAATGTTTAAGATGTCTTTAGCTGAAATTTATATTCTTTGATACTCATGCATTAACTTACTTGTAATCATGATAGATGTCAAAGCTATGTCATTTATATGAGTAATATGATGATCAATAATTGAAACTCTCTGATGTGTATCAATGATCAAGTTTGATTGAGCTTCAACTTGTATAAATAACATCACAACTGACTCTTTAGATAACATTTCATTTCTTTACTTTGTTAAGCAATTATCAAAGTTGAGCATAGCATCTGATGTAATGTTAATATCAAATGATGTCTTAATGATTTCTATAACTTTGATAGTATATATCAGATGTGAGCATGATCAACTTCATCTTGAACGTGATGTGTCTTTAATCATTCTGTCATGAAGCATACATCGTTTGCTGAAATCATCTGTTATCACTGATCATTTTCTTCATCTTAAATGTGTATTTGATAGTAAATGCATGCTTTTCAAGCTTCAGATCTAACTTTAGCAACTTCTTTCATTCATTCAAAAATATCTGCATTATGAAGTTAAAACTTGAACTGTCTGTCTTTGATATCATTTGATAAATTGAGCAATAGCTAATTGCTGAAGTATCGATTTGCATCGCTGCTAACTGAAATACTTTTATATTTGACTTTTGATGATTCAAGATATGTTGCGTTGATGATACTGATCTTGCGAGCGATGAACATATGTTACTTACGTCAGTAAAGTTCTCATCTTTCGAAACTGAATTCATCAAAGTCGTAGATGTAAAAGATATCACTGTTTGTAATGACAATTTTTGAGTCTTGCATCTTTCATTAACAGCGTTACAATGAATGTTGAAGAGAACTCGTTGAATCAGCTTTTTACAAGTTGCATAAATATGAACAATCTTTAGATCTTTAAATTGATCTGATCATTTGTCGTTGAAAAACTTGATGCACGACTGTAATGCTTTGTTATCACTGTCTAACTTAATCTCTGTCAAGAAAGATTCATTTGTAGTCAGTCAAACTATGATTTATTTGTATATTTGATTAACTTGTTTTGCGTTGATTTAAAGAGCATTGCACATCTGAGTTACATTGTTGAATTCAAGTTGATTTTCATCTAGCTGATCATCAACGTGTTTAAGTGTGATGTTTCTCTTAAATGTGTGATATTCACTATTTATATTCATCATTTATATTCATCATTGTCACTTATTTGAGTTGATTTTGAGCAAAGAGTTAAGCTGAATAATTTAATGAACAAGATTAAAATAAAAGCTTGAAATGAGATGAAGTCTGACGCGTTATATTTGTGATCGCGCTTTATATGCAATTAGTGAGTTAAGTTCTCATCAATCATTGAAAGTGTTGAATATCAATGACTAGAATCAAGCTACATCTGAATGAGTGTTGCTTGCAATGAAGCATAACTCATTGTATATGAAGTTCTTTTAGACGTATTCTTAAGATTCATCATAATCAAAATATATCATTTACTCACATGATGTTGCTTTCAATTCTTCAAGTGAGAAGACTTAACTAAGCACATTGCAAAATGAAGATATAAATTAAGAGCATCATTGCAGTGATTTAGATAATTTTGTGAATCAACATAAATATGCAGTAACATTGAAGTAAGTAAATTGATTGATCTTCTAGAAGAGCACACACTTAAGTAAAGTAAGCAGAAAATACTGTTTTAAACTATGAATTCTGTTGCAAATTTAATGTTCAAATTTCAATGAAATTATTGTTACTGTGATATGAAGTTGAGAATATTGTTCTTGTCAAATAAAAGATTCACGCTAGTGTTGTAAATGAATTAACATGTTGATGATCAACTGTTCAATATGATGTTCAATGAATCACAAACAATTTGAACATTGCAAACTTCTTTGTTTTCACAATGATTTAAAATAGTATGTAGCAGTTGATACGTCATTTCAAATGTATAGTTCAGATTTCTTTTCAACTCATGTTCATTATTGAATAAATTAAAATGTAAGTATTTGATGAGATTATCATGCTAAAATCAGATATATTCTGATCTTGTCTTGAGATTTATTTCGCTTTTATTTTTTTTTATTTTTTTTATTCTTACTCAATTCAACACTCATTATGAATCTATGCAAGATTTTATATACTGTAGCGAGCGTTGCGTTAGCGCAGCGCTCTTTTCGCATCAAAAATCGCTTCTTTCTGCGTTCTATACTATAATTGTTTTCAATGCAAGAACTTTATGAGTCTGTTTTTTTTCTATTCTTTCTTTCTTTCATCTGACTCTTCAATGACGTCACAGCTTGAAATTGATTCAGTATGCTCATTGAAAGTATCATTTGAATAATCATCATTGCTGTGCTCATGATTTCTAAAAGCTTTCTCAAGTTCGTGATATTTTCTTCTTGTTGCATTGCTTTTCATTTTACTTTTCATCTGAAACATGTTAATAAAATGTGCTTGATCAACATTTGATCTCTGTCATACTCACACGTCATCGTAGTGACATTGAGTACTCATCTCTCATGTAAAAATTGATTGAAGTCAATTTTCTTGACGCGTAACTGCATCAATAATGTGCTGTGAAACTTTGCATAATTCTTGTGCAGTTGTAGATGCTGATATATTATCTCTGATGTTAGATATCAAAAATGAGCTGTGTTGAATTTCTCTTTTCAGACTATTCTTCATGTTTATCTGATCTGTTTCTGTATGAGCATCAGTCTCATCATCATCTCAATGCGCTAATGCTCGATTAGTGATAGAGATAACTTATGTACATCGTCAATCATCTTGTCTGCTGCTTCATTTTCAAATACTTCTGCATGTTCTGTCACTCAATGTAACTTCTGCATGATCTTTCAAGATTAAATGTTCTCATGTGCAGTCTGAACTTTTTGCAGACTTGTCTGATCTTTTGTTGATATCATGATTTTCACTGTTTTCAGAAAGATCTGACTGTCACTGTATATTTTGTATATCTTTTCATGACACTCTTGATTTGCTGTCGCTACGTCTGCAAGATGTTTCATCTTCGCGATTAATTCTTTCAGCTCATCATGATGAGTGATGACTAAAGTCGATTTTCTCAGTCTTTTATTTAGCTTTCAGTTCATTCTCATTGCAATTGCTGTAACATCATTTCTGCTGTTGCTATCATTTAAGTAGACTTTTTACTTTGATGCAAATGTGTCGAGATTATGTTATTTTATTGACATTTTCTTGTTTGCAACTATAACTATCTTTGATGATTTTAATCAGAAAATCGCTGTGTAAAAATAACTTTGATTCATCTTTGTTTATTTAAGTGTTTCTTTCATTCACTTTTGCTTCAGCTGTAAAGATGTCTTGCGCAGCTTTGATTTTCAATCTCTTTTGAGTATTAAGTTGTTGCAAATTCAATGCATTGACATCTCAATAACTTCATCTGATTTTCAAGAGTTTATGTTTGTTATTGATTTTTGTATCAGCTTTCATAAGTAAATATTTATTAACATTATGTTTATTTTCATCTGTAAAGTCTTTGTTGATGTCACATGATAAACATTGATGATCTGTTGCAATGTTTTTTCTTGCACTGATTTCAGCTTGATGTTTAAATTATTTCAATGATCTTTCACTCTTTGTGATGTATATCATATGATGACTTCATGACTAAGCAGAGAGTGCATCATTGCGAAGTATATTTGTTTACTCATCATCATTGATGAGTTTCAAGTAAACTCAATGATTGTCTGCATGATTTTTTGTTTAATCACTAGTTTTGCTTTGACATGATGCATGTAAATCATTTATTTCAGCTTGAAGTTCAGTTGAATTCTCAAGACTTTGATATTTGATTTTAAATTAATTTGATGTTTCATTAACTTTACATTGATATTCATATTGAATCACTTAGAAATTCTTGTAAAGTGAATCAACTCATGCTTTGTCTTTGAAAACTTGATGTTGTGCATTTTTGATCATTGTTTGCATCTATCATAAATCTCGCTCAGAACTTTGCAGTTACATTTCATGAACTTCTCATATATTAAGATATTGACATCATTTATGAAATCTGTGAAGCTTGTTTTCAATCTGATGTCATCACATGCTTTTAACAAGTCTGTATTGTAAAACAGATATAATATTGACAATAGCAAAGAGTCTTGTAATATGTTGATGTTTACACTGCATTTCATCGTCGTGTAATCATCAATTGTGATCATGATGTGTTGATCTTTCAGAAAGTTCTTTACAAATTCAAGAAGCAGTCTGAAAACTTTTCTCTTTTTCATGTCATGTAAAAGTCTGCTATGTGTTACATTGTTAAATGCACTCTTCTTATTCAAACTTAGCAGTAAGATTACTCTTCTTCTTGTATCACTTCATACAATGTATATCTTTTCTGTAATCAGTTGCAAAGTTGTATTTGTTGATCTGTGTTTGCAAATTCTCATCTGAATGTTTAATATTGAGTTGCACATCTCTATGATGTTTTGCAAACATTTGAATATGATGAATTTTAGTATTTTGCTCAGTATGTTGAGTAGCACAATTGATTTATATATTTTTGCATTGAAGTAATCTTTCTTACTTGACTTTTGCATCACTATTGTAACTGTGTTCTTGAACTGAGTTGACTGTATTTTCTTTTGTAAACATCTTTCAAAGAGAGAGTGTATTTATTCTGACGTGTCATCAATGAATTTGTGCATTATTCTATTTATATATCTCATGTGTCTTGACATCTTATCAGATGTCGCTTTGTAGATGACTCTCTTAATCTCATGATGCATCAGCAAGATGTCATCTTCAATTAAGAATGAATACTTAAAGTTTATTATATTCAGCATGAGAATCTTTAAAGATGATAAAAAGTGAGTCTGAAACATCATCTTTGCTTTATTTTGTGCTGTTGTGATGATGTCAAAGCACTCTGACTTGATCAGAAAAGAAATTGTTGTTTGAGTTAATGTATTTGTGACTGCTTTTCTTGTTCATTTTGCAGTTTTGAACAGTTCTCTCAAGAATTGTTCAACATTCTGCATGATCTTTTAATATTCACTACGTTTCTATTTTCTGATGATCTTGCTTTTCTTGTCACATACTTGAATGTACTTTGTTCAGTCGTCAATGATTCAACAGCTTCTTTTCATTCGTTGCACACTCTTGATGATCTTTGTACACTTTTTCGTTCATTCTGCTTTGATCATTTCATGTGATTTCATTCAGAAAGTGAAAATCTTGATGATCTTCTTCAATACATTTAATAGTTGCTTAGTGTACTCATTTATGCATCAACATTTCATCTTATGATTCAACAATGATTTTGACATTTGTTCTTTCAAAGTATTAATGAACTTCTCTTCATTCATTGTCTTTCAGTTGCAACGCGATTTTCACGCTGACTCTTCATAAATTCTGAGATTTATAATTGTCTGTATTGACAGATGATCTGAAAAGTTTTTCATTTCTTTATTGATTTTGCATTGTATTAATTAATTCATAATGTCATCTGTTGTGAAGATCAAATCTATTGTCATTTAAGATTTTTGATAATTTCTTGTAATTATGTCTTAAGACAGCATCAATGATGCATTGATATTTATGATCATTTCAATTAAATCATTTGACAATAGATGCTGTTTTGAATAAAATGATTTTTTTCATGTGAAGTGATGCAGATTGAAGTCTTTTACAAGAATGCATTCTTTTGACATGTGTAACGTCTTTTCAATGTCTGAAAAACTTTCTTTTTCATGAATGACTTCATGATCTTTGAGTGACAAATTGTATGCTTCATGAATGTGTATAACTTTCTGAATCATCTGTGTGTTATCTGTTAATGTCTGTAACATAATCATGTCTACATTTTTGAAGTATCATGTTGAGTGTCAGATGTTGCTGTCAATTCTCTTATTTATGTAGAAACAGATTCTATTTTCATTATTTTTCAGCATGAAGTTGACAGTTGCTGAGCAGTATGCTCTGAAATTCTCATCAAATCATTAAAGTTCTTGAAAAATCAAAATGTCATAATTCTTTATTTTTTTCTCATGTAGTAACACTATCATCATCTTTTCTCTGAACTTGTGAACGTTGTACTGTAGTATTCAAAGCTTCTTTTGCTGAAACATTAAAGTTTACATTCAAAACTGTTTGATGTTTTCTTAAACATCTGCAATGTGCTTACTTCTCTTGTAAAATCTTCAAAAGAAGATGATATTGAAATTGATGTGATTAATGTTGATTTTAACTCATTTGTTTTTGACTTTTTGACTAGATGATTCAATATAATGTTTTCAAATGTGATGATCATGCTGAGCAGATGACTTTCATTTGTTGAGCATTTCTGTTTTCTTTTCAGATCATTATTTATCAATGATTTCAGACTGATAAATGTCTCTGTGATTGTTTTCAACATCATTGCTTTGAGTTTTTTCTGCTTTTGTATGACGTGATATAAAGATTTGTGTTTCATGACTCTCTTTATTCTCTCTTTTTCAATCTGTTGTTTATGACATTAAGAATCAAAGATTCTGTATGTATCTTGACATGTTTCACATTTTCACATGTTTCAAGTCTGTTTATGAAAACAATACTTTAAGCAATGATTTAGCATGCAGTAAACACATCTTTGCTTGTTTCTGCATTTGTATGTCTTATGATCATAGTCTTAATACTTTAAACACTAATATGTTTTATAATTTGAATCATAAAACTGCATGATTTTTATGTTAATTTTGTAATATATTTTCTCGTCAATTAGCTTGTTCATCATCTCAATGCTGACTATGCATATCATCAGCAAGATGTATCTCTTCTGTTCATTATTTTTTGTGAGTCACTTGACTTTCTCAATCATCATCTTCAAATGTATGTCTTTGTTGATCTTGATGAGCACTTTCGCTCTCTTTTTCTTTATGTCTTTAGACATTTCTTTAATTCTAATTTCATGTATTATTATCTTAAAACTGACTTCATACAGACTTGCATTCAATGAAATCTCTTTGATTCAAAAATCGTTCTTCTTCAATATTATTTTGCTGTCTTTCATCTTGATTTAAAATATCAGTAAATCTGATTATCTCTTCATAGTTTCTATGTTCTTGCGTGTTGATAACATTTCATCAACGTCAATCTTTCTTGCTCATTTCACTATGTTTTCTGTTGTTATCATCATGATTCTCTTAATCTTTTCTTTCTTTTTAATGAAGATCTTAATCTTGAATTTCTTGCAATGATTTTGCATTGACAACACAACATTGACACTGAGAACAAAATGATTCTCAAACAACATCATTAACTTCTTGTTCACTCTCTTCATTCAGTTGTCAACACATTTTTTCTTCTTTGTGAACTTCTTTTCAAGTCTGCTCATTATCTTTTTCAATCTCTTCAGCTAATTCTTCATGCATCAATTAACAGTTGATGCAGCAACATGTTGATGCATCAGCTTTTCTATCATCTTTGTCAATCTTCTCATCTTCTTTCAGAGCATCAGCTCGTTGTTTCTACGTTCGTTGAACTCATAGAGTACTTGCAGCTTGTTCAATTTCTCATGTATATTCTTTGTCTTGATTGAATTCTTCTGCAAGATAGTAATAATTGTCTCTCGCTCACTCATTGACATCACATCAACGATGCTTC
>JAABUT010004008.1_pt1 | contig 12067 bp, 13 predicted proteins | sample 5559281 | NCBI WGS metagenome assembly JAABUT01 (sample SAMN10711880, study PRJNA513359) | rock metagenome | isolation source: Antarctica rocks | place: Antarctica: Victoria Land, Ricker Hills nord | collected 2016-01-04
TCCCCAGCTCCCGAGCCACTGAAGCGATCGGCCGCGAGGAATCAATGACCAGTCGGACAGCGTCCTCACGGAACTCGGGGCTGAACACCCTCTTTGCTCGACTCACCTGTTTGCCTCTCATCTGAGTGGAGTGATTGTATCCACTGTCCGAGAAACGCGGGGCACCTCAGGGAGAACGTTCTGGGACATAAAGGCAAACCGAGGGCACCCGCGCCATTGTGCTGGCCGTGGCCGTTCAGCGCTCGTACCGGCTGAACTTCTCCTTTGCCGCGGGCGTCGCGGGGCTGAACAGGTTGACCAGGTTGCCGTCCGGGTCGCGCAGCAGCAGCGACCGGTTCCCCCACGGCATCGTGGTGGGTGCGTTGACGAACGTGGTGACCCACGTCTGCAGCGAGGCGTACGCGGCGTCGACGTCCTCGACTAGGAACTCGACGATCGCCGAGCGGTTGGCGGCGGGTTCGGCGCTGCCGGCCCCGAACAGCCCGACGGTCCGGGTGCTGCCTAGGGCGAGCGTTCCGCTGGGCGTCCGGAGCTCGGCGAAGTCGGGGTGCGGTCGGTCGACCGTTGCACCGGTGACCCGGGCGTAGAAGTCGACCATCTGGTCGAGGTCGGCGGTGATGATGCGGACGGAGACGAGGTTCATAGCGTCGACGCTAGAACTAATACAGGGCAGCAACCGCCCGCTATTGCTAGCTTTCTGGAATGCCTCGCCCAACCGCACGGGTCCTCGCGCTGCTGGAGCTCCTACAAAGCGGCGGCACCCGAACCGTCGGTGACCTCGCGGACCGGCTCGGCGTCGACGAGCGGACGGTGCGCCGCTACGTCACGCACCTGCTCGAGCTCGACGTCCCAGTGGAGTCGGTGCGCGGCCGGTACGGTGGTTATCGGCTAGGCGCGGGTTACCGGCTGCCACCGCTGATGCTCACCGATGACGAGGCGGTCGCGGTGTTGGTTGGTCTCGTGAGCGGCCCTCAGTCTGGTGTCGGCGCATCGAGGACCGCCGCCGAGAGCGCGACCGCCAAGATTCGGCGGGTTCTGCCGAAACCGTTGGCCGTGCGGCTGGGCGCGCTGCTCGACACCGCTCACTTCCCCGGCCGGTCCCACCCTGGATCTGCAGCCGAAGTCGACGTGCTGCTCCTCGTTGCCGAAGCAGCACGCGACCGGCGCACGCTCGAGATCGTGCACGCGGGCCGAAACGGACGCACCACCGAACGGACGGTCCAGCCGTACGGTGTCGTCGCCCACGCCGGCCATTGGTACCTCACCGGCCAGGACACCGTGATGCTGGAAGTTCGAACATTCCGCCTGGACCGGGTCACCACGGCCAAGCTAGGGTCGGACACTTTCACGGTGCCCACGAACTTCCGACCGCAGGACGAGGTGCTCGGCGCGCTCGCCCGGACCCCGTGGCGCCACCTGGTGTCGGTGATGGTCCACGCTGACGCAGACGCAATCCAGTCCCGACTGCCCCTCGGCCTCGCTACCATCACGCCGCTGACCGACGAGGAGGGCTGGACGCGGGTCGAGATCCGAGCCGAGCAGCTTGACTGGGTGCCTGGCGTGCTCGCCAGACTCGACGCGGACCTCGTCATCGAGGGCCCCGATGAGCTCCGCGACCGTGTCCTAACGCTGGCGCAGCGGCTGCTCGCTGCCTGCGGCGACGAGGCCGACGCGACGGCTCCTTCAATTCACACGGGTCGAGCTTCCTCTTAAGAAGCATCACACCTCGCGGGATTTCCCGCCGCGGCTGACGAGTGCTGGTAAACCTTCCGCTTGCGGTGCACCGGTAGCCGGTCCCCTTTCGGCGCCCCGGCTGACCTGGCCGATGCTCAGGAGCGGGTCGCTCGTCGTGGACACCGTCGGACGGTGTCCCTTGACCTCGAGGGCGCTCGAACTCCTAGCGTCGCCACCGCCGACCCGACGCAGAGTCGGCCCGACGCAGAGTCGGCCCGGCGTTCGAGGAGACGCTGCTCATGACCGTCTGGTTCATCACGGGGGCCTCGCGCGGGCTCGGAGCGGCGATCGCTGAGCAGGCGCTGCTGCGTGGCGACCGAGTCGTCGCCGCGGCCCGACGACCCGAGACGATCACACCTAGTGTCGCGCGTCACTAGTTCGTTGACGGTGTCTAGGTCATCGCCGTGCATGGTCCCACTGGTGCCAGGTTCGCCAGGGCCTTCTCCCGGCCGCGGTGACCGCGCAGTGTGGGGTCATGGCTATTGATCGCGTCGCCCTCGTCACGGGCGCAAACAAGGGAGTCGGCAAGCAGGTCGCCCGCGAGCTGGTCGCTAGCGGCCTCAAGGTGTACGTCGGGTCCCGTGACCTCGTCCGGGGTCAGACCGCGGCCGCGGAAATCGGGGATGGTGCGGTCGCGGTCCAGCTCGACGTGACCGACTCCGCGTCGATCGCCGCGGCCGCCGAGCGGATCGGCGCGGAGGTCGGGCGACTCGACGTGCTGGTCAGCAACGCCGGGATCTCGCACACGGACGGCGACGGCTTCACCATGGAGCAGTACGCAGCGATGTCGAAACCGAGCTCTGCTCCCCTCAACGAGATGCGGGCGGTGTGGGACGTCAACGTCTTCGGTGCCCTCTCCGTCTACCAGGCGATGCTCCCGCTGTTGCGGCAGTCTGCGGACGCTCGCATCGTCAATGTGACCAGCGGTCTCGGATCGCTGACGGACGCAGCAGACCCTGGCAACGCGTACCGCGCGACGTTCGGCCCGATCTACCCCGCGTCGAAGACGGCGCTCAACGCGCTGACAATGTCGATGATGATCGAGCTCGAGGACACCGACATCAAGGTCAACCTCGTCTCGCCGGCGTTCACCGCCACAGCGCTGAACAACTTTGCCGGCACCGAGTCGGTGGAGGACGGCTCGCGCGAGGTGGTCCGAGTTGCGCTGCTCGGGCCCGACGGGCCAAGCGGCACATTCACCCTCTGGGAAGCGCAGGCGATCCCGTGGTGACTGCGCTCGACCTGGCCCAGCGCTACATCGCCACCGTCGAGGAGGGCGACCTCGACGCAGTGGCAGCGACCCTCTCCGACGACGTCGTCCAGTTCTTCATGCACTCCAGGCGGACCACCACCGCCAAGGGCGTCGCCCAGATCGAGGCTGGCGACCAAGGCCGGGCCTTCAACATTGCGGAGCTCCGCGACAAGACCGAGGTGCTGGCCTACACCAAGGTCCTCATCGCCAAGTTCGACCCGCTCGTTTGGCGCGACCACGTCTGGAACGAGGCGGACGGCGCCGTCTGGTTCCATGGCAAGGGCGACATGGTCACCTCCCGCTCGGGACGCGCGTACCGCAACGAGTACGTCACCCGGTTCGACGTCAAGGACGGGAAGATCGTCCGGCTGGTCGAGTACGCCGACGGCACCCGCTATCTCGCGCTGCGCATCCCGCCGAGCCGAGCCGAGGCCCGTGCGCTGGTGCGGGCGCTCGGCAATCTGAGGCCACAGTTCTAAACGGCAGCGCGAGCCGGCGCACGACGGGTGTAGATCGAGACCCAGTGGTCGCGGTCCGGGTCGTGCAGCATTTCCGTGTCGAACTCGAGCCAGCCCTCAGTGGGGTGACGCAACCGCTTGATCCGTGACCGCTCCGAGCCGACCTCGCCGCGCTCCCAATGCTCGAGGAACTCCGCGCTGGTCGCCGCAAGGTCGGCCAGCAGGGACGCGAGGTAGGAGTCGTTGGGGTAGCGGCCGAGTGCAGCCCGAAGCTCGGCCGTGGCCGCGCGGGCGAGGGCCGCGGCCCCGTCCGGGCCCAAGGCGTCGCGCAGCGCCACGGAGGTAAGGCTCTGGTGAACGACGTTGGAACGGAACGGCCCATGACTGGCCATCGGACCGAACAGGTCGGCCGCGGCCGCGTTGCGGGCAAGCAGAACCAGCCGCCCGTCGTGGACCGTGACCGGCACCGCGTCGCCCAGCCCGCGCAGCATCCGCAGCAGCCCCGGGCGCACGTCGGCCTCGGGCGCGTCCGGCTCGGGCGGAACCTCTCCGGCGAGCCGGAACAGGTGGTCCTGCTCGGCGCCGGAAAGCACGAGCGCCCCCGCGAGCGCAGTGAGCACCTCACGCGAGGGCCGCGGCGCGCGCCCCTGCTCCAGGCGGATGTAATAATCGACCGAGATCCCGGCCACCTCGGAGAGTTCCTGGCGGCGCAGCCCCGGCACCCTGCGCTTCGAGGACCGACCGTTCCAGTCCTGGTCCGGGGTCATCGCCGCTCGGCGACCGCGCAGGTACTTGCCGAAGTCGGGTGGCCCTTCGGTGTGCATGCAGACCATTGTGCCCCGACCCCGCAGGCAAGTGGAGGTGGGGCCGGGCCGTGTCGTGGTGCCGTGGCGGCGGCAGTCGTGGGCGCGGCGTGCAGCCAGCCCGGGGCGCATCGGCAGCATCGGCGCGGTCCCGTTCACTGCCTGGGTCTGCAAATTCTCGTCGAGGCACAAAACCACCGCGTTCTCCGGCGGGCGAGGTAGAGCCCGACGATGTCGGTGACCTTCGCGACCACTTTGGGATCGGTGGAGAACTAATGTCCTGCGTCTGAATCTCGTTGACGGGTGGCGTGAGGCAGGATTTCGTCGGCTGTCTTGGTCCAGGTGAACGGGTGGCAGCGGTCGTTCCAGCCGTCGATGAAGGCGCTGATCGCGGTGACGAGTTGCCTGACGCTGTCAAAAGATCCACGGCGGATCGCCTGGCGGGTAATGATCCCGAAGAACACCTCGACGAGGTTGAGCCACGACCCCGATGTCGGGGTGAAGTGCAGCGTGATCCGGGGGTGCTTGGCCAGCCACTGGTTGATGTCGTCGTGCTTGTGGGTGTGGTAGTTGTCAACGACGATGTGCAGCTCGCGGCGGGGGTAGGCGCGGGCGACCTTCTTCACAAAGTTCAGGAACTCGGCTTTGCCGTGCCGGTCGTAGCACTGGTCGGTGACCTTTCCGGTGGCGACTTCGAGGGCGGCGAACAGGGTGGTGGTGCCGTTGCGCTTGTAGTCGTGGGTGGCCTTGGCCGGCAGGCCGGGTCGCATCGGCAGGATCGGTGCGGTGCGGTTCAACGCCTGGATCTGCGACTTTTCGTCGACGCACAGCACGATGGCCTTGGCCGGTGGGTTCAGGTAGAGCCCGACGACGTCGCGGACCTTCGCCTCCAGGGCCGGGTCGGTGGAGAACTTGAACGTCTGGTGCCGCCAGGGCTGCACCCGGTACCTGCGCCACGCCCGCGCCACGGTGGCGTCGCCGACGCCCAGGTGGGCGCCGAGCAGCCGCGACGACCAGTGCGTCACCGCCAGCGACTCCGGCGGCGGATCCAGCGTGGCGGCGATGATTGCCGCGTCGTCGACCGTCTTCGGCCGGCCGCTACGCGGCTCGTCGACCAGACCCGCGATCCCGTGGGCGGCGAACCGGTCCCGCCACTTGATCACCGTCGGCCGGGACACCCCGACCGCCCGGGCCGTGCCCGCGGTCCCCGCGCCGCCAGCGACCGACACCACGATCCACGCCCGCTCCACCCGACCCGCTGACATCGTCGAGGACCGCGTCCACGACTCCAAGGTCACCCGGTCGGCGTCACTGACATCAAGCCTTGTCGACGGCATGGACCATTCTCCCACACCGTCAACGAACTAATGACGCGCGATACTAGCGAGTATGAGGACCGGCTGCTGCCGGTCGCCCTGGACGTGACGGACGAGCAGGAGGCCCAGCACGCGGTCACCGCGGCGATGAAGCGGTTCGGGCGGATCGACGTCCTCGTCAACAACGCCGGGACCAGCCTCGTCGGGGCGGTGGAAGAGGCCTCGGCCGCCGAGGTCGAGGGGGTGTTCGCTACCAATCTGTATGGAGCCCTCAACGTCGCCCGTGCTGTGCTACCTGTCATGCGCACGCAGCGGTCCGGCAGCGTGGTGAACATCGGGTCGATGGGTGGGTTCGCGCAGTCACCGGGATGGGGGGTCTACGGCGCCACGAAGTTCGCCCTGGAGGGCATCAGCGAGGCGATGACCGGTGAGCTGGCGCCGCTCGGGATTCACGTGATGGTCGTCGAGCCCGGGAGCTTCCGCACCGACTTCCTCGACGCCGGCTCGCTGCGCGCCGCCCGGACGGTGATCGACGACTACACCGCCACCGTCGGCCCGGTCCGCGCGGCGATCTCGGCCAGGAACAAGAACCAGATCAACGACCCGATGAAGGGCGCGGCCGCGATCGTGGAGGCCGTGACCGCGACGAACCCGCCCACGCGCCTGCAGATCGGACCCGACGCCGTCGCCGCCGTGGAGCGAAAGCTCGCCCACGTGCACCAAGAGCTCCAGACCTGGCGAGCGGTCAGCGAGTCCACCCTCTACTAGCCGACCCTGCCTGACTTCGGCGATCAGGCACACGAAGGGTGGACGGCCACGACTGCGTGAGCGGAGGGGGCTTGCATCTGCTCAGCTGGTCACAGCCCTCTGCGCCCGGATGTGCGCCAGGCGGTAGGAGGTGGTGCCGGGCGCAAGCACGACTGGGTGTTGCACGTCAACGTCTCACAACTAAGGAAGTGGATCGCGTACTGCGATGCCTGCGGCGGTGTCACTAGCCCAGGGATCGGCCGCTCGTCCTTGATCTGTCGCGACCTGCCGAACGACGGCCTCTGCAAGCTGGCGATCAGCGGTTGAGCAACCGCGGTCAAGGCTGCGGCGGCGTTGACCGGCGGCTGCCTGCAGCGCCGCCTGCGGGCTGGAACGGCGTTGACCGGCGGTCGCCTGCAGCGCCGCCTGCGGGCTGGAACGGCGTTGACCGGCGGTCGCCTGCAGCGCCGCCTGCGGGCTGGAACGGCGTTGACCGGCGGTCGCCTGCAGCGCGGCCTGCAGGCTGGAGTCGTTCGACCAGGCCGGCGAGGTAGGTGTCGTTGATGCCGTCGAGGCCGAACAGCACGCGCAGGTAGAGCGGCGCGAGGACGACGTCCAGGACGTCGGTGTAGTGCAGGGACGGCTCGCCGCGGCCGGCGGCCCTGTCGAGCATGGCCTGGATCTGCGCACCGCGCGCTGCCAGGAACCCCGCCTCCGGAGCGGGTCTTGGGTGCGGTCCGGTCTCGACTGTCGCCTGCGGGGTGCTGATGACCGCGCGCAGGAACGCCAGCCCATCCGGTTCCGCGAGGTCGCGCGCGGCCTGGTGGGCGTAGGCAAGCAGGTCCGCACGCAGGTTCCCGGTGTCCGGCATCGGGGACGCGTCGCTGACGCGGGCCACGGCGACGTCGAGGACCAGCGCCTCAAGCGTGCCCCAGCGTCGGTACACGCTCGTCGCATGCACGCCGGCGCGCGCTGCGACTGCGGCGACGGTCAGCTCCGTGTCCGGGTCGGCAAGCAGCTCGGTCACGGCAGCGTGCACCGCGGACCGGACGCGGGCGCTGCGCCCGCCGCTGCGCCGGGCAGCTCCCCGTCCCTGCATCAGCGAACCTTATCGCAGGAAGACTTGCGACAGCAGGTCGGGTGACCTACGGTCGCTAAGTCAACCCTACTTGCGACAAGGAGGCGCCGGTGACGCCGTTGCTGTTCAAGGACGACCCCCAGTTCTGGTACGAGACACAGCGCACCCTCGGGCACGCCGCGTACGGCGGCGCCGACATCGGCGAGGTGCTGTCGACCGCGCAGCGCATCGTGAGCGGCCATTACGACGGCTGGCACGACCAGTGGTTGGCCACCGCCGACCGAGTCGCCGCCGAAGCCGAGCACGCCCTCGCCGCGGGGCACCGGGTCAGCGCCCGCGACGGCCTGCTGCGCGCCAGCAACTACTACCGCAGCGCGGAGTTCTTCCTGCACGGCTCCCCGGACGACCCCCGCGTCGACGCCGCGTATTTCCGGTCGGTCGCCTGCTTCCGCGCCGCCGCAGCACTGTTCACCCCGGTCGTCCAGTCGGTGCAGATCCCGTACGAGCGCACTGTCCTGCACGGCTACCTCTATCGGGCCGCCGGCGCCGGCCCGGGTGAGCGCCGGCCGGCGATGGTGTTGCACAACGGCTTCGACGGCACCGCGGAGGAGATGCACTTCAACGGCGCTGTCGCCGGCGCGGAGCGCGGCTACCACGTGCTGACCTTCGACGGCCCGGGCCAGCCTGCCGCCCGGCACCGTGACGCGTTGGTGTTTCGCCCGGACTGGGAGAACGTTGTCGGCCCGGTGCTGGACTGGCTGCTCGAGCGTCCGGAGATCGATGCGGCCAGGGTCGGTCTGCTGGGCCTGTCGATGGGCGGCCTGCTCGCCCCCCGCGCCGCCGCCTACGAGCACCGCCTGGCGGCCTGTGTCGCCGTCGACGGCGTCTACGACCTCGGCCAGATCAGCACCGGGAGCTTCCCGGGGCCGCGCGCCGACACCGAGGCGATGCTGCGCGCCGACTCAGCCCCGGAGGTCGACGCCGCCATCGACGCGATGATGGCCGCCGACCCGACCGCGAAGTGGGCGATCACCCACGGCAGCTACGTCATGGGCACGTCGACCCCGCGCGCGTTCCTGGCCAGCTACCTCGACCACACCCTCGCCGGCGGTCTCGCCGAGCAGATCCGCTGCCCAACGCTGGTCTGCGACGCCGAGCAGGACCTGTTCTTCGCCGGCCAGCCCCAGCAGCTGTATGACCACCTGACCTGCTCCCGGACGCTGCTGCGCTTCACCACCGCCGAGGGCGCGGGAGCGCACTGCCACAGCGGCGCCCAGCGACTGGCGTTCGCACGCATCTACGACTGGCTCGATGACGTCCTCGCCGCCCGTGTCCTCGGGCCGAGGTTCCCACCACCAAGTCCGATAGTTCCGCCCTATCGCGACACCTCTCCGACAGATCGGTCCGAACATGAGCACCGCCCTCGCCGCCCCGCCCGACGTCCCGCCGACCCGTCCGGTGCCGCAGCGCGCCAGTAGGGGCGCGCGGGTCCGCTGGGTCGTCGTCGCCCTCAGCGGCCTGGCGATCGTCGGCTACGTCGTCGCCGTCTACGCCCAGGGCAGCCTGGCGACCCTGTCGAAGTCCGGCGCCGGCCTGTCCACCACCTACGCCGGCCGGGCCATCCCGATCCAGGTCGCGTTCTACTGCCACATCACCTTCGCCGCGCTGGCCCTGCTGGTAGGCCCGCTGCAGTTCGTCGTCGCGATCCGGCGGCGCCGCCCGCGGCTGCACCGCTGGATCGGCCGAGTGTTCCTGGTCTCGGTCGGAGCCGGGTCGCTCGCCGCTGGCGTCATGTCGCTGTTCAACTCCGCTGCCATCAACGGCTTCTTCGGGTTCGGCACCCTGGCGGTGCTGTGGGCGTGGACCGCCTGGCGCGGCTACACCTCCGTCCGGGCCGGGGATTACGCCAGCCACCAGGCCTGGATGATCCGCTGCTTCGCCCTGACCTACGCCGGCGTGACCCTGCGGGCCTGGTTCGGCGTCCTGATCGGGGTACAGCTGCTCGTCGCCCGCGGTCGCGTCGACGCCGACCACGTCCTCAGTACCGCCTACGCGGTCCTGCCGTTCCTGTCCTGGCTGCCCAACCTCCTCGTCGCCGAGCTCCTCGTCCGGCGCCGCGGCCTCCCCGCCTTGGCGCTCACCCCCTCCCCCACCGCCCCCGGGCGGCGTCTTTCGACGCCCGACCTCACGAGCGCCTCGTGACCGGAAGCGTGCCCATGCATCTTCTGACAGGAATAGCGAAATCATCATGACGACAGCAGCCGACGTGCCCGGTACGCGTGGCCTCGTCCTGGGTGGGGGTGGAGTAACGGGCATCGCCTGGCAGGTTGGAGTGCTGGCGGGCCTGCAGGCCGCCGGCGTGCACCTCGCCGATGCCGACGCGGTGATCGGCACGTCGGCGGGAGCCTTCGTCGGGGCCGCCCTGGCCAGCGGATTCGACCTGCAGCAACTGTTCGACGCCCAAGCCGCGACCAGCGACGCCGAGGTGTCTGCAGTCGCCAGCGAGCAGGTCATGGCGCAGTGGTACCAGGCGTTCGCCACCGGCGGGACCGACCGGGACAAGGTCGGTGCAGCCATGGGTCGGATCGGGAAAACCCACCCGGCGCCGGTCCCGCTGGCCCAGCGGCGGGCGGTGGTCCGGTCCCGCCTGACGACCACCCGGTGGCCCGCCAACCTTCAGGTCACCGCGATCGACGCCGACACCGGACAGCTGCACGTGTTCGACGCCAACTCGGGGGTCTCGCTGGTGGACGCGGTATCCGCCAGCGGCGCGGTGCCGGGGGTGTGGCCCCTCGAGCGCTTCGTTGACAGATCATGGGTCGACGGCGGCATGGTGTCCACCGCCAACGCCCACCTGGCCGACGGCTTCGAGAGGGTCGTGGTGATCGCCCCGATGCCCGACGGGTACGGCGCGATACCCGGCGCGAAGCAGGACGTCGCGGGGCTGCGCGCACACTCCCACGTGCTGCTGGTCTGCCCGGACGACGCCAGCGTCGCCGCCGTGGGCCCCAACATCTACGACCCGACCCGGCGAGGGCCTGCCGCGGCCGCCGGCCGCCAACAGGGCACCGACCTGGCACCCGCCGTCCACGACACGTGGTCAGTGCCTGCGCGGTAGACCGACACCCTCTCCGCCGGCGCCGGCGTCGCGGTCTGGGGCCGATCCGCGTCACTCCACCAGCAGCACGAGCTTTCCGCGCACGTGACCCGTCTCACCGACGCGGTGTGCCTCTGCGACGTGGGCGAGCGGGAAGGTCTGGCCGACCGGCAGCGCGAGACGCCCGGACTCGACCAGGTCGCCGATCTGAGCAAGCGCGTAGATCGCGCGCCCGGAGTCACCCCCGCTGAACCGGACCCCGTACTGCTGCGCGCCTTCGTAGTCGGCGATGGTGATGACGTTCTCTGGGCCGTCCACGAGGTCGATGAGGTCGGGCAAGACGCCGCTGCCCGCGACGTCCAGCGCCAGGTCGACGCCGTCGGGAGCGAGCGCGCGGACCCGCTCGGCCATGCCGACGCCGTAGGCGACGGGACGGGCGCCGAGCGAGCGCAGGAGGTCGTGTGTGGCAGGACTGGCAGTACCGATCACGCGTGCGCCGCGCGCCACGGCCAGCTGGACGGCGGCACTGCCGACACTCCCGGACGCGCCGTTGACGAGCACCGTGCTGCCGCTGCCCACGCCCAGCTGGTCGAGCGCACGCGCGGCCGTCTCAACGGCCGTCGGCAGTGCAGCAGCCGCAGCGAAGTCGAGAAACGTCGGAACGGGCGCGTAGGACGAGAGCACCGCCAGCTCCGCCTGTGAGGCACCATCCGCGCCGAACCCGAACAGGCGGTCACCCACCCCGACGTCCACGACGCCCTCACCAAGCTCGTCGACGACGCCGGCTGCTTCGTAGCCCAAGGTCTGCGGGAGCTCCTGGTCCATCAGGCCCTTACGCTTCTTCCAGTCGCTCGTGTTGACGCCAGCCGCGCGCACTTTGATCCGAACCTCGCCGGGGCCCGGATGCGGATCCGGGAGGTCCACGATCTCCAGGACCTCCGGGCCGCCGAATCGGCTGAACCGGACTGCCTTCACATGTTGCTCCGTTCTCGACCGACCAAGGTTCACTCCTCCGGCACGCGCAGCAGGCGTCGCGTCCACGGCACCCCCAGCTCACTCTGCTGCGGGGCAGGGGCGACTCGGCAAACCAAGTGCCAGCAGCTCGCGCCCGGACCTTCGGCACCATCTTGAACCTGCCACTGGTGATTCCCGCAGACAAGGTGAGCCAGCCACCTCGTGTTGCAGGTGGACGTCTCACCACCAAGGGAGTGAGACGGTGCGCAGCTCCTCGATCCGCGACAGGACGAAGTCGACGCGGTCCACGACCGGAGCAGCCGGAACCTCGAAATGCCCGAACCCGTGCTCTCGGTACACCGCCTCGTGGATCCGTTCGAAGACCAGCGACTCGGCGTAGCTGATCCGCCGGGCAGCAGTGGGCTTCACGAAACCCAACGGCCGCACGAGGAACACCACCGGCTCGTACACGTGCACACGCAGGACCCGGTCCACCTCCGCGGCCAGCAGCGGGCCCACCGGCCGACCCAGGTAACGAGCCAGCGCCACCGTGCACAGCGGGGACCGGTCGAACACCTGCACCGCCACCGATCCGTCCACCGCAGCCAGCTGCCGATCCCGTTGGACC
>JAABUT010004009.1_pt1 | contig 12064 bp, 16 predicted proteins | sample 5559281 | NCBI WGS metagenome assembly JAABUT01 (sample SAMN10711880, study PRJNA513359) | rock metagenome | isolation source: Antarctica rocks | place: Antarctica: Victoria Land, Ricker Hills nord | collected 2016-01-04
AATTTACTGATATAAGAAATGGAAAACCCATCGCGGGTCATCTGGTGTACCTGGTGATAGATCATAACTTTTGTTAAGTAACGGTTCATAATTGCCGGAATTTTTTATCCGGCAAAACTTAAACTTTTCTGTCCGGGGGCATGCCCCAGGACAGAAAAGTTCTGCACTCATTGTTGCCATTTTCTCTGCATTCCTGTTACCAAAAGTTGTGTATTCCTATTTACCAAAAGTTGTGTATTGTTATTTACCGATTACATAAGATACTTATGCACTCTTGGAATTTGCTTTCTCTTATATGGTGTCCTGTTTACGATCCTGCTTCAGGGGGGCTTGATATTCTTAACTATACCGATTCTGCAATTTATGTATATTATACTTGTTCAGATACGCTTATAGAAGAATACGGATTGAAATTGTTTTTAAATGCAGGCGGAGGGACAGACGCATGTGGACATACAATGAAAGATACTATAGCTCCAGACTACAGAATAAATGCTTATAGTTGGGGAAGTATACGTGTACCTGAAACTCCGGAAAGGCGAGAAACAGGATGTAAGGATAATAAACTGCGATTATACTTTATTAAAGAAATAACAATGCGTACGAAAACCTGGGAAGAAATCTCAAAAAATCAGTTATATGAAAAAAAGATGGTTTTAGACCAGAAGCAATTGGATAGTCTATGCTGGAGAGTTACTTATGAGCCTGAAAAAAAATAATTTCTTTATAAAATACCGTGGATTACTGTTTTAATAGGATATTCCAAACAGATAATTATAATATAAATAAAATAATTTTAAAAGCAAGTGAAGAACACTTGCAAATGTAAAAATACAAAAAAGTGCAATGATTATATACTTATTCATTACTTTATTAGTTTATTAGTCTACATTAATTCATTTATTCCAAAAGACAGATGAGTAAGAAGCTATTGGTGAAGAACACAACAGAGGCGGAAATATATTAACAATTAATCGAATTGATTTCATGAACGAGATAAAAGAAAATCCTACTAAGTTTATCTTTCCAAACTTCTGTTTTATTAAAAAATATAGTAATTATGTTTTTATAGATTCCTCCATACTAAGTACAACAGAAAAAGCACACAATTATTTTTTTGAAATTTTATGCTTATTTGAAAATTCTCTTGGGGGGAAAGAGGAACAACATACCTGGCAATTATTAACTCCTTTTAATTATGATGGTAATCATAGAGATGAGAAAGGGAACTGGGGAAAATGGCATATGAATATAGAATTAAAAGAATATACCTTAGATGAATTACAGAATTACTTTTTATCATTGGCGTTTTGATGTTATAATTAATAGTTCTTTGAAAGTATTGCCTGTATTGAGTTTACGAGTATTTTGGCTTGGAAACGATTTGATTTTCTAAAAAATCCTGATTTTTGTAACTAATTGAAAATCAATTAGTATGAATCAAGGTAAATATATTTTCTCTCAAGTTATCGAATTAATTTCTTACAAGAAATTTCAAACACTTGTCAATCGCCATAAGGGCGACTATAAGGTCAAAGATTTCAATTGCTGGAAGCAGTTTTTGTGTATGGCATTCGGGCAGCTTACTCATCGGGAAAGCATTAGTGATACTATTATGTGTCTAAAGGCTAATGCAGGCAAGATGTATCACATGGGTATTGGCGAAGTTGTAGCTAAAAGCACATTAACTACTGCCAATGAAAATCGCTCTTATCGTATTTATTCTGATTTAGCTATGCTGCTAATCAAAGAAGCGAAACAATTATACTTAGGTGATGATCAGTTAGAAGTGCAATTGAAAGGAAACGTGTTTGCTATAGATGCCACTACCATTGATTTATGTTTATCCACCTTTTCCTGGCAACTTTTCGCAGTACAAGAGGTGGAATAAAATTGCATACTCAATTAGATTTAAAGACATCAATTCCAGAGTTTATTCTGTTTTCTAATGCTTCATTGCATGATGTTAATGTGTTGGATGTAATCGCTTTTGAAGCCAATAGTTTTTACATCATGGACAGAGGATACGTAGACTACAAAAGGCTTTACCGCATTCATCAGTGTAATGCGTTCTTTGTTACAAGAGCAAAAGACAACATGAACTACAGAAGGTTGTACTCACATCCAAAGGATAAAACCAATGGAGTGCTTTATGACCAAACTATCATGCTAAACAATCACTATGCTTCTAAAGACTATAGCGAAAAGATTAGAAGGATAAAATTTAAAGATGAAGAGACAGGAAAAGTTTTAATTTTTCTTACCAACAACTTCCATCTTAAAGCAACTGAGATAGCACAACTCTATAAACACCGATGGAAAATTGAAATGTTTTTCAAATGGATAAAACAACATTTAAAAATCAAATCATTTTGGGGACATTCAGAAAATGCCGTAAAGACACAGGTATGGATTGCAGTAGCCGTTTATGTTTTAGTAGCTATTGCAAAGAAGAGATTTATGCTGCAGCAAAGCCTTTATGAAATACTGCAAATTGTAAACATTTCAATATTCGAAAAAGTACCATTAAATCAATTATTTCAACAAACTCAATTGCAATATTTCAAAGAACAAAATCATAACCGATTGAAAATGTGGGACTAATATCAAAACGCTAATGACTTTTTATCTTTTTTTAATGGCTATTTGCGTTCCCACTTTATTTTATTGGCAGATATATTCTGGATTAATTTTTCAGATAAAATTTGTGTATATGCACGTTATAATCAGGAAATTATTGTGATTGGGTTTGATGTTATTTGCAACTTAGAGAAAATAAAGACAAAAGAATTTTCATACACTCAAATTAATGTATTGCAAAACAATGAGATGAGATTTATCGATGGACAATTACAATATACTTCAGAAGAAAAAATAAAAAAGGTGGGTGATTTTTTTTATAAATCTTTTGATGAATATATTGATAATTGGGGAACAGTGCTTAAATATAGCAAAGAGCAAATTTATTTCTTAAAGTGTCAATTTTTGAAGACATAGATATGGGAAAAGTTAATGGTCATTGCAGATAAAAATTATTAAAAATTTGTTAGGTAGTGGATATAAAGAACTCTCCTGGCACTAATGAGTATAATGCAAATAAATGGACTAACTATTTTTTATATAGATAATAAAATAAAAGAAAAGAATAATGAAATTGATGATATTTTATACAACAGTTAGTTTAATTTTTCTGTTTGCCACCTGTGGCCCTATACCAGTAAAATACATTCCTGTTTCAAATAATGTTAACCCTACGAACGAACTATCTAATCTAAATAATACTCGTCAGATGTTGAAATGTAGAATTGACCAAAGTCATTTCCCAAACAAAAAAGTAGAAAATACTATTAAAGTTATTTTTCAAAATTTATCTAATGATACTATTTCATTTGATAAAAATACTTTTTTACAATTAACAACAAGAGTAAATATAATAGACAGTATACAGCTAAAAAAACTTTGGTTGCAAGATTACAAAAAACTTTTATTGCCAAAGGATGAGTTAAGTATCGTCCATACTTATTGGTCTAACACTTTTAACGGTTCCTTGAATGATTTAATTAATAGCTTAAAACCTGAGATAATTAAAATTTTTGTTACCTATAAAATAAATAATCACTTTTTTAATGATTCTGTTTTTTTGAAACCCGATTTAGAAAGGCTCAGTAAGCATTCTAAATTATAGATTACAATAATTAAAATGACAAACCAACAAAAAGAAAATAGTCTTCAACAAAAAGTTTTTGGTAAAGAACAACAAAAGCGGCTAAAATTAGAAAAGTTAACTTATAAAATATTTGTATGAGTTGTAAATTATCTATTATTGGTACCTATTTAGATATCGATAGTTTCGTAAGTAAGACAAAAATGTCGGGGTTTAGTAAGTCGTATAAGGGAGACTCGATAAATAGAGTAAATCCAAGAAAATTAAAATATTCATTTGTTTCAATTATAACTAGTGAGGCGGGCTTTGACGATATTAAAAGTCAGATTAATGACACTATATCTTTTTTAAATAAATACCAGGATAATCTAAGGCATATATCTGATATACCCGAGATTGAGTATGCCACAATAGATTTTGGAGTAGATTCAGTTATTGATGAAGAACACCTTACTCAAAGTTTTTATTTTCCAATTAGTTTAATTAAAATATGCGCCGAATTAGGTATTGGAATAGAACTTTCTATCTACAAAGAAGATTTGCAGGAAATTTTAGAAAGGAAAAAAATACACTAAACTTATTTCTATTTATGTCTTATCAAAAGCAAACACATGGTATTATATGTATCAAAGTGGGAAAATCTATTGCAGTAATGTGGGGCTAACATCATCTGTTTTATCAGGAGCTATTATATTATTTCGCTAAATCATTTTTATGAAAAAACTAAAAGTTGTTTTTCTCGTTACCATTTTCTTTTGCTGTTCATGCAAAGACGTAATACACTCTAAATCTAAAAATGATGCACAAACACATGAAATTTTTAAAAACTTAGACAAGGAGGTTAAGATGAAGATTGATTCATTTATACTTAAGGATACTAACCATATCTATGCTATATATATTAATAGGACAAGCAATAACACAAACTTATTTGTATTTATAGTGCAACACATCGATTATCTAAAATACTATGGATTACCATTTTCCATTTCCCAAGGTGATAATAAATTGATTTTATTCTATTGCGGTTTAGAAAGTGTAATACCAACCATTAATGCAAATGACAAAAAAGAAACTTTTATTAGTTTTTGCAAAAAATTTAGAATTAATAAAATAATTGGACAAACAAATGATAGTGACTTCCTTTCTTTAAAGATATCAAATGAGGGTAAATTGCTTGGAGAAGTTGATATTAATGATTATACCTGTTTTCTAAATGCAATTCATGATACAGCCACTTTTGTGCCTCCCGCTATCTCACCTTAACTATCAAGTTCTTTGCTAGTTTATCAGACAAATTAAATTGCACTTCATGCTAAAAAAAACATTATCTAAATTATCACTTTTACTATTGCCGTTATTAATAGTTGCATTCAATCTTTCAGATTATGCTGAATCATTACGCGAAGGGTATAAATACGCTCATGAGGGGGATGTTTAAATATTTTACTTTCCTATTCTAAGCGTGTACCTGGTTACTCCTTTTTAACAGCTATTGTACGAGATTTCAATTCTATCTAATGAAAAAGCAGGAGCAGACAAAGGATTATTTGTGGCTTTTACTTTTGTAATAGATGTGATATCAATCTCTCTTTTTGTCAGAAATCCGCCTTTAATTATAAGTTTACCATCGTCTGTTATAGTATATGAGGTATAATAATATAAAAGAATAATAAATAGTATAACAAATACAACAAGTAATGCTGCCAGCCACACCTGGTTTTCTATCATTATAATTTCAACACTTATAAGAATAAAAGCAAGAGGAACAGCGATAGAAAGCTGAATTTTAGATTTATATGTCTTTGTAAAAGGCAGCATATAAAATTGTACTTTAGAAAATTGTATAACCTGAACTATGAATAAAAACAAAACATCCGCTTCTGTATAACCAACTTACATTACTTATCCAACTGCAGTACCTTTATGGCAGACGGATGTTTGGCATCGTGATAAATTTTGATAGTTTCAGGCGAAAAATCTTTATTGTCTGCTATAGAAATGTTCATAAACTTTTGAGGGTTTCTGTCAACAAGGGGAAACCAACTGCTTTGTATCTGCACCATTATTTTATGCCCTTTTTTAAAACAATGTGCTATATCATTCAACTGGTAGGTTACCCTGGTTACCTTGCCAGGGACAAAAGGCCTGGGTTTTGAAAAATTGTTCCTGAATTTTCCTCTTAAAACTTCTGCTCTTACCAGGCGTTGCATACCTGCTGCACCGTTCCCGTTTTCACTGGCTGGATTATCCGGCAATACATCTATCAGTTTTACAACAAAATCTGCATCGGTATTAGAGATGCTTACAAATAAATCTGCCGTTACCGGACCTGTTAAGGTTATGTCGTTTTGTAATACAGGGCTTTGATAACTTAAAACGTCTTTTCGTTGTGATGCAAACCGCTGATCAGCTACCATATATTCGTTTACCCGATCGCCGCTTGTAGTGTTTAAGTAAGGAACCGGCTTTGAAGGATCTGAAATATATTGATCAAATCCTGAAGAAGCGGTATTATTGAAAGAGAGGCTGTAGCTGTTGCCTAAAGTCCAGGTGACAGGTTTAGCGTTTTTCGGCGGCCATGCTGTGTATTTTTTCCATTCATTTGTTCCTGTTTCAAAAACTGTAGCTTCGGCGGCATTAAAAGTTCCCGTGCCCTGCAGATAGTATGTAAAAAAATCATGTTCGAGTTGCTGGAAATATTCGCTTGTATTGGAATGAAAATCGTAGGTGCCAAATGTATTCCATTTCCCTCTTGCCCAGGCGCCATGTGTCCACGGTCCCATTATAAGGCGATTGTTGTTTTTTTTATTTTTTTGTTCAATTGTTTTGTAAGTATTTAGTGAGCCAAACAAATCTTCAGCATCAAACCATCCGCCTGCGACCAGTACGGCGGGCTTTATGTGTTGTAAGTGTGTTCGTATATTTCTTGCCTGCCAGTAGCTGTCTTTTGTATTGTGCAGAAGGTATTCGTTCCAAATTTTGCTTTTGTTATTGAAGCATAACCGGTTGGCATTTTTAATACCACCCATTTCCAAATAATCGTTGTAGGCATTACTTATAAACTGGGTGCAAAAAGCAGGATACGACTTCCAGGTAGTATCTCTGGGGTAGTCGAAATCATTCATAAAACTATAATTATCCATCAGAAAAAAAGCGCCGCGGTGGTATGCATCATCACCTTCGAACTCATCGGTAACAGGGGCCTGGGGAGAGACAGCCTTTAAAGCGGGATGAGCATCGGGAAGGGAAGCAGTGGCGTAAAAGCCCGGGTAAGATATACCGTATATACCCACCTTTCCATTGTTGTTGCTTACATTTTTTAGCAGCCAGTCAATCGTATCGTAGGTGTCACTGCTTTCATCCACATCTTTATTCGATTTCTTGTGTTTTATATAGGGTGTCATTTCTTCAAACTTTCCCTGGCTCATATATCTTCCTCTTACGTCCTGGTAAACAAATATGTAAGGTTCATTCGTAAATAATTTGCCTGGTCCTATCTGAGACGGATAATTATTTTGCCCATAAGGACTACAGGAGTATGGAGTTCTTTCCATAAGGATTGGAAACTTTCCGGTAATATTTTCAGGATAATAAATGGCGGTAAAAAGCTTAACTCCATCCCGCATCGGTACCATTCTTTCAATCTTGGTAAAGTTGATTTTGCCCTGCCTGGCAGAAGTGTACAGCGATAAATTTAACAGCAGTAAAAAAGAAACGGTAAATTTCATAAGTATAAATAAAAGATGACTATTAAGGATAAAAATTAAAACTATGCTAATTCAATATTCGGATCCCAGAATGCTTTTGAAAAGTGTATGATTTTATCCTTTTCTACGCATATTCCTTCTTTTTGCAGGAGTTCTTCCATTAATGTCGGTGTTGAAAAATGTACTTTGCCTGTCAGCATCCCATTTCTGTTTACTACCCGTTGCGCAGGTACAGGAGGTGTTACAATATGACTTCCGTTCATAGCCCAGCCTACCATTCTTGCTGAAGATTTTATACCGAGATAATTTGCAATAGCGCCATAAGTAGTTACCCTTCCTGCAGGAATTTGTCTTACAACATCCCACACATTTTCAAAAAAAGTATAATTTTTACTGTTATCTGCAATGGGAAGCTCTGAAAGAGTTTTGTTCTTTTTCATGCCGTTTATGTCTATTCCAAAGAACGGTTAATAAATTTAATAAGAGGCATCAGTGCGGTAAAAGCAGATAAAACTTTTTGCAAAACATCTTTTGAAACGAGATCGTTATCGGTGAGCGTTTGTGTTGCCACCAGGCTTTTCAATTTTAAATATTCAATTGCTGGATTATCTTTTTCATAGCCTTTTGGTTCACGGCTCAGTTTAAATTCACCCTGTTCAAGGTCGCCGTATATCTTTTTAAAATCATTTTGATTAAGGATACTATAGAATTCTTCCTGGTTATAATCAATCTCCTGCCTTATTTTTTTCAGTTGTTCTGCTTCTGGCATCCAGATACCACCGCCTGCCATGCTTTTGTCTCCTGGTTCAATATGCAGATAATATCCTGCAAAGCCTGATTTTTTACCTCCTCGGTCGAAGCTTGCACCCATGTGTTGTTTGTAGGGAGTCTTATCCTGGCTAAACCTGATATCGCGGTATTGACGAAAAATACAATTCTTTGCCTCAAGTGGTGCTATATCCGGATCAATTTTTCCAAAAGCTGTGATTATATTTTTTACCAGGTTTTCAAAATTATCTTTGGCTTCATTGAACAAATGCCTGTTTTCTTCAAACCACGGTTTGTTGTTATTTTTTGTAAGTTTTTTTATAAAGGTGAGTGTGGAAGATTGCAGCATAAATTGCTTTTATAATTAACAAAGCAACAAATTTTTTTGAAAGAAAAGTTGTTTCTTGTAAAAGGAATAATTCCTGGAAGAACTTTAATTTAAAGTTTAGTATTTCAAATAAAATTTACATGTTTGCATTAAAAAGTAAGTAAATAAAGACAGCGTAAAAACCTGAAAGAATTTATGAAAAAAAGTAAAGGGCCATAGTTTTTGGAATATGTAATACCTATTCTAAATGTTTTGAAAGAAAACGGAGGTTATGGAAATGCTTCTGAAATTGTTGAAAAAGTAATTGACAGATTGAATATCACTGATGAAGCAGTTAATGAAATATCTGCTTCTGGCCAATCAGTAGTAAAAAACAGAATTCAATGGGCGAGATTTTACCTAGCGAAAGCTGGATTGATAGATACAGAAAAAAGAGGAATATGGCAGTTAACTCAAGAGGGTTTTGATGCAAAGTTGAATCAAGAACAAGTGTATCTTCTGTTTAGGAAAGTTCATAAAGTTTTTGAACCGGAAAATAAAAAGCAAGTTTTAGTTAAAGAGGAAAATATTGATAATGAAGTTGTCGAAGATGAAGAACATTCTGTAGCACTACTTAATACTTTAAAAAGCCTAAAGGCTGATGGTTTTGAAAAAATTTGTAAAAGGCTGCTCACAGAACTTGGTATTCATGATATAGTTATTACAGGACGTAGCGGTGATCAGGGAATAGATGGTATTGGTTTGATAAAATTAAATGATGTAGTTAATTTCAATGTTGTATTTCAGTGCAAGAAATATAAAGAAGCAGTTGCACCTCATCATGTAAGAGATTTTAGAGGCGCAATGCAAGGAAGAGCAGACAAAGGCTTGATTTTGTCTACAGGGAGATTTACTCAAGAAGCAAAAAAGGAAGCAAGCCGAGACGGAGTGCCACCTATTGAATTAATTGATGGAGAAAGATTGGTTTCATTGTTTGAGAAGTATCAATTAGGTCTAAAGCCGATAACTGTTTATCAAATTGTTCCAGAATTTTTTAAGAATTTTGAATGAGTTCTTATTTCATTTAATTGATAAGTCACCCAATCTATAATATAATGGGCTATGTGTCTTTAAGTTTTTAAAGCCGTTAATTCTATAAAATCATCTTCACTAATAATTTTAACCGTATGTATTTTTTTAGCCTTTTCAAATTTGCTTCCGGCATCTTCGCCAACAACAAGGTAATTTAATTTACTGCTTACACTTCCCAATATCTTTCCGCCATGCTGCTCCACCATTTCTTCTGCTTCAGTTCGCTTTAGCTTGTTAAGTGTCCCGGTAAATAAAAAAGTCTGACCAGTTAATCCGCCTTTGGCAACAGAAGCATTTTTCTTATTATTCATTTCAATACCCAATTTCTCAAGTTGTTGCAGCATTTCAATGTTTTGTTCATTTTGAAAAAAAGTATGTACGCTTTTGGCAACCTTCACTCCGATATCTTCAAGCGTCTGTAGTTTTTCCTCAGTAAAATTTTTTAAATCCATTAAGTGATCAATTGAGTTGGCTAACACTTTTGCTGTCGTCTCACCTGCATAACGAATGCCCAAGGCAAAAATCAAACGGTTGAGCGGCTGATGTCTTGATTCTTCAATAGCTGATTGTAAATTTTCAATCGATTTTTTTCCAAAGCCTGCCATTTTACCTATAGAGGCAAAATCAAGTGTATAAATGCCCGGGATATCTTTCAGTAATCCTAATTCATAAAATTTTCGCACATTAGCTTCTCCAAAACTTCTTATGTCCATCGCATCTTTGCTTACATAATGTATCATTCTTTCCACCACCTGTGCCGGGCATTCTATGTTTACACAGCGCCATACAGCTTCGCCTTCTTCTTTGTATAATTCACTTTGGCAAACCGGGCATTCTTTTGGAAAAACAATATCTTTTTCACTGCCGTCTCTTAGTTCAGCTAATGACTTTACAATATATGGAATTACATCTCCTGCGCGCTCTACTAAAACTGTATCTCCAATTTTCAAATCTTTTTCCTTTATCACATCTTCATTAAACAATGAAACAGAGCCAACAGTAACGCCGCTGATAAACACCGGGTCAATTTTAGCGACAGGAGTTATGGAGCCTGTTCTTCCTACCTGAAATTCTATATTGTGCAGCTTGCTGGTTGCCTGTCTTGCTTTAAATTTATAGGCGATTGCCCACCGTGGATGATGTGTTGTCATTCCCATGGCATCCTGCAGATCAAGGTCATTTACCTTTATCACCATTCCGTCAATTTCGTATGGAAGTTCATCCCTTTTTCCTTCAAATTCTTTGCAGTATTCGATTACGGCATGTATGCCTTTCAGTACTTTCATTTCATTTAACGGACTTCTGAAGCCGGTGTTCCACAACATTTGTAGAATGCCGGAATGCGTGTGCAACAAGACTTCGTTTTTTGGGTCAGCATTTTTGTTAGTACGCGTATAATAACTGACATTGTATAAAAAAGCTTCCAGTTTACGGCGCCCAACTTCTTTCGGGTCTTTCATACGCAGGCTCCCCGATGCTGCATTTCTTGGATTAGCCAGCGGAGGAATGTTTTGCTCAGCCAACTGATCGTTGTATTGTTTAAAAGCTTTTTTTGACATCATTATTTCACCACGTATTTCTATCTGTTGTATTCCATATTTCAAAAAAGACGCAGTGAGCGGAATAGAACGGATTTGTTTAATGTTTGTCGTTATATCATCACCTTCCATACCATTGCCTCTTGTGGCTCCACGGCTAAGATGATCGTTATCATAAATTAATGAAATGCTTGCGCCATCAAATTTTGGCTCTACACAGTATTCCAGTTCATCTTTTTTAGCAACTTCTTTTGCTTTTCTGTCCCAGTCTGCCAGGTCTTCTGCATTGTAGCTGTTTTCAAGGCTGAGCATAGGCACCAGGTGAGCAACCGTTTTAAATGAAGTATTCAGGCTGCTGCCAACCCGCTGGGTAGGAGAGTCGACGGTAATCAGTTCAGGATCTGCTTTTTCTATTTTCTCCAGCAATTTATACAGCTGGTCATATTCGGTATCGGAGATAAACGGATCATTTAAAACATAGTAGCGGTACTCGTGAAACCGAAGCACCTTTCGAAGATTTTCAACAATCTCAAAAGCTTTTTCGGTGTGATTTTCCTCAGCTAATTCTTTTGTAAGTACTTGCAGGTCTTTTATTTGGTCTTTAGAATACATAATTTATTATTGATGATAAAGTTAGGCAGAAAGAGAAAAAGAAAGGGTGTTGAAAAAGCTATTAAATAAGGAAATCAAAATACTGAAAAGTGCAAAGGAAGTAATAAAAAAACAAAGGAGTTTGCAGATGTACTGAAAAAAGAGGGGTTAACAGGTAAGCTTAAAACAGGCAAAATTGAAATAAACAAGGTGATCTTAACGGCTAAAAGCAATTGACATAAATAAGTTATAAATACAGGAAATATGATTAACTCACCTTACGCAAATTTCTGAATACTTTTATTACTTAAAGATGGATTGTTGTGGAAAACTTTCAAGATTTATATACTGATTATTTGATTTGCTCAACTTCTTATGCAACTTCTACCGGTAT
>JAABUT010004011.1_pt1 | contig 12059 bp, 16 predicted proteins | sample 5559281 | NCBI WGS metagenome assembly JAABUT01 (sample SAMN10711880, study PRJNA513359) | rock metagenome | isolation source: Antarctica rocks | place: Antarctica: Victoria Land, Ricker Hills nord | collected 2016-01-04
CAGGCAACCGTCGAGGGTCACCGGGCGAGCGTTGACCCAGCGGCTGAGGTGCAGGCCGCCGCCGAGCTCCTGGTCCAGGCGGTCCGCGGTGGGGCCGCCGCTCGACCGCTGAAGCTGGGTGAGGCCGCCATGCCCGGTGAGATGGCTCTTGGCATGATCCTGTGGGAGTACCAGGTGCACGGCTGGGATCTGGCCCGAGCCACCGGGCAGCCCTGGCACCCGCCAGCCGCCGCGGCAGAACAGTCGTTGAGCTTCGCCCCCACGATGCTCACCGACGACTACCAGGGCGAAGGCAAGATGTTCGCTGAACCCGTCGCCGTACCCCAGGACGCACAACCGCTGGACCGCCTTCTCGGACTGTCCGGCCGACACCCTGATTGGATCGCCACCTGACGATCCGCTTGCGAGAACCTGATCAAGCCTCCCAGGCGCTGCGCGTTCGCCCAAATTGTCGCCGCAAGAGGTTCCCCTTTCGGCGCTCGTGCCGGCGGGATGACGGCCGGGAAATCCTTCCGCTCATGCCGATGAGCGGAAACCTCTCGAACACCGCGGCAGGTGACCTCGGATGGCTAAGTTACGAGAAGAGGCCGGATTGCCTGCTGGGCCGGCTCAGTCGGGTCCGGGTCAAACCGTCCGGCGAACTCGACGAGGACGGCAGCCCGATCCCGGAACGGCGTCACCACTCTGCGGCGCCGCAGCGGACCAGTGGACGACGGTTCGCTGCTCCGTGACGCGCCTGACGGTTGGCGCTGGATGTCACTTCGTGGCCGCAGCCCAGGCCGCCGCTGTCTGCGCTTCGTAGTAGCGCGTGAAGCCACACCCCCACGCGATGGCGTTGTCCAGCGGAGCTCCACCCCAACGCGGTTCGCCGCTGACGAGCAGGCGCGTGCCGACGCCATAGCTGGAGACCGCCTCGTCCGTCGAGTTGCCGCTGCGGCCCTTGGTCGGGGCGGTCAGGTCCACCGTTACGCTGTCCCCCGACCCGCCGGTGAACCAGTCGTTCACGTGGAAGGTCACCCCCGCCAGCGGGAGCGCCGCGCCTGCGCGGTTGGTGCGCGCGGGGCCGAGGGCCGTGACCGTGCCGTCGAAGGCGAACGAGCGTCCCGCCAGCGTGGCCGTCGAGTAGCCCTCCACGCACGAGGGACCCGCGATGGGCGGCGACTGTGGCTGGCGACCCAGCCCGACCACGCTCACGAGCCCGCCAACCACAACGACCGCAGCAACCCCGGCCGTCCACGTCATCTGCCTGCGCCGCCGCCGGTGGACCTGGCGCACGGCACCGGCCGCCAGGGACACCGCTTCCGGGGCGCGGTCCGCGTCGGCGGCGAAGAGGTCACGGAGTTGCTGCTCTGTCTGGGTGCTCATCGGGTCTCCTCCACAGCATCGACGGCGGCCGCGCCACGCAGGCTCGCCAGGGCGCGGGACGCAGTAGCCCGCACGGAGCTCTCGCTGACGCCCATCACTTCCGCGATCCCGGCATCGTCGAGATCGACGTAGTAGCGCAGCACCAGCACTGTTCGGGCACGAGGGGCCAGGCCCGCCAACAGCGCTCGCATCTCCTCGCGAACGGCGATCGCCTCGCTCGGGTCATCGCCAAAGCCGACGGCGCGGTCCGTCAGCTCGCTCGGGCGCTCCGTCGAGGAGCGCCGCCGACGCCAGCTCAGGTGGGCGTTCACGAGCATCCGGCGGACGTATGCCTCCCTGCTTCGCGCGGCGCTCACCTTCCGCCAGTGTCGGAAGGCGTCCGCCAGTGCTGTCTGGGTGATGTCCTCGGCGAGGTGACGGTCCCCGGTCAGGACGAACGCGAGCCGCAGCAGGGACTGACCCTGCTCCGACACGAACTCCTCGAACGTCACTCCCGGCTCCCATCAACTTCCACACCACATAGACGGAACGAGCACCCGCTGGCGCTGCAACACCCGTCCTTCGAAGGACTGTGCAGGGCTCCCCAGCGTGGCAGCCGCCATGGAGCCAACGACGAGCCTCCACGGCTACGCGGCAGGCGTGTGCCGGGGTGTGTGGTCGTTAGGGCGGATGTGAAGGATGTCCGTGCGCCGGTACGACTTGCACACATTACCAACGCTTGCTGCCCCACAAGGGCGATCGGATTCAGTGTCCCAGAGGTTTCCCATGTCAACCCGCTGCCAAGCGACGCGCAGACGTGACGTCGGGTGCGCGGCTGCACATCGCGTTCGAACAGGGCGTAGGCGACTGGCCTTGGCCGTCTCAAATGGGGATCCTCGACCGACACACGCTGGAGCTTGTCTGTCGGTGCCGAGGTGGTCGCGCCACCCCGGAGGGATCGGCGTCAGTGGAGAAACCTCACGCCGTGGCGGTGGGTGATCGTTGCCGGGTCGACGCCATTGACGAGGTCGTCGAAGAAGTCCTCGATCCCACCCGGGACGGCGACGATGAGCTTGCGCGCGGGACCACGGACGACGTCGTAGTGCGGGACGCCGTGGGGTAGGAAGACGAAGTCGCCGGCCACCGCGGACCATGCCTGCTCACCGCAATGGATGCGGTACTGGCCGTCGAGGATGTGAAGGCCTCGTCGACCGTGTCGTGCACGTGCCGGGGGACGCGATCACCGGTTGGAGCGTGGCTGAGTAGAAGGCTGAACACGTCGCCGGTGTCGGCGGCGGAAGCGAGCAGCGAGCCCCCGGCACCTGGAACCGGCCGCCGCCGCCTGCGGTCACGACGAAACCCGAGCTGGTCATCGCGTCACGCTCCGGCGGAGGCTCGATTCAGCCTGGGTCCTACCGGATCGGTCACCGCCGGTCATCCCGATCCTGATCGGTGAGCAGTGCGGCTGCCTCGTGTGCGCAGCCCCAGGACAGGGTCACTCCGCTGCCGCCGTGGCCATAGTTGTGCACGCACCGGGCGTCGCCGACCTGCTCGACCTCCAGCCGCACGCTCGGCCGTCCCGGGCGTAGTCCCACCTGGTGCCCGCGCACCCGCGCGTGCCGCAGCCGTGGTTCGACCTCGATGCAGCGGCGCAGGATCTCCTCGGCCAGGGCCGGGGTCGGTTCCAGGTTTTCGTCGTCCTCGTTCAGGGTGCCGCCGAGCACGACGTGATCGGGGTAGGGCCAGTACGCCGTCCACGCTGGCCCGAACGGGGCTTCGATGAAGAACTCCTCGAGGCCGGGGTTGTCGAGGATGACTTGCTGGCCGCGCAGTGGGTGCACCGAAGGGTCTGGGACGAGTTCGCGGGCGCCGAGCCCGGCGCAGTTGGCCAGCAGCGGCGCCTGGCCGGCCAGCTCGGTCAGCGAGCTCACCTCGGCCGTCTGGATCCGTCCGCCGGCGGCGGCCAGCCGTTGCACGAGGTAGTCGAGGTAGACCGGCATGTCCACCAGCGGCAGGGTGGCCCAGAAGCCGGCGGCGAAGCCCGCGGGCAGCTCGGCGGGCGCGCACAGTTCGACTCCCGGCGGTAACGGACCCGCTTGTCGGCTCACCAGCCGCCCGCGGCGCAGGGCCACCCCGGTGTTCTCGACGTCAGCCAGCGCGGTGAACTGCTCGATACCGACGCGCTCGCGAATCCCGACCGGATCATTGGCGGGCGCGAAGCTTGGCCCGATCATCGCCGAGACCACCGCGGAGGTCGTCGCCGACGGAGCAGCGCGAGTGCGGATCTGCACCTGCAACCCCTGCTCGGCCAGGCACACCCCCGTGGTCAGTCCCATGACGCCAGCCCCAAGCACGATGACGTCCGGTCGTCGTTCATCCATTCCCAGCGGCTCCTCTCACCGCACCCCCGGCGGCATGACCGGAATTGCTCTCACTTCATCACATCGTCCGGCGAAGCACACCTCCGACGCCTCCCGCTGTGTCGGATGAGGATCCCCTGCGGAACGGCACCTGTGCGTGCAGCGGCCCCTCAGATGTCACCGCAAGCGGTTCCGCAATCGGGATGCCTGGACAACCACGAGAAATTACCGGCTCTGGCGAATTGAGGACGGTGGGGTATCACGTGTACAGGCAGAACGGATGCCCCGCTGGATCGAGCAAGACCCGCACGCCCTCCTGCGGCTGATGCTCGGGCAACTCGGCCCCCAACTTCATTGCCCGGGCAATCTCCGCTTCAAGGTCAATGACCTCGAAGTCCAGATGCATCATCATCTGTTGCCTGCCCGTCGCGGCTGGCCACACCGGCCGCACATAGTCGGGGTTGCGCTGGATGCCCAGGTACGCGACACCTTCACCCAGGTCCAGGGCCGCACCCTCCTCGTCTTCCTTCCAGATCGGCCACCCGCGCAATTCCGAGTAAAAACGAGCGAGCACAGCCACATCCGGGGCATCGAGGACCACACCCCACCAGTCGTGCCGTTTCCAGCGATCAACCCGGCGCTCTTCCTCCGAGCCCTGCTCCGTGCGTCCTTGTAAGTCAGGCGGCATGAATCGACAGTATCGTCGGCGCCACCACTCACCCACAGCCCAGAGCCGCCCGCCGCGCTCAGGGTGAAACGCTACGCGGCCTTCCGCACATAGCCGCGAAGAGCGCGCGTTGAAGTCCGGTTGGGGTTCGGTATCCGGGTCGGTGACCGACCGTTTGAGCCCTGCAGTGATCCGCGTCGAGCCAGGCTGCGAACCGCTCGTTTCCGTCCGGGTAGGGGGACTTGGTGGTCACCTTGGAGCGTCCTGAGAATGCCGAAGCCGTCGAGCCCAGGCAATCCGACGTCGAGGATCATCAGGTCGATGTAGCCCATGTGCGCCTCGTTACCAGCACCCAGGTCTGGGGCCACCAGTTGGGTCAATCGTGACAGTCTGTGATGGGAAACAACTCGATTAGGAGTTCGACGTAGCCGAGGTGCCTCGTGAGTGACGCCAGTGATCGTGCCCGCGATCGCCTTCGTGTACCGGATTCCGGCGCGTCCACGCAGCTGGGCGCCGTTCATCTTGTTCTGGGGTACGACGCGAGCCCGGCGAGCCAGCGCGCCTTGGCGGTGGCAACCGACCTGGCTGGACGGCTTCGGGCCCAGCTTCACGTGGTGCATGCGGTCGCGTTGACGGACTACCCCATCGACCCCGACCGGGCTGATTGGGAGGAGAAGGGTCGTCTGGCCCTTTCTGCCGAACGCGAGGTGATTGAGACCGCGCTGCGGTTCCACTCGACCGGGTGGACCTACCACGAATGGCGCGGGGATCCGGCCCGGCTCCTTTGCCAGCTGGCGGAAGCGCATGACGCCCTTATGGTGATCGTCGGCATCCACCATGGCGGCCGCCTCACCGGACTTCACAGACTGGTGACCGGTTCGGTGTCACGCCGAGTCACAGACCAGGCCCACTGCCCGGTTCTGGTGGTGCCGCATCACGGAGCCCGTGTGTAAACTGCGGCGCGTACCACCGGCGGTGGGGCTCGCCGTACCCAAACCGTCACTCCCCACAGGAGTGACCAACAGTCCCTACCTGAAGTCCTCGTGGCGCGCTGCGCCCTGCGAGCCCGTCCAGGTAGGAAGGTCGCGCCGGTGCCAGACCCGCACCCCGCTGAGGACACAGACTCCGCAGCCCGGGAACCGGTTGACCCCGACATCGACCTGCGCCAGGCCCGGGCGGGCCGTGACCGACGCGACGAGGTCACGATGCTGGCCACCATCGCCGCCGGCGGCGCTAGCGGCGCGGCAGTACGGTACCTGATCGAAGCGACCTGGCCGACCCCTGTGGGGGCCTTCCCGGCAAGCACCCTGGCGATCAACCTTCTGGGCTGTGCCCTGATCGGGGTCCTGATGGTCCTGATCACTGAGGTTTGGAGCAGGCAGCGCCTACTTCGTCCGTTCCTGGGCACCGGGGTCCTGGGTGGGTTCACCACGTTCTCCACCTACACCGCCGACATCCAACGACTCGTCGCTGGTGCACATATGAGCACGGCAGTGCTGTACCTGGCCCTGACCCCCATCGGTGCGCTGCTGGCCGTGTGGGTGACGGCAACCTCAACCAGACGACTGGTCAACTGGAGACCCAATGAGACTTACCGGCACCGCGCAACGCCTCATGATCATCGTCGGTGACTCCGACCACTGGCACCACAAACCGCTGTTCACCGAGATCGTCCACCGCGCCCACGCTGCCGGGCTGGCCGGCGCGACGGTCCTGCACGGAGTCGAAGGGTTCGGCGCCACCAGCCGGATCCACACGGCGCGGATCCTCAGCCTGTCCGAGGACCTGCCCGTGGTCATCGTCATCGTCGACAGCCACGACCGCATCGCCGCGTTCCTGCCTCAGCTTGACGAGCTCGTTACCGAGGGACTGGTCATCCTCGACGACTGCGAGGTGATCCGGTACGTGGGCACGAACCCCGACGGGGTCGGCGGCAGCCACGCCCCCCTGGACAACCCCGGGCACGAGCGGTGAGCCTGCTCCTGGTCATCGGCGGCGCAGCCGTCGGGGCGCCGCTTCGGTACCTGAGCGACCGGGCCATCCAGTCCCGCCACGACACGGTCTTTCCCTGGGGCACCCTCGCCGTCAACGTGATCGGGTCCCTGATCCTGGGCGTCGTGACCGGCGCGGTCACCGCCGGCGGCGCCTCCCCGCAGGTCCAGCTGGCCGTCGGCACCGGGTTCTGCGGCGCGCTGACCACGTACTCCACGTTCTCCTACGAGACGCTGCGTCTGCTCGAGGACGACGCCCGGCTCTTCGCGGTCGCCAACGTCGTGGCCAGCGTCGTCGCGGGACTCGGTGCAGCCTTCCTGGGCGTGGCCATCAGCCAGGCGATCTGGTCATGACCGACGCCCCCACCGAACCAGACCCCGCCCAGGGCCAGGGCCAGGGCCACGGCAAGCAGCGGTGGCTCAGCTCGGGAGTCGCCGACGTCGCCGCCGCGTCCCTGTTCAGCGACGCCGGACACGAGCTGGCCACCAGCCTGCTACCCACCTTCTTGACCGCCACGCTGCACTCCGGTCCGGCGGCCCTGGGTGCCATCGAAGGCGTCTCCGATGCCCTCACCGGGTTGAGCAAGCTGGCCGGCGGGCCCCTGGCCAGCGACCCGTCCCGGCGCGGCCGACTCGCCTCCGGCGGATACCTGGGCACTGCTATCGCCACCGCGGCGATCGGCCTTACCACGGCGGTCTGGCAGGTCGCCATCTTGCGCGCTCTCGCTTGGACCTCCCGCGGATCCGCTCCCCAGCCCGGGACATGCTGCTCACGGACCTGACACCTAAGGCCGCCTATGGCCGCGCCTTCGGCCTCGAACGCGCCGGAGACAACGCCGGCGCCATCCTCGGGCCGCTGCTGGCCTCCGTCCTGGTGGTCGTCGTGGGGATCCGGCACGCGATCTTTCTCGCGATCATCCCTGGCATCTTCGCGGCCATCAGCATCACCCTCGCCGCCCGCCAGGCCCGCACCACCCTGACCCCGGTCGAGGGCCGGCGAACCTTGACCCTGAACATCGGTGCGCTGCGAACCGCCGGACTGGCCCGCGCCCTGACACCCGCGGCCCTGTTCGAGCTCGGCAACCTGGCGACCACACTGCTAATCCTTCGCGCGACCAACCTGCTGCACGCCGACGGGCGCAGCCTCACCGCAGCCACCAGCCTGGCCATCCTCATGTACGCCGCCCACAATGGCGCCGCGACCCTGGCCTCGCTGGGCGGCGGACACCTGGCCGATCGCCTCAGCCCGCGCGTTGTCTTCGCAGCCGGAGCCGCCGCCTAGGTCCTGGGCTACACGCTCTTCGCCTGGGAACAGCACCAGTGGCCCATCCTTCTGATCGGGTTCCTGCTCGCCGGGGTGGGTATCGGCTTCGCCGAGACCGCCGAGTCCACCGTGGTCGCTCAACTGCTCCCAGCACACCTACGCAGCAACGGGTTCGGGGTCCTAGGCCTCGTCCAGTCGTTCGGCGACCTCGGCGCGACCGTGGTCGCCGGGATCCTGTGGTCCGTGTTCTCCCCGACCGTCGCATTCCTGTACGCCGCAGCGTGGATGGCCTTATCGGTCGCCGCCGCCAGGTCGCTGCGTCCGCCTGAATGACCACCCCCTGTGAATGACCACCCCCTGAAGAAAGGTTGACTCAGATGAGCTTCGAAATCAGCAGCGTCTCCGCCCTGGAGATCCTGGATTCCCGCGGACGCCCGACCCTGCAGACCACGGTGACACTCTCCGACGGGACGATCGCCGTGGCCGGGGTCCCGTCCGGGGCCTCCACCGGCACCCGAGAGGCGGTCGAGCTACGCGACGGCGACCCCACCCGATTCGGCGGGTCGGGGGTACTGACCGCAGTCGCCAATGTCAATGGGGAGATCGCCGACCTGCTCAGGGGACGGGCCTGGGAGTCGCTGGCTGCGGTCGATGAGGCGATGGTCGCCGCTGACGGCACACCCACCAAGGCGCGCCTGGGCGCCAACGCCACCGTCGGGGTCTCGATGGCTCTGGCCCGGGCGTTGGCCGCCTCCAGTGGGCAGTCCCTGCACGAGTGGCTCCCCTCCTTCGGCGCTCCGCCGCGGATCCCGGTGCCGTGTTTCAACGTCCTCAACGGGGGTGCGCACGCTCCCAACGCACTCGACTTCCAGGAGTTCATGATCTCCCCGCTCGGGGCCGCCAATGTTGCCGAGGCCGTTCGTGCCGGAGCCGAGGTGTACGCCGCGCTGCGAAAGCGCCTCGCGGCTGCGGGCCACGCGACCGGGCTGGGCGACGAGGGCGGCTTCGCCCCCCAGCTCGCCGAACCAGAAGAGGTCCTCGAGGTTATCGTCGCCGCGATCACCGACGCCGGCTACACCCCCGGGCGCTCCGGTATCGCGATTGCGCTTGACCCGGCGGCCTCTGAGTTCCGCGGCCAGGACGGTATCTACACCCTGAACGGTCAGAAACTGTCCAGCGACGACATGATCGAGCGCTACGTCGCGATGATCGAGCGGTACCCGATCTGGAGCATCGAGGACGGCCTCGGCGAGTCCGACCACGACGGTTGCAGAAGCTGACCGCCCGGATCGGCGACCGCGTGCAGATCGTCGGCGATGACAACTTCTGCACCAACCCCAAGATCATCACTGCGGCCATCGCCGACGGCATCGCCAACTCCGCCCTGATCAAGCTGAACCAGATCGGCACCGTCAGCGAGACCCTGGAAGCCATGGCCATCTGCCACCGGGCTGGGTACACCCAGATGGTCTCCCACCGCTCGGGCGAGACCCCCGACTCCTTCATCGCTGACCTCGCCGTCGGCACCGGGTGCGGCCAGATCAAGACCGGGGCACCCGCCCGCGGTGAACGAGTCGCCAAGTACAACCGGCTCATCGAGATCAGCGCGCACCACCGGGACCTGCCATACGGTCCGGGCTGACTGCATCAGGCCAGGCCCCGGCGTCTGAAGGGTCGCGCGGCAACAGGCGCCAGTCGAGCCGGCGGTGCTGGCTACGCCTGACACCAGCGCACCCCACCCGGCTCTTGCCCGGGTGGGGGGTTGCGGCGCTAACATCCAACCAACGGTGCAGTGAGGTCTGCTCCTAGAACTGCCGTCCCGGCCGATGACCTCTACCCAGCGTGGCGAGAACCGCCACCGATGGAAGAGGGACGGCCTCATGAACATGTACTGGATTGCAGCCACCTGGGTCGCGCTGGCCCTGATCGCCAGCCTCATCAGCATCCGGGCCGGCATATCCGTTGCCCTGGTCGAAATCCTGGTCGGCGCCGTGGTCGGCAACATCCCCGGCGCCGAACACGTGGTGCAGCAGACGCAGTTCACCAGCTTCCTGGCCACGCTCGGGTCAGCGGTACTCACCTTCCTCGCCGGCGCCGAGATCGACCCAGACAGCCTGCGCCGGAACTGGAAGGCCAGCCTTGGCCTGGGCCTGGTCAGCTTCGCCGCCCCGTTCGCCGGAGCCTTGCTCTTCGCCCGCTTCGCGCTCGGCTGGGCCTGGCCCGCCGCCCAGATCGCCGGCGTCTCCCTGTCAACCACGTCGGTCGCGGTCGTATACGCGGTGATGATCGAGTCCGGCCTGAACAGGCAGGAGATCGGCAAACTCATCCTCGCCGCCTGCTTCGTCACCGACCTGGGCACCGTTCTCGCGCTCGGCGGGCTGTTCGCCGACCTCAACTGGCTCCTCGCCGTCTTCGTCGCCGCGACCGCGGCCGCGATGTGGTTCATGCCGGCACTGACCCGGCTGGTGCTGCGCACCGTAGGCGGCCGGGTCAGCGAGCCCGAGATCAAGTTCCTGTTCCTGGTGCTCTTCTCCCTCGGCGGCCTGGCCAGCTCAGCGCGCAGCGAGGCCGTCCTGCCCGCCTACCTGATCGGGCTCGTCGTGGCTGGGGTGTTCCTGCGCGACCGGGTCATCGTCGACCGGCTCCGCACCATCGCCTTCGCCCTGCTGACACCGTTCTTCTTCATCCGCGCCGGCCTGTTCATCTCCTTCCCGGCCTTGGTGGCCGGTGCCGGCACCATCGGCCTGCTCTTCGCCGTGAAGATGCTGACCAAGGCCGCCACCATTTGGCCCACCTCTGCCCTGTTCGGGATGCGGTCCCGGGACCGCACCTACACCACCCTGCTGATGGCGACCGGCCTGACGTTCGGTTCCATCGCCGCGCTGTACGGGCTGAGCAACCACCTCATCAGCCAGCAGCAGTACAGCATCCTGGTGACCGTGGTCATCCTGTCCGCGTTCGTGCCTACGCTCATCGCCCAGCGGTGGTTCGAGCCCGACCTGGAGGCGCTGGACGACGAGCTCGAGGAGGCCGCCGGCGAGGAGGACCTGGCCACGCTGCACCACCCGCACCATCGCTCGCGTGAGCAGGCCGAGCTGCCTGCCGCGGCGGAACCGGACCGCCCAACCCAGCCGTGAAGGCAATGACCTCACCGGGCGTTGTGTCCGCGCGTTCAGTCCCGCTTGGTCAACGAAGGTCGTCGCTGGCGAAGGACCTCGCTCAGGAACGGCGCAGGTCATGGCAGTGCGAGAAAGCGCGTCCCGCCGGCCGGTCCACCGGTCCATCCCAATTGACGGGTGTCCGTAGGGATCGGTGACCGGTCACCGATCGTCCTGTGGACAGGGTGGCTCCGGCTGTTGTTGCGCTGAAGCGCTGCCGACGGTTGTCGCGTCTGCACCGGTTGCAGCCTCGAAATGTTAGTGAGTAACATTTGCCTCGTGCCTCATCGCAGCGCTCGAACCCGTGCCTCACTCCAGGAGTCCGCGCTCGACTTGGCGTCACGCCAGGGTTTCGAGGCGACCACGGTGGCGCAGATCGCCGCTGCGGCCGGGGTCACGCCGATGACGTTCTTCCGTCATTTCGCCACGAAGGAGGACGTGGTCCTGGACGACCCATACGACCCGGTGCTGGCCGAGGCGGTGCGCATCCAGCCGGTCGCGCTGCCGGCAGTGGAGCGGGTCCGGCAAGCGGTGGTCCAAACCTGGGCCGCCCTGCCGGAGCCGGTCGATGCAACCACACAGGCCCGCGTGGCGCTGATGTCCACCACGCCGAGCCTGATGGCGCGGGCGTGGCAGAACAACCGCCGCACCGAGCAGCAGGTAGCCGACGCGCTGGTGGCGACGGGAGTCGAGCGGCTGGAGGCCGACGTCGCCTCCGGAGCGGTCTTCGGCGCGCTGACGGCTGCCCTGTTGGGCTGGGGCTCGGGCGGCGGGCGGGGCCCCTTGGGGGAGCGGATCGTCGAGGCAATGCGGCTGCTAGACCCCGCGGTGCGCGGTCAGAGATGAGTGCCGACGTCCTGATCGTGCTAGGGGAGGTTTGACATGCGTGTGCTCATCTCGGGCGCAGGGATCGCGGGAGCGACGCTGGCGTGCCTGCTGGTTCGCGATGGGCATCAGGTGATGGTGGTGGAGCGCGACCAAGGGACCCGCTCGAGTGGGAACCCCGTGGACGTGCGCGGTTCGGCCTTTTCTGTCATCGAACGCCTGGGGCTCTTGTCGCGGCTGCGCGACGTCGCCACGCGCGTCCACGAACTCGTCTTTGTCGACGCGACCGGTCGGCCTATCGCGAAGATGAAGACCCGCCGAGGCGATCGAGAGCTCGAGGTGCCGCGAGCAGACCTGAGCGCAATGTTGCTCGACTCTTCCCGGCAAGAGGCAGAGCTGCTCTTCGGCGACATGGTCGTGAAGGTCGAATCGGACGACCACGGTGCCGAT